>Ga0307479_10002788_pt1 | contig 15847 bp, 22 predicted proteins | sample atmos_gasesECM4C_FD_203743 | JGI IMG/M metagenome (GOLD analysis project Ga0307479, IMG submission 203743) | Hardwood forest soil microbial communities from Morgan-Monroe State Forest, Indiana, United States - atmos_gasesECM4C_515 | ecosystem: Environmental > Terrestrial > Soil > Temperate... | reverse complement strand
TTACGTCTGGCGTGTTCCAGCTGTCGAGACGCCTCTCGATCGCGTCCAGCATCAACCGCTTTGACTGGAGGACCAGCAACCGAGAGGTGATGATCGACTCCCTCGGAATCAGGCGGGATCTCGGGTCACTCACTGCCGTTACCTGAGGCGGCGTTGATGCCGTACCCGCGGTTGCGTTCGACCGTGATCACGTGACCGAGGCCTACTTCCTGCAGCCGCGTGCGCAGTCGCATGATGTAGGTTCGCACCTGGGCGTCTGAGAGCCGAGAATTCTGCCAGGCGAGTGTCGCGAGCTGCTTGCTGGTGAACGGCCGTCGCGGGTGGCGGAGCAGGAAGTCGAGAAGGTCGGCTTCGCGCCGCGTCAAGCGCAACGAGATCCCCGCGTACGTCAGGGTGTGGTTCTTGGGGTCGATGACCACGCCCGCCAGCTCAGCGTGGCGGTCCCGCCAGGCCGCGAGGCGTTGGTCGATCCAGAGCAGGTTTCTCTTCAGCTCCACCGCGTCCGGATTTCCATCGGCCCGCGAGATCACCGAGCGGAGAACGAGCGCCAGCTCCTCGTAGATCGAGATCCAACCGGCAACCTCGGGCAGCGCGGATGTGTTGAGATCCTCGCCCGGTAGCTCGCTCAGCTCGCGTTCTAGCTCCGTGATGATGCCCCTTTGGATTGACGGTACACCCGCCGTCACATCAGCGCCAGTGATTTTTGGCCCAGAATTTGGCGCTTTCGGGGCTATCGTGGGCGGCGGATGGCTGCGGCGGGCAGCAGGTTACGTTCAGAACACCGGGGGGCAACCACAGGGCAAGGGGCCAAAGCCCGGAGGGAGGGCATGGCCCCCTTGCCATCTCTAGAGGCAATTCGGCCTTACGTGGCCACGCTCGACAGCCTGGAGGACATCTCCGGCTGGCTCGGTACTTTTCGGGAAAGGCTTCGCCAGGCGCGGACCGAGGAACGACCGACCGTGGCGTTAGTAGTCGACGAGCTGGAGGCGCGCTACGTCCTCAGGCGGGCCGAGCTGTCCTGATTCGTCGATGAGCCGCCGGGCCTCTAGAGCGCCGTAACTCCAACCTCGACCTTTCGCAAGCGCGGTCCGTCCCACTCGCACAGGAACACCGCCTGCCACGTGCCCAGCGCGAGCTTGCCGCCACGCACCGGAGCGGTGCACGAAGGGCCGACAAGCACCGTCTTGATGTGGGAGTCGGAGTTGCCCTCCGGGTGCTCGAACGCCGCCTCTTTGGGCACGATCTCGCCAAGGTGCGACTCGATGTCCGCGGCCACAGCCGGGTCGGCGCCCTCGTTGATCGTGACGCCTGCGGTCGTGTGCGGCACGAAGACGTGACACACCCCGTCTTGCACCTTTGATTCCATGACCGCCTGGGCCACGCGCTCCGTGATGTCGACCAGCTGCGCGCGGCGCGCGGTCCTCACCTCGAAGCTGACCCAGCTCACCTGCGCATCATCGCCCAGTAGCCCTCCCCTCTTATTTGAAACCCGCGAGCGCCGGCAGTCGCGGCTTACCGAGCCTGGTGAAACCCGCGAGCGCCGGCGGTCGAGGAGATGCCCCGGCAGGGGCTGTCCGGGTTTCAAAAGGCCGGCCACGCGGTAACAAAGACCTGCATGCAACTCCAGACCTCCGATTCACCATGGCTTGACGAAGCCGACGACAGCTCCTCTCCTCAGATAGCCGACGTCCTGTCCGACCTCGAGGCGGAGCGCCCGCACGCCCCGGCGGAACCCGCCCAGGCCGAGTCTGACGACGCCCTCGGCGCCTACCTCCGCGAGATCGGGCGCGGCACCCTCCTGACCAAGGAGCAGGAGATCGAGCTCGCCAAGCAGATCGAGGCGGGTTCGGAAGCCGCCCGCCAGAGGATGACCGAGGCCAACCTGCGCCTGGTGGTCTCCATCGCCAAGAAGTACCAGGGCCGCGGGATGCCGCTGCTGGACCTGATTCAGGAAGGCAACGTGGGCCTGATGCGCGCTGTGGCCAAGTTCGACCATCGCCGCGGGTTCAAGTTCTCGACCTACGCCACGTGGTGGATCCGCCAGGCCGTGCTGCGCGCGATCGGCGATCAGGCGCGCACGATCCGGCTCCCGATCCACATCGGCGATCAGACGAACAAGCTGATCCGCGTCACCGACCGCCTCCGCGACTCCCTCGGGCGCCAGCCGTCCGACGAGGAGGTCGGGGAGGAGCTCGGGCTGACCTCGCTCGAGGTCGAGGCGCTTCGCCAGACCGCCCGCGACACGGTTTCGCTGGAGACGCCGATCGGGGAGGAGGGCGACACCGAGCTCGGGCACCTGATCGAGGACGTCCAGGCAGAGTCGCCGGCTGCGGCGGCTCTCGAGGCGGACATGAAGGACCAGGTCGACGAGGTGCTGCGCACGCTCGACGGGCGGATGCGGCGCGTCATCCAGCTGCGGTTCGGCCTGACGGACGGGCACCAGCGCCCGCTCGACGAGGTTGCCCGCCGGCTCGGGACCAGCCGCGAGACGGTGCGCCAGCTCGAGCGCCAGGCGCTCGATCGGCTGCGCCGCACCGGTCGCGCCGACGCCCTGCGCCCCTACTCGCAGAACTAAGCTCTGGCCCGGTGGGCCTGAGCTCTTACCTCGCGTTTCTGGGAGTGTCCCTGATCGTCATCTGCACGCCCGGCCAGGACACGGCGCTGACGATCCGCAACACGCTGATAGGCGGGCGCGCCGGCGGGGACGCCAGCGCAATGGGCGTGGCGGCAGGCCAGGCGGTCTGGACCGCGGCCACCAGCGCCGGCCTCGCGGTGGTGGTCATGGCGTCGGCGCCGCTGTTCCTCGCCATCCGCCTCGGGGGCGCCGCCTACCTGGTCTACCTCGGCCTGAGGGCGATCCTCGTCCCGACGCGGCGGCGAGGCGCCGAAGGGGCCGCCGGTGGGGTCTTATCGCGACGAGCCGCGTTCCTGCAGGGATTCCTCAGCAACCTCTCCAACGCCAAGATGGTCGCTTTCTTCATCGGCTTGCTCCCGCCTTTCGCGGGTCCCCATCCCAGCTTCGTCCTGCTGCTCGCCCTCGGCCTGAACTTCTGCCTGCTGACGCTCGCGTGGCTCGTCGCGTACGCGTTCGCCGTCGCGCGGTTGGGCGGCTGGCTTCGCCGCAGCCGAGTGCGCCGAGCGCTCGACCTGGCGCTCGGGTCGGTGCTGATCGCCCTGGGATTGCGGGTCGGACGTGAGGCCCTCGTGTCTTCTTGAGAGTGCGGACTTAGACTAACCCCGAAAAATTTTCTCGACGGATTCAGCAGGAGGTAGGGGGATGCCAAGGGCCAAGCAGCTGACAGTGACGGTTCCGGACAGGCCGGGGATGCTCGGCGATATCGCCTCGGCGCTCGGCGGGAAGAAGGTCAACATCAAGGGCATCTGCGCCGCCACGACGGGCGGCGGCGGCATGATCTGGTTGGTCGTCGACAAGAATGCGGCCGCCAAGAAGGTCCTCGCCCAGAACGGCTGGAAGACCACCGAGGACGAGGTTCTAGCCGTCGACCTCTCGAACGCGCCGGGCTCACTGGGGCGTTTCGCCACAAAGCTGGGCAAGGCTGGCATCAACATCAGCTTCGTGTATGCGGGGCCAGGACCCTCGCGCAAGGTGACCGGCTACTTCGGGGTGTCGGACCTCAAGGCGGCGCTGAAAGTCCGGCCCTAGCCGAGCCCGCGCTCTAGCCGCCCGAAAGCCCGGCGGATCTGGGTCCTGGCGTCGTTCGCCAGCGCATCGCCGCGCGTTCCGGCCTGGACACGCCCGCGGACGTGCTCGACGACCGCGCGGTGCGCACCCATCAGTGAGGTAGCGACCGTGACGGCTTCGACGTCTGGCTCGGACCCGCCGGCCAGGAGCTCGGCCAGAGCGCGGCTGTAGCGGTCGACGATCTGACGCTCGCGAGCCGCGAGCGAGGGGCTCGCCGCGAAGGTCTCGGTGGCGTTCCTGATCGCGGCGAACCTCTCCTTCGAGCGGAGGCCCTCGACGCTGTCGAGCAGCTTGCGGCGAAACGCTCGGAGCGCTGATTCGCCTGGCTTGCGCTGTCGCACCGCCTCGAGGAGCTCCTCCTCGAAGAAGTGCATCCCCGCGTAGAAGAGATCTTCTTTGGTGGGGAAGTAGTTGAAGACGGTGACCTCGGAGACGTTTGCCTCACGTGCCACCTCCGTGACCGCGACCCGATCGAAGCCGCGCTCCGCGAACAGGCGCCGAGCTGCCTCGTAGATCGCCTGCCGCGTCTGCTGCTTCTTGCGCTGTCGCAGGCCCAGCTCTGTCGCCACACGTCCAGTGTACACGAAATAGCTTAATCTGCTATATTATTTAAGTCACTAAAGAAATACAGCGGCACAAGGAGGCTGGACGGTGAATCTCTATTCGGTCGCGTTGTTCGCGCACATCGTCGGTGCGATTCTCGTTTTCGTGCTGCTTACGATCGAGGGCCTGGGCCTGCGCTTCGGCTTCGACTACGCGCAGCTCAACCGCGTGCTGGGTCCCGTCTCAGCGCTGCTCATCCTGGTACCCGGGCTGTACATGATGGCGGCGCAGTGGGGCTGGGCCGGCTGGATCGTCACCGGCATCGCTTCATACGCAGTGATCGCCGGCGTCGGCGCGTACACGGGGATCAGCGTCATGCGCGGACGCATGAACCGGCGCACGGCGGCGGCGTCGTGGCTGGTGCGGATCGGAATGGCGCTCGGGGTCGCGTTCGTGATGACGGTGAAGCCGTCATTGCTCATCTCCCTCGCGGTCGTGGTTGTCGGCGCAGTGCTGGGAGCGGCAGCCGGCGCGTTGTTGCGCCGGGAGGTGGTCGCGGCATGAATTCAGAAGGCGCGGGCAGCGCGTCCGGGTCGGGCTCCGCCCGCAGTGCTGTGCCCGCCCTCCAAATCGCTCCCCGACAGGACTCGCGTCGTTGGCTTGCGCTGGCCTTCATCGCGGTCGCGCAGCTGATGATCGCGCTCGACGCCACCATCGTGAACATCGCCCTGCCCTCCGCGCAGCGGGCCCTCGGAGCGTCCGACGCCGACCGGCAGTGGGTGATCACGGCCTACACGCTCTCGTTCGGCGGGCTGCTTCTGCTGGGCGGACGGGTCGCGGATCTCCTCGGCCGCAAGCGTGCGTTCCTCATCGGCCTGGCCGGGTTCGCTCTGGCGTCCGTCGTGGGAGGCTCGGCACCAAACTTCGAAGTCCTCGTCGCGTCGCGCGCGGTGCAGGGGGCGTTCGCGGCGCTGCTCGCGCCGACCGCGCTGTCGCTGCTCGCGGTCGCGTTCACGGAGCCGAAAGAGCGGGCCACCGCCTTCGCCGTGTACGGCTCGATCGCCGGCAGCGGCGCGGCGATCGGGATGCTCCTCGGTGGCGTGCTGACGCAGTACTTCAGCTGGCGCTGGTGCCTGTACGTGAACCTGCCGATCGCGCTCGCCGCCGGGGTCGGCGGATGGGTCTATGTCTCGGGCTCGGATGCGCGGGGCCGCGGATCGCTCGACCTTCTCGGGGCTGCGCTCGCCGGCGCCGGCCTGGTCGCAATCGCGTACGCGTCGTCCTCGCAGTCTGCCCTGCTCTTCGCCGCGGGCGGCGCGCTGCTCGGCCTGTTCGTGGTGCGCGAATCGCGGACCACAGCGCCGCTTCTGCCCCTTCACATCCTGGCCGACCGCGTGCGCGCCGGCGCCTACATCTCGGTCGGCCTCGCGCTCGCGGGAATGTTCGGCGCGTACCTGTTCCTCACCTACTACCTGCAGGCCGTCCTCCATTACTCGCCGCTGCAGGCAGGCGCCGCCTTCCTGCCGATCACCGTCGGGTCGCAGTCCGCGTCATGGCTGATCGCGCGCAGGCTGATGCCGCGGGTGCCGCCGCGCGCCTTGATGGTCCCCGGCGCCCTGGTGACAGCGGCGGGCCTCGCGCTGCTCACCCAGCTCCACGTCGACAGCGGCTACGCGACCGTCGTCCTGCCCGCGGAGCTTCTGCTCGGTGCCGGGCTGTCGACCATGATGGTGCCCGCCTTCAGCACGGCCACCCGCGGCGTGGAGCCGCGACAGGCGGGCGTGGCGTCGGCGGTCGTGAATGCCACGCAGCAGGTGGGCGCGTCCCTGGGCACGGCCGTCCTGAACTCGATCGCGGTCGCCGCCACGGCGGCGTTCGTGGGTCCGCGGCCGGTCGCCATCGTCCACGGTTTCGCCCAGGCCACCGCGGTGGGCGCCGGGATCATGCTCGTGGCCGGCCTGGTCGCCGCCGTGCTGATCAACGCCCCGCGCCCGCAATTCCGACCCACCACGGGATAGTCGCGACTTTTCCGCTTGACAGCCGGCCGACCAGCGCGGTATTCTACTGATCAGTTAATTAGCCAGATGGAAAACTATGGCGGCTGATCACCTGAGCGTCACCTTTGCAGCCCTCGCCGATCCCACCCGGCGAGCGATCCTGGCGCGTCTTGCCAAGGGCGAGGCCTCGGTCACGGAGCTGGCCAAACCGTTCGACCTGAGCCTCCCCGGCGTCTCCAAACACCTGAAAGTGCTGCAGCGCGCGGGCCTGATCACGCAGAGCCGGAACGCCCAATGGCGTCCGTGCCGGCTCGAGCCGGCGCGCCTCAAGGAAGCGTCCGAGTGGGTGGGGGAGTACCGCGGGTTCTGGGACGAGAGCTTCCAGCGCCTCGACGAAGTTTTGCAGGATCTGATTCAGAAGGAGAAACACGACCATGAAGGGAGAGAAGACAGTGCCGAAGACTGAGTACACGATCGAGCCGGGCAGGCAGGAAATCATCTCGACGGTCGTCCTGGACGCGCCGCGCGAGCTGGTGTTCAAGGCCTACACGGACCCGAAGCTGTTCGCGCAGTGGTGGGGTCCGCGCCGGTACGAGAACAGGATGGAGAAGTTCGACATACGGCCGGGCGGCGAGTGGCGCGTTGTGCAGCGCGGAGCCGACGGCAGCGAATATCCATTCCGCGGAGTCACCCATGACGTGACCCCAGGCGAGCGCATCTGCCAGACGTTCGAGTACGAGCCGATGGCAGGCCACGTGGCGCTGCAAACGGCGACATTTGAAGAGCTCGGGAACAAGACGCGCCTCACCGCGCAGATCGTGTTCCAGTCGGTGTTGGACCGCGACGGTATGGTCGCGTCGGGCATGAAGTCCGGCGCGGACGAGTCGATGGAGCGGCTCCAGGAGCTGCTCGACACGCTGAAGTCGGGAAAGTGACCCGAGGCCCCGAACAACAGGAAATACTCAGAAGGGCGCGGCCGCACGACGGTCGCGCCCGCCGAGGAACAACGGCAAATTCAGTGACGCCGGCGCCACGATCGCCGGCCAATGGGAGTTCCTGAAAGATGGCACCAGCTCGGAAGTCGACTTCGACCTCACCTACACCGAAGCTCGCAGCCAGCCCCGAGGCTTACATAGCGTCGGCGCCCAGAGCCGCGCAGCCGCACCTGCGTCAGCTCCACGCGCTCATCCGTCAGCTCGCGCCCAAAGCCGAGGAGAGGATCAGCTACGGCATCGTCGGCTATTTCTATCCCACCCGGATGATCTATTTCGGCGGCCATGCCAAACATGTGGCCCTGTATCCGGCCGGAGACGCCAAGGGACTTGAGAGATATCTCTACGGCGCATCGACGCTGCGCTTCCCACTCGACGAGCCTCTGCCGGTCGCGAAGATCAAGTCGCTGATCAGGTCCCGGGTCAAGGAGTACGAGGCCGCCGCGAAGGGGAAACGAACTGCGGCAGCCGCTCGCGGTCACCGGAGCGCTCGATCAAAGTCATAAGCCTTCGTTCTCGGGTCTCGTCTCGCTTCGCGCTCATCACCCAGAACGCCGCAGTCTTGCGGTAGGACGGCGGCTGCGCCTTGAAGAACGTCCAGGCGCGCTTGTGCTTGCGGAACTCCGCCTCGCGCGCAGCGTCGAACCCGCGAGACCGGTTCTCATATGAATAGATTCGGGAACGAGCTTCATCGCGCTTCTCGAATGCGGCGCGGCCCGCCGGGTGGACGAGGCCGTCTCGCTCGAGCTCGGCGAACCTCCTGATGTTGATCGCGCTCCACACGCTTCGCTTACGACGGGGAGTGATCCGCTGCGCGGAGCGGTCGTCGTCGAGCGAGTAGCGGACGCTGTCGATCCATCCGAAGCAAAGCTCCTGGTCCACGACCTCCTGCCAGGTGACCGACGGGCGGCCGGTGCGTTTGCGGTGATAGCCAAGCCACAGCTCGCCGGCGATCGCATGGTTCTTCTCGAACCACGTCCGCAGCTGAGCGGGAGTCTCGAAGAAGATGACGTTCTCAGGAGTCGGCAATGCTTTTCCGGAATCCGTAAGTTAAGGCATCCTTACCGGCGTGAACGTCGCACGGGGCGGGCGCCGCAGGATCTACAACGAGCTGGCCGGGTCGAGCCTCGGCCGCCTCGAGGCCATCTCCGATGGGATCTTCGCGGTCGGAATGACCCTGCTGGTCCTCGGGCTCGCAGTGCCGACCGTCAACCTCGTGAGGTCCGAAACCGACCTCCTGACGCAGCTCGGCAACCTGGCGCCCGCGCTGGTCACGTACTTCTTGAGCTTCCTAACGTTGGGCATCTTCTGGGTTGGCCAGCAGACGCAGCTGAGCCAGGTCGAACGTGCCAACCGCACGTACAGCTGGATCCATCTGATCTTTCTTCTGTCGGTGACGCTGGTGCCGTTTTCGACGCAGCTGCTCGCGCGGTTTCACTGGTCGCGTGTTGCGCTGATCTTCTACTGGCTGAACATCTTCGTGATGGGAACCACTCTGCTCATCGCGGCCGAGTATGGCGCCCGGGCGCGCCTGTTCCCGGCCGACCAGGTCAAGACGCTTCTGCACCTGGTTCGGAGGCGGATTTACGCGGCGCAGAGCCTGTACTTGATAGCGGCCTTGTTGTCGGTGTGGGACACGCACTGGAGCATTGCCATGATCGTGGCCATCCAGCTCAACTTCGCGCTGGCGCCGCCGATCCCGTTCCTGCGCGAGATCTGAGGGCCTCCACGTTCGGATCGTCCGGACCAACCGCGTTCTCCGCCCTCGAAAACCCCAGATAGTCCGGACTATCCGAGGGTTGCGGGGTGGAAGGCCCCGGACCGATCAATAGAATTTGCCGCGCTGTGATCCAGGACCAGGCAAAGGCCCCCCGCGGAGCGCTCAGCGGCAAGGTCGCGGTCGTGGTCGGAGGCGCGAGCGGCATCGGCCGAACTGTGGCGCGGGCGCTGGCCCAGCAGGGCGCGCGTGTTGTGATCGCCGACTTCGACGCCGAGAGGATGGAGCGTACCGTCGAAGAGATCCTCCATCTCGGCAGCGCCGACGCCGCGCTGGCCCTTCCGACCGACGTCCGCAGCGACTCTTCGGTCCGCTCCCTCGCCGCGGACACCATCAAGGCGATGGGCGGCGTCGACGTCCTGGTCAACATGGCCGGGGTGTTTCTCAAGGGACCGATCGACCGCATCAAGCCAGGGGACTGGAAGTGGATGCTCGAGACCAACCTGCTGGGCACGGTGCGCACGACGCTGGCATTTCTGCCCCACATGTTGGAGCGCGGCCGGGGCCACATCGTCAACGCGATCAGCACCGGTGACTCGCCCCTGACCGTCGCGTACGACAGCGGTGCGGCGGCGGTTGCCGCGTTCACCAAAGGTCTCGCCGCGGAGGTGGAAGGCAAGGGCGTCCGCGTTTCCCTCTACGCGATCGGCCCCGACGGTCCCCGCATCGGCAGCAACACCCGCTCGCGGGGCATGGGCCGGCTCCTTCACCCCGCTGATGATCTCGAAGAAGCCTCGACTCCGAATGGAAAGCTCGTCGACGAGCTGATCGGGATCATCGACCGATGAACGTCCCGACCGACCTCCTCTCCAGCATCGGCATCTGCGTCGGCTTCGCGGCGCTGATCGCCGCGGTGACGTGGCGCTTCCGGCAGCCGCTGATCATCGCCTACCTCGCGACCGGGGTGATCATCGGCCCGATCGGCCTCGGGTTCATCAAGAACCAGGCCAGCATCTCGACTGTCGCCGAGATCGGACTGATACTGCTGCTCTTCGTCATCGGCCTCGAGATCGACCTGCGCAAGATGGCCGCCGGCGGCGCCGCCGTCCTGCTCACAGGCGCTCTCCAGGTCCCGATCTGCGTGGCGCTCGGCCTCGCCTTCTTCTACCTCTTCGGCGTGCAGAACGGACCGCACGACTACGCGCTCCTGTATCTCGCCGCATGTATGAGCCTGTCCAGCACGCTCGTCGTGGTTAAGATCCTGAACGACAAGTTCGAGCTCGACACCCTTCCGGGCCGGATCACGCTCGGTGTGCTGGTCATACAGGACCTGTGGGCGGTCGCGATGCTGGCCGTGCAGCCCAACCTCGTCAACCCGAACCTGGTCCCCCTTCTCGGATCGCTGTGGCGCGGCGCGCTGCTCGTGGTGGGCGGCTTCGCGATCTCGAAGTACGTGCTGCCTCAGCTGTTCCGCATGGTCGCCAAAGCGCCCGAGCTGGTGCTGGTCTCGGCGCTGGGCTGGTGCTTCTTCCTCGCCGGCGCGGCGAGCCTGATCGGACTGTCGCGCGAGATGGGCGCCTTGATCGCGGGCGTGAGCCTGTCGACCTTCCCCTACAACTACGACGTCGTGGCGAAAGCCGTGAGCATCCGCGACTTCTTCGTCACGTTGTTCTTCGTCGCGCTCGGTATGCAGATCACCATCCCCAGCCTCAAGGTGCTGGAGCTGGCGCTCATCGCCTCTGCCTTCGTGATCGTCAGCCGCATCGTCGTCGTGCCCATCCTCTACGCGCTGCGCCTCGGTTTGCGCACCAGCATCGTGCCGGCCATCAACCTGGCCCAGGTCAGCGAGTTCTCCATCGTCATCGCTTCGCTGGGCGTGACCCTGGGCCAGATCAAGCAGGACGTGCTGACGATCGTCATCATCACGTTCGCGGTCACGTCGGTGGTCTCGACGTACATGATCAACTTCAGCCATCGCATACAGGCGGTCCTGACGTCTTTCTTCAAGGCCATCGGTCTTAAGGATCTCGACGCCGGCCGCGAGGAGCTCGCCGAGGAGCTGCATCAGCCGGTGATCTTTCTCGGCTTCTTCCGCGACACGAGCTCGATCCTCTATGAGTTCGAGCATGAGGGCACGGCCAAGGAGGCTCGGGAGTTCGTCGAGAAGATCCTCGTCATCGACTTCAACCCGACGGTGCTGCGCGAGCTGCGGAGGAAGAAGATCAAGTGCATCTACGGCGACATCGCGCACTCCGACACGCTGCGGCACGCCGGCGTGGAGCACGCGACGCTTGTCGTCTCCAGCATCACCGACGACGTGCTGCGCGGAACCAGCAACCTGCGCCTGATGAAGACGGTGCACAACCACGCTCCCAACTCGCACGTGGTGCTGACGACCGAGCACATCCCGCAGGCGCTGCACTTCTACGAGGAGGGGGCCGACTTCGTGTTCATTCCCCGCCTGTACTCCGCGGCCGCGTGCGCCCGCATCCTGCGGAAGGGCCTCGCCGGCGGGTTCGACGAGGTCCGCTCCCAGGCGATCGAGCACCTTTCCCGGCGACAGGAGGTCCTCGCCTGAGGCGCGATAGTCGCGACTATCCCGGCGTTTCGGCGGCCAACATGCGCGTTGGTCGCGACTAACGCGGGTCTGGCAAGCCGCCTGTCGTAACGGCGGCCCGTATTCTCGCGATGTGGAGATCGCCCGCCTGAACCCACTCGAATCCCTGGCCGCGGCCTACGTCCGCTCAATTCCAGAGAACCCCGCCGACGAGGGGCTTTTCGGGCCCAGCAGCATCGTGTGGCGGGTCAACCGCGACCGGTGCTTCCCGCTCGCGGGGATGCGCTCGCTCATGGTCCAGGCGCTGCATCCGCTGGCGATGGCCGGCGTGGCCCAGCACAGCACCTGGAAGCAGGATCCGTTCGGCCGGCTCGCAGCGACGAACAGCTACTTGCTGACCACGACCTACGGCGACACGGCATCCGCGCTCGCGGCCGCGGCGTGGGTGCGCAAGGTCCACGTCCACGTTCGCGGCACCGACCCGGAAACCGGCCTGCCCTACAGCGCGGAGGACCCGGCTCTGCTGCTGTGGGTCCACGCGGCCATGGTCGACTCGGTCGTCGAGGTGGTGCAGCGGTACGGCCGCCCGATCGATCCTGCTGACGCCGACCGGTACGTCGCCGAGATGGTCAAGTTCGCGGAGATCGTCGGGGTGCCGCGCGAGCAGGTGCCCTCGTCCGTGAAGTCGCTCCGCGAGTACCTCGAATCGGTGGAGCTTCGCCGGGCGACGCCCGCGGCCAGGGAGGCGATCGCCATTGTGCTCGACCCGCCAGGCCTCGACGCCGAGACGCGTGACCTGTGGCACGACCTGAGCCAGGTCGCCGTGGGTACGCTCCCGGACTGGGCCCGCGAGATGTACGGCTTCGAGGCTCCACCCCGCGAGGCGATGGAGCGGGAGCCGGTTCGCCAGCTGCTCGGCGCGCTCGATCTCGCGTTCGAGTCGCTGCCGGGTGTGCTCGAAGCCCGCCAGCGGATCGAGCTGCGCACGAGGCGGTGAGCGCCGCAACCTCGGCCATCCGGGAGTCGCGTGTCGGCCGAGGCGCGGCCCTGGCCAGGCTTGCCCTGCGCATCGGCGGCCGCTACGTCGCCCGCTCGCCACGATTGATCTTCGCCTCGGTCGAGCGCCGCAAGGAGCTGCGCCATGACCTCGCGTTCCGCACCGCCGACGACGTCGCCGAAGAGCTCGGCGCAATGAAAGGCGTGCTCATGAAGCTCGGTCAGATGGCGAGCTACATCTACGAGGACATGCCGCTGACCTTCCGCGCGGCGATGTCGAGGCTTCAGCACAGAGCGCCGCCGATGACGCCGGCGCTGGCCGCATCGGTGATCAAGGAAGAGCTCGGCGGCCGGCCGCAAGAGATCTTTGCGCAGTGGGACGATCTGCCCTTCGCGGCGGCGTCGATCGGCCAGGTGCACCGAGCGATCACCCGTGACGGCCGCGCGGTCGCGGTGAAGGTGCAGTACCCCGGGATCGCGCGCAGCATCACGTCCGACCTTCGCAACGTCGGGCTGCTGCGGCGCATCGTCGGCGCCGCGTTCCCAGGTCTGGACACGCGGTCTTTCGTCGACGAGGTCGCCGAGCGACTCCAGGAAGAGGTGGACTACGTCCGCGAGGCGGCCAGTCAGGAGATGTTCGCCCGCTACTACGACGGCCATCCGGTGATTCGCGTTCCCCATGTGCTTCCCCAGCTGAGCACCTCGCGCGTGCTCACCAGCGAGCTCGACTCCGGCGAGTCGTTCGACGAGCTGCTCAGGTGGCCGCAGCACGAACGAGACCTCGCCGCCGAAACGATCCACCGCTTCGTGTTCCGCAGCCTCTACCGCCTGCATGCGTTCAACGGCGACCCGCACCCCGGTAACTACCTCTTCCACGGCGGCGGCCGCGTGACGTTCCTCGACTTCGGCCTGACCAAGCTGTTCACGGACGAGGACCTCGCACCCCTGGTCGATGCCGTGCGATTCCTGGTGTTCGAGCGGGACTACGAAGCCTTCCGCCGGTCACTCGAAAGCGCCGGCTTCCTCAAAGCGGGCGCGCCCGTTCCGACCGAGCTCGTGGTCGATCGTTTCGGCCAGTTCTACGGAACCGTGCTGCAGGACGCGCCGATGACCATCACGCCCGCCTACGCAAGCGCGATCGTGCGCCGCTTCTTCGACGCCCGAGGGCCCCTGGCGCCTTACTCGGACGTGCCCCGTGAGTACGTGATCATGCAGCGCATCAACCTCGGCCTCTACGCGGTGCTCGGCAGCCTCAACGCGACCGCCAACTGGCGCAGGATCGCAGAGGAGATCTGGCCGTTCCGCAACGGACCGCCCTCGACTCCGATCGGAGAGGCCGAGGCGAAATGGGAGGAATCGCGGACTCGCCAGCCCCTCGCGCGTTGATGTAGTGAAGAGGTGCGGGGGCTCACGATCGTCAACCTGGTGCTGTGGGTCGTCCTGGTCGGAGCCTGGATTCCGTATACGCTCGCGGCCGGCTGGATGGACCCGACAAGCGTCGAGGTCCGATGGATCCTCACCCTCACCGCCGGCATGCAGATCGCGCTCTTCGGCCTGCGCGCGGCCAGGCGCCGACCCGTACTCGGCTAGATTGTCGGCATAGCGGACACAAGACAGCGCCTCGTCCTGCTGTTCGACGGCACCTGAGGCGTTTGAACGCGGTGCGCGCGCTGGGTCCGCCGGCGCGACCCGGCCGGCCGTGTGCTGGCCATCGTCAACCAGCAGCCCGGAGTGCTCGAGCGCTACGGCGTCACGCGCGCGGAAGCCGACCGGGCAGCCTGGACCATCGACCGTGAGGGCCGGCGCCTCGACGGCGCCGCCGCGCTCAACCGCGTGCTCGCCGAGCTCGGGGGTCCGTGGTCGCTGCTGGCCGCCGTCTACCGTGTGCCCGGGATTGGCGCGCTGCAGGAGGCGCTGTACCGCTGGTTTGCGCCGCGCCGGTCGAGGTTCCATCGCTTCGGGGTGACGCCCGAATGCGATGAGCCGGGCGTCCGCTGCGCGTGAGCAAGCTGCTGGCGCCGGAGCACCTGGTCGCCCTGGCCATCATCGCCGTCGCCGCGGCGGCACTAGTCGTCGCGGCGCGGAGAGCTCCTGGGCGTTGGCTGAAGGTCCTCGCGATCGTGCTCGTGATCGACGAGGTCAGCTGGTGGGTCTACCTGCTCGCGGGCGGGGTGCCGGGGAGCAAGCTCGCCCAGTCGCTTCCGCTGCAGCTCTGCGACGTCGCCATCTTCATCGCGGCGGCCGCGTTGTGGACGCGCAACCAGTTGCTGGTCGAGGTCACGTACTTCTGGGGCGTCGCCGGCACGCTGCAGGCGCTGCTCACGCCTGATCTGCCGCAGCATTTCCCGAGCTACCCGTACTGGCAGTACTACATCGCGCACGGCGGTGTCGTGGCCGCGGCGCTGCTGCTGGTGGTTGGGATGCGGCTCCATCCGCGCAGGTGGGCGGTGGCGCGCGTGGCCGCGATCACCATCACCTACGCGGCCTTCGTCTTCGTCGTGGACCTCCTGACGCTGTCGGACTACATGTACCTGCGCGCCAAGCCTTCGAGCGCGACCCTGCTCGACGTACTGGGGCCGTGGCCGGTCTACATCCTCTCGGCGTCGCTGATCGGCATCGCGCTGTTCGCGATCCTCGACGCTCCCTTCCGGATCACTCGAGCGCCTGGCCGTACCGCTCCGCTGAGACGACCTGGCTGAATGGCTTGCGCTTCTTCTTGCCGATGACCTTGCGCTTGGGATAGCCCAGCGGGACAACGCCCACGACGTCGTAGGTTTCGGGCAGGCCGAATTCCTGGCGCACGTTTTCGAGCCTGTGCGCAAACCCTGTCCAGTTCGAGCCGACCCCTTCGCCCCAGGCCGCCAGCATCATCGATTGGATGGCCCGGCTCGCGTCGGAGATGCCGGATTCGCCCTTGTCTTTCTCATAGGCGACGATGACCGCAGCGGCGGAGCGGGCGACGTACGGTCCGGTCCGGATGAGCGAGCCCAGCTTGCGCAGGGCATCGCGGTTGCGCACCAGCACGAAGTGCCAGGGCTGAAGGTTGGAGCCGCTCGCCGTCAGGTAACCCGCCTCGACGATCCGGCGCGCCGTGTCGGCCGGCAGCTCGCGATCGTCGTACTCCCTTACCGCCAGAAGCGTCCGGACCGCCTCAAATACTTCGTTCGCCATGCGGAAATTGTCTTAGGTTTATGCGCCGGGATGGATCAACCTCCAGAACGGCCGCCGCGCATCGAGCGCCGGATCTCGAGCAAGGAGCATCGCGCCGCCTACCAGGCGGCGAAGGACGCTCCGACCGAACACAAGCCCAGGCTCGTCACGTCGCGATCGGTGGCGCCGGCG
>Ga0307479_10002787_pt1 | contig 15849 bp, 12 predicted proteins | sample atmos_gasesECM4C_FD_203743 | JGI IMG/M metagenome (GOLD analysis project Ga0307479, IMG submission 203743) | Hardwood forest soil microbial communities from Morgan-Monroe State Forest, Indiana, United States - atmos_gasesECM4C_515 | ecosystem: Environmental > Terrestrial > Soil > Temperate... | reverse complement strand
GCTGTCCAGAAAACTGAGTTCGGACTAAAGCCGATGTAAGGCACACGTAGATCGGTATTGCCTCCGGTAGAAGTGTTAAACGGTTCGCTTAACAGCGTCGGGCACGAATTGCCTGAGTTGGCCCCCGTGCAAGAAGGATCGTTCGAATCACTTGGCTGATACCCATAGGAAACCGTCTGTCCATTCACCGGATGCTGCACGTTTGCGATTTGCGGCTGGTTGAACGGGATCGGCATCGTCAAATGGACACCGTGATTTCCAGCATAGCCGAGGGTGAAAACCGTGTCGGTCATCAGTTGCATCTGCACGTCGAGCCCCCAGTTTTCCGAATATGGCAACTTGTTTCTAGGATCGTAGCCACCGAACAGAAAGGGTGTCGCACCCCCAATCAGGGCAGCCTGATTCGGCACCAGCGAGGAGACGCTGGATAGATTGTTCGGCGGTGGTGGCGGAGCCGATGTACCGAAAGGATTCGCAAACGTGCTGCTCGAATCCGCTGCTACTGGGACGACGAACGGCGGCTCAAGAGTTACCCCAAACGGGCCGTTAAATCCAAAACCGGCGCTCGGGGAGTATTCCGTGAAGAATTGTCCGCGATCGTAGAACATGCCGTAGCTTGCACGCACAACCAGGTTCTTTAGCGCCGACGGACTCCACACCACTCCGATGCGCGGAGCGAAACCCCACTGCCGTCCTTGAAGTGTGGATTTGCTCACACCCTTGGTGGGGAACGCTGCATTGTTGCCTGCTACGACCAATCCGATATTGTTGATCGTGTCCGTGGCTGGCCCCGAGTAGTTGTATTGCGAGGGGTAAAAATTCGTCAGCAACCCGTTCTTCTCCCACAGCGGGCCGTCCCAGTCGAAACGAAGACCGAGCGTAACGTTCAGATTCTTGGTCAATCGGATCTTGTCTTGAGCGTAAGCTCCGGCCTCGTTGGCCCGGTAGTGGCGGTTGCTGGTTCCATCAAACAGGACCGAGTGTCCCAGTCCGGGGCGCAAAGTACCGGTGAGAAAATCCGGAAAAGTATTAAACTCTAGACCCGCGACCTGATTATTTTGGTTCTCTATGTTCAACTGAATGTAGTCCCAGTTGAAACCGGTTGCCAGACTGTGCCTTCCACGAGTCCAGTTCAAATCCGTCGCGCCTGCGAATCGATTTTGAAACATCCCGGCGTTGGCGAAGTTGGTCACCGGGCCGAATGACAAGCCTCCAGTGAAAGGGAATTGGTCCCCCGAGGGGTTACAGGAGTTGAAGGTCGGGGGCGAAGCGAAGTCGTCATTAGACTGGCATGCCATATTGTCGATGGTGATGCCGGGAAAGCGTTGGCTGCCGAACAGATTGATGCCCATCTGTGCAGGAGTGAAGGGTTGGCCGGTGTGCGCGAACGCCTTCTCCCGAACGAATCCAATTCTCTGCTCCCACACCATGTTTGGAGTCACATTGGTCGTATTATCGAGCGAGATGACATGGCTGCCCGCGTCCAGTTGCTGCGGAAAACCTAGCAAACCAAAGACAAACGTGCTCGAGGAACTCGAGCCTCCCTGGGAAGCAAACGGATTCGTCGTCGGATCGTGCTGGTAATAGTACTTGGCAGCCAAGCGATCTCGGCTGCTGAGATTGAAATCAAGATTGAAGTTGGCCTGGTCCGCGCGAAACACGGCGGGAGGACCCTGGATGAGCGCATCGTAGCCCTTTTGCGATGCTGTGAGAGAATCCGTAATCGCCGAGTTAGGGATAAGAGGTTTGCCCCCGGATACGGTCGCATTCATCAAGGCCAGGGCCTGCGGTGTGATCGTGGTTGGGTCAAAGCAAGCCGGTTGACCAGAGCTTCCGCACGGTCCAACAAAGTCCTTGTTCACGACAGCGGCAAGACCTGCCGCGCTCCGATCGCTGGTAAGGTCGAGGGGCACACTTGCCTGAGCGGTCCCTAACAACGCGTCCGTTACGCGAGTCCCCTGATACGAAGCGAAAAAAAACACCTTGTTCCTGATGACGGGACCGCCCAACGTTGCTCCAAAGCGGTTGTAGTGCAGGGCGGGCACTTTTTGTGAGGGCGGAATGATGTTGTCCGGGACGTCATTGCGGAAGTACGGCGCCGCATTCCAGAAGCTATTCTGGAAATATTCGTAAACTTGACCGTGGAATTGGTTCGTGCCGGACTTGGTAAGCACGCCAATATGAGCGCCGCTGTTCGCTCCCTGCGCCGCGTCGTACATCGAAGAGTTGACGCGAAGCTCCTCGATGGTTTCCTGCGGAGGGCTGGGCAACGCCTCGCCGATCGCGTCGTAGACGGATGTTCCCGTCTGGATTTCGCCGCCGCTGTTGCTGAAGTTCTCGCCCGTGTTCAGGACGAACCTGTTACCTCCGACTTCACTGGTTGAATTCCCGTTAAATAAATTGTTCCCGCTGATCGCGTTCAGGGTAAAGCTGTTGCTGGTGTCGCGTTGTCCATTGGCAAAAATGGCCCGGTTGCCGAGTCCGCTCCCAGAGCCCGATCCTCCCAACAGGTCAGCGTTCATTCCAGGACTTAACAGCGCGAGCTGAGTAAAGCTGCCGGTCCCCAGAGGTGTGTTCTCGATGATCGACTCGCTGAGCACGTAACCGTTGGTCGTGTCGGTTTGATTGAGCAGGGGCGTAGCTTCCACCGTTATGGTGTGCGATACCGGACCTGGTTTCAATTTCGCGTTCACCGTCGCCGTCCGGTTGGCCTGGAGGATGATCTGGGGGTAGACCGCGGTCTCGAAGCCATCTTTACTGAAACTCACTTCATAGGTGCCAATGGGCAGATTGGGGATGCTGAACGAACCATCGTTTTTGCTCTGCGTCGTCATTTCCAGGTTCGTAGCCGCGGCGCGTGCCTTGACACTTGCATCCTGGATGACCGCCCCGCTGCTGTCAGTGACGGTTCCGTTCATGGAACCCAGGGTTTGCTGGGCTAGCGCCGATCGCGGCGAGCAGGCAAAACCCAGTAGGACAACAGAACACAGGATATAGTTGGAAAATCTCGACCAAAGCGGCGTCGGCGCGAAGAGAATCATTCTGGAGTCCTCACTGGTTTGGACCGCCGTTATAACAGACAGGATTGGCAGGCTTCAAGCATTTGCCCGGTCATTCTTTCGTTAATTTTTCTTCAGGTTTCTCGATAAAACTGCGCCACGTTGTGACTTTCACGGTGCGCAAACACTTGCGCTGCCCTCAGTTTCGGGAACAGGCGGTATTCTTTATCTCGTGTGCAGCGTGAACAATCAGAGTGAAGCGACGACTGTTGGCCTCTGTAGTCGGTGCCGTTTTATGCGGCGGATCCACTCCGACCGCGGGTCCACCTTCTACTTCTGTGAGCGGTCCGCAACCGATGCGAGTTTCCCCAAGTATCCGCGCCTGCCGGTATTGCGATGTTCGGGCTACGAATCCTTGCCAGCGGAGGAAGACCGCCGTCGCGAGTAGCGAGGGCGGGTGCAGCTTGGCGTGATCTCCATCACTGCTTAGCTGTCTGCGCTAGCGCAGAATTGGTTCGAGTCTCGTTCTGAACGTCAGAGAGGAATCGAATCATGCTGCTGAAGATTCTAGCTGCGGGTGCAATCGTACTGTTCTTCGTTTGAGTCGCTGCCGTGCCCCAGGGCTGGAGCAAAAGCACAAGCGCCAATCATTGGGTCAGTGTCGCTTTCATGCTTGCTGTTCGGCGTTGCGGCAGCTTGGGGAGCACGAACCCTGTTCGGGTGGTGGCGCTGAATTCGCATACAAGATCCAGAAGGGAAGACGATGCTACCTAATGCCTTTGCCGGTCGTGCCAAGCGGCCGACCGAACTGCAGCTCGCTTCGGTTTTGGGGCCCACAGATGCCTTATGGCACGGACTCATAACGGAATTAAGGCGCGACCTTGCCCTGGATGCCGAAGAGTGGAACAGTTCTTCCGTAAAGGGAGGTTGGTCGCTGCGCCTGCAACGGAAGAAACGCAACATCGTGTATCTGGCACCTCGTAGGGGATGGTTCTTGGCTTCTTTCGTCTTGGGAGATGAAGCAATTGCCGCGGCGCGGAAAAGCAAGCTTCCACCACGGGTCCTGAAGATCATCGACCCAGCCAAACGCTACCCCGAGGGAAGAGCTGTGCGAATTGAAGTGCACGACGCCCAGGATGCCGACGTGGTAAAGACGCCGGCGAAAATCAAGCTTGAGAACTAGTCCCAGATAGCGCGACAAACCGCCAGACCCAGCGGTCCGGCTAACTAGCTGGGCGCCTGCATCATCCAATCCCAAGTTCTTTCGCCAGTGCTTTCCACTTGCTGTCGACCAGCGCCTTCGTCTTCGCATCCATCACAATCTCGTCCGGCCACGGACGGCTGAAGCCTTCGGCAGCCCACTTGCGGGTGGCGTCAATGCCCATCTTCGACCCGTAATTCGGGAGGCGTGAGGCGTGGTCGAGCGAATCCACAGGTCCGAGCGTGAATTGAATATCGCGCTCCGGATCGATGTGGTTGAAAACTTTCAACACCACATCCGCCAGGTCCTGCACGTCGACGTCGTGGTCTACCACGACAATGCACTTGGTGAACATGGCCTGCCCCAGGGACCAGATCGCGTTCATCACCTTCCGCGCCTGTCCCGGATACGACTTTTTGATCGATACGATCATCAGGTTGTGAAACACACCTTCGATCGGCAGGTTCACGTCCACCAACTCGGGAATCGTGAGTTTCATCAGCGGCAGAAAAATGCGTTCCACCGCCTTGCCCATGTACGCGTCTTCCTGAGGAGGCTTGCCGACGATCGTTGTGGCATAAATCGGATCTTTCCGGTGTGTAATGCAGCTGACATGAAACACGGGATAGAGATCCTCGAGCGAGTAGAAGCCGGTGTGATCGCCAAACGGGCCTTCGTTGCGCAGTTCGTCAAGATGAACGTGTCCCTCGAGCACAATTTCGCTCGCGGCCGGGACTTCCAGGTCAACCGTCTCGCACTTGACCAGTTCAACCGGCGCGCCACGCAGGAATCCCGCGATCATGTACTCCTCAACGTCGGGCGGCGCAGGAACGATCGCCGAAAAAGTTACGGCCGGATCGGTGCCGACCGCAACCGCAACTTCCATCTTCCCCGAAGGCCGCTCGCCTTCGACCAGCACGCTGCCCCCGGAACTGCGCGCCATCAGGTGCACGGCAGCTGATTTTCCCTCTACCGTCTGCCGCATGCGCTCTCGCGCATGCTCCGCTGCCCCTTTTTGCCTCTGCCAATGCATTCCCGTGGAGCGCTCGTCATACACCTGCATGCGATACATGCCTAGGTTGCGCTTGCCCGACCGCGGATCACGCGTTGTCACGCAGGGCAGCGTGATAAATCGCCCGGCGTCTTTCGGCCAGCATTGCAGGATGGGAAAGTCAACAAGCGAAAAATTGTCGCGCTTGATCACTTCCTTGCACGGCCCCGTCGGCACCGTACGCGGGAACAACTTGCCCGCTTCGGTCAAAAGGGGCAGCATCTTGAGCTTATCGAGAAATCCCTGGGGCGATTTCACATCCATAAACATGCGAATGCGACCCGCAATTTCGTCGAACGAATTCACGCCGAGCGCCATCTTCATTCGCGCCTCAGACCCAAATTGATTGATCAGAACCTGAGAGCCCGAGTGTCCTTTGACATTCTGAAAGAGGACAGCGGGCCCGCCGGGCGCGAGTGTGGAGCGGGCACTCTTGCCCGCCTCCCCCCGTCCGAGCATGTGGAGCTTCGAAACCCGGTCGGTGATTTCAGCAATCTCGAGAATCGGATCAGCTTCGGTCTGAACGCGTTTCAGTTCGCCTGCGCGTTCGAGCGCAGCGATCCACTGCCGGAGGTCGTCGAAGGGCAAAGGATTCCTCGTGGTATGACCGACGATTATAAGGGATTCGCCTTACCCGATCTTGTGTGGGATCGGGTCTTCGACCCGGTCAGGCCGAGCAAAGCTCGGCTGGTTACTTCCGTTGCTCCAGCTTCACGCTCGCCGACACAGGCTGCCCATCGCGCAGGACTTTCACTTCCACCACGTCTCCCACTTTGCTACGCCGGAGGGCGTCAGTGAAGTCGTAAAGGTTCTTAATGGGCTTGTCGCCAAACTGCACCAGCACGTCCCCTGCCTTGAACCCCGCCTTCGCCGCTGGCGAGTCTGGCTTCACATCCGAGAACTTCACGCCGTTCTCCGTCTGTCCAAAGTCCGGAATCGATCCGAAATACGGTCCATAGCCTCCTCCCCCACCGCCACTGATCGGCTTGTCTTCGGCTACAACCTGAAACGCTGGCGGATCCGACGCGCTCGCCAGTTGCACGGTGACGCTCCCCACCAGATCAAGCAGTCGAGCCGCCGAAGGAGCGTTGATCTTGTCCCACGTGTCAGATGGCTTGTGGTAGTCGGAGTGAAGCCCCGAAAAGAAAAACAACACGGGAATCTTCTTCGACACAAATGACGTGTGATCGCTAGAGGCGTAGCCCCCTGCGGAATACTCAATCTTGAAGGGCGCGTCTTTTTGCGCCTGTTCGAGCATGGACTTGAGAGTCGAACCCGTGCCGACGCCACCAATATAAACTTTGTCGTCCTTGATGCGGCCGATCATGTCCATGTTGATCATGGCCACAGCCTTGGCGAGCGGCCGCGTCGGAGCTTTGACCCACGCCGCAGAGCCCAGCAGCCCAAGTTCTTCTCCCGCAAAGTCCATAAACAAGATGCTGCGCTTCAGTTGCCCACGCTGCGGCGCAAGCAGGCGCGCCAGTTCCAGAACTCCAGCGGTTCCACTGGCGTTGTCGTCGGCTCCGGGATGAATCTGCCCGATCTGCGATGGAGCCAGGGAGTCGAAGTTCCCGTACCCGAGATGATCGTAGTGGGCTCCCACGATCACATATTCGTCGGTCTGGCCGGGCAACCAGGCGAGAACGTTGTTCACTGTCGCGTGCGTCGTTTCGATATCGACATGCAGCGATACCCGCCTACTCTCGGCAAAGGCAAACGACGCAGGTTGTGTGATCGCGTTGATATGATCTTGGAGGTCTTTTATGGATTTTCCCGCCGATTGAAACCACGAGTCCGCCACGGCGTTCTTCACCTGGGCGAACACAATGCCGACATTTTCCGGTCCGCTCACGCTGCCGAAGCGGGTGAGCAGGTCCTCCTCGCCGTCACCGAGTTTGCCGTTGACGACGATGACGGCCTTCGCCCCATGGTTCCGCGCGTTGATGGCCTTGGTGATCAGTTGTGAATGTTGAGTGACCCCATGATGCCCGCTCTTTTCCGCAAAGCTCGAGGGTTCGTAGCGGAGCACGATGACGATCTTGTCTTTCACATCGAGGCCGTTGTAGTCGTCATAATGAAATTCGTCCGCAGTGATTCCGTATCCCGCGAAGACTAGCGGTCCCGAGACCTGCTCCGACGAAGAAAAGCTGAAAGGAACGAAATCCTGGTCAATCCTGAGGTCGGTTGTAACGCCTGAGGCTTCCGCCTTGAGGGAGTTGTCCGGCTTCAACCTTGCCCCCGTAATCACGCTGAATGGCTGCGCATAGCCGTGAGCGCCTGCGGGCTGCAGTCCGAGTTCCTTATATCGCTTCTCAATAAGATGCTCGGCGCGTGTCAGGCCCTTGGTGCCCGCGCCGCGCCCTTCCATCTCAGGAGAAGCCAGGGACTTGATGTCATTGAGGTAGCGGGTGGGATCGGCCTGCGGGACCGGAGTCGACGCCGAGACCAGGAAAAGGCATAACAGAGCAGAGATTGCAGGCAGGCAGCGTCGTGACCATTTTGCATTCGGCATGATGAGAACCCGTGAACGAAATCGTATGGGCTGTGAAGGGACGTGTCAATCAACCTTAAGTTCATCGCAGTGGCTTGTGGGCACCGCCGCCCCGGCCGTCCGGTCGAGCCCAGCCCGGCTGTTGCGTCGGCATTCAGCTGAGTTGCCGCGTCAGGTACCACCGAATCACCAGCGGGCCCGCTTCGATTTACAATTGAGCAACTATGAAACAGATCACCGTTGTCCTGACGCTCACCCTCTTCGGGCTGACCGCGTGCAACAGATCCGCCAGTCCGGCAGCGCCTGCGAGTAATTCAGCCTCTTCAACCGCTTCGTCCCCCGTGTCGTCGGGTCCGGGGCCGGTGCAACAGAAGCTGCAGGAATACTCCGGCGCTGGCGCCACCAATTGCGGGACCCTCGACGCTCGCGCGGCTGAGGCTCAACTCAAATCCGCCAGCGACTGCACCATGCAGGCGAGTCAAGGCAAGCATGCCTTTTATGTGTCTTACGAAATGCCGGGAATGGCCGTGGGCGTCGCTGGCACTGCCGAGGGCAAACTTTTCACCGTGCAGACTCAAGGTGCGACCGGTGCCCTCACCAGCGGCGCCTGCCCCTCCGCGCTGCGCGTTGCTTCCAGCGGACGCGTCACCTGCTTCGCGCCCGGAGATATGGGTTCGATGAGCGGCAGCCACACCGCCAGCTCCATGCCTCCCGGCACGACCAATCCACACGCCACTGGCAAGACGAACCCCCATGCCGCTACGCCGCCCAAAACGAACTGACGGTTCGTTGCTTACCGGGGAGCGCTGCCGCGTAGAGTACGAAGGGCGCGCTGTCAGGCGCTGCGGTCCGGTTGAGTCCGCGGCTTAGATCTCGCGCTGTGATTCTAATCACACGTTTAAGTGACCCCATTTGTTGGCCTTACCTCGATCCGGTAGGACAATGGACCCGGTATGTACTAGAGGGGTCATGCCCCGGACCCGCGAGTTAGGGTAAACTCATGGGATTCCGGAACTTAGAAGGCCTATGGCACTGCTTTGGCTGCGCTTCGCGCTGGGTTGTTATTTTGTCGGGCTGATCTACGCCTTCGTGGCTCTTACCCGTACCAGCGATCTTTTCAGTCGTGTCGCCTTTCACGCGGCCAGTCTGGGCATGGTCTTCCACTTCGTTTCCCTGGTTGAAGTATTCCTGTCCGGCCAGATCGTCTGGGCGTCCGTTCATAACAGTGAATCCCTGCTAGCGTTCTTTTCCATGACGTTCTTCATGGTCATTTACGCCATTTACCAGACTACATCGCCCGGCGTTGTGGTCTTTCCGGTTGTATTCTTTCTGACCTTCGTCGCCGCCGTCGACGAGCAGCCAGTTTTGCTGACGCAGTTCGTCTCGCATAAAGGATGGCTCATCGCCCACATCATCCTGATCTTCACTGGATACGCCGCGCTGGTACTCAGCTTCGGCGCGAGCCTGGTGTATCTGCTGCAGGAGCGCCGCCTTAAGGCCAAGAAGGCAAGCAGCCTGATTTCGTTCCTGCCCGCGCTGGAAGTGATCGACCAGATCGGCTATCGCTCGTTGCTAATGGGCTTCCCATTCATGACGCTAGGACTGCTGACCGGTTCAGTCGTCGCGGTCACTACCTATGGCCGCGTGGATTTTCTCGATCCAAAAATTCTGTTGTCGCTGCTAATGTGGGCTGTGTACATGGTCATGGTCTTTACCCGCTGGAATTCGGGTTGGCGCGGACGGCGCGCCGCCTTTCTGGCGACGTTCGCCTTCGTGGCCGCGCTGGCCGCCTGGGCAGCGAACTACTTCTCTACCATCCACAGGTTTGCTGCCTCATGAGATTCCAGCTCATCGGCGTGAATCACAAGAGCGCACCGCTCGAAGTCCGGGAGCGCCTGGCGATCCCTGAGTCGCGCCTGCCCGATACCTGCCGCAACCTCGCTGCTTATCCCGGGATTGAAGAGGGCATGGTGATCTCGACCTGCAACCGGGTCGAAGTCGTGACTCACACCACCAACGGGCACGCCGATCTGCGCGGATTCCTCCACGACCACTTTCATCTGAAGCCCGAGGAACTGGACCCGCACCTGTATGAATTCCGTGAAAAAGATGCGGTCCGGCATCTCTTCCGGGTGGCTTCGAGCCTCGATTCGATGGTGGTGGGTGAAGCCCAGATCCTCGGCCAGGTCAAGGAAGCGTACGCCACCGCCCGCGCCGTCGGTGCCGTCCGCGGACAACTGGACCAACTTTTCAGTCGCGCTTTTGCCGTCGCCAAGCGCGTGCGCACCGAGACCGCAGTCGGATCGTCGTCCGTCTCGATCGCCTCGGTTGCGGTCGAACTGGCCAAGAAAATCTTCGGTAACTTACACGGCAAGAACGTCTTCATCGTCGGCGCCGGCAAGATGAGCGAACTCGCTGCCCGCCACCTTATGGCCCACGGTTGTGCCTCGATCTTCGTCGCCAACCGCACCTACGACCGCGCCATCGGCCTGGCGCAGAAATTCAACGGCCAAGCCATTAAGTTCGACGATCTCTACTCCACCTGTGATCGCGCCGACATCGTCATCACATCGACCGGCGCCCCTCACGCCATCTTCCGCCGTGAGCACGGCGAACAGTTCCTGGCCCGCCGCAAAAACCGCCCGATGTTCTTCATCGATATCGCCGTGCCTCGCGACGTTTCGACCGACATGGCGAAACTCGATGGCATCTTCGCCTACGACATCGACGACCTGCAGCAGGCCGTGTCAAGCCATGTCGCCGACCGCCACAAGGAAGCCGAGCGCGCAGAAGCCATCATCGCCAATGAGGTGGAGCGCTTCGAAGCCCGCCTCAGTACCCTCGACGTCGTCCCCACGATTGTTTCGTTACAGGACCACCTCGAAACCATCCGCCAGGCAGAGATCGACCGCGTGCGCGGACGGCTCGGCCAGTTGACTCCCGAGCAGGAAATTGCGGTTGAGGCATTGACTCGTGGCATCATCAACAAAGTCATGCACACCCCGATCACTACGCTGAAAACCGCCGCCAAGGAATCCGAGGCGACGACGGTGGTTGACGTAGTCCGCCGCCTGTTCAACCTCCGCGATAAAGACAAGGAAACGGCAGCGCAACCCGTGGCGAAAAAAGACGAAATAGGGACGCGCCGGTAATGGCTCGCCTGCGCATCGGCTCCCGAGGCTCGCAACTGGCTCTCTGGCAGGCCAACCACATCTCCGCCCTGCTGCGCGTGCGCGGCCACGCAGTCGAAATCGAAATCATCCATACCACCGGCGACAAAATCACCGAGGTTGCCCTTGCCAAAGTCGGCACCAAGGGAATGTTCACCAAAGAAATCGAAGAAGCCTTGGCCGCGGGCCTCGTCGATCTGGCCGTCCACTCGCTAAAAGACCTGCCGACAGAACTCCCCGGCGGGTTCGAAATCGCCGCCATCACCGAACGCCAGGACCCGCGCGACGCCTTCTGCTCGCGCCACTATGCCAGTTTTCAAGACCTTCCCCAGGGCGCGCGAGTCGGCACCTCGAGCTTGCGCCGCCAGGCGCAACTCAAGGCCGTCCGTCCCGATCTCGATATCCACCCCCTGCGTGGCAACGTAGACACGCGCCTGCGCAAACTCGAGCAGGGAGAATACGACGCCATCATCCTGGCCTCGGCAGGCCTGAAGCGTCTGGGCAGGACTGAACCGATCAAGCAGATCATTCCCGCTGAACTCATGTGCCCTGCAGCCGGGCAGGGGGCTCTCGGCATTGAAATCCGTGAAGGCGACGACGCCACGCGCGCCCTGCTCGCTTTCCTGAACGACCCCGCGGCGCGCGCTGCCACCACCTGCGAGCGCGCTCTCTTGAACAGCCTCGGCGGGGGCTGCCAGGTTCCCATCGGCGCTTTCGCAGAAATGCGCAACGGCAAGCTTCATCTTGAATCCATCGTCGCCGACCCCGACGGCACAAAACTCCTGCGCGACTCCCGCGACGGAGACAACCCCGAAAAACTCGGCAACGACGCCGGTGCGGCGCTCCTCGCCCGCGGCGGCGATGCAATCCTCGAAGCCGTCTACGGCCGCGGCTTGGCCGTCCCGCCGCAACCGTAACCAGCGCACGCGCGTAATCTTGGACAACCGCAATCTTCATGTTTAGCTTGTTTGTATGAACATCAAGCTGGTGGCCCGTATCGTCTCGTCGTTCTTCCTGTGCTTCTCGGCAATCTCGGCCGTGGCGCAGCCGGGCGAGGACGTCAAATCGGTTAGTGAAAAGGAGAACACGGCGCTGTGGGCGCGCATCCGTTCCGATTTTCACGATGAGTTGCGACCAGACGATCCGGTGAGAGTTGCTCCGGTTCTAGCTTACAAGTACATCCACCGAGTCGCTGTGTATCAAAACTCGGCGGTGGTGATCGTCGGTCACCTGGAAACGAAGGACAGCAAATATCCCGGTTACTTTTCAGCCTTCAATTACTCGGTTGAATCACGCGCCCGAGAACCAATTAAGGGAGCTGAGGTCGTCTCGGTGTTGAAATTGTTAAATTTGTCAGCCTGAGCGCGGCACCGCAAGATATTTTCTTCACATGGTTGACTTGTACTGAGTGCGAAGCGTCTCAGGTCTTGAGCGCCTTCCTCTACGACGCGAGCAGACACGAATGGACTCTCCGAAATTGGGAAGCCAAAAAAGACATCTGGTGGACAAGCGAATTTGGTCCAGTCATTTGGGCGGATGTAGCTGCCAGCGATACAATCTCATTCGATTGCTTACATGGGTTTCTAGAGAGCACTGGCGAGGTTGTTTTCGCCATCCGATGCCGTGACGTCGCTGAACCTGAAGAAGGCAAACGCAAAGTGACGGACATTACTGCAAAGTACCGTTTCAATGGAGGCGAGTCCAAGTTGGAGACGGCGGGTGAAGAAAAGACAAAGTTGTTGGTTGAGCTATGTGAGGGGTCTCCTAAGAATACGATCTGCAAGAACATCACCACTGGAAAGCGATGAGCGGTAGCGTCCTGCTCAAACTCCTCGGCGGCACCAAGAGCCCCGCCCATCTCCGCCGCTGGATCAATTTCTGGCCGCCATTCCTCGGTATGGGTATCCAGATCGTCCGCATCGCCCCTGACATGAAGGCCGTCGACATCGAAATGAAGCTGCGCTGGTGGAACGCCAACTACGTTGGCACCCACTTCGGTGGATCACTCTATGCGATGACCGACCCGTTCTATATGCTGATGCTCATGGCCAACCTCGGCCGCGACTACATCGTCTGGGACAAAGCCGCGTCCATCCGCTACCGCAAGCCGGGGAAGGGAACAGTTCGTGCTGAATTCCGCCTGTCTGACGCCCAACTCGGCGACATTCGTGACAAACTGAAGACGTTGCCGAAATACGAGCCCACGTTTACGGTAGAGGTGAAAGACGAGCAGGGCGAAGTCGTAGCGGCCGTCGAAAAGTTGATTCACGTGCGCAAAAAGGGTTCACGACCCAGCGAGCCGCGACCGCCCCAGCCGCGAAGCGGCGAAAGAATGCGGCCCACAGCGTAAGCGGTGGGTGCCTGCACAGAATTAGGGAGCCGAGCCCGGAGGGTCGAAAGAAACGCGTGTACATCCCCGAACATTTCCGTGTGCATGACCACGCCGACACCATCGTCTTCATGCGCGCGAACCCGTTTGCCATTCTCATCTCGGGCACAGACGACGGTCCATTCGCCACGCACGCTCCCATGGCGATCCGCGAGGCAGGCGAGGACCTCGTCATCCGTGGCCACGTCGCCAAAGCGAACCCGCACTGGCGCCACCTCGCACAGCAATCGCAATGCCTGACCATTTTCCACGGCCCGCACGCCTACGTCTCGCCCACGAACTACACAACGCAGGAAGTCGTTCCCACCTGGAACTATGGCGCGGTCCATGTCTACGGAAACGCCCACGTATTCTCTGCACCAGACCAACTGCTGGCTGTCCTTCACGAACTTATCCCCATGTTCGAGCCGGCCTATGCCGAACAGTGGGCCAGACTCTCCGAGGCTTATCGCGCGCGCATGTTGAGCCATATCGTCGGTTTTGAAATCGCGGTCACGAAGATCGAAGCCAAATTCAAATTGAGTCAGAACCGCACCCGTGAAGAACAGGCGAACATAATTGAGTCGTTGGCCGCCGCCACCGATACGACAGTAACCGGCGTAGCACGCCTGATGCAGGAGCTAGGATTAGGCACAAAGAAGCAGCAAGATTGAGCCAGTGTGGGGCGGGCACTCATGCCCGCCAACTCTAACCATGAGCAAGAGCGCCAAATCAACGAAGAAGCAGCCACTAAGTGGAATCCGCGTGTTAGTCGGTCGCGCCCGTCACCAGGCCGGAGCGCTCTCCGGAGAATTGCGCAAGCTAGGCGCGGGAGTCATTGAAATCCCCTTCATCGAAATCCGCAAACCCCGCTCATTCAAGCCCTTAGACGGAGCTCTGAAGAATCTCGCTGACTATCAATGGCTCATCCTGACCAGCGTTAATGGCGTCGAAGCCCTTTGGGAACGCATGCAGCACCTGCGCCTCACCAAACGCGCACTCGGTCATTTACGCGTGGCCGCCATAGGGCCGGCAACAAAAAAGGCTATAGAGGAGCGCGGATTAACCGTCGACGTAGTCCCCAAAGAATACATAGCCGAATCCGTTGTTCGCAGCTTGAAACGCAAAGTGAAAGGGAAGGGCGTGCTGCTGGTGCGCGCCAGAGTCGCGCGCGACGTGATACCTCGGGAACTGCGCAAATTGGGAGCCCGCGTCCAGGTAGTCGAAGCCTATGAGACCGTGGTACCCCTGTCTTCCCGCAAGCGCCTGCGCGTCACGCTCAGAAGCCCACTCCAACGTCCGCACGTGGTGACGTTCACCAGTTCCTCGACCGTCCGCAACTTCGTTGCGCTCCGTGGTTCCCGCGCGGAACCACTCTCGCCGCACAAAGGCGCGGCGCCCATTCGCACGGCCTCGATCGGTCCAGTGACGTCGTGCACCCTACGGGAACTTGGCCTGCCAGTGGATATTCAGGCGCGGAAATTCACCATAACCGGCCTGGTGACGGCCATCGTCCGCGCCGCTTCCGTGTCTCCAAAGCGAGCGTAAACGCCCAAGGGCGCCTATTACTTCAGTTGCTTCTCGATGGCCCCGACCATCTCATTCGAATCCGGCGTAACCGTGGGCTCGAAGCGCTGCACCCCGTTCCCGGCTCGATCCACCAGAAATTTCGTGAAGTTCCACTTGATGTCACCGGAAATTCCCGGACCCGTCTCTTTCGTTAGGTAGGAGTACAGCGGTGCCTGGTCCACGCCTTTTACCGAAATCTTCGAATACATTGGAAAGGTCACGCTGTACTTGCGGCTGCAGAAAGTCTTGATCTCTTGGTTCGTGCCCGGCTCCTGGGCCCCGAAATTATTAGCCGGAAAGCCCAGAATGACGAATCCCTGCTCCTTGTACTTCTCATAAATCGCTTCCAGCGCGCTGTACTGGGGCGTATACCCGCATTGGCTGGCCACGTTAACAATAAGGACGACTTTGCCTTTATATTCGGCCAGCGGGGCCGGCTTGCCGTCGATCGAGTTGAGCGTGTAGGTGTAAACCCCCTGACGCTGCAAAAAGAGATGTAGCCATAATCAGCAAAACTCCGTAGACAAAATAGTTTCCGACTCCCCTAGTCGAAATTCGATCTCACGGATAGCTCCATTGTTGCGGATTTCTACAGCGGGTGACGATGAAGGGAAGGCTACGGGCGGGCAAAGGCGAAAGCAAGGGAGGAAATGTAAATTTCTAGTCTCGAGGCAGGGCGAGACTAGACGGCGGTACGAGCGCCGGTTTCCTTGACCATCCGCTCCATCAAGCGCATGCGCTTCGTTGGCATTTGAGAGTCAACAGCGAGCGACCGTGGCGACGGGGTGCTAACGGAGAACAGCCCGTCACCGACCGCGTCCAGAGCCGAAGCCGAGCGACCGAGCACCATCAGGAGATACTTCTGGGCAATCGGGCGATCCGCCGGATGAATCAGATCCCACCAGCGCCGAATAGACTCCTGTACTTCAGCTTCGTTCTTCTCTCCGACTACCAAGGCGTCAATCAGTCGGTAGACCTTGCTCTTGATCGCTTGATACGA
>Ga0307479_10002786_pt1 | contig 15852 bp, 14 predicted proteins | sample atmos_gasesECM4C_FD_203743 | JGI IMG/M metagenome (GOLD analysis project Ga0307479, IMG submission 203743) | Hardwood forest soil microbial communities from Morgan-Monroe State Forest, Indiana, United States - atmos_gasesECM4C_515 | ecosystem: Environmental > Terrestrial > Soil > Temperate... | reverse complement strand
CGACTTCGACCTGGCGTCCGATTGCGTCAACGATCAACCACGGTACATGTAGTCGCCGTCGACCGACCGGAAGCTACGGCTCTCTACCCTGCGAGGTTACTTATTTTGTCTCTGGAGCGTCGATCCGGCGTTCACGGATCCCAGCTCGCGCCAGAGGGGAACCGGCTGCAATCCGGTTCACGGGACTTAGCTGTCGGCCCGACGGCGCCCGCCCGCGCTCCTCGATAGCACTGCCTTGCCACAGCAGCATCGTGGCGTACGCACGCCACGGGCGCCACGATTCCGATCGACTCTCGAGCTCGCGCTCGGTGCAGCCGCCGGCTTTTCTGCGCAGGTGCAGATCGCCGGCCGGAAACGCATCCGGATCGCACAGTGCCCGCATCGCTACGTATTCCACGGTCCACTTCCCGATTCCGGGGACTTCGCGCAGCTGCGCGCGCAAGGCGCGGTCGTCGACGACTCCTTCGAAGCGGACTCGCCCGTCGCACACCGCGCGCGCAAAGGCTCGAATGGTTTCGCCTCTCGCGCGGGTCAGCCCGACGCGGGTGAGGTCGGCGTCGGCCAGGATTTCGGACGTCGGAAAAAGATGCGTCAGCCCGGCTGCGGGCGAGAAGCGCTGGCCAAATGCGGCGGCGATCCGGCCGGCCAGCGTGGTGGCCGCCTTCACGCTGACCTGCTGGCCGAGAATGGCGCGGGTCGTGAGCTCGAAGCCGTTCCAGCACCCGGGCACGCGCAGCCCGGCCTCGGCTTGAACGGACCGTGCCAGCAGCGCATCGGCGCGCAGTGCTTTTGCTATCAGGGACCAGTCGGCGCTCAGATCGAACATCGCGCGCACCCGCCCGATGATGAAAAAGAGCGCGCGCGGATCGTCGAACTGAACGCACACACTCAGGGCGTTTCTTTCCACCTCCAGGCCGACTTCCAGATATCCCTGGTGCCCGTTGAGGAAGATCGAGCGGCGATAGCGGCCGGCCTGCACGTGCTCCACGCCCGGTGTGGCGCGTGCGGCCAGAAACTCCAGCATGCGCTGCCAGTTGTAGGGCGGCCGAAAATCCAGATGGAACAGGTACGCGTTTTCGGGCTGCTTGACGGTCTGGCGCGCCAGGCGGCGGATCTGCGTGGGCGTGCGGTGGTAGACCTTGCGGATCGCATCGTTGAAGCGGCGCGCGCAGCCGAACCCCGCCGCCACGGCGACCTGGAGCATCGGCAAAGCCGTCTCGTCGATCAGCTGCTTGGCAAAGTGCAGACGGCGCGTCTGCGCAACGGCGCTGGGGCTGGCTCCCAGATGCCGGAGGAATAAGCGGCGCAGGTGCCGCGCGCCCACTCCCAGGTGCTCCGCCAGGCCTTCGACGCCGCCGTCTTCCAGCCCGGTTTCACTGATCAGGCGCAAAGCTCGCGCAACGGTGGTTTGCGTGCCGGCCCAGGCCGGGCATCCCGGCGAGCATTCGGGCCGGCAGCGCAGGCACGGCCGAAAGCCCGCCTCGGCGGCGGCCGCGGCGGTGGGGAAGTAACGCACATTGGTTTCTTTGGAGGAGCGCGTGCGGCAGATCGGGCGGCAGTAGATCCCCGTGGTGAGCACGGCGATGAAGAATCTGCCGTCGAAGCGCGCATCACGCGCAAGCCGCGCTCTCGAGCAAAGCTGCCGGTCCAGTTCCATAGGCTGCTCGGGTCCAGGGTAGCTCATCCCTGCATCTGTATCGGACGTTTTCGGACCTCGAATTCTGCACCAATTGGACGTCCGCAAACGTCCAACAGGTGGCTGCACCTTGCACTAGATTGCCGCGCAACGGCTCGCACTTCGAGCACGCATCACCGCCTACGGTCGCAGGGAGACGAACCATGGATCCGAGAATGCAGGCAGCAGCCAGCGTGACCATCCTCTTCGCGTGCCTGAGCGCTTCGCCCCGGCTCGGCGCGCAAGAGCAAGTGCCGCAGCCGCCCAGCCAATACCGCGTGATCGATCTGGGCACGCTCGGCGGCACGGTCAGCACGGGCAACACGATCAACAACCTGGGCTGGGTCATGGGCGGCTCCAATGAGACGGGGGACAGCGTTCAACTGGCCACCCTCTGGCTGCCGGGGCAGCAGATTCCCCTGGGCACGCTCGGCGGGCCGAGCAGCGACGTGCTGTGGCCCGTGAAGAACGACTTCGGGCTGATCTCCGGCGTGACCGAAAACGGCAAGCACGACCCGCTGAACGAAACGTTCTCATGCCCGGTGTTCGGCCTGACCAGCGGCAATTCCTGCGTCGCGTTCGCCTGGCGCGACCGCACGATGACGCAGCTGCCCGGCCTGGGAGGCAACAACTCGATCGGCGCGGGCGTCAACAACCGCGGCCAGATCGTGGGCTGGGCCGAGAACACCGTTCACGACCCGACCTGTGTCAGCGGCGGCGGTCTGGTGCAGGTGCTGCAGTTTGAAGCGGTCATTTGGGAAATGCACGAGGGCCATTGGAAGGTGCGGCAACTTCCGGCGTTCCCCGGCGATCCCGATGCCGCGGCGACCGCGATCAACGACGCCGGTCAGGTGGTGGGGATCTCCGGCCTGTGCAGCGTGGCCATCGGGGGGTACAGCGCCATCCACGCGGTGCTGTGGGAGGACGGCAAGCCGATCGACCTGGGCAACCTGGGCGGCCACGGGTGGAATACGCCTGGAGCCATCAACAATCACGGCGCGGTGGCCGGCTTTGCCAATCAGCCGACCGATCTGGCTACCGGGTCCCTCGCGTTTCTTCCGGAGGCATTCATCTGGACGAAGGAAGGCGGCATGGTGGACCTGCACACCCTTGCAGGCGATGCCATCAGCGAAGCCACCGACATCAACGATGCGGGTCAGGTGGTCGGCGTTTCGTATGCAAAGGCGGATTTCAGCGGAGCGCGCGCCTTCATCTACCAGAGCGGGCAGATGACGCCTCTGAACCAGCTGATTTCGAAGAGCGACCAGGCAAGCTTCTACGTCTCATCGACGGGTGGCATCAACGATCTGGGCGAAATTGCCGCCCAGGCCAATCTCGTCTCCAACGGAGTCGTTACGAGTGTGTTGCACGCCGTCTTGCTGGTTCCCAGCGGGGATCCGCAAGGTGACGCGGCCGAGGCGGCCGCCGACGCGGGGGTCGTTGTTCCCGAGAGCGTCCACGCTCAGATGCGAGCGCTGGCGGGCGCGCGCCATTTCGGTCGCATTGCGCCGGAGGCCGCAGCGGCGCGGTGAGAGTCGGATATATCATGAGAGAGTGGGGCGCCGACGACGCGATGCCGAACGTTCTGCGCCGGCGCCAGCTGGTGGGGAGCAGTCGCCTGTTGCCGGTGCGGGCGAGGCCGCGGGAGTTGGAGGCGTAAAGCCTGCGATCGCGCTCGCCGACTGCTGGGCTCCGCTGCGGTCGCTGACGCCGGCGCGGCTGGCGCTGGGCCGCACCGGGGCGAGCCTGCCCACCGGAGAAGTGCTGCGGTTCGGCTGGGACCACGCCCAGGCGCGCGATGCGGTTCAGCGGCCGCTGGACGCCGAAGCCCTGCAACGCGACATCGCGGCCCTGGGCCTTGCGACGCTGCAGGTCGCAAGCTGCGCCCCCGACCGCGTCACGTACCTGATGCGTCCCGACCTGGGCCGACGGCTGGATGAACGGTATGCGCAGGCGCTGGAGCAGTCACCTGGGCGCGGATGCGACCTGGCGCTGGTGGTCGGCGACGGCCTGTCCTCGCTTGCGGTGCAGCGGCATGCACCCGCGGTGCTCGAGCAGATCGCCCATTCGATGCCGAGCGATTGGCGCCTGGCGCCCGTCGTGATCGCAACCCAGGCCAGGGTCGCGCTGGGCGACGAGATCGGCGAGCGGCTCGGCGCCGTGCTGGTGGCCGTCCTGATCGGCGAGCGCCCTGGCTTGAGCTCCCCGGACAGCCTGGGCATTTACCTTACCTGGCAGCCGCGGATCGGCCGCACCGACGCCGAGCGCAACTGCATCTCCAACATCCGGCGTGAGGGCCTCTCGTACGAGCAGGCCGCTCACAAGCTCGCCTGGCTGTGCCGTGAAGCGCGCCGACTGAAGCTCACTGGCGTGGGCCTGAAGGACCGCAGCGACCTGCTGGATGTGGTGCCACCCGGCTCAGGCGCCAGCCTTCTTTCATCGTCAGCCACCAGAGGGAGGCGAGGGTAAGCGCCGACCACGCCTGTCGCGTTACTCGAGTTTGAAATCATCAGGCGGCTTGCCGGAGCTCTTCTTCCTCGTTTGTCCCGAACTGGAGGATTTGCGAGCAGAGGAGGGTGCTGACGCTGCTTGCGGGACGGATCGCCGTGGCCGCGGTGCCGGTGGCCGCGAACTTCGCAGGCTCCCGAGGCCGACGGCTCGATAAGCCCGTTGGTTCCAGCGGCGCGCAAGCGGTGAATTGGTCAGCCAGCGGCGACCAAAGGAGAAAAACGTCCGACGTGTGCGCCACGCTATCAATAGAGCTGTCTCCAGGCGTGCGCCTGCGTGGTTCAATGCTCGCAGCGCGTTTCCCGACAAAATGCTCAGGGCGACCGCGGGAAGTCCCAAATAGCCAACAGAGATCGCGATGGACATGATCCGACCTGCTGAAAATGAGCCGTAGTCCGAATGGCTCACAATGGAGCCAATCGCGCTCAGGAAAGACTCCACATCGCTCCACAGATTGAACAACAAGGTCCAAAGCGCAACGAACGCGACCGGCAACACCATCCACGAGATTGCGTCGCGCAGTCGACCTGGCCACAACATCATCCAAAGGCCAATGCTCGACATAAGGATCGCGATCGCCTTGGCGATCCCAAGTAGAAAAGGCAGCACTGCGACGACCAGCGTTGACAGTGCACTCAGCAGCAGCGCGGCCACTGCCAGCAACACCGTAGCAAGGGGTTGCTTCAACCACGTTGTGAAGCCTGCAGTGTTGTAGCCGTCGCTGGCTGGCACACGCAGCGCAGCTGAAGCATGCAACAGCGGCGCCTGGGCACGCCGGCAAGCGATCTCACCCAAACGCTGACAGTAGCTGCCTAAAGTGGCAAGTCGTGAATCCTCGCGGAGATAGCTTACGCCGGCCGCATATAGGATGCTACGAGCGAGCATGTCGTGCAGCACCTCAATGCGCGCCAACTCAACGGGTTCACTTGCCAAAGGCAACTGGTTGGTCATCGCCTCAGCCAACGTAACACCTTGCGCGATCGCGTCGTAGTAGGCCGGCGAACCGTTGGTCGGCTGGTCAACCGAGGGCGGCTGTTGCAGTGTCATTCGAATACGCACAGAACTCTCAGTGACGATCCACGGTTCTGCGCCGGCACTTCCCATGATCTTCGCTAGCAGCGTAGACTCGTCAGCGATAGTCGCTGGTAGATCAAATCCGCTCGATGCCAACAAACCCCTCACCGCCTCAGCCTGAGCAGCAATCTCCGAGCCGACCCAGGTAGCATCGGACGGAGCAGGATTGAGTAACGCCGACACGAGGCCGCGCCCGCGAAGGGTCGCGGCGAACTGCGGATTTTGACTGAGCAATTGGGGAACGATGCATTCGCGCCAAGCCTGAAGGTTCGCCTTCAACTGGCCATCATTTAGCGTGGCCGGATCCGAGGCTAGCTCGTACACTTGCGATGCGACGGACGGCACAGACAGTACCGGACGATTGTGTATCAAATCATGCGCGCGACTTGTCGCCACCGAACCAAAGCGCTCGACAAGGTATGTTATGTGCGGAGCAGCGCCAATACGAGTGTCGAACAGCTTCTCGATTGTGCCGGGCGCGGCATAGGTAAGGCCGCTCAAATCAATTCGATAAGGCATTAAGACGAGGAAGCTGGCCACCGCGACGGTTGCCAGGTGACGTATCCACAACTGCCCCGGACCTTCGAAAGCACTCTGTAGGATGCTGGCAACAATTCCCGCAGCCGCGAACACGTAAAACACCCAGGCCATTGAAGGCTGAGCGAACGCCGTAAGTAGCTTCGCATCAAGCGCGTACGCTCCAGCTGCAAAGAGGTCGATGTATTGCTCGCCCATAAGAGTTCGGCCCGGTGACAGCGACCTCAAGCCAGCGCATTAGTTACGATCTTGAAACAAGCGCAGTAGGCCGCCTGCGCTAAACACCGGCGTCTTCTGCTCTGCTTCGAGTGCGTCGGCCGCGACCTGCATCTCGCCGTGTACACGTTCGAGTGCAAGTACCTGGATCCGTGTAGCTTGTGCCTTGATTTCTTGCACCTTAACTTGCAGACTAGCTTGATCAAGGAGGCGTGTGAGCTGGAGATGAAGTGTGTTCTGGCGAGACTGCATTTCGGTGGCATTCGCCTCACTGTCCTCGCGAAGATTTGTTCGTGCGATTTTCTGGGTGAGATCCAGCAGATCCGAGTAAACGGTCATGACGGCAATTTGTCGCGATAGGGCGTCCTTAAACATCGATCGCGCCATAGGACTGAGTAAGCGCGCGCCGCGAAACGCGGGCGAGGTTACAATCGTCGAGGCGGCGGCCGGCAAGCACCCTAGCCCAGCACTAGCGGATGTCGGATCTGGTGGGCATTCAGCAACATTTGCCGGCGAAGGTCCATCCATCAATTGATCCAAGGCAAGCCGAGTTCGAGTCTGGAGGGCTTCCGAGACCGAAGAAAGGTTAATCTTCGGAGGGCGAAGCTGATAGCGTCCGGCTTCGATTCGCTCGTCGGGTAAAAGCGCGAGCAGGGCTTCGACTCGCGGAGTCATTTCGAGATCCGAGTGTTTGCGCAGGAAGTCAATCGTAGAGAGCGTTGCGGGTAGAGCCGGTGCGTTGAAACTGCGTGTGACACTGCAGAGTCGGTACGCCTCAGTTGGCGCAGTGCCGCGCGCAATTTCGCGCGCGAAACACTGGTCTGACGCTTGGGAGAGGCGTCGCTCCGCGCCCAGTTGACCGGCGGCGCGCAACTGCTGATTCCCACAAAGCTGCGCGAACGCGTTAAAGCGCACCGCAAGCTGGCGATCTGTCATGTCGAGAACCGAGGCGAGCGTCGGAGCTGAATACGCCAACGCAATTAAGTAGTTCGACACTACGGATTGAGCCCCAGAAAGCAGGGACTGGCGGAGTTCGGCCAACATCTCGTGAGGATCAAAGCGCCGCAAAAAAGTGTTCAGGTCCAAATTTACGCAGGAGTCTCCTCCATTGCCTCTGAATTCCGGAGAGAGGTGTGGCGGCGAAGTTGGATTGATGGCGGAGCTGAGTGTGGTGGTTGTTCCTATCTCAGTGGCGAAGCGCGCATCGTCGATCGAGACTGGTTGTTCCGCGGCCGCAGCGGAAACTATCGCGGCGCTGAGCAGGCTCAGCCCAAGTAGCGACAATAGAAAGTTCATCGCAAAATTGGTCCGTAGCATCATGGCGCGCGCGAAGCAGAGACTGCCGAATTGTCAATCGGCTCGGCAGCCTCTCGTAGGGCGACGATCTGGTTGCAGATTTGCTGCGATGTGATGGCCGATGCGTCTATGTGTCGACTCCGGCCTGTTCGGAGATCTTCGATCAGCAGGGTTGGAATGGCCACACCATCAAACGCGTCGGATGCTACGACTGAAATCGGTAGCACTGTATCCAGCTTAGTTGCCATAGAAGACGGGAAAGGATCGACTGGCGAACCGACTTGAACCAGTCGGCCGTCGACGGATGGGTAACGCGCGACGACCGTTTGAAGTGCCTGGATGGCTTGTCGCGAATTGGCCCTGGTCGCATTAAGGTAAAGCGTGACACGCATCTGGATCAGCGCGGATTCCTTTGAAAGCGGGAGCGGCAGTAGCGATTGCGGATCGCCATCGATTTGCGATTGCATCTCGGTCATACGGGCTGCCACGTAGCTTGCGATAGAGATAACTTCGCGTTGCTTTCTGAGCCAGGCAGCGATGTTAGTGTCGCTTGGTTCGAGTAGCGCGCGAACGGCTTCGCGCGGAGGTTTTCCGTAATTGGTCAGGTATTCTCTTACCTGAGCTTCGCTCACGGACTGATCATGATCTTTCTCGAGCGCAGGTTGGCCGCAAATCACTATGCCTATTCGCAGCGCGGACCGACAGTCAGCCGGCAGCGCGCCGGGAGCCAACACCGCTTGCACGGTAAGGGTTGAGGTCGAGGCGCCAGTCAGAAAAGCTGCCAGCATCCGGTGCCACATTATCGAGTGTCCGTGGCGTTGTCTGGCGCGCCAGCCGGCTTAGAGTTCACCGAAAGTCGCACTAGGTTGCCATGCGTCGACATGAGCGTTGCGAAGTCTGAACCGACGCTGATAAGAATCCAGCCCGAAGATGGTGAGTCACCTGGTTGAAACCACGCCCTTTCATCCTGCACAGTGCCGCCATCTCCACTTAACCGTGCTAGCGGAGGCTTTTCGTTAGGCCGAACCTCGAGCAGTGTCCACGGAGAAAGATCGGAACTGATGCCAACTACATCCGCTTGGAGCGTCGCTCCCAGCAGCGGATCTTTGTCCTGCGCCACGGAAGGATTTTCGATCCGATCTGGTATCGGCGGTCGCTGATCGGTTGCTTTATTCAAAGCAGATGATTTTGGCCTCTGTGCGGTGGTGCGAGTCAAAGGCTCCGACTCCGCGGAATCGCTTCCGCGAAAACCATTCTCAGCGGTTAACGATTGGATTAAGGCACGAACGTCTTCAGGCGACTTGGTCGACGGATCGAGCGGTAGAGCTTGGGTTGCCGCGCCCTGCGCTGAGTTGGCCGGCGTCTCGGAGGACGCTTCACGAGCAACCTCAGTCTCGGGAGAGCTACGAGCGGTTATCAACAATGCCGCCGCTTGCTTAGCCGCAAGTTGGCGGTCGAGGATTTCGGACGTGGGAGTGGGAGTCGGCAATCTATGTAAATGAGGTCGTGGCCAGAGCAGAACAAGGACGGCCGTGATTGCCGCGGCTGCAATCCAAAAGATCGCCAGCCACCGTGCTCGTCCATGGGCCACTCGGTGTCGCGGAGAGCCCGTATCCAGACCATATGGCTTCACGCGCGCAAACTCTTGGACAGCTTGCGACATATCGCCAAATTTACTGTACAAGCGATCGAGCTCGGCTTCATCGGAAGGATCCGTGGTCGATATAGCGTATCGAAGTGGGTCCGGAATCACCAACCCTTTGGCGGAATGGACGCCCTCGATCGACACAAAGAATTCGCTGTAACGGCGCTTGACTAGGCGGAGATTCCTCACCAAATCGAGCTCGCGATCATTGAGACGAACAAACCGCGAAATCTCGTCCTGCCCGGAGCGATCCATGGGTAGCAATACTTTAGTCGCAGTGTTTACGAGGATGACTCGTCCTGCTGGCGTGTCGAGATCTCGTGGATCCTGGACGATCGGCAATGCAAATCCTCCCAGGCTACGATATGCTTTCAGCGATCGCTCCAAAATGCCAGCTGCGTACGGATCTTGTACCAACGCCCAAACCTCGTCGGCGATCAAGCCCTTCGGTACAGCCTTCAAAGAGGCTTCGTGCATCACTTGGTCGATCAAGCTGAATACGCAGAACGACACTGCCGCCGAGCAAGGTTGGCGCAGGATATTGGCTAGGTTGAAGAATACGAAACGATCATCGGCGCGAACTGTGCGCTCACCGTTAAAGAGATTTCTAAAGGGCCCGCGGCGATAGGGAAGCAATTGAAATGCCAAATCGCGTCCAAGGCCGCCCGCCCGCCGTTCGAGTTCTAGACAGACATCCTCCAGAATAGTCTCGCGAATTGGCCTTTCGTGTTCGGCATCCCAGTTGCGCGCACTAGCCGTCAAGGCACACTCTTGTAGCGCAATCTGCTGTTCACGCGAAAGATGCTGGTCGAATCGCCCTTCGGTGATCATTAGTGAGAGCGCAACAACCCAACGAGCCTGGTTCTCCAACGTGGGTGCCCCCGCAAACGGGTTTAGCGACTCGGCACTATCCAAGCTAAGTTCGACATATCGTCCCAGCAGCAGTGCGAGCTTGCGATAGTCGGGCTTAATCGATATCAAATAAAGGCGAACATCGGGTAATCGCCACAAATGCAAAAGGTAGTCGTGCACGAAAAAGCTCTTTCCTGAACCCGATTGACCAACCACGAGAGCATGTGGATTGCGTTCAGCTCTAGATGGGTCGAGAAACAGCGGCTCGCCGTGGGAGTTGCTATACATCACGTTGGGCCGGGAAGATATGTCTGACCCCTCGCGCGATGGCGGAATTCCTTTCCAGCAGCCTCCAGCAGGATGCATGTCCGCGAAGTCGCGCGACAGAAAGCGGCGGCGCCGGCGCAGTTTCCGCTCGGTTGCTTCATATATCGTGAAGGGCAGGCAACCTCGCAGGATTAGTGAAGATCCAATTTCCTCTTCGGGGGCGGATTCGATTTCAAGCTCTTGCAGGTAGGTACAAATGGCGCGGGCCGCCTCCTCCGCTTCTTCGGCACTCGATTCGATCACGTGCACCTGCAATCGTCCTTCGACTAATCGCTCGCCTTCGGAAAACAATCGATGCTCGACGTCACTCAGTGCCTGCGCTCGCGCCAGCGTTTCAATTTCATTAAAGCGGTTGGCCGAGCGTGCATTTAAGAGGCTTTGGGCCTTCAATCGTAACGTAGAGGATGCCAAAGGCATGCCGCGGCCGCTCAAGGAAACAGATAGACAAGGTCTAAGCAAGGCCAGGGTGTTTAACATACCTGGCCGCACCGCGCGTGGGTGCCAGAGCATTGAAACGACGCGGTGGTGAGCTTCTGCGCCCGCGCTGACAGTGCGGAAGCCTCGTAGATGAACAGGGTCGATGCTACCGAAGGAACCTATCGCTTCCCGTACGCTGTGTAGCCCCGTGCATACAGCAGGATGGTCGAAACATCGCCAAGGAAACAACAAGTCAATGACCCAATTAGCCAGTCGATCAGCACAAAGTGCGGATGCTGGTATACCCTGGGCAGCCAGCATCGCTTGAAGGCGCCTCGCGGTTTCGATGAAGCTGGAGGCGATTTTGTTTGAGGCATCACTACGGCCAAGAAGCGTTGCAAACGGTGTTCGAGTGGGAGGGAGAGGCGGGGACTTAAGGGAAATTAGGATCGATTGTGATCTCGGAAAGAAATTGCCGTCGGGTTCCCCAGGAAAGAAACCTTCTCGCTGTGCCTTGCGCCAACGCTGCGTGTAATACGAAGTGCAAGCTCGAGCAATCGGGTGTTGCCCCTCCTGTGCACCGTAGAGGCGAAGTTGAGGTTCGACGAAGGAACTCGACTTGACGAACCATTGCCACTGGACACCTTCGGGGAGAGCCCGCAGCGCTTGGTCGATTAGTCTTGAGATGGAATCCTCGCGATCGACTTCGGTGTCAACAGGCGGAGCGTCGAATTCCAGAGCAAAGCCCAGTGCTCCGTCGTCTAGCAAATGAAGGGGCTCGAAGTCGCCCACGCGGCCGCACGCCAAGTATGGAAGGAGATTCGCGAGTGGAAGCGAGTCGCGTTTTCGCCTATGCCCGAGCAAGAGGTCTGAGGCCTGCATTATCGCGACGATGAGGGATCGGTTGCAGTGGTCTTCGGGTGACCTATCTGCGAACTAGAGCCATCGCTCATCACCCAATCGAATCCTGCTAGCGGAATGGCGACCCATCCGCCAAAGTGCTTGTTTCCCTCCGAATCGACCCACTCGTATAGGTAGGCCATTCGGACATCGGGAGGCGCCAGTAATGGCTGAGGGGCGCCAGGAGGGGCTGATGACCTTAGAGAGCGCCGCAGGGGGGCTTCGTTCGCCGGCTCCGCCCGCGGCCCGCTGCGTGCCTGCTCCAGAGCCTCACGCATCGATTCTGTGGGGACGGACACTTGCGAAGCGGGCATCGCGCAACTGGCAAGGAGGCCGCAGGCGAGCAGGGACCCGATGGGTCGATTTAATGATCGATTCTTCAAGGGGCAGCCGCGTAGGTCTGAGTGGAAAGATGCCCACTTGACGGAAACTTCAACTCATTGGCAATCACTAAGCTGACAAGCGTGCCGCCACCGACCTGCAACGACGGCGAGTAGAGGTTGTAATAATCCGCAACCGACTGTTCCAGTGCATTGGCGGCGCTCTCGGCCGACCCTCCTATCATGTCGTGCGTGGCGTTGCCTATGAACGTTGACGATGAAACAAGCGGCCCCGCATTGATTTGGTACTGCTGCTGACTCAAGCGTCTTCCCAGTCCGGATAGCGCACCACCGGCGGCGGCGACCATCGCCTTGCGTCCTGCGTTTTGAACAATCTGGGCACGGACACCACGGATTCCATCCGGATCGACGAGCCACCCGGATACGTCCCACGTCTTAGATGCACCGTCCGGGAAGTTGCAGGTCAGTCGACTCACCTTAAAGTCGATCCGTCCGGCCGGCAGTTCAGGACGCCCTTGGACTAGGGCGAAACAACCATCTAGGTCTGTGGCGAATCCATTCGCAGCATGATAGGCGCCGGTTAGTGCTACGATGCTCTCGCGCTCCGAGCCTCCGACTATTGCAACAACACCATTGAGCAGTCGCCCCTCAACAAAGCCATGCGGCGACAGGTTGGCACCAGCGGTCTTAAGATGGCTGAGTTGCGGCACATTGATCTGCCCACTCCTAGCGGGTGTCTCCACCGCGGTCGGGTCGGCCATGGGCAAAGCACCACCATGAAGGGGTTCGTCACGGGACTGCCTGAAGTTTACGTGTGGCGCACCAGAGGGATCTTCCAAAGAGTGTTGAGATTGGCGGCTCTGCATTTCGTCGACAGCGCGCTGCAATACCTCCGATTGTTCACGCCAGCGCTGATTCTGCTGTTTCTCGAAACGCTGCAGCCGTTCATCCTGCTCACGGCTTGCTTGGTTCATTGTTGACTGAAGCTGCTGGATCACTTGCCGCTGAAATTCGTGTACAAACCGTTCGTTAGGGAGTGCACCGCCAAAACTCGTCGCCGCGGTATCAGATGAGTTAGTTGTGGCTGGCACTTGAGCTGCGACGACCTGCGCTGAACCGTGGCCGATTAGAAAAAGGAGAGTGGCTCCTCGCGACAACCTGTCAACAACGATAAACACGGGGCATCGTTGCCATTCGCGACCTGAATTGGCCGATTTTTCAACGTCCATAGACAATGTAAACGCGGGAAGACAGTTGCTCAGGACCAAGTTCGTATTCGTCGGCGGCCATTGCCCGTAATGAGCCAAGTTGTGGAATTTGAATTTGGATGTTGGCCGGAACGATTGGGACCGTGCGCTGCGGAAACGCCGAAGTCACGCGAGCGATCACGCCAGCTTGGCGGAAGGATTGCCATAGGTGCTCGGCAACTACCCGATACGGTGGCTGGTCGAGCAGTACGCGTGTCGACCTTTCAACGCGGAAGCCGGGAGGGATGGTTCCAAGCATCATTGCGCGTAGAAGCGCTGTGATCGATAAGCCATCGCTCGACTCCCCCGGCGCGCCGTTTTTTAGATTGGAGCTGTGTACTATGACCACAGGTGTATACGGCAGCGCGGTGCTTACTCGCGCCAGGTAAAGGAGCCCACTGCTGCGGCCGCGTAACGTTAGGCGTTGCTCGATCTTCGCTGTACGTGGTCGAACGATTAGTGTGCGTGCATCAAGCAAGGTAGTTGAGATTTCATCGTCGTGCTCCCACGCATCATCGAAAGGCTCCGGCATAACGAGGCGGGTATCGGATCCGAGCTTAACTGGGACGCGAAGGTAGCTAATGCCGTCCCACTCGATGTCGACCGCTTGCGCACTTACAAACGCAGCGGCCAATACCGAAGCGGCGACGCCTCGGATTGCCTCGGGGGTCATTGGATCGCCGATGCAGGCGTTACGGCAACCGCATCGCTGACCTCGAATCCGTCAAGTAGAACGCCGATTCGGTTTTTTTCGGACGGAGGACCCAGTGCTAGCTTTAGATTGATCGTGGCCCCTCGGCTATCCATCGTCAGACCGCTCGCGTAGACGATGCGTCGCCCGCTGATGGTGTACTCGAATCGACCTGGAGACGTTTGCGCCAACCGCTCACGTTCGGGCGAACCGTAGAAGACCCGAGCTTGATTCTGCGTTTCGACATCTCGCCGCAGAACGGAACGAGCTGCCTGTAGGCGCGGGAGAAACTGGGGAGATGCGAATGCTTCGAGTTCGTCAAAGCGCTGGTCCATGCCACGAACGCCGCTGAAGCTGGTTCCCAGGCCCACTAGATAGCGCGCCGCCGCGCGCACATTGTCCTCCGTTAAACCCGGGGAGTAGACGCCAGCAACCGCGCCTGGCACCACCAACACTGGCATACGCATTGAGGTCTGACGAACACCCCATGCGCTGCAAGCGGCTACGCTCACACTTGCGATAGTGATCAGCAGTAGTACGGCGCACACTCCTGCGGCCAGTACCGTCGAACGACGAATTGCCTGCTCCAAACTCACGAAGTCGTTCATCAGGGCCGACGCGGTGTGGGTTTCAGATCACGTAACGCGTAACGCGAACGTCGAGCAAGCCGGTTAGGGGTACGCCGCGGCGGTAGGTTAAATGAACCAAATAGCCTGGTGGCTTGCCGAATGTGTATTTGATGAACACGCCAGCCAGCAGTGCGGCGGCACCCAATGCGAAGAGTGGATCCACGGTTCGCAGCATGAACAGCGGCACTAGGAAGCACATCGCATACTCACCAATCCTGCTGCTTCTGTCGATCAGATGGGGGACTGTCCTCATCCAGCACCCCCCATAGCCTGCGCGGCGTTGCGCATCGAGATAACGATCAGTGGCACGAAAAAAAGTAACGCCCCGGCCGCCATCACGCCGAGGGCATGCATAAAACCACGTTCCAGGAACATGTAGATGCCGATTCCCACAACGACTGCCGATCCAACTAGCCCCCATGGGCCATACAGCACAGCGCGAAACGCGCCCCAAAGCGCAGAACCCGCGTCACCGCCACTCGTCTGAGCAACCGCAAGGGCTGGCGCAAGCAATGCCACTGCGCTAATCAGTGCAATCATTTGAGAGACCTTCGTGCGTAACGATGCAACTTCGGAGCCATACAAGGCTGGACCCAAGCGTGAAAGCCGCGCCATAGCTACTCCATGTGCAAATCGGTAGAGGTTCACCGGTGCGCTGAGTTGCGCGTTGCACCGGTGTAAGGTGCCAATGATGAAGCGCCCAGCGTGGGCGCGCACTACCGAAATCGGTATTGGCGCTCTTCCGCCGCTACGCCCCCTGAATCAGCTCGATCTTGTACCCGTCCGGATCCTGCACGAACGCGATCACCGTGGTCCCGCCCTTGACCGGCCCCGGCTCGCGGGTCACGGTGCCGCCCGCGTTGCGCACCTGCTGGCAGGCGGCCGTCACGTCGGGCACGCCGACGGCCACGTGGCCGAAGCCAGCGCCGAGCTCGTAGCGATCGACGCCGTAGTTGTAGGTGAGTTCGAGCACGGCGTGTTCGGACTCGTCTCCATACCCCACGAAGGCCAGCGTGTACTTCTGATCGGGCCGGTCGGTGGTGCGCAGAAGCTGCATGCCCAGGGCCCGGGTGTAGAAGTCGATCGAGCGCTGCAGGTTGCCGACCCGAAGCATCGTGTGCAGCACTCTCATGGCGGGCTCCTGGGGTTACTCCACTCGATGCGCCGCCGTGCATTTCTCAAAGCGGCAGCGCGGCGAGCTCTTCGTCCTTGATCTTGTCCCGGGCCGCCTGGAAGTCCGGCAGCAGGCGCTCGACTTCGCGCCAGAAGTCGGGGCCGTGGTTCAGTTCCGTCAGGTGCGCCAGCTCGTGCGCGACCACGTAGTCGATCACCGCGATCGGGAAAAACAGCAGGCGCCAGTTCAGTCGAATCCGGCTGTCCTCGTTGCACGAGCCCCACTGCGTGCGGGCCGACGACAGCCTCCAGGTGAACGGCCGCACCTGCCCGCGCGCGGCCAGGCGCTGCACGCGCTCGTCCAGGATCTGGGTGGCCTCCTGG
>Ga0307479_10002785_pt1 | contig 15852 bp, 14 predicted proteins | sample atmos_gasesECM4C_FD_203743 | JGI IMG/M metagenome (GOLD analysis project Ga0307479, IMG submission 203743) | Hardwood forest soil microbial communities from Morgan-Monroe State Forest, Indiana, United States - atmos_gasesECM4C_515 | ecosystem: Environmental > Terrestrial > Soil > Temperate... | reverse complement strand
TTTATCAGAAGTGCACGGCGGTCGCCCCCGATGCCAATACGCTGGCTCAGACTGGCTGCTACGTGGACGGCAACTCGGTCTTGGTTCCCGCCAAGCTCGGAACCTTTGGCACCATGGCCCGCAACATCTTCCGTGACGCGGGCTTCAAGAATGTGGACTTCTCCATATTCAAGAACTTCAAGTTTACAGAGCGGTTCGGAGCTCAGTTCCGGGCCGAATTCTTCAACATGCTCAATCGACCCATCATCGCCAACCCGTTCGGCTCGGTGAACGGCTATGCCGGAGGCAGTGACCCCTCGAGCTCTGGCACGTTCGGCTGCGGCTGCACCACGCCCGATATCGCGGCCGGCAATCCGATCGTCGGTTCGGGAGACGCCCGCACGATGCAGCTCGGCTTGAAGATCCTGTTCTAAATCCATCTGGCCGGTGCGAGGGCAGAATGTGCCCTCGCATCGGCCCCTTTGCCCGGGAGCGCTGCGAGTAGCCCAGACAGGTCAGGGTGAAACCAGATGGCCAAACATCGTACGAAGGAAGAAAAACTCAGGAGAATCCGCCTCGGGTCACGCTACTTCGGGTTCAACCTCGCTCAATTCTATTGGGAGTGTCTGAAAGTGGCGTCGGCCTCGGAAGGGCTGACGGAGACAGACATCCTACGGCGCGTCCTAAGATCGTGGAGCGAGGCCCTACCGGCTGCGATTCGAGAGAAGGCCTGGGCTGAAACTAACCGGGTGGAAGCTTGGAAAGGCCAGGAAAAACGGGCGCAACGGGATGCCAAACGCCAGGCTAAACAGGCGAAGTTAAATGCGCGTCGAGCCACATCACGGGGAAAAGCGTCTCCAAAAGCTCCAACCGCAGGAGGAACCATGCAAGCGGTTGATTCCGGAACCGATGATGGGATTGCCGATTGCGAAGTCGGGTGTCTCCGGCCGTCGAACAATCAGGCTGAAGTGAAGCCACACAGGCAGGGGTGACGCCAAATGGGCCATTATCGCGCAAAAGACGAGAAGCTCCAGGGAATCCGGCTCGGCTCACGCTACGTCGGCTTGGACGTCGGCCAGTTTTATTGGGAGTGCCTGAAACTGGTGGCCGCTTCGGAAGAGTTAACTGAGACAGACATCCTGCGGCGCATCATAAGATCGTGGAGCGAAACGCTACCACCTGCGATTCGAGAGAAGGCCCGGGCTGAGACAACCCGTTTCGAAGCTTGGAAAGCCCAAGAACTACGTACCCGGGAGATGGCCAAGCTTGACGCGAAAATTCAAAGTGGGGTGGGTTGTTTTTTGTTAGACCGCGATGATGGTCTTACACCGGCAAAGCCTGCGTAGCGCCGGCGGGTCGATCTTGCGGTTTTGATTATTAGTCCGGCGGCCTTGTTCGCATCGTTGAGCCTTTGCCGTCGTCATTTTTGGCGAGGACCATCATGATATTCGCCGCCGTTCAAGAAAAAAGGCCCCACGTCTGAGACCGGACGCAGGGCCTTTGCTTGTTTAATAGTGGTTGACAAGTTTGACGTACCCAGCTGATGCGCCGTTACAACCGACGCTATCTGCAACGCGTTGGTGTTAGCACTGAGCGAGCATGGGGCCGGTAAGTTCGGCCCGTTCGAGCCACAAAGATCGTCCTCGATTCGTTGGGAAAAGCTAATTCGAAAACCGGGTGGATCCAACTCCCAGGACTCGACCGGCAGTTCCTTCTTGCACGATTACCACGATCTTCAGGTTTTGGAGATTAGCGTTTTCGGTGCTCACCGTAACGTCCTTTGAGAAAACGTTATTACCTTCAACGGTTCCAACCTGATTAAGCGTTCGCACCACAGCCACATGCTTGAGAGTCCGTCCCGCGTTCTCTCCTCGCCTTACGTTGGATTGATCGCTGCCGTCAGCCAATGCGAGCAGCAGTTGCCCCGACTTGCCTCCCGCCAAGGCAACTGTGGGCTGCACCTCGACGTGCACCACGAGCGACTTAGTGCCTTGGAGATGGGGCGCCGATAGAATCACTGGAATTTTAGTGATCTTGGCTGCGTTCGCGATCGCCCGAATAACCCCTCGCTCGTCGCTGCCGATCAATTGCGTATCGCCATCGACGACCATTTGAGGGGTGTAGGAGTCATCGAGCCGGAAACGATGTGCGTAATCGCCTTGCCGGAGGCTGAACTGGCGCGACGAGTATGGGTCTTTCCACCCGATATCGTCCCAGTAGTCCACATGTTCGCTCAAAACGATAACGTCTGCCGTTGGCACCGGCTGAAAGCGGTCCAATTGTCCGAGTAAGACGTCGGCCGGAGGGCAGCTTGAACAACCTTCAGAAGTAAACAGCTCGATCAGCACGGGAGTACGCGTAGCAGTGCTGGTTGGTCCCGAGGCTCGATGATCGTCGCCCCGGAGGAGTCCTGACGAAAGCACCAAGGATGAAATTGCAACCAAGATCATGCTTAGCGACCTGAAACGCATCATTGGGGATAACCTCACTGATTGAGATACGTACGAGACTTGCGGTTACGCGCGTTGGATTCATGTGTCCACCGAAACCCGTAATCGCACTGACATACACGAGGCGGTGCAGCATCTGCCACCGTTTGCCGCCTAGACGGCGGATCATTCCGCTCGTTGAGGTCACCGCAAGCGAAACCATAAGCAAGAATGCTGTGAATCCGGCTGTTATAAACGGCCGCTTATAAACATCTTTGATCATCTCGGAGAAGTCCAATGGTTTATCCAGCCAAACGTAAGTTGCGACGTGGAGACAACCGTAGAAGAACGCTAACAAACCAAACATCCAGCGCAAGCGAACGAGCCAGTTTTGATGGAGCAGGCGTCGCAGGGGCGTCATGCTGAGAGTAACCACAAAAACACCAACGCCCAGGTGCCGGTAGAAATGCGTGATCGCCTCGACAGGATTCGCACCCAGCCCATTATGAAGGGCTGTCCACGTCAGGTGAGCGAGCTGGGCCAGGCAGAGCGCAAACACCGGAGGCTTGATCCACTTCATTTTGATGTAGCCCGAGAGGTCCATACGGGTTGCTCCATCGACTAGTGCTTGTGCGGGTCGATGCCGTTTTCCCACCGCGACCTCCCGCGCCCTTCTACTCCTGCGACTTGCCCTTTGACGTGTCTGTCTTCGTCATGTCGTGTTGTTTCATGGTGTCGTGCTTCATCCCATCTTTCTTCATGCTGTCCTTTTTCATCTTTTTCGATTTGCTGTCCGTCGACATGCCGGATTTGGACATGCTGTCGTGAGACATAGTGTCCTTTTTCATGCTGTCGTCTTTCTTCATTTGGTCCTGTTGCGCTTGCGGTTGCCAAGCCGCAAAGCTCGGCACGGCGAGGGGCATGATGGATAACGCGACCACTGCAACCAGTAACGCTTTCATATGTTTTCTTCTTCTCCGATGAGTGGTACTTGTTGAGCGCTCGGTCCGAAGTGGCCCGAGTCTCGCTTGCATTCAAATAGACTGACGAGGCGACCCTAAAATTCCCGACAGGTAGAGAGATCACTCTTTGTCTGGAGTCGGTTCGGTATACCTAGCAGTCTCAAGGAGTCACGGCCCTCAAAACCCCTAAGTTCTATTGTTTTCATCTTTCTCTCAACTTACGAGCAGCCGAGTCGCAAAGGCAAGAACGCCGACCTTCCGAAGGTCATGTCATGGTCGATCAGCGCCGATGTGGTTCGCAGCCTCAACCGCGACGAGCCAGAACCGCAAGCTGTCGCCTCGGGTTCGGCTGCCCTCGTGAACTGTCGAAGCGCTGGGAGCAACGGCGTATTTCCACTTCGCTGTTCGACGCATTTGCCTCGAGGCCATCCTTTTCTCATGAGTTATCCGTCATAGAATCATGTTTGTAGCGGTTGGAATGGCGTTTGCCCAGCAAACGGTTTGCTTTTACTCGGTTGGGCGGAAGCGTTTGGGAGTCGAATTGAGAAACTAGCGTGGTGCAAAAGAGCAGCTTGCGGCGAAAGAGGTGTGTGAATTCCAGACTGTTTCAATGGGAAGGTTCAATCACTCCACTTGAACGACATAATCCCATCCTTCCCACTGACCGTCTTTTGGGTAGAAAAATGTGAACTGGATCGGGGCGCGTTGATCGCGGGCGATCGGAATATCCACGAAATGAACTTTCAATAGCGTTCCGGTGGAATCGATGTCTTGGGTGGTCTGCCATTCGTCTATTGTCCAATGGAGCCGGAAAGCGACAGGCGCTTGGATACGCAACGTATAGCCTTTCCTTACCGTGTGGCATTGCCGGTTGTGTTTCCAAATCTCCAGGCAACGGCAGCTCTTGCGTGCGCCCAGGTAACGCTGAGCGACTGCGGGGATCACATCAAATACTTTGCCATCGGAGGCGGAACGCAGCAGCTTGATGTATTCAGCATGGGCCCACATCAAGGGCATGGCAGCTCCGGTGGGCTTCCCAAGATACATGTGGCTTTCGGGCATGTCGTTTGTGTCCCACACCTGTTCCGGCAGCAATCCTGCCGAGGAGGCAAATGACTCGATGGCCTGCAGAAAGGGAGCGGCGCTGCGGCCGGCGGCCAGTTCGTAGTGGCCTCGTTCGCCCGTCAAGAGCGGCCAAGCCCGGCCGGTGCCCCAGCGATCGTAGCCCGATCCATCGTTGCGCTGGCCGTAGCCGTCGTGGTTATAGCGACGCCAGCAAGGGCCAAGGGGAGTCGCAACCTTCAGCACGGCGTCGATAACTTTCAGCGAGTCGACGATGATGGGGTCGTCGGGCTTGCGGATCCCGTAACGCACCAGCTCAAGGAATCCAGCGTCCACGATCTCCTTGGCCGGAAATTCATACTGCGTTTGGGGAGGACGGTTCGCCAGCACCAGGGTTCCTGTGTTGGGGTCCTCGTCGGGACAACAATCGGCAACACTCACCGGATGGATGCGGATGTAGTGCCGCTTTATGCCGGGCACCAGAGTTCCTTGGGTAGTGACCGTCCAGGCTTCCACATGACACTCGAGGAAATCGGCGTAGCCCTCCAGGAATTGCGCTGTGGCTTCGTCTCCCCGCTCGCGGGCAAAGCAGGCGGCGCATAGCAATGCGGTAATTTTTACGGCGATCGTCGAAGGAGAATACCCGGAAGCTTCCTCCCATCTCTCCTGGGCCGTGGCGGGCCCATGCAGAAGGAGATTTCTCGCCGCTCCCATAACCATGGAATATGGATCGAAGCCGCCGAGGGCCCCACATTCGTGCATCCGCCACGCTAGAACGATCGGGTAGGCGATTTCATCGAGCTGAATGCCGCGCCAGTAAGGCTCACCGTCCAACCAGAAGTTTTGCGGGAATCCGCCGTCTGCCTGCTGAGAGGCGGCGAGATAAATCAGAGCGCGCAAGGGCGTCTCCGTGTGACCGCAAGCTAAAAGCGCGGTGGCGCTTTGCACCATATCGCGCGTCCACACCAGGTGATAGCCGCCTGTATCCTCGTCGCCTTTCATTTCTCCCCAGGGGATGGAAAGCGAAGCGATGAATGCACCGGGGAAGTTCTTGTCTTCATGCGCGAGCAGCAGGCTCACGCTGCTGTCGTAAAGCCTTCCCTGATCACCCGAAGCTCGTTGCAGGGGCAATGTCTTGCGGGTAGGTCGTGACCATTGATCGACGTAACGCTCACGCTGCTGTTCGAAGGGCAGTCCCAATCCTTGCAAAAGAGTGGTAACGGCATTTTGCAAACTATCCCCGAGGGCCAGACCTAAAGTGAACTCGCCTTCACCATCGAGGTCCAGTTCTCCCATAAGCGCGATGTTACCGTCGGGCGCCTGATCGAATTCCCAATCCATTTCCAGGTTCTCATCCAAGTCCGTCCAGCCGTCGCTTTGTCCGACGTAACCGCAGGAGAGGCGGCGAAATGGCACCGTGGCCGCCATTGCGAGCCACGTCCCGTGTTTCTCGGCCGCCAGTATGCCGCGCCCAACTGCTTCCACTACGTAACCGCTATTGCCCCAGCCGCCGACCTCCAGATGCGGAGCGCATAAAGCGTAGAGGTGAAGCTGACGCAGAAACTGCGGATCGCCCTTCAGCTTGGTATGTTGGAGAACACAGGAGAGGTGGGGGTCCGTGATGATTTGCTTTTCAATCTGGTAGCGCCCATCCGGATCGGAGTTCACCAGGCGATAAGCGAGCGCATTCGTCCAGGGACGCTCCATCTGCGTCTTGAGATGGCGCTTCTCTTCATGGAAGAAAGTCTTCCCATCGGTGATCAAGTACTGAAGGTCACGAATCTGCGGCCGGTCCAGTGTGGGGTAATAGGTTTCGGTGATAATGCCATTCCAAAGGGTGAACCAGAGACGGCTGGAGGTGGCGTAGGCGGTCCCTACGCCGTCCTTAGCTCCATTCGTCCATCGAGGTTCTATACCTGGCCCGCCGAAAGCGGTTCGATTGCCACGAAACTTTGCCAAAGGGGCACCTAGGCCGCAGATGTTATAAACATTCCGGGCTGCGCTATCTCAGTCTTCGCAACTGCACATGTCGGGTGATCGATTTCCCACTCGACGGCCGACGGATCGATCAGAAGGCAGTGTGCGGCCCTGCCTTCATACGAATGGGGACTACCAAAGTATTTTAATAGCCAGTTGAATCTCCCGCGCCGGCCCCACAGAGTCGAGCTGCCCGAAGCTTCCGATCGGGGCTCCGGAACCGTCGAACGGCTGGAGGTTGTCGACGGGAGCAGTGAAGTTAGCACGATTCAATATGTTGAAGAAGTCGGCCCGGAACTGGATGTCGAAACTCTCCGAAATTCTGGGGATCTTGGTGTCCTTGAGCATGGAGTAATCGATGTTGAACAATCCAGGTCCGATGACTGTATTGCGCCCGAGATTGCCTAGCAAATTGATGCACGTCAGAGGATTGGGTGCGGGCAGATTCGGATTGGCACTTTGATATCGCGAAAAGAAGCCCTGGTCACAATTGGTGTTAGCGAAAGCTTGATTGGGCGCAAGAGCATTGGTGAAGCAATTCGGGTTGATGTACTGGAGGTTGCCTGTGCGCCCTGCCGATGGATTGATCAGCGAGCAACCGGAAATGACGTCCGGTATGGCGATGGGCTCGCTGTTGCCCTGCCCCAGCAAATCTCCGCCGGCACTGATCGGCCAAAGCGGAGTGCCGTCGCTCAGCGAGGCGATCGCGGCCACTTCCCATCCTCGGGCAATCCAACCAAGAGGCCCGCGTAACGTGGCGGGTGTGGGCACTTGCCACAGCGCATTGATCACCAAATTGCGTCCGACATTGAAGTCCGATAGCCCCTTGATTATTCCCTGATCCCACCACGGGACGGTGGGACTCACGTCACCCGCGAAGTTGTCACCTGCAAAGCTTCCCGAGGACGTATCTTCGGTCTTACTCCAGGTGAACGCGCCTTGGATTTGAAATCCATGGCTCATCTGCTTCACAACGTTCAGTTCGAGAGCGTCGTACCAGGATCTGCTTTGCCAGAGGGTCGTCTGAATTAATCCGGCGGCACTAATGTTCGGATTTATCTTTGCGGAACACTCCGAGACGCACCCGGGTCCACCCGGGATGCCGCTATTGACCGGGTTCGGAAATATCCAGCCCGCTGAACTCAGCGTTGGAAATACCGTGTTGAGATCGTCCAACTGGAATGGGTTGTGGTATCCGCGGGAACCCGCGTAGGCAACCGTCATCGCGATATTCCCGGGCAATTGCCGCTGGACGTTGAGGTTCCATTGGTAGATGTAATTGCGCTGGGGGTTGGATTGGACAAAGTTCCATGCCTGGTTCGCAATCGGCGGGTTGGTCAGTGCCGCTGTGGCGGTGGGCCCATGCGGGAAATCTCCCAAGGCGACACAAGCCTGCCCGCTAGCAAAGGCGCAGCCAGTGGCTTGCGAGGCGACGTGGAACGGAGAGGTTTGCGCATTGTTGATGGCCAGCTCATAGGGAAGAGGAAGCGCGTCGAATATCCCAAAGCCACCGCGAACCGCGGTCTTTCCGTTGCGGAAAGGGTCCCAGGCAAAGCCGATCCGTGGCTCGAAGTTTCTGGTAGTGGGGTTCTTCGTAAAGAACGCGTGGTTGAACGGACCCGTCGCTGGATTGGTGCCGGGCGTCGGCAGGTTTTGAACCAGTCCGTGAGCCTCAGTCGGAATCGTTTCGAATTCGTAACGCAAGCCCAGGTTGACGGTCAGGTTCGAACGCACTTTCCAGTCATCCTGAAAATACACGCCCGGGACCGTCGTCAGAATTTCGTGAGTCTGTATATTCGCAGGGTTGATGGGTCCGACCACTGTCCGGGGACTGTTCTCCAGCAATAGCGCCAGACTGTTGAAAGTGGCGCTGCCGTCCTCGATGAACGGAGCGAAAAGATCTTCGCGATATCGGATGAAACTGGCTCCGAACTTCAAATTGTGATTCCCTACGGTGCGTGCGACATCGTCGTACAGCTGATAAGTCTGGTTCGTGTAGTTCTGAACAGATTCGCCGTTGAGGCCCCCAGTAAATGTCGTGAGGTCCGGCTCGATAATTCTTGGCGCGAAGGATCCGGGAAAGATCCCAAACGTTGTGTCAGCCGCCGTCGGATTGATCGCACTGAACGTTGTCTGGCCAAATGCAAACGTGCGGTTATATCCAAAGCGAAGAATGTTGACCATGTTCGAGCCAAACGTATGCGTCTCCTCCAGGGATCCGCCTTGCCGGCCAACTTCAAATCCAGTGAATACGTTGTCGGTTGCGTCGGGCTGGCTAAAGAGCGAGTGGTCGAAATAGTAGTTCACATTCAAGTTGTCCTTGTTCGAGATCTTGATGTCGCCTCTGCCGGTGCCATAATTCTCGGGCACCACTTGCTGGCCTGCGAAGGCAAAGAAACCCGTATCTCCGTTGCCGATCAACCCGGCGTTGGGCTGTTGATAGAACGCGAGAAATCTCGCAATCTGATTGTCAACGCACGTGTTCGATACACCTGGATCCAATATCGATGAGCCGACCGGACAGGAGGTCACCACGGGAGCGCCATTATTCAGAATACCCAGCCGCGCGTTGGCGGAGGGCACTTTGGCTTCATGGGTGATGCCCTGGCTCTGACGCAGTCCTTCGTAGTCGCCAAAAATGTAGATTCTGTCCTTCAGAATCGGCCCTCCCGCGGACCCTCCGAATTGGTTGCGAATAAAGTTCGGCTTCGCGGTGCCCGTCGAGTTGTCAATGAAAGTTGCCGCGTCCACCGCGCTATTGCGCGCGAACTCATAGGCGCTTCCATGAAATGCATTGGCCCCGGATTTCGTCACCGCGTTGATTACGCCGCCCGAAGTGAAGCCATACTCCGCCGAATAGTTGTTGGTCAGGACCGAGAACTCCTGAATGGCGTCCACGCCGAGGTTCTGGCCGAGTACGCTTCCCGGCCCCGCATTCGAGTAATCGTTGATGATAAGACCGTTCAGACGATAGGTGTTCTGCGTGGGGCGATTCCCGTCGATGCTCAGCTGCAGGCCCAAACCCCGAGCGTGAGCGCCCACTTGTGTTACCACCTCCTGTGTTCGAACGGAAACGACACCGGGTTGAAGTGTGGCCAGAGAGGCCCAATCGCGGCCGTTCAAGGGCAGTTCGACAATCTGATCAGCTACAACGTTGTTGCTGATGGTTGAGTTCGTAGTCTCGACAGTCGGAGCCGCACCACTGACGCGAACGACTTGCTGAACTTCCCCCACGGTCAAAGCGAGACTCATTTCCTGCTTGGCGCCGACCGTAAGGGTCACCTTGACCACCGAGGTGCTGAAGCCCACAGCGGATACCGACACTTCGTAATCCGAGGGGTTGAGGTTCGCTATGCTGTACGCGCCGGTGGCATTGGTGGTCGTCTCCGTGGATATCCCCGTGGCGACGTTTTTGGCTGAGATATTCGCGTTTGGAATGGCTCCGCCCTGCGCGTCAGTGATGGTGCCAGACAGTGTGGCGCCTGTTACTTGCGCGCGCAGGGGAACGGAGATCACTACAGCGATGCAAAGAATCCACGCAAACAACCTGTACTTGACAGTCCTCAAACTCATTGAGTCACACCCCTTTGTTTTTATTTTTCAATCTCGCTTTCCGTATGCTGAAACACCCACTTGAAAAACAAACGAATCGATCTTTTGGCCATAGACCGCAACCGACTTCTAATTAGCAAGACCGTGGCCGTGATACAGAGGACAAAAAGCCATTCTGCGAAATCGAGATCGTCGAACCATGATTCGAAACTGTTACGCAGTCGCCTAATTGTTGTTGTCGCTGCCAGCGACGGGGCTGAGTGCCAAACATGCTTGCGCCGGCTTTGGGTCGAATCAGTGCGCGACAAAATCTGTGACTGATCCATTGGGTCATTTAGCAGCCTCGGATTCGTCTCTCCCATGAACGGGAGTCAAGAAGTTATTGAGAACAAAGTCGGCTACTTCACGGCCCAGACGTTGGCCGATTGTGAGATCGGTCCGAAAATGGACCCCGGCAAAAATTCGGCTCAAGGTTGCCTCTTCTTCCGCAGCCGAATACTTCGTGAACGAGCGCTCCACTCCCGGCATGACCTCCGAGGTGACATTGAAGTCGAAGCGATCCTTGCCGAAGAACGAAATCAGAACGGATGCTCCACTGGCGCTGATAACGGCGTGCGCTCCCGGGTAGGATGGGTCAGGTGTGGTGTTGCCGACTTCTGGAAGCCAGTTCGGGTCCGCCGCCGTATCGGGATTGTCATCCGTGGCGGCGGCACGTATGGCGGTGACTGGCCGCCAGAAATTGTAAGTGTATTTAGCGTCGTAGAAAGCGATCACATCGTCTGCAAAGGTCAAATTGAGTAGCGCGAATAGGCGTGCGCTTTCTGCCGTTGTCAGCCGGTGTGCAAGCGTGGCTGTCTGGCCGATTTCGTTCCAATAATTCTGGATCGCCCCGTTCCAGAAGCGGCCCGTCAGAGCCTGGTCCGGCGTGCTCGCCGTTCCACTGGCGATTCCCAGCGCTTTGACCTCGTTAAAGCCGTCGCTGTACGTGTCACTCGTTAGCGCCGGCGGCCCACCGGGCCGAAACTGGTTTGCGCGCTCCAAAGCGAAAGGCGTAACGTGGGACCAATGCGTGAACTGAGGTTGTTTGGGAAAATTCGGTGGCGTTGACTGATAGTCGCCAGGTGCGCTTCCAAAAACATAGGGAATGGGCGCAGCGTCCGAGTCATCATGTTTTCGCACAGCCAGGATTTCAGAAGCAACCGTCTGCCCTATGCTCACGCCCTGCGCTTTGTCAGCTCCTTCGGGAATCGGGGCAAGCGACTGCTGGAGTTGTGCGTCGAGCACTGCTTGGAAATTCGGATAGAGAGTCACAAGGATGTCGTGAGCCGCAGCGGCAGCTGCGGCGTCCTGGGAAGCTGAGTGAGGAATTCCGGTAAGGCGAACCAGATAAGGCTTGTGGGTGCGATCGATCGCATTGACAGCGTCATAGATTGCAGCATGTACAATGGCAAAACTGCGGGTTGGGTGAATGGTCGCGGGCTGCGCGCCCGGGGTTCGCACAATGACGAGAAGGATTCTGTTCCACTGGACAACCGCGTTCGGCACGTCAGTCGATGTGCCTGCTGTTTCCTGGCCGGTCTTTGCGGGTGAAGCTGCTTGTAAGGGACTCACCTCGGCTGAAAGACAGGTGTACGCAAGTAAGAAACTGATCAGGAGTCTTCGCATTTGTATTTCGTCCTTTCGTTTTTTATTGCGGATTACGTATGAAGAGCTGAACCAGGCTTTGCCGGCCCAAGCCCGCACATGCATAGACCGAAGGATTCGAAAAATATTCCCTCGAATTTGCACGACGCCCGAAGGAAATTGCCTATATCGGGCGTCGTTTCGCACCTTTGTTACTTCGTGGTGAGTTTTAGCCACAAGCGATACTTCATCCCACTGGGTTCAGAGCCGGCGCTTGGCTTGGTCCGCTGCTTCGGCCAGGCGCATGAGCACGTCCACGATCCCTGTATTTCTGTTTGTCGCGGGATCGAGGAAGAGTCCGTCTTGGACAAAACTGACGACGGAGGCCACGGCGCCGCCTTGCTCGGTGGATGTGGGACGGATAATTGCCACAGGCCCGAGTTTCTGGTTAAGAAACAATGTTGGCTCGGGCATGATCAAGTTGGTCTGGAATTCGTCGGCGGCTCCAGAGGAGCCATTATTGGGATCGATGCCACTATTCAGATTCGGAAACGTAAGATCACCATCGGTGATGTTGGGCGCATTGCCGGCCTTGTCGTGCCAGACCTGAAAGTGCATGATCTCCGATCCGCCGATGCTTAGAAGCACTCTGAGCACTTCCAGATTGGTGACCTTCTGAGCTAGGGCGGGATAGAGGCTGCTGCCACCCTGTTCGATGAAGGCAAAGTGAAATCCCGCCGTGCTGGCGATGGCTTGAAGATGGTCTGAAGGAGTCCCGTCCGCCTTCAGAAGGAGATCACCGTCATTGACCGGAATGGCCGGATGCTGACCTCTGGCTAAGTCCGGGACCGCATTCTCAAACGAACCTCCGAAGTCGGGATTTTGTGTATCGCTGCGGTACCGCGTCCACCACTTCGTGTCCACCTTTAACTGCTTCAAATTGGTGAGCCTTCCGTTTTGCGGCACGCCGGTTACGCGGCTGGGTGGCAAAATTGCAAACTGGCTTAGATCGATCGGATTCGCACCCTTCGATGCCAAATAATTGTTGAGAAAGCGATGATGGCTGATCTCGTCGTCGGTGTTGTCGGCGATGTACTGGGGCATGTCGCCGTCGAGCACCTGAAGTGCGATAACGTAATCGGGAGCGAGTCCAGTGAGAATTTGTTTGCCATTGAGCTGTAGATCGATCGGCGAAAGCCCTTGGGCGCCGGGCACAGCGTTGGTCGGGCCGCCAAGTTCTGCGTATTGAATCCAGAGGTCGGCTTCCACCTGCTCGAGCGCGCTTAGGAATGTCAGAATGGCGATGTCGCCTTTAGTAATTGGCGCACCGTCGTCTTGCGTTTGGCCAAACGCAGTTAAACTTCCTGGAAGTAAAGCTGCGGTTACGGCCGCCGCTCCTGCTCCGAAAGCTCCTTTCTTGAGGAATGAACGCCGATTCGCACCTTTCCCAATGTGTGTTTCCTGTCGTTTCATTAAGCTTCTCCTTTTTTCGAAAGATGGGGTTGGTTCCTTCAGCGATCCAAACCGCGTCGCCCTGACAAATGCAAAGAGACGAAGGATCAACGCGTGACCCGTCCGCAAATCGTTTCGGTCGCCTAACAGACCCAAACCTCGACTCAATGGGGTGAGATCTTTGTTCGAGGGCCGGTTAATGGGAGCGCTGCGGACTCATTTCACATAACCGGAGAGACCGGCGGAATATTCCCGAACAAAAGAGAAAATCAGCAGGAGGAATAAAATTGCTGAGAACCGGTCTTTGTACAAATCGGTTTAGGGTTTTCACTCACCTAGCTTGGCATCTGTTTCCCGGCCGGCCACCCACGGTTCGTCGTGGTCGGTGAACGACAAGCGAGGTTTCCGGAATTAGAGGGGCACTGCTTGAGTCTACTGTATGACACCGCCCCACAACGTGTCGCGGGCCATTGCGCGGCGGGGATGCTGACTCTCAATGGAGGTAGCTCGATGCGTGCACGTCTGAGTAGACTGATCGTTCTTCTATCACTGCCGGCGCTGACTGCACCAGCCCAGGCTAAAGACCAGACAGCTGATATCAAGCTTATTCTCGCAATGACAGCCCTTCTGGTTGTTGCGTGGGATGTCCTACTAAGTCGCGGCGCAGATACTTAGGCGACTAGTTCATCTAAGCCACTGAGAGCAGGCAGGAACAAATGACTACAGGAAAACTGAAGATAGCCAAGCTAGACGAATTTATTGAACGAGAACTGATGACCCAATTGATCAATGCTTCTCAGCGAGGCGAGGTCGCTGCGACGATCTCGTGCGGACTTTGGAACTTGCCGTGGGCTCTTGAGCGAGGATTACTGCGTTCCCCAATTCCGGACCTTTTGCTGCTCTCTATGCAGGACACAATCTTTCTGTGGCAACTAGGCATTCGCGCAGACAACGAACTTGTGATCTCGTCGGGATTTGTACGCCGATTGTTCGCGAGGATCGTGGGAAACGAATAGGGTCGAGACCCTGTCCTTGCCGATCGTCTGACCCGAGTGAAGCCAATGTCTGCGGCCATATACGATCGGTCGCCGGTTACAAATTGCCCGGTACCCGCCAGCTAGCCTAGAAGGATTCGCCAAATGGCAGCACGAGGTAAGCCACTGCCACTGATCACACCCGATCAATTATGAAATGGGCCGAAAGCGTTCTTGTTCCGTAGAGGGATGCGCTATTTCTGCAAGAGAGCGGCGAACGTTTGCATCTCATCCGCCGCGAGATCAGAAATGGCGCAATAGGTCATGCCGTCCCGTGCCCACAAAAGGATGTTGTATCCCTGGAGCGCCTGCGGTATGGCTTTTTCAGCGTATTTCTCTGGGGCTGCCCAAACGAACAGATTAATAGGATGCAATCTACGCTGATAGACCAAGGCCGCCACGGGGCGCCCAGCGAGGTAATCGAGCCTCCCGCCGATGAGAGGGAATCCTTCCGCTGCAAAATCGTTGACGGGAGGAGCAAAGTCCAGCTTGCCGTTAAACCAGGGTTTTACGTTGTGCTGATCGGTGGACGTAACATCTGTCAGGTGATTGGCCATCAGCGAACGTAGATGATCGGCCACAATTTCCTGTGTGATCATTTGCTCTCGTGAGGATTCCGAAGCTCTTCGGACAAGCCCCACTGTAATCAGTGCGAACAGTGCAACGGCGGCTATAGCCCCAGACCAGGCCCAGAGTGGAACCCGGCTACGGCTTGTTTCCGCTCTTTTCTCCCGTGCGATCGCCCTTATCCTCTGTTGGAGATCTGGCGACGCTCGGAAATAGGGAACTTCCTCGCGGATCCTCGAACGAAGCTCGATCACATCCTGATGCCTGGGCGCGCAAATCGAGCAATCCCCGAGATGCTGCTCAATATCAACAGTATGCACTGCGTCAAGTTCGCCATCGACGTAGCTCTCGATCAGGGTTTGAGCGTCTGTGCAGCGCACGTTAGTCCTCCATCGCCGGTGACGGCTGCAATGCAATCTCGCAGTCGGGCGCGAGCACGCGCCAGCCGCGACATCACCGTGCCCACCGGTACACCAGCAATCTCACTGATCTCTTTATAGGAGAGTCCTTCGAGTTCCCGGAGCACAATCGATTCCCGGAACTCGGCCGGCAACTGTTGCAGGGCCTGTTCGAGGACTGCCCGACTCGCGTTCTCGTTAAACATTCGTTCGGGGTTAGGCACCGAGCTCTCCTGAGTGTGTACCCCTTCATTGAACTCCACGGTGAGTTCCCGCCTTGAATATTTCCTGAGCCACGTATAACAGGTATTCCTCACGATCGTGAGTACCCAGGAGCGGCCGTCTCCGCCATGAAATCCCGCGAAGCCTTTCCAGGCACGAAGATAGGCCTCTTGCACTAGATCTTGAGCGTCGGTGCTGTTCCGAACGAGCCACCGAGCTAAGTTGAAGGCCGCATCTAAGTGCGGAAGGACAGCCTCTTCAAATCGCGCCGACTGATTATCTGCTGTCATCGTTTTCCCTGTCTGTTCCTAAGACTCCCGACCGGGCGATTTATTCCCAAATGACCTGCACGGGAATATTTCTTAGCGCGGCGCGTCTCTGAATGTGTAAGCGGCAAACGAATCGAAAGCTGCAGATTTGCAGACAGGAGAAGAACAAAAATGGCGCGATTCATTAAGGAAAATGTGGAAAAGGACGGCATCGACCGCCGCGGCTTCCTGAAATGCATGGCGTGGGTAGGCACAGGAACACTGTGCGTGCTCAAAGGCGGAGTTCTGAAGTCATACGCGCTGAGCGATGTAATGCAACATAAGGT
>Ga0307479_10002784_pt1 | contig 15855 bp, 14 predicted proteins | sample atmos_gasesECM4C_FD_203743 | JGI IMG/M metagenome (GOLD analysis project Ga0307479, IMG submission 203743) | Hardwood forest soil microbial communities from Morgan-Monroe State Forest, Indiana, United States - atmos_gasesECM4C_515 | ecosystem: Environmental > Terrestrial > Soil > Temperate... | reverse complement strand
CGGCGGTCTGGGACGGCCGCGAGGTGGGCGCGGTCAAGCTGCGCCTGGAGCACGGCCGCGTCGTCGAGGTGACCGCCGCGCCCGGCGCCACCGAGCCGGCGACGCGCGCCGCGGTCACGGCCGAGCTCGACGCGGGCGGCGCCGCGGCCCGCTCCTTCCGCGAGTTCGCCCTCGGTTTCAACCCCGAGCTGGCGGTGCCCGAGGCCAATCCCTTCATCCCCTACTACGGCTACGGCGCCGGCGTCGTCCGCCTCTCGCTGGGCGACAACTCCGAGCTCGGCGGCCTGGTCAAGGGCCGCTACGTGCGCTGGAACTTCTTTGCCGACGCCACGGTGAGCGTCGGCGGCCACACCTGGGTGCGCGACGGCAAGCTGCTGCCGCCGCCGTGACCGCCGGCGCCGAGCGCGGCCGCCTCAGCGGCAAGGCGGCAGCGCCGGCGGGACGACCACCGTCGCCACGTTGTCTTCCCAGCAGTTGCCGGCGCCGACTCCATCCCACAGCAGGTCGGCGCCCGGGAACAGCGTGTCCGCGGGGTCGCCGCCGTTGCCGGTCACGACGTTGCGCTCGATGTGGGTCGACTCCGGCAGCGGATCGAAGCCCAGCGCGCCGCACTGGCTCGGCGGCACCTGGAACGCGGTGCAGGTGTCGAGCAGGAAGACGCCGCCGCTGCGGTTGCCCTGCACCCGGTTGCCGGCGATGACGTTGCCGGCGCCGCCGATGACCAGGATGCCGCTGCCCGGCGGCACCAGGCAGACGTCGTCTCCGGGCGGGCAGGTGTTGAGGGCGTTGTTGTCGTGCACCGAGTTGCCGTCGAGCACGTTGTCGCGGCTGACCTCGACGTCCAGGCCGGGTGACAGGAAGAGCAGGATGCCCGCGGTGTTGCCGAACGCCTGGTTGTGGTGGAGCACCACCCGCTCGCAATTCTCGACCTCGAAGCCGCTGACGTTGTCGTGCGCCACATTGTCGGTCTCCACCACGTCGTGCGACTGGCCGACGTAGATCCCGGTGTCGTGGGCGCCGCTGGCGACGTTGTGGTGCACGGTGCCGGCGCCGCAGTGCGAGGGGAAGAGGCCGTAGAGGCCGTTGTTCTCGGTGACATTGTCTGTGAGGCTCCAGCCGTCGACGCACAGTAGGTGGATGCCGTTCCTGCCGAAGCCGGTCACCGTGAAGCCGGCGACGGCGGCCCCGGCGAGGCGCTGCCGGCGGTCGCCCAGGCAATGCGCGCCGGAGGCCCCTCGGCGGGCCACCGCGATGCCGTCGGCCTGGCCGCCGGCGTTCTCGAGCAGCACCGGATGCCCTGGCCGCGAGGCGCCGATCAAGGCGATGCCGTTCTGGGCGACCACCACGGCGCACACCGTCGTGGGATCGTCGGGGCAAGGACTCCCGGCCTCGTGGTAGACGCCCGGGAAGACCACTACCCGGTCGCCGGGCCTGGCGCGGTCGACCGCGGCCTGGATCGACTGCCCCGGCAGGACGTGGATCTCGTGCGCCGCCGCCGCGGCCGCCGTCGAGGAGCTGATGACGAGGCCCAGGCAGCAGATCAACCGCCGGCACCGGCTGTTCATGGCTGTCTCCCGCCGGGAAGCACCCGGCAAGGCCTCCCCGGCCCCGCCAGGCCGCCCGGTCGCGTAGGTTCGGAACCGATCCTATCGCGCCGCAAACGGTCAGGCCACGGTCAGCCCGCGCTGCCTCCTGCCGCCGCCGCGGTGACGGTGAAGCGTGAGGTCACCGTCTGCGACCCGCCGGCCCGTGCGTACAAACGGCCACCGAGGCCGTGATGAAGGATCAGGCTGCGGTCAGTTGGCGCTGGCCGGGCGCTCCGAGGCGGCCAGGAGCTCCTCCAGGTACTTTCCCCAGATGGCGGGGAGGGAGTGGGTACCGTGGCCGCGGGTCTGGGGGGTGATGGGAAGCAGGATGTAGCGGCCGTGCGGGACACGGTGGATGGCATCGTCGAGGATTCCCAGCTCGGGCGGGTTGATCTGGTCGTCGGCGGAGTTGACGGCGTAGAGGGGAGCTCGGATCTCGCCGAGATGGGGCAGCGGATTGTAGAAACGCGAGGCCTCGAACTGATAGATGACGTCGTTGGCGTCGAGGTTCGAGGTGTACCGCTTGACCAGGGTCGCGAGGAGGGCCTCGGCCTTCTCTCGCGTGGGAGCCTCCTTCTGCCACTGCAGCGGGCTCGACACCATGAAGATCAGGACGTGAGCCGCCGATACCAGGCCGCGCGGCTGGATGGCGCCGTACTCGCCCTGCTTCCAGTCGGGGTCGCTCTCGATCGAGTCGACGATCATCTTGCGCAGCATGCGGTTGCGCCCGGCGATCTCGACCGGCAGGCTGGCCAGCGGCATCAGCGCGTCCATGAAGTCAGGATAGGTGTACCCCCACACCCAGGTGTGCATGGCGCCCATGGAGGTCCCCAGCACCAGCCGTAGGTGATTGACGCCCAGGCACTCGGTGAGCAGGCGGTGCTGGGCGCGCACCATGTCGTCGTAGGTGTACTTGGGGAAGCGCATGTGGAGCCCTTCGCTGGGGCGGCTGGACCTGCCGGTGCCGATGCCGTCCGGAAGGATGATGTAGTGCGTTGCGGCATCCAGCAGCTGGCCGCGGCCGAAGAGCTGCCCGGCGAAGGTCTCGGCGAGGAAGGCGCGGCCGCTGCCGGTCGTGCCGTGAAGGATCAAGACGGCGTTGCGCACCACTCCGGCGGCGTCCCTGGCAGGGGAGCCGAGGGTGACGTAGTGGAGCCGCAGCTCGGGCAGCGCCTCGCCGCTGCCGAACTCGAAGTCGCGCAGGGTGCAGTCCGCTTCGGTCGGAGGGTGAGCCGGCGCCGGACCGGTGACCGCCGAGACCGCACGGCCGGTGATGGCCATGCGGCATGTCCCTGAGGCCAGGTTGGGACCCGGCGGTCTCTGATGAACCGGGGCCGGCGCCGGACCCGCGGCGGCCGTCATCGCCGGCGCGGCACCGGCTGCCGGAGGCTGGGCTGCTGCCGGAGCCCCGCCCGCGGCGGCCGCCATCAGGGGCCGCAAGCCGCCGAGGAGCGTCAGGCATCCGAGGCAGGCGCCCAGCGTCCTGGCACGTCTTCTGCTCATCATCGGTCCGTCTCCCTGTCAGCCTGCCGGCCCGCCGCGCCGGCTTCCGCCATCGGCACGGCCTCGTCCAGGCGGATGAGCTCCGCGTTCACCGACCCGGCGGCTTCCGAGTCGCCGCCGGGCAGGGACCCGGCGGCTTCCGAATCACCACCGGGCAGGGCCCCGGCGCTGTCAGAGTCGCCGCCGGGCAAGGACCCGGCGGTTTCAGAATACATCCGCTCGACCAGCGCGGCGCGCCGCGCCAGCACCGCCCGCTGGTTGACGTAGCCCTTGTCGGTGATCTCCCCGCCGTCGATCGACGGCGGCTCGGCCAGCAGCAGGGCGCGGCTGATCCGCCGGCTGCTCGCGGGGTTGGCGGCGTTGTGCGCGGCGAGCCCCGCGATCAGCCGCCGCCGCACCTCGGGGCGCCGGATGAGCTCGTCCAGGCTCGCGGCCGCCGCCTCGCCGCCGCAGAGGGAGCGGCAGCCGGCCAGGTTGGGGAAGACGAGCAGCCCCACCGCCGTCCGGTCGTGCCCGGTCACCACCGCGTCCTGGATCACCGGCGCGCCCGCGGAGATCACCGCCGTGCGCAGCTCGCCGACGTGCACCCAGGTGCCCGAGGTCAGCTTGAAGTCCTCGGCCAGGCGGCCGTCGAAGACGAGGCCCCGCGCGGGGTCCCGCGGATCGGCGAGCTTGCCCGCGTCGCCCGTCCGGAGGAAGCCGTCCTCGTCGAAGGCCTCGCCGGCGAGCTCGGGACGCCGCCAGTAGCCCGGGGTCACGTTGGGGCCGCGCACACGCAGCTCGAGCCTGCCGCCGGCCGGGGCCAGCTTGATCTCCGTGCCCGGCCCGGGCAGGCCGATGACGCCGGCCCGCTCGATCGGAAAGTGGACCTGGGTGGCGCTCGGGGCGGTCTCGGTCGAGCCCCACGCCGAGAGCATCGCCACGCGCCGGCCGGTGGCCTGGATCGAGAGCCGCTCGAGCGCCTCCCAGAGATGCTGCGGCAGGGCCGCCGCGGCATAGAAGATCACGTCGAGGTCGCGGAAGAAGGTGGCGCGCAGCCGGGCGTCGCGTTCGAGCCAGGGGATGAGCATGTCGTAGCCGCGCGGCACGTTGAAGTGGATCGTCGACGGCACCTCGCGCAGGTTCGCGACCGTCGTCTCGATCGCGCCGGGGGCCGGCTTGCCGCCGTCGACGTACAGGGTGCCGCCGTGGCGCAGCATCATGTTGAGGTTGTGATTGCCGCCGAAGGTATGACTCCACGGCAGCCAGTCCACGATCACCGGCGGCTTCTCCTCGAGGAAGGGCCACATCTGCGCGATGGCCTGCTGGTTCGAGCAGAGCATGCGCTGGGTGTTGGCGACGCCCTTGGGCACGCCCGTGGACCCCGAGGTGAAGAGGATCTTGGCCAGCGTGTCGGGACCGACGGCGGCGAAGCGCTCGGCCACGCCGTCTCCCGGAGGACGCGCGAGCAGCTCGGCGAACGCCGTCCTCGCGACGCCCGCCGGCGGCTCGTCCCGCTCGCCGGCCGCGGCAATAGTCGTCACCAGCTCGAGGCGGCCGCCGCCCGGCTCGGCCGCACGGACCGCGCGCGCGGCCGCCGCCAGGGCCGGCGCGTAGGCGGCGCCGTCGCCGGCGTAGACCAGGCCGGGCCGGGTCAGCCCGAGGATCGCGCTCAGCTTGGCGTGGTCTTTGGAGAGGAGCGAATAGGCTGGCGAGATCGGCACCACCGGAACGCCCACGTGCATGGCGGCGAGCTGCAACAGGCCGTTGTCGACGCCGTTGTCCGAAAGGACCGCCACCGGGCGGTCGGGCCCCAGGCCGCGGGCAAGCAGCGCGCCGGCGATGCGCTCGACCGCGTCCAGCGCCGCGGCGTAGCTCACCCGCCGCCAGGCGCTGTCCGCGCCACGCTCGGCGAGAAACGTGCGCTCGGGCGCCGCCGCCGCCCACTGCCGCAGCAGCTCCCCCAGGCAGCGCGGGTAGGGCTTGAGCTCGTGCCGCGAGCGCAGCACCATGCCGCCGGCCGCCAGCGGCCGGGCCTCGACCGCGGCCGGCGCCAACCTGATCGGTTTCCAAGGTGGCTTGCCGTCGCTCTCGCCTGTCGTCATCGCCCGCCTCGGTTCGAGTCTTCTCCCTGCACCCCCGGGCAGGCAGTCTACCGCTGCCGCCGAGCCTATGAAGAGACTATAATGGTCTTTTGGAGGAGACCATGAAGACCGCATCCGTGTCCGAGCTGAAGAGCCGACTTTCCGCGTTTCTCCGTCTAATAAGAGGGGGAGATCCGATTCTGGTGATGGATCGCGGCCGTCCGGTGGCGTTGATAAGCCCTTACCCCGGTTCGCAGGATTTGGATGGAGACCTGGCAGAGCTCAGGGACGCCGGCCTGGTCCGCATTGGTAGCGGCAAGATCCCGGCGGACTATTGGGCTCAGCCCCTTCCAGAGGATCAGGAGGGATCGGTGCTGGCCGCGCTGCTCGAAGAACGCGAGGAAGGCTGGTGAACGGATGATCTTCTGGGACGCCTCGGCTGTGGTGCCGCTGCTCGTCGATGAGCCGCCCACCCCCGCCGCGCGCCAGCTGCTGGACGCGGACCCGGCGATGCTCATCTGGTGGGCAACACCCGTCGATTGTCTCTCCGCAATCGCCCGCCGCGAGCACGATAAGCGGCTTGCCCGAGACGCGGCCGATGGAGCCCGTCATGCCCTGAGCCTCCTCGCGGCGAGCTGGAGCGAGATCCTGGCCGGGGAAGAGGTGCGTGAACATGCGGGGCGCCTGCGGCGGCGCCCTCGCCGGCGCGCCGGCGAGGCGCAACCGCCCGCCGCAGCCCTTACCGGGGCACGCGGCCGGCCGCGGCGCCATGGGATCGCTACCCTCGACGGCCACTTGGCCGAGGCGGCGCGCGGCGAGGGCTTCAGCCTCGCTCTGCCGAGTCTCGCCTCACGTTGACCGCTATTTGCCGCCGGGCTGGGCGAAGCGGCGGAAGAAGCTCGCCTGCTTCCAGGTGGGCCTGGCGTCCTCGTCGGCGACGCGCAGGGCCAGCGCCAGCATGAGGCGGTTGAACTTCGCCGCCGCCGCCAGGTCCACCGGCTGGTCCGCGTCGTCGGACGGCGCATGGTAGCGGTTGGTCAGCCAATCCTTCTTCATCCGCTCCTCGGGCGAGCCGGGCGCCTCGCCGAAGCTGAAGGCCAGCGCCGGGATGCCCTTGCGGATGAAGCTGTACTGATCGCTGCGGACGAAAAGGTTGCGATCCGGGAAGCGGTCCGGGACGACCTCGACCCCCGCCGCCGCGCCCGCCGCCCGCGCGTCGTCGCCCAGCGTCGACTCTTCGACCCCAAGGACGGTCAGGTAGCGCAGGGGATAGAGCGGCAGGAACATGTCGATGTTGAGGTCGGCCACGAGCGCGCTCGCCGGCACCGTCGGGTGGGCCGCGAACCAGCGCGACCCGAGGAGCCCCTTCTCCTCGCCGCAGAGCGCCAGGAAGAGCAACGAGCGCCTGGGCTTCTTGCCGCCGGCCGCGAGGGCGCGCGCGATCTCGATCAGCGACGCGACGCCCGAGGCGTTGTCCATGGCGCCGTTGTAGATGCGGTCGCCGCGGATCGGCTCGCCCACCCCCAAGTGGTCGAGGTGCGCCGAGAGCACCACGTACTGCTGCCGCAACGCGGGGTCGGCGCCCGGCAGCACGCCGACCACGTTCGGCGCCTCCACCCGGTCCAACCTGGTGACGACCTTCCCGCGCAGCGACGCCGCCAGGGCAAAGCGCGGCAGCGGCTTGCCGGCGCCGGCCAGCGCCAGCAGCTCGGCGAGCGAGTGCCCGGAGCCCGCCAGCAGCTTGTCCGCGGCCGCGGGGTTGCAGATGGCGGTGAACAGCGGGCCGCGCGTGTCCTGCAGGGCGCTCTCGGCCAGCCGCATGCCCGGCTGCGACGCCGCCAGCATCATCCGCGCCCACGGGATGTCCATCGACCGCGGGTTGGGGATGCCGATGTAGCCGGCAGCTCCCGCCTGCTGCAGCGCCTTGGCGAACTCCGCGCCGGCCCGCGCGTGCGCCTTCAAGGCCCCGGAGAGGTTTGGCGGCCCGCCGTTCACGTACACCACGATCTTGCCGCGCAGGTCCTGGCCCGCGAGATCGTCGTAGCCCGCCTCCGGCAGGTGCAGGGCGTAGCCCACGAAGACGAGGGGGGCGTCCACGGTGGGCGGCTGCGGCCCACGCGAGCCCAGCAGCACGTCCGGCCCGAGCGCCAGCGGCTCCTCCCGCCCGCGGCGCACCAGCGCCAGCCGCGATGCCGCGGCCACCACCTGCTGGACCTCGAAGCGCACCGGCTGGAAGTAGCCGCCGTCCGTGCCGGCCGGCGCGAGGCCGTGCTCGCGGAAGCGGTCGGCGACGTATTGGGCGGCCTGGCGGTAGCCGGCGCTGCCGGTCAGGCGCCCCTCGAGCTTGTCGTCGGCCAGGTACCGCACGTGCGCCCACCAGCGCCTGCCCGCCTCGCCGGCGCCGCCCGCCTCGGCGGCCGGGGGAGCGCCTGCCGCGCGCGCCATGTACCCGGCCCCGAGCAGCGCCAGCGCCGCGAGCGTCCCGGCCGCGCCCCATGATCGTGCCTTGACCGTCGGTTGCGTGCCTGTTGTCATGGAGCGCCACTATACTGCCGCGCCGGCGTCTGGACGCGGCTGGCCTGGCTCCGGTCGGCGCCGCGGCCGTCCGGCCGGAGGCGTCGGGACCGGCCATGCGTGCGCGTGGCGGTCGCGGCCGCCTCCCGGCGGACAAGCGGTCACCTTCCCGGCAAAAAGGAAAAACCAGAGGGAACGGCGCGGCTACCGGCGGCGGGCCAGCACGCTGTGGCGGCGGCCGTAGGCGGCGTAGATGACCATTCCGGCGGCCATCCAGAGGAGCAGCCGCAGCCAGTTCTCGCCTGGCAGGCTGCACATCATCAGCAGGCAGGAGAGCGCCCCGAGGATCGGCACGAGCGGCGACCAGGGCACGCGGAAGGGGCACGCCGCCGCCGGGTGGGTGCGGCGCATCACCGGGATCGCCGCGCAGACGATGACGAAGACGAAGAGGGTCCCCATGATGGCGAGGTTCACGATGACGTCGATCGGCAGGAACGCGGTGGCCGCGCCGACCACGAGGCCGACCGCCAGGGTCGCCCTGTAGGGGGTGCGGAAGCGCGGATGGACCGCGGCGAAGACGCGTGCCGGCAGCAGGCCGTCGCGGGCCATGGCCAGCAGGATGCGCGGCAGCGAGAGCAGCAGCACCAGCTCGACCGTGGTGATGCCGGCCACTCCGGCGAGCGCGATCAGCAGCTTCGCCCAGCCCAGGCCCACCTGCTCGAAGGCGGCGGCGAGCGGCGCGTTGACGTCTAGCCGGTCGTAGCGGACCATGCCGGTGAGCACCGCGACCACCGCCATGTAGAGGCCGGTGCAGACGACGAGCGACCAGACGGTGCCGAGCGGCACGTCGCGCTGCGGCCGCCGCGCCTCCTCGGACTGGGTGGAGACCGTGTCGAAGCCGAAGTACGACAGGAAGGCGAGCGCCGCGCCGGCCAGCATGCCGAGCGGCCTGCCGCCGGCGTCGGCGCCGCCGAAGAAGGTCTTGCCGAAGAGGCCGACGCCGCCGAAACCATAGGGGGCGAAGGGATGCCAGTTGGCAGGGTCGACGTAGAAGGCGCCGACCCCGATCACGAAGAGCGCCGCGGCGAGCTTGACCACCACCATGGCGGCATTGATGCGGGCGCTCTCGCGGATGCCGGCGACGAGCACGACGAGCAGCACGGCGACGATGCCGACCGCCGGCAGGTTGACCAGCGACCCGGTCGCGACCAGGTGGCCGACCCGCGGGTCGTAGCGCACCACCGGTCCGGCGATGGCCCGCGGCAGCACCACGCCGAAGGAGCCCAGCAGGCTCTGCAGGTAGCCCGACCAGCCGTTGGCCACCAGCGCGGCGCCGCCGGCGTACTCGAGCACCAGGCCCCAGCCGATCACCCAGGCCGGGAGCTCGCCCAAGGTGGCATAGGCGTAGGTGTAGGCGGAGCCGGCGACCGGCACCATCGAGGCGAACTCGGCATAGCACAGGGCGGCGAAGAAGCAGGCGACGGCGGCGACGGCATAGGAGAGCAGGAGGGCCGGGCCGGCGGTCTGGCGGGCGATGGCGCCGGTGGTGACGAAGATGCCGGCGCCCAGGATCGCGCCCATGCCGATCGCGGTGAGCTGCAGCGGGCCCAGCGCCCGCCGCAGGCGCCCCTCGCCCTCCTCCTGGGCCGCCTCCTCGAGCAGGCTGTGCAGCGGCTTGCGGGCGAACCAGGAGGAGGCCATGGCGCGGCTCGGCGGGGGCTCGCTCGCGAGACGACGGGGCGCGGAGGACGGCGTGGCAGCGGCTACTAGCGGCCGGGACCGGGCGCCCCGGACGCCGCGGGCGCGAGAGCAAGCGCGCGCACCGGGCTGCCGCTGCCGGCGACGATCTTCAACGGGGCGGCGACGACCACCGCGCCGGTCGGCGGTAGCTGGTCGAGGTTGCGCAGGCTCGCCAGCCCGAAGCGGCCGGCGCCGTGCATCAGGGTGTGACAGGGGAACGGCGGATCGAAGGTCGCGGCCTGCCCGGCGTCGGTGCCCACCGTCTCGACGCCGACCCCCAGGACGTCGCGCTCGTGCGCCAGCAGCTCGATGGCGCCGCGGTGGAAGCCCGGGCTGTGCGGGCCGTCGGCCGCGACGTTGAGGAACTCGCGGGCGCCGGTGCGCCGGCTCCAGCCGCTGTGCAGCAGCACCCAGGCGCCCGCCGGGATGCGGCCGTGCTCGGCCTCCCATCCGAGCACCCCCTCGCGGCGCAGCAGGAAATCGGCGTCCGCAGCCACCGCGGCGGTGACGTCGAGCACGCAGGCGGGGCCGACGAAGCGGCGGGCAGGGATCGAGTCGCAGGCGTTGTCGGGCAGGTCCTTGCCGGTGATCCAGTGGATCGGCGCGTCGAAGTGCGTGCCTGTGTGCTCGCCCAGGGAGAGCGCGTTCCAGTACCAGGCCGGGCCCCGCTCGTCGTAGCGCGACAGCACCTCGACAGTAACGCCCGGCGAGGCCGCGAACTGCGGCGGCAGGCCGATGACCGGCGTCTCCGGTCCGAGCGGCTGCGTCAGGTCGATCACCCGCACGGTCCCGGCGGCGAGCTCCGCCGCCAACCGCGCCAGCACGTCGGTCATCGTCTCCCTCCTCGCGCGCGTCCTCGGGGCGCGTGTCCCCGGGGCGCTCGCCCTGCAAGCGCTCGCCTTTCTCTCATGGGGCCGTCCGCTCCTCGGCGGGCGCGCCGGCGCCCGCGGCCCGCAGCCCGCGCAGGTGGCGCTCGAACTGGAAGCGGCTCTCGAGCAGGTGCAGGTCGATGAAGTAGCTGGCCGGGCCCTGCGGCTCGACCTTGGCCACCAGCACCGCCAACTCCGCCGCGCGCAGCGCCTCGGCGCAGGCGTGCGCGAAGCTCTCGGCGGTGCGGCAGGTGGCGGTGCGCGGCACGCCGGCGGCGGCGGCGATCGCCGCCAGGTCGCTACCGGTCGCGGTGGCGGTCGTGAAGCTGCGGCCCACCGACAGCAGCACCTCGTTGTCGAAGACGACGTGCAGCAGGTTCGGCGGCCGGTAGCGCGCCATGGTGGTGAAGGTGCCGAGGTTCATCAGCACCGAGCCGTCGCCGTCGAGCGCCACCACCTGCAGCTCGGGCCGCGCCAGGGCGATCCCCAGCGCCACCGAGGAGGCCAGCCCCATCGAGTGCCAGACGTAGAAGAATCCCGGCTGGTGGCCGAGCGAGAACAGCTCGGCGGGCGCCGCGCCCATGTTGGTGACCACCACCCGCTCGGCGAGCAGCGGGTAGATCGCCCGCATGGCCTCGAGGCGCAGCATGCGTCCTACCCAGAGACTCCTGGACCGCCGCGTCTCCCGCGGGTGCGGCACCGGCGCATGGTGGACTCAGTCCTCCCACATCAAGCCGCGGCAGAGCAGCAGCGCCACCGGGCGTAGGCTCGCCTCGGCCAGGTTCTGCGCCTGCCGCAGGCGCGCCGCCACCTCCTCGGGGCGCTCGAGCAGGAGGTAGGGCACGCGCAGGGCGTGGAGCAGGTCCTCGGTCACCGCGCCCCCCTCGGTCTGCCAGGGGTGCTCCTCGCCGAAGCCGCCGCGGTAGCTCACCAGCATGAGCAGCGGCACGCGGTAGAGCTGGGCGAGCGAGACGATGGCGTTGACGCTGGCCAGGAGGCCGTGGTTCTGCATCAGCATGGCCGAGCGCACGCCGGCGAGGTGGGCGCCGACCGATACCCCCACGCCCTCCTCCTCCTTGGCCAGGCGCACCAGCGTCATCTCGGGGTCCTCGTCGGCAAGGCTCACCAGGTGCACCAGCCAGGTCTCCGGCAGCACCGACAGCAGGCGCACACCGCACGCCTTGAGCGCGTCGTAGACCAGCCGCGAGCCCTCGACCGAGACCGGCATAGATCGGAGTGGCAGTATAGCCGAGCGGCGGCGGGGCGATCGGCCGCGGCGCATCGTCGGCCGCGTCGCGGCCGGACGGCCAACGCCGCGCCGGATGGCCCCGCGATGCAGCGCCGGGATATCGCGGAAGCGAGCGGGTACGAGCGAGCCCTGGCCCAGGCTGTCCCGGCGCGGGTCAGGCTCGGGCGTCAGTTCCACCGCAGGCCGCGCAGCTGATCCAGGTTGACGTTGCCGCCGGAGAGCACGCACGCCACCCTGGCGCCGCGGGGGGCGCGCACCAGCCCGTGCAGCAGCGCCGCGACCGGGGCGGCGGCGGCGCCTTCGACCACCAGCTTCGCCCGCTCCATGGTCCACAGCAGGGCCGCGAAGATCTCCTCGTCCGGAAGGGTGACGATCTCGTCGACGAAGCGGCGCACCACCTCGAAGGTCGTCTCGCCGACGCGCTTGACCCGCAGGCCGTCGATGATGCAGTCGACGCGGTCGAGGGTGACGACGCGGCCGGCCGCGACGCTGTCGCGCATACCGGGGGCTCCCGACGACTCGACGCCGACGACCTTGACGCGCGGCCTGGCGCCCTTGACCGCCATCGCCACGCCGGAGATCAGGCCGCCGCCGCCGATCGGCACCACCACGACGTCCACCTCCGGCCAGTCGCGGACGATCTCGAGCCCCAGCGTCCCCTGGCCGGCGATCAGCTGCAGGTCGTCGAAAGGATGCACGTAGGTGAGGCCGCGCTCGCCGACCAGCGCCCGCGCCCGCTCGTTCGCCTCGTCCCAGATGGTGCCGTGCGGCACCACCTCCGCGCCATAGGCGCGCGTCGCCGCCACCTTGGACGGCGTCGCGTTCTCCGCCATCACCACCACCGCCCGGATGCCGTGGATGCGCGCCGCCAGCGCCACGCCCTGGGCATGATTGCCGGCCGACGAGCAGACGACGCCGCGGCGCCGCTCCTCGTCGGAGAGCAAGGGGAGCTTGGCGAGCGGCCCGCGGATCTTGTACGAGCCGGTGCGCTGGAACAGCTCGGCCTTGAGGCGCACCTCGAAGCCGCTCAGCTCGCTCAAGGTGCGCGACGGCAAGAGCGGCGTCTGGTGGATATGCGGCGCGACGCGCGCGTACGCCGCCGCGAAGACCTCCGGCCCAAGCGGCAGGGTCGCGGCGCCGGCAGGGTCCGCGGTCGTCACGTGAGAGGGTTGATCCACCGGAGGCCGGGGAAGCGCGAGAAGTCGGCGTCGTTGGAATGGAGCTCCGCGCGGTGCTCGATGGCAAGCGCCGCCAGGTGGGCGTCCGCCGCCAGGTCTCCCGCGGCCGGCGCGTCGCGCATCAGGCTGTCCAACAGGTCGAGGTGGCGTGGGCCTGGGATGAGGATCTCCACGTTGGGCCTCGCCAACCACGATCGGATGTGATCGATCGCCTCCTCCACGGTGAATGGTTCCAGGCGCAGGCTACGCCCCGTCATGAGCCGGAGATAGCCCACGATCACGGCCCACGGCAGGCCCACGGGCCGGGTCTCCGAGAGGCACGATTCCCACCAGGCCTTGGCTCGCCGGTGCGCGGGCGCGCTCGAGTTGTACGCATAGATCAGGAGGTTCAGGTCAGGAACGATCACCGGTCGCGGCTCCCGCCACCCGTCGCGGCGCGCCCGCCTCTTCGCTTCGCGCGTCGCGCTGCTTCCTGGCGCAGGAAGTCCTCGGTCTCCAGCTCGGCATAGAACCGATTGAGATGGAGGATATCGACCCCGGGGCGGAAGCTGCCGGCCTTGGCCTTGACCACGAACCGGGCCGGAGCCGCGGCGGGCTTGTCGCCGCCGCGCAAACCCTTGCGTAGGGTCTCGTTCACCACCGCCTTCCAGCTGTCGCCGCTGCGGCGGCTCTTCTCCCGCAGTTGCTTGGCCACGTCGTCGTCCAGGGTGAGGGTGGTGCGCATGAAGACATCATGATGTCTCCAGCGACGCGAGTCAAGATGCGTCTCGCCTTGCCACCTGCCGCGATCGCCTCGCTGTGGCGGGCGTGTGCGTCGCTCCCTGCCGCTCCGCGCTCCGGCTCGATCAGCCCCGGGCGGCCCGCGAGGTGACAAAGTCATTTCCCGCGGCCGGACCGGCCATGCTATCCTTTGCCGCAAAATCGGCGTGGCGGGTGGTGTCGGGACAGCGGGTCTACTTTCAGAGCCGATTCGTCGTCTGAGGTTCGCTTCATGCGCAGCAAGGCCGTCTTCGGTCACGCAGTCTCCTGTCTCTTTGCACTCCTGGCGGCAGCGACCCCGGCCCTCGCCGGCCAGCTGTTCGTCCCCGTCGCCGGCCGCCAGGCAGCCGGCGGCGAGGTCACCCATCGCACCGAGATGTGGATCACCAACCCGGGAGAGAGCGACGCGCTGGCCGCGACCCGCTTCGTCGAGCAGGGCGCCGACGGTACCGCGCCGTGGGCGGCCGCGGCCGGACTCCTGGTTCCGGCGGGCGCGACGGTGCGGCTCGCGAGCGCCGCTCCCGAGGGCAGGAGCGGCCTGATCGAGGTCTCCGCCAGGGCCGAGCTCGAGGTGAGGGCGCGCCTGGTGGCAGTGGACGCGAGCGGCAGGGTGCTGGCGAGCGCCGCCGTCCAGGCGGCGTCGGCCGAGAGCTCGCTGGCGGCGGGGGAGGTGGCGTACCTGCAGGGCCTGGACCGCGAGGCCGGCGGCGAGGTGGTGGATCTCGGCCTGCTCAACTTGTCGCGGCAGGCCGCCCGCTGCCAGGTCGGCGCCGTGCGCGCGGACGGCAGCCGCGTGGCGGCCGCGGCCGCGGTCGTGGTGCCGCCGCTCGGCACGCGCGAGCTGGCGGACGCCTGGGGCCGCGTCGGCGAGCCGCAGCTGGCCGGCGGCCGCTTCGAGGTCACCTGCGACCAGCATTTCTACGCCCATGCCACGGTCTTCCGGGCGGACGGCGCGGTGACCGACGTGGTGGCGCCATCGCAGGCGCTCTCAGGCGACCTCCCCGCCTCCTCTGCCTCCTCCTTGGGCGCCGACGAGTCCGCGGCGGACGCCGAGCTGGCGGCTGCCGGGTTCGACGCCTCCGGCGACGGTTCGTCCTCCGACATCGACTCGTCGCCGGCAGCGGCGGCCGGCGCGGTGGCGCCCGAAGGCGCGGCGGCGCCCGCACGAGCGACCCCTCCGCGCGGCGTGGTGACCTTGTCCGTGCCGGGCACGTTCCTCGCGGCCACGGCCAGCAACTCGTTCATCAGCTACGACCTGGCGGCGCCGCCGGGCGTCCGCTACCGCCGCGCCAGCGTCGACTTCGATCTCACCATCAGCGATTTCAATCCGGTGCTGCTGTTCACCGGCGTGACCTCCTTGCGGCGTCCCAACCGGAACCGCCGCGACCGCGTGCTGTACTATGCCCTGCAGCTGGTCAACCGCAATCAGAAGACCGTACTCGACCTCGGCGTGCAGGACAGGATCGCCCGCAGCCAGGGTCCCTGGCAGTCCGGGCATACCTACCACCTGACGTTCACCTACGACGTGTTCATCCGCCAGGTGAAGCTCGACGTCTTCGAGTCCGGTCAGCACATCTACGCCATCTCCGGCCCGGCCCTGCACCCCGACCTGTCGGCCAACGCCCAGCCGCTGACCATCGACTTCGGCCAGACCGGCATCGGCGACGGCGCCTACGGCCCGCCGATCGGCTGGACCTACGCCAACCTGAACGTGCAGCTGCAACCCTGACGCGCTGACGGCTTCCCTTCCGCCGGCGTCCACCCCCGGCGGCCGCGACGGGCGGAATCCCCATATGCTTGACCTCGGCGATCTCGGATCGGCGAGCCGGCTTCCGCTGGGATCGAGGGTTGCCAGGCCCGCATTCAACACGTTTTCATGGCAGAGGAGGTGTCACATGCTCCGCAGGGCGGCCATCCCGTCGTTTCTCGTACTGCTCAGCGCTCTCGTTCCTCCCGGCCTCCATGCACAACAGACCTGCGGCGGTACCGAGCGCTGGCAGGTCAAGGTCGGGACCGACTCCGACATCGGCTCGGTGCAGCTCGATCCGGTCATCCAAACCACGGTGGAAGCCGCCCTCCGGGTGCAACCTCCGGACCAGCTGCCGCCGTCGAGCGACAACGACACGCGGCTCCCGGAGGAGATGCACGTCTACCAGCTGAGCGGACACCTGGTGGAGTGGAAGCAGGAGGCCGGCAGCAAGGGCGACAGCGACTACCACCTCGTCATCACCGATGACACGCTGCAGTTCACCAACGACGCGCAGCACGACGGTCCAGGTCACAGCCTCATCGCCGAGATCCCCGACCCCAACTGCATCGCCGGCAAGCATGGGGACCCGGACGTCGCCAGCAGGTTTATCACCCAGATCACCTGTGCCCGGGCCAAGATGGACG
>Ga0307479_10002783_pt1 | contig 15859 bp, 18 predicted proteins | sample atmos_gasesECM4C_FD_203743 | JGI IMG/M metagenome (GOLD analysis project Ga0307479, IMG submission 203743) | Hardwood forest soil microbial communities from Morgan-Monroe State Forest, Indiana, United States - atmos_gasesECM4C_515 | ecosystem: Environmental > Terrestrial > Soil > Temperate... | reverse complement strand
GACGCCCGCCGCCGGGAGGACGAACGCACCGACTATGCGTCCCTTTCCCGGGTCTTTTAGCGCGTAGCCGTCGTCACTTTCAAGAGTAATGGGCCCAGAGATGGGAGCGACGTAGCCGTCGGGGAAGGTGATCGCCATTGATTCGAGACGCAGTTCCCCGCGTCCGCCTTTCCGTTCGAGCTTGGCGACTTTTCCCTGAACAAACGTGCCGGGTGGGATGACCACTTCGTTGCCGGAGTTGACCGGAGAACTGACCTGGGCATAGATATCATCGCCACGGTGGATGTACCGGCTCTGGATCGGATGGGTGAGCACCAGGGCGATTCGGGTTCCAGCGGGGATCGTAACTGTGCTGATTTTGATTTCTGCTTGCGTCTGGCTGGCGGGCGAATCTGGCGGCTGACTGGTTTGCGGTTGATCTTGCGCCAAGCAGTTCAGGGTCAGGAGGAGTACTGGAACGAGGGCAGCAGCTCGCTGCGTTCTTCTTTTTTGGGTTGTCAAAAACTGTGAGACTGAAATCGCGTTGTGACGATCGAGGTACGGCACTTGGCACCTCCGCTCGAAAGCTTTGAAGTGGCGCTTTCGATTTCCCGGCGGGTCTAGAGGATAGAACCCGCTTTCAGTCAATTGGACTCGCGACCTGTCACGAACGGTGTCTATTCGGTTGGTAAAGGTTTGCAAAACTAAGGTAGGGATTTGTAAAGGCCCTCTGCACACGGGACCCGATGCGAAACGCTACGCGGGCAGTCAGAAATGCACCGAAGGCGAACTAGGCGATTCCCAAGACTTGGTTCAGGAATCCGACGATGTATTTCCACACTAGGTAATACAAAACCAATCCCGCAAGGAACCATGGGGCAATCAGATAGTACGGTGCGGTGATGACCTGAAACCAGGTGATGCCGTGGACACCGACGGTGAGGAAGCCGAGCCAGCATGCGGCGACTCCCCCGACCGGCGCCATGATCACCGGCAGGAGCGCACCGTGAAACCCGATGGGCAAGTGACGCCGCGGCCGCAGCCAGACATACAGGACATTCCAGAGGCCGAAGAGATTCGGAACCAGCGCCATTGGGAAGACGATGACGCGTTCGATGGGAATCGGTACCTGGAACACCAGGCGCGACACGATGAACGCCGTCAGCACCACCAGCAAAAAAAGACTGGGAGCGAAAATGCCTGCCATGTAGGCGCGGAGATAAGGATGCGGGTTCATGATGCCTCCAATTACAGGTGATAGAGCAAAACCGGAATCGCCCGGGGAAAGAGTGCGACCCACAGCATCAAGGCGGCGAGCAGAGCCCAGTCGAACCACGGCACGGCGTTCCCACCTTGTTCGAGGCGCTGCCGCAAGGCGGGCCACAAGTCGCGCTGCAGGGTGGCTCGTGGTTGGGTGCTGGTCGCTGGAAGCGCTTGCTTCAGCAAATGTTCGATGGGTTCGTGATCGTGAGTAGTCATGGTTCGATTCCTTGGCGTTGCAAATCTTTTCTGAGCAGACGGACAGCCCGGAAAACGCGCAGCTTGACCGCTCCGGTTGATATTCCCAGCGCTTCCGCGATTTCCTGGTAAGGCTGCTCTTCGATCACGGCAAGAGTCGCCGCGATGCGCAGTTTGGGCGGAAGCCGTCCGAAGGCTTGCGCCGTTTTCTCGCGTAGCTCTTGCGAAATGCCGGGGTCGGGCACCGGAGGCCGCGGCAGATCGTCCGGCAACTCGGTCTCGGGGCGCGTGGATTTCAGGTGATCGAGAGCCGCGTTGGTGGCGATGCGTCGCGCCCACGCTTCAAAGCTACGAGACGGATCGAAGCGCGCATGAGCGCGGTGGATACGCCAGAAGGTTTCCACCGTGACGTCTTCGGCGACCGCCGGATCGCGTACGATGCGGAGGATCCAGCGGTAGACATCGCCCTGATGCTGGCGAAACAGCGACTCAAAGGCATCGACCTTGCCATGGGAAAATTGTTGCAGCACGTCGGTCGCTGGTTCGAGCGCAGCCATGTCTATTCCCAGTACGGGCCGCTAACGCTTGTCCCAGCCTCGCGCCCGTGGCCACCAGCGACGCACATTGCGGCAGTACTCCTCGTAGTCGGGCCCGAACTTCTTGCGCAGCGTGGGCTCCTCGTACCAGCGCACGAACAGATGAACCCCGAGAGCAACCGCTGCGACCGCCGCGATCAGAGCCGGGTTAGGATGGCCGAAAATCACCCAAAGCCCAATCCACCCCGCCGCAAAGCCAACGTACATCGGATTGCGCACGTACCGGTAGAAACCCACTGCGACCAATCGTTGCGGCGGAGCGATGGGGGCCGGCGTGCCGCGACCCGTCCATCCGAAGTCCCAAACGCAGCGCATGGCGACGGCGAATCCCAGCACCGAGGGAATCGCTGCCAGCCATCGCCAGCGAGCCGCGCCCGCCATTGCCACGCTGAAGCCGAGCCATTGCGGCAGCAGCCAGAACCACAAGGAAAAGAATGCTGCGCCTACCGCGAGCGAGGCGACCGCCGCGAGCGCGCGGTTACCGTCACCGGCATTCGGAGCCTTCACAGACCGTGTAAGTGTCGTCATTTTCTGAACCCTCTATATACGCTTACGACCTGGGCGGGTTGAGGGTTACACGAATATTTTAGGCGCAGCCTTTCTTCGTAGAAACGTAGCTTCGTTACGTCTCTGCCCGCAAGCTTGCAGCGGCCGAGGTCGAGCCATTGAGCGCACGTGACGCTGGCAGAGACGTTGCAAGCAACGTCTCTACAGGGGCATCAATCGCAGTGCCAGGTTGACTGCACGGTTCATTTCGGGGCGGGTAGCTCCGTTGGCTGCTTGAACTCCCAAGCCGTTCATTACGATCGAAACGTATCGAGCAAAGTCTTTCGGATCTACGTTCTTGGGGAGATCTCCTTCATCGTGCGCCTGCCGCATGCGCTTTTCAATGTGAGCCAGCCCGCTTTTGCGCCAGTCGATCATCGCTTGCTTTACGGTCTCCGTGCCGGCGCCGCAAGCCAAGCCTCCCTGTAGGGTAAGGCAACCCCGCGGGTGGTTGGCATCGGCCAGGAACTTAACCGTCGCGCCCAAGAGCGCCTCGACGACCGCACGAGCGGTCGGCTGTTTCAGTGACTCGGACAGAAAGGCCAACGGCCCGGCGGCGTACCGGTCCATGACGAGCCGGAACAGGGTTTCCTTGTCCCCAAATGTGGCGTACAGGCTGGAGCGATTGATGCCCATGGCCTGGGTCAGATCGTCGAGCGATGCGCCTTCGTATCCCTCCTCCCAAAAAACGCGCATGGCTGCGTCCAGAGCGGCGGCTTCGCTGAAGCTGCGGGGCCGCCCCATCTTGGACCCCGCCTTCCCAGAAGTGGTTTGCCTGCCCATATGGGTTTCGATGCACTTTTATACTATCCAGCTCAAAAAAGGTGAATCCACACGGAGGGAAGACATCTGAAACGTACGATTCATAAGTAACCGAAAGGACGGAATCAAAATGGCAGGGAAACTGGAAGGCAAGATCGCACTCGTCACCGGCGGCAGCAGCGGAATCGGGCTCGCCACGGCGCAGCTTTTCGTGAAAGAGGGGGCGTACGTCTACATTACCGGACGCCGCCAGGCCGAACTGGATAAGGCGGTGAAAAGTATTGGAGCCAAGTACGTCACGGCGGTGCGCGGGGACGCATCGAACCTGGACGACCTCGACCGGCTTTACGCACAGATCAAGCAGGAGAAAGGTCGCCTGGATGTGGTCTTCGCCAACGCGGGCGGTGGCAGCTTCGCTCCTCTGGGCACAATCACCGAAGAACTCTACGATCAAACTTTCAACACCAACGTGAAGGGCGTGCTCTTCACGGTGCAGAAGGCGCTGCCACTGATCCCGGATGGCGGCTCGATCATCCTGAATGCCTCGATTGTTTCCATCAAGGGCATGCCGGCGTTCAGCGTTTATTCGGCGACCAAGGCTGCCGTGCGCTCGTTTGCCCGCAGTTTGACGACGGATCTGAAAGATCGCAAGATCCGGGTCAACGTGGTGAGCCCGGGGCCGACCGACACCCCCATTCTTGATGGACTGGCTGAAACCGAGGAAGGGCGCCACGGGATTCGTACCCAACTCGCCTCGATGGTGCCACTCGGAAGGATGGGACGACCGGACGAAATCGGCAAAGCCGCGCTGTTTCTTGCGTCCGACGATGCCAGCTATGTGGCGGGTGTCGAGCTATTCGTAGATGGAGGGTCGGCGCAGGTGTAAGGTCGAACGGTGTCGATACCTTCGGGCCCTAAGGCGAACGCCCACCGGGAGAGTCAAAAGCCCCACCCTAACGTCGTAACGTTAGGATGGGGCACCTGCAGTCTCTCTAGTTCAAGCTAGGCGTGGACGAGTTCGACACCGTAAATCGAGTGCCAACTCGTCGCCGCTTTCAGTTTGTCGTTGACGTTGTGGATGTTCTTCACGCCTTCAGTTTCAAGCCACTTGCGGAAGGCGGCTGCGCCCTGCTTGGCGTAAACCGGGATGCCGTCTTTCCAGGTGGCGCGGCCGCAGAGGACGCCGTTGAACTTCACACCAGATTCTCCAGCGAGTTCGAGGGTCTCGCTAAACTCGGCATTGCTGACGCCAGCCGACAAGTAAATGAACGGCTTGGTCGCCACGTTGGCGGCTTTATGGAAGTGATCGATCGCTTCCTTCTTCGTGTACGCTTTCGTCCCGCCGAAGCACTTTACGCCTTCGACGAACTTCATGTTCACGGGCACTTCGACCTTCAGCACGTCGACGCCGTAGCGGTCTTTGCTGAACTCGCGCATGCTCTCGGTGACGATGTGAGGTTTCTTCTTGGCGTACTCCAGACCCTTTTCATCGGCGCCCTCTTCGTAGCCGACGAATTCCAGAAAGAACGGAATGTCATTGGCGCGGCATTCGTCGCCGATGCGCTCGACCCAGGCATGCTTGGTCTCATTGACGTGCTTGGGATCGTCGGGCGTGTAGTACAGCAGAATTTTGACGCAGTCCGCGCCCGCTTCTTTCAAACGGCGAGCCGACCAGACGTCGAGCAGGTCGGGCAGGCGGCCGGGCCCGGTCTTGTCGTATCCGGTCTTTTCATAGGCGAGCAGCAGGCCGGCGTTCTTGGCGCGACGCTTGGAGGCCGGCAGTCCCCACTCAGGATCGAGCAGGATCGCGGTGGCGTGCGGCGTGAGCACTTCGCTCACCAGGGTCTTGAATTCTTCCATCATGGCGTCGGTGACTTCGCCGCCTTTTTCTTTAGCCAGCGATTTTTGCAGGGAGCCGCGCTGGTCCATGGCAGCCGCGGCGATGACGCCGCGTTCGTTGGAAACTTTTTTGAGGCCGGAAAGCTTGCCCGGGGTGAGCTTCATGAGAATCCTCCTAAGTGCGGATGAAGATAAGTGCTGGAAGTACCGATCATTGTAAACCAAGGCCGAAGGAAAAGCGGCGTTGAGCCTTTGGCATTCGGGCCCGGGGATTCCGGGTTTAGAACTCGTGTTGTGGAGCGGGCACTCCTGCCCGCTAGCCTTAGCGATGCTGCGGGGTAGCGGGCAGGAGCGCCCGCCTCTACATCCGAGTTGCCCTCGATGGACAGCCGGGGAAGGCTGTACACACTTACAACGGCCTTCCATCTCAGGGAGCGGCCGCACCGTTTATTTGCTGGTAAACATCGCGGATTGAGGCTAGGCTGGAAGTGTCTCCTCTTGCAACCTCCGCCGAACCCCTTCTCGGTGACGGTTCCTTGCGAAATCAGACAGCGTTTCTGAGGCGTAAGGAGCCCTTATGGCCAACCAAGCGCTCCGCTTGCGCAAGATGGCCCACCGCAGTTCCTCTGCTGCAGACGATGGAATCTGGGTGGAAGGTCAGCTTCGCTGCAGTCGTCGTCGCTTTCGGCGGGAAGGCGCGGCAGCGTACGTTGCTGTGCCTCCCCCGGGACAGACACTGTGTCACGCGGAGCTTAGTCTCCTCCGTTCTCGTCTACCACGTTTCCGTCATGGCCGAGCGGGCGGCGGTTCCCTGCGAAATTGGACGCGGTGTGTGCAGAAAGCGGAGAGCCGTCATGCGTAGAAAAAGCGCGGGTGCGCCCAACAGACGCGGTCAAGAGTGGCTGCACTCCGATAGCGACGGTAACCGCATTCACAATGAAATCCTGCTCAGCCTTTCTCCCGACGAGAGCCGGTTGGTTTTTCCCAAACTGGAACTGGTTCGCCTGAGGCCGCGACAGGTGCTGCACGAGGTGGGAGATACCCTGAAGTCCGCGTATTTCTGTAACAGCGGGTTGATCTCAATTTTGACCTCGTTTCCCAACGGAAAAAACATTGAAATCGCCCTGGTCGGCACCGAGGGCTTCGTCGGCCTACCTCTCATTGCCGGGTTCCAGAGTGCGGCCACGCGTGCGATTGTGCAACTGCAAGGCACAGCCTTCCGGATCGACGCCTCGACCCTGGACCCTCTCCTGCGTCAATGCACCGGCCTGGAGCGTCGCCTCCAGCAATTTTCACAGATGAAGTCCGCGCAGATTTCCCAGATTGCGGCTTGCAATCTGCTGCACGAAGTGAAGGAGCGGCTGGCGCGCTGGCTGCTGATGTGCCAGGACCGGATCGGCGCCGACACGATGGCAATGACCCAGGAATTGTTGGCCGAAATGCTCGGGACGCGCCGTTCCAGTGTGACCTTGGCCGCCGGCCAATTGCAGAGGGCCGGATTGATTGCGTACGGGCGGGGGGAAATAAGAATTCAAAACCGGACGCGTCTGGTCTCAACAGCTTGCGAGTGCTATGTGGCGATGCGGCGTCAGGCCAACGTCTGGCGTAACGAAGCGAGGGACAGCGTCGGCTGAGCTCTGTGGCGAACAAAATTAATGTGCGAATGGTATAGTGGTATGACCGCTTTTCATTCTGCGTCCGGAAGCGGAAAATCTTATCCATTAAAACCCCAAGCCGGGCTAGCGCCGCCGATGCGACCGGCTCGAGGAGAGAGAACTGCGATCATGGCAATCGCTACCATTAATCCTGCTACGGGTGAAGTCATCAGGACCTTCCAGCCACTTTCCGAAGCGGAAATCGAGAAAAAGCTGCAGCTTGCGGTCCGGGTGTTCAAGTCCGAAGCCAAGACTCCGTTTTCCGTGCGCGCCCAGCGCATGCTGAAGGCGGCCCAGATTGTGGAGCGCGACAAGGAGAAGTTTGCGCACTTGATGACGCTGGAAATGGGCAAAACCTATAAGTCGGCTGTGGCCGAAGCGGTCAAGTGCACCACCGCCTGCCGCTACTATGCCGAGAACGCCGAGCGCTTCATGGCCGACGACGTAGTTGAAACCGGGGCCAAGAAGAGCTTCGTCCGGTATCTTCCAATTGGCCCGATTCTGGCGGTGATGCCGTGGAATTTTCCCTTCTGGCAGGTGTTCCGGTTCGCCGCGCCGGCCTTGATGGCGGGTAACGTCGGGCTGCTGAAGCACGCCTCGAATGTGCCGCAGTGCGCGCTGGCGATCGAGAGCATTTTTCTCGACGCCGGATTTCCCGAGGGAGCGTTTCAGACCCTGCTGATTGGCTCGGGCCAAGTCGATGCTCTGCTGAACGACCCCCGCGTGGTGGCCGCGACCCTCACTGGCAGCGAGCAGGCCGGCATTCAGGTGGGAATCGGGGCGGCCAAGCGGATCAAGAAAGTTGTGCTCGAACTGGGTGGCAGTGATCCCTTCATCGTGATGCCTTCGGCGAATTTAGACGCGGCGGTCGCCACCGCGGTGCAGGCCCGCGTCCAGAACAACGGCCAGTCGTGCATCGCGGCCAAGCGTTTTATCGTAGCCGAGCCCATCGCCGATGAGTTCGAGCGCAAGTTTGTGGCGCGCATGGAGAATCTTAGGATCGGCGATCCGTTCGATGAGAACACGGAACTCGGCCCCTTGTCGACGCCGGACGGCGTGAAGGATCTCGACGCCGATGTCCAGAAAACACTCAACGCCGGAGCGAAGTTGCTGACCGGCGGCCATCCGCTCCAGCGCCCCGGAAATTACTATGCGCCCACCGTACTAACAAATATTCCCAAGAATTCTCCGGCATATGGCGAGGAATTCTTCGGTCCGGTGGCGTCGGTGTTTCGGGTAAAGGATGTGGATGAGGCGATCCGGCTGGCGAATGATGTTCGCTTTGGCTTGGGATCGAGCGTGTGGACCAATGACGACACGGAACGCGAGCGCTTCATCAACGAACTCGAGGCCGGCATGGTGTTCGTCAACAAAATGGTCGCTTCTGATCCGCGCATTCCGTTCGGCGGCGTCAAGGCCTCCGGCCACGGGCGGGAGTTGAGTATGGTAGGAATGAGGGAGTTTCTCAACGCCAAGACGGTGTGGGTTGAGTAGCAGTATTCAGTTCTCGGTCTCCAAGGAACTCTACTCTGCATTCGCCTTTATGGGGCCTGAGTGCTAAAGCGGCGGAGACGCGTTTGCGGCGGCCTAGGCCTGTACCAGTAAGTGCTGCCACGGGCAGGCGTTTGGATCGACGCGGTGCACAGCAACCTGCATCTTGTCTCCGTATTCATCGTAGCGAACCCATCTGACGGGGTAACGGGCCTTCCTGCCCGCGTGGAGAATTCCAATCACATCGCCGGACCGGAGGTCGGCATGGATACCCGATATCAGAGCTCCACTGAGGCTGATGTCGCGGGCGCGAGCCTGCTGCTCGAAGCGCTCGCTCTTGGTGTCGACTCCCCATACGAGGAGCCCGAGATCCATTGAAATGCGCGATTCACGTCGACGATCGATGGTGCGGATGTTTGTCATGAGTCAGGGCTATGTCAGTACACGAGCATTTTAGGTCCGTCAGAGCGAAGCCGCGCTCTAAGAACCCACCGATCGAAGTCGGGCCTTACGCGACGCGACATTTATGAAGCCAGGCCGTTAGTTTGGGAGCAGACCTTTTGGTCCCGCTCGGTTCGGAGATCTGGACTCTCAATGCCTCATGGTTGGCTACACGGTAATCCGGAAGCGAGCGGTGGTAAAGATTCCCGGTAGTGCTCTACGAGGGAATTCAGGCGGGACGGTTCCATTTTGGGACTGGACCAGAATGAGAACTCGAGTTATTCGCCATCCCGGGCAGGTAAACCCGATCCTACTTCCGCGGCTTGCCCCCACGCTGTGCAGTCGCGAACATTTTCGCCACCGTATCCAGATCTTTCGGCTGTACCTTGCCCTCCGGGATTCGCCTGTGTGTGAGGTCTTCGAGCTTCAGCAGCAGATCCACCAACGCCATCGAGTCGATCAGCCCGGAAGAGACCAAAGGAGGTGTTCTCACCCAGAGTCACGCCCGGTTTTCGGACCAGCCGAACGATGTACTCGATCATTTGCCGGGCTTGTTCGGTCATGCGAATTCCGTCTCCTTAAGGCTCAGAGGCCAGGCGCAAGCTTCAAACTTACAAAGGCAAACCCGTTGCCAAAGACTGCCTCGTGCCCGATCTCCCAAGCCTTCACGTTTCATTGGGTTACATAGTGTAAATAAAACACGCAGGCTGTCGAGACTGTTGCCGCTGTGGCATGTCACTCCCAATGCGAGTCTTTTGACGCGATCTTTGGCGTTCGTACGATGCCGGGGTCGGATTTCGGTCACGACCTGCCGTGACTGAGATACAGACCGGTTCCGTGGCAACATAGAAACTGTCACGTTAGTTCATTCTTATCCACCTCGGTTTTCGTTCGTGACAGGACAAGTTCTTTTGCGAGCCGGAACGCAAGGCATTTGTGAAAGGAATAGCAATCATGAAGATGATGAAACTGGCAGTCCTGATCGCGATGATCGCGCTGACGTTGTTCCTCATTCTGCCCAATCTGTCGTGGGCGGGTGACGATGACGCGGCCATTTACAAAGCAAAGTGCGCTGCGCGCCAATGGTGCGGACCTGGGTGGAAAGCAGCGGCCAAGATTCCCAGCCTGGTTGCCGATGACGCCAGAAAAGCTTCCGATGCCGACCTGACCGACATGATTTCCAATGGCGGCAAGGACAAAAAAGCGATGCACGCGTTCTCCAACACGGGTGTGACGGTAGACCAGGTCAAGATGGTCATTGGATACATCCGCGAGGCGCAGAAGAAGTAGTCCGGCCGAATTGCAACGAGAAGCCGCAACAAGGACAGTTAAGACCGCTGTTCCAATCGGCGACGGTTGCGCCACCCTAGGTTAGGCAGGCGCAAAGTTTGAGGGTGAGTGATCCGCTCCCCGGCGACCTTCTGGCCTTGCAGCGCCGGACTGCCGGAAGTCCCCTCGCCGGCTCGCCACACACGGAACAGCCAGCCCGGGTCTCGGTGCTCACCCCAGACCCGGGCATTTGTTTGCGCCGAGAGTGGCGTGCGGAGAAACTCTGGCTGGTGCAGGTTTTGGGAAGGGCACGAGTTCCACTCTTTGAGCCTGCCCTGAGCGAGCGAAGCGAGCCGAAGAGTGCCGCTAAGTCACAAAAAATGAGTCCGCGCTTCAGCGCCTGCGGGTCGCCTGTTTGCGGTTGCAGCGATTTCTCCGCAGACTGTTTAAACGATGCGTCAGTGCCAGAAAATCAAAATCTCCTTCATCCGTTGCGCACCGTCGCTACGGATGACAAGCTCCGCCGCACGCTAATCGGACCCGCCAGCGGAAGCGACAACGCCTCGGCCTCGACCGCCGCCCACTCCGCCGATGAAAGCCGGCGCCAGAGGTCGATCGAAACCTCGCACGCCGACCGCCGCCACACTCCAACAATTTCCCGATTCAGCAGTACCGCGCCGGGCCATACGCGTGTTGTCCATAGCTCAGCCCGCCGCTTCGCCTCGGGCACAAGAATCTCTCGATCCGCTCCCCACAGCAGGTAGTACGCATCGCCGCTGGGCAGCAGTCGTGCGGGCGCAACCGGCCCAGGCTGGGATCGGAACGTGATCTCATCGTCGGCAAGGATCCAGGCTTCGCCGACCGGCGTCCGCACCGGTGTTAGCGCTCTCGCGAGCCTCTTGAACGCCGCTCCAGCCTCCGCGATCCCGATCCCGGCCCAGCGGGAGAACATCGCAGGTGTACCCGGACCAAAAACGTGAAGGTATCGGCGAGCAAGTTCGAGACGCGCCTGCCACGGATCCACGTCGGGCGGCGGCACGGTCCAGACGACTGGCTGCCGTGAGCCATCCCAGCGCAGCAGGACCGTGCCCGTCGGTGCAGCGTATCGCAGGCTGTTGTGCGGCACGCCCATCTCATGCCCGGCTTGGCCGAACGGCAACCGCCTGCCGTCGAGGAACGCGTGCAGCCGCGACGCGGTGTCGTGCGCCCTTGCCCGCCGACGCGCATTCTCCGGCAACCGCCCCAGCGAGAATACTGCAATGTCCGGCGCGGCTACGACGTAATCGCTATACCGCGGCCCCCAGAGCTGTACGAGAGATGGGTGCTCCCAACTATTCGAACTGGCGCCCTCGACTCGCGCGTGGATCGACAGCAGCGCAGCCCGCGGCGAGGAGTCCTGCAAGCCGGCCCACGCCGCCCGGCGCAGCGACTTCGTCTCTGCCGGCAGTCGTTCATCAAGCGAACCAGCCCGCCGCCGAAAGCAGAGGATTTGCGACCGAGATAGCTCAAGCCGCGGAATGGCACGTGACATGTTCTATCGAGGTAAATATGCCAACTAGCCCGACGTCAAGTGGAAGGAAAATGATTTGTGAAATATCCCTTCTAAAGATCCTTGTGAGCCACCGTTGTCCGAAATTAATTCTCAAGCACGCTCTACGATGCTGTGTTCCATGCCCCTTCACCCATGCTTACGCCGCTTCGCAGCTGAAGCATTCTTTACTTCCACTTTTCTCTGCACGCTAAAGCTACGACGCAGACTCCCTGGAGACGCCCCGGAGGGGCGTCTGATAGTAGCCCGGCGCGTTCAGCGCCGGGAAAACTGGGAGATTGTCTCGCGCCCCGTAGGGACGCCTGAAGTTCTCACCCACACTCGGAGGTGCGGCAGAAGAACTACGATACCGACTACTGGATAGTGTTGTGTCCGGTAAATCCGCGGCGTAATTTCGACTTGTCACCCTGCGCAAAGCGAAGGACCCATGCATTTTGTTTGCAGCACCAATGCTCGGGCAACGCTGCTTCGACGTCCGCATCAGATTTTGTCACGTATTTGCGGGACACGACACAAGTTGCGGAAAAACTCCAATTTGTGCAGGGTTTGGGAAGGGCACGACTACAGTCGTGCCGTTAAGTCGCCGAAAATGAGTGCGCGCTCTAGCGAGGCATGCGCACTATTGCCGGCCGCCTCGGCAAGCCATCACCGGTTCACCTGCGGCGCAAAAAGAAGCCGCGTTGGGACCGCGTTCCTGCCCTTCCCGTTTTCCACAGAACAAATCTCACCGAATGTTCACCTAACCTTGACCGAGAAATTCCTTTCAAGGAGTAAAGTCCGAATGAGTTCTCGATAGTCGATGCCAGTATGGCGGCTCAAGATTTTGCCCCCCAAGTGATTGCAGCCCATAGACTAATTTTCGAATTTCCCCTAAGTCGATCATTCCAATAGACCGGGGGAGGGGAGGGGGAGTTATCAAAAAGTAAAGTCCCCCAAAATGCCGCCCGCGCCATCCCCAACCGGTAGCCGCATTACCCTCGGATCAGTGATCCCTGCCTCATGAGTTCCCCTTTTTGCGAGATCAGTCACGACATCCCGTGATTGTAATCACAGCCTTTTTTCGGTCTCGAAATTAGCCTAAGTCTTGTTTTGTTGGGGTTCTTTTCGAGGAAGACGCCGAAGGGGGAAATCATGGTAGTCGCTGGCACAACTCCACACATGGGCCGCATGGCTCATGATCTTCCGAAATACGATTTTTCCAGAAATCCCATGCTGGTCTACTGGGAGATGACGCAGGCCTGCGGTCTCGCCTGCAAACACTGCCGCGCCGAGCCCATGCCGAACGCCAATCCGCTGGAGCTCAACACCGAGCAGAGCCGGCGTTTCCTGCAGCAACTCGTCGACTTCGGCGACCCCCTTCCCCCACCTGATTCTGACCGGCGGTGATCCGCTGAGCCGCAAAGATATTTACGAACTGATTGACTACGCGAATGGACTCGGCCTTGAGGTCTCGATCACACCAGCGCCACTCCGGAGTTGACCAACGAAGCGATCACCAAACTCAAGGCCCATGAGGCCCATGGGATTCAGAGCCTTGGGCTCAGCCTCGACGGTTCCTGTGCCGCGAAGCACGACGCCATCCGCGCGGTTCCTGGGACGTTTGAGCGGACCATGGAAGCAGCACGGCATTGCGGAAGATTAGGTTTGCCGATTCAGGTCAACACGCTGGTGGCCGAAGAAACGGCCGATGATCGGCCCGCCGTCTACGAACTGTTGCGGACCAGCTTTCCCGTCATGCGCTGGAGCTTGTTCATGCTGGATCTCAGTCGGACGCGGCAAGGCTCTGAACGAAGTGTCGCCGGAAGAAGGCGAAAGCATCATGCGCTGGGTGTTTGATCTGTCACCGCGCTCTCCGTTCGCGATCAAGACGACAGAGGCTCCGTCCTACCGCCGCATCGCGATCGAGACGATGCGTTCGTCCGGAATGGCTAAGACGGAAATGAAGGCGACCTCGGTCTATAAAGGATTCCAGATTCGTGACGGCCACGGCATCGTCTTCGTCTCGAACCTGGGCGAGATCTATCCTTCCGGATTCCTGCCGCTGCATTGCGGCAACGTCCGCACCGGGTCGCTGGTCGACGTCTACCGCAACTCCGAGACCTTCCGCGCGCTAGACTCGCCTGACACGTTCCACGGAAAACGCGGCGCATGCGAGTACAGCCACATCTGCGGCGGATCGCGCGCCCGCGCCTTCGCCTATACCGGAGACGCTTTGGGCACTGATCCGTTCTGCCCCTAGGAGCCGCACAGTGCCACGCCGACGGAGCCTAATTCAGAGCCTAGGAATACAGTTTGATGGGCTGAACTACCCGCGTGATGGTTCCACTCGGGCTCGGTTGGTCCGGCTTGAGACCACTGCGCATGGAAGCGAACAAACCGACCAACTGGCCGAACATCACGTCGAGCACGGGGCGATACTGATCCGGAAAATCAGCGGGACAGTCCAGCGGCAGGCAATAGTCGACCAGCGGCGACACATCATCAATCCCCTGAACGGTGACCGCGGCCCGAACTCGGCCCAGGCGTTTGCGGTCGATTTCCTGCAGCAGGTCGAGCTCGTAGCCTCGCCGCCGCGCCTCGCTGGACAGGAAAGCGACAAATACGGTCTGCCCGTCCACGCTCGACATGGGCCCGTGGCGCAATCCCAGCGGCGTTTCCGCCAGAGTAGTGACTTTGCCCGCGCTGAGCTCAACCACCTTCAGAGCACACTCATCAGCCACAGCCCGCAGCACTCCCGACCCGACAAAACACACCCGCGAGCATCCGAGAGTGGTGATCGACGCCGCGGCGTCAGCCGCTACGGGCAGAAACTGGCCAGCGGTCTCGGACATCTGCTCGACGATATCGCCGAACTTTTCAAACTCGTCCAGGTGCGCGACGCATTGGCCAGCCAGGAGCATATTGGTGAAGGAGCTGGTCATGGCCAGGCCGCGGTCATTCACCGCCTCGTCGAGAATGATGGCCAGCATCCGCCCGGGATGTCGCGCGCAGAGTTGCGCCATCTGCCCCTGCGGGTTGCACGTGATAACGACGTGCCGAATCTCGCGTTGCCGCTCGAGGGCGCGCTCCAGAAGCGCCACACCCTCCGGACTATCGCCGGAGCGCGAAAACGAAATCCAGAGATATTCCCTCCCTGCACGATGGAAATCCTCGAAGTCTGTGAGGAGCGTGGTGCTGGGAACCGGCCACGCATCGCATCCCCACCGCTGCCGCAGCAACGGCGCCCAGGCGCGGCCGGCGTAGTCGGAGGTTCCCGCGCCAATCAGGTAGACCGTGGGCGAAGCGGTGCCGCGGCCGATACCGGCACTTCGCAGCACCTCGCTCAGATCAGCGCGCCGGTCGCGGCAACGCTCGTAGGTCGTCCGCCAGGTCGCCGGCTGCTGCCAGATCTCACGCGGAGTATGCTCAAGCCCGCGCTCGCTCTTCTCCTGCTCCGGCAAATCCAGCAGTACGCGCAATGGGTCAGGCAATCGAGAATTCGCTCCCTTCGAGGACACAGTAGTCTATTACAGCTTGTACGGGAATGAAAGCATTCGCAAGGAAATGAAATCTCGTTCGCAAGCCAGGGCCGCCACAACTGCGCTGGATAATCCCGCAACTAATCCGGGTGAACTGTGTTTTCACGGTGGGAGGAGAGAAGAACATGAGTCGTGGCTCAAGTCCCCTGCGCATGCTGCTTCTGGCGGCCACGTTGGCGTCATCGGCGGCTGGAATCGCGTGCGAGCATCACGCCTACCGCGTCTACGACCCTTACTATACGGATTATCACGTGTGGAACGATGACGAAGTGGTCTACTACCGCCGCTGGGCCGACGAGACGCATCGCGACCACGATCGCGACTTCCGCAGGCTTCGCCCGGAGGAGCAGAAGGAATACTGGACGTGGCGCCACAACCACGGCGACTACGATCACGACCGGGATCACCGCTAAGGGCGGGCTAAGGGCGGGCCGGACTCTTGCTGCTCAAAGCTCGGAGAGCCTCATCGGTGGTCGTGAGTCTCGCTCCGAGTTGTCGTAGTTCAGCAATGGCCGGCTGGCCGCCTTCTGGCTTTAGAGTCTCGATGGCGTCCTGCACCACCGCTACGCGACGTTTACGTTCGAGCAACCCTTTCGCGGCGAATCTGACACAGTATTCTGTGACGACTCCGAAGACCACAAACTCCGGATGATCCCCTAATCGGCGGACAAGCTCATCGGCGTGGCGACTCTCAAAAATATTCAGCGTCTGTTTCTCCAGCAGGACCTGGTGATACGTCAACAAATCATCGGGCAG
>Ga0307479_10002782_pt1 | contig 15860 bp, 12 predicted proteins | sample atmos_gasesECM4C_FD_203743 | JGI IMG/M metagenome (GOLD analysis project Ga0307479, IMG submission 203743) | Hardwood forest soil microbial communities from Morgan-Monroe State Forest, Indiana, United States - atmos_gasesECM4C_515 | ecosystem: Environmental > Terrestrial > Soil > Temperate... | reverse complement strand
CCCCCACAGCCAGGGGCAGAGCGATCCCAATCGAGCCGCCAGTATTCGCCAACCAGTCGTGGGGCGGGCCGTCCCTTGTAGCCGCCATCATGCCGCGACCGGAAGTCATGGATTCGTCGACCACAATTGCGTTTTCGGGCAGGAGCGCTGCTACTGCCGCCGCAAGGCCAGACAAAGAGATTGGGCCCGCTGGCAGTTGAGGACGCTCTACCTTTCCGGCGTGGGCCGGCACTTCGCCGAGCGACAGAGCTTGCCTCAGCGCTTCCAGCGCGCCGACATAATCTTCTCCAGGTCTCGCGAGGGTATGGATTTCACATTCCGGAGGCGTAAGCACGCTGTTCTTGCCGGGAGAAGCGAAGTAGCAGATGGGAGCCGCGGCCCCTACCAAGAGGAGCTGACGGAATTCTTTCAGTTGCTCAACAGCCTGCTCGAGGACGTAGTTGATGCGCTCCACTTTGGGCGCGCCAGCGCCGCGTTCCATGCGTGGAAAGGGATAGGGGGCCAACAGCTGTGCGCCAGTGGCCGCCGCGATGCGCCCGGCTGCCGCGAGCCCCCGGCCATAGAGTGTGCTCCCGGAAATCAGAATGCCGGTTCGCAGTCCCGATCGGAGCATCGCTGCCGCTCGTTCGATAAGCTCGCCTGCTGGGACGGGTGGCCTATGTAGGACAGGAAGAGTCCCGGCGCCCGCGCCGGCTTCGCTCCAAGCCACATCTGCGGGCACAATCAGAGTGGCGATCTGACCGGGAGCGGTGCGCGCGGCAACAATTGCGTCCGCCGCATCGCCCCCGACCTCTGTCGCAGAGCACGAGGTCCGTACCCACCGGGAGCAGGACCGCGCGATACCTTCGATATCAGAGGTGAGAGGGGTGTCGTGGCGTAAATGATAGGTCGCGTGCTGCCCGACAACATTTATTATCGGCACCTGTGCGCGGCGAGCGTTGTGCAGATTGGCAACACCGTTCGCAAGACCTGGGCCGAGATGAAGAAGAGTGCACGCAGGCTTGCCGAGCATGCGTGCATAGCCGTCCGCGGCGGCGGTGACAACGCCTTCGAAAAGTCCGAGGACGCAGCGCATCTCCTTGAGTCGGTCCAGGGCGGCGACGATGTGCATTTCAGAAGTGCCAGGATTTGTGAAACAGACTTCTATCCCGCCAGCGATCAACGTGCGAACCAGACATTCAGCTCCGTTCATCGGTTCCCGGCCCTAGGAGATTTGCCCTGCGAAGTCCACCCCCTGACGCCGACACAATCGATGGCCGGCGAGATCGGGTGGCCGCTGAAGCGAACGTCCAGTAGATTGCCAAACATGTCCTTCGTTAGCAAGAACCGGAAGGCTGTGAAGGGAGTGAGTTTCTCTCGTTGTAGGCCGCTCATAAAATTAGCGCCATGCACCTCTACGTTCCGACAGGTCGAACCAGAATTTCGGGAACCGTCCCACAAGGAGTGTGCCATCTCCTGCCAACGAGAACCAGTTGCGAGACTCATGACCCGGAACTGTCAGCCAAGCATCCGTGTAGAGACTCATTCCAGATGGGATGTTTCTCGCAAATGGCGAGTAAGCACCGCGGCCAGAGATTTAAAATGTGTGTTGATGATTTCCAGATGACCGCCAGGCACGGTCTCGACCTTGAAATCGGCTGCTAAGTCGGCCCACACTCCGCCGGGATCTTCAGGGAATTCAGATAAGACCTCGGCCCTCACAAAATGTATTTTGCCAGGGTAATAGCGCGGCCGATAACGCTTCAGCGCCAGATAGGCGCGATCTCGCATGCGCAATACCGCCGGGGTGAACCATACGTCCAGCGGCAGTTGATTCCGGCCACCTCGGCTGCCGTCGCGAGAAACGTACGCCAATCGTTCAGCCGGATGCATAATGTAGGATAAGACCTCACGCACCGGCAAGCTCACAATCGTGGCTGCACGATTCCTCAGCAACCGGGCGAAAAGACGAATGCGCTGTTTTGCTGACAAATAACTTCTGTGCGGGTAGCTCTCCAACATGGACAGCAAACCGACTTTTTCGCCATTTTCAGTCAGGCGTTGCGCCATTTCCAATGCAACTAGACCCCCAAGCGAATATCCCATGAGGAGGTAGGGGCCATGGGGTTGCCGTTCTTTGATGGCGTCAAGAAAAAATTGGGCCATATCCTCAATGCGATCGAACGGCTCCTCTACACCATCAAGGCCCTTTGCCTGCATTCCATATATCGGATGCGACGAGCGAATGTGTTTCACGACTTGAAAAAAATCCATGACATTTCCGCCCATGCCGTGCGCGATAAAGGCCGGCGGCTCCTCTGTGCCGGCCTTCAGCAGCACGAGTGGTGCAAATGGGGGTAGGGAGGGGTGCTCCAACGCTGCAGCCAACGCCGCGATCGTGGGCGCTTGATAGATCATTACGGGCGGGAGTTCCCGACCACAAACCTTTGCGATTTCTGTGAAGAGTTTAAGAGCTAAAGAGGAATCACCGCCCAAATCGAAGAAGTTATCTTCGATCATGATCGGTGAACGTTGCAGCACACGCTCCCAGATCGGTGTAAGGACCTCGGCTAGAGTGGACACGCTTAAGTTTGGCAAATGTAAGACCCCGCAAACTCCGGTGCATCGAGGTGTCTAGCGCCCCGCGAAGTACAGTAAGGAATCCGCCCGCTACCACGAATCAGAAGATAGACATAGAAGCGCCAGGCGTGCGCACTCGTCGCACCAGGCCTATTTCGCATTTTTCGTTGGGAGGACAAGAGACGAATAGGAACGACGTTAACGCGCTCTGCGCCCAGCAATCGACCTTGCATCAGAGTGAGGGCATCAGGAGTGAGCAAACGCCCAGTAGAGTTCTCGGGCTTTGGCATAGATAGGGCCAAATGGGAGCGAACGGTCATCGATCCGGGTGACTGGTACTACTTTGGAGTAGTTCCCGGTCGAGAAAATCTCATCTGCCGTCCGGAAGTCCTGGTAGGTAAGGGATTTCTCGAGCACTTTCACACCCGCTTCGCACAGCAGCCCAATGACCCTCTGGCGCGTAATCCCCGCCAGAAAAGTCCCATTCGGAACTGGCGTAAACACCACACCCTCTTTGACCATGAAGATGTTCGAGGTGGCAAGTTCGGCGACGTTGCCCAGCATGTCGCATACGACCGCATTGTCGAAACCCCGAGCGTGCGCCTCGAAAAGCGAACGAGCATTGTTGGGATAGAGACATCCGGCCTTGGCATCGACGGGCATGGTGTCTAGCGTCGGCCGTCGGTAGGGCGACAACGTGATCGAAAAGCCCTTAGGAGTGCGCATCGGCGCTTCGTAGATCGTGAGACACCACCGAGTCGACTCCGGATCATGCGCTTGAACCCACGGCCCTTCCTTTTCCGCCCAATACATCGGCCTGATATAGAGCGCAACGTCCTTTTCGAAGCGGGCTATCCCTTCCCGCGCTAGTCTGACCCAGGTTTCCGTCGGAACCGTCGGTTTCAAAAAGAGCTTCTTCGCAGAATCATTCACCCGCGCGCAATGGAGCTCCAGATCAGGCGTGACGCCTTCAAACGCTCGAGCACCATCGAATACCATCGAGCAAAGCCAAGCCGCATGCGTGCGGGGACCCATGATCGGCACATTTCCTTCGTGCCAATCCCCTTCGAAGTATGTCAGAGTCTTAGACCAGCCCTGTGCACCTGTCATTCGACTCCTTCCTGTCTCCGAGCTAATTTGCGTTGTATCGAATTTCTGGAACGGCATTGCCAGCTCTTACTTTCTTCCGCGTGTCGGTGTCCTCATCGAAGGGCTCATGCGGAATCGCGATAGTGCTTCCCCGAGATTCTGAATAAACGCTTCCGAACTATAAACATCTGCATCGATGTCTGTGCTTCCCGCAGGAGCCGTTGGTTCGACTTCGCCGAGTTGAAATTCATGGGCTACTTCCTCGATGATTTTCGGCAAAATCGGCCGTTGATGTTCAACGTAGGCATTGATGAGCGCGTGTTCGCAAAGCAGATTTACGACGCGCGGAGTGCCAAGCGAGTACAAGTGTATGGTTTCGACGGCCTGCAGACTGAAGATGGGCTCTCCACTCGCCCCGCCGATGCGCAATCTTTCCACAATGTAGGCATACGTCTGCTCTTTGGTGAGCAGGGAGGTTTTACAGCGCACCATGATGCGCTGCCGAAGTTGGCGAAGCTCAGGCAGGTTCAGCTTCTCTTCGAGCTCGGGTTGACCGGACAGAACGATCTGCAGAAGCTTATCCGTGGATGTTTCTAAGTTAGTTAACAGGCGGATCTCTTCCAGCACCGGGTAGGTAAGATTCTGCGCCTCATCGATAATGAGAACGGCAGTTTCACCTGCCCGATACCTCTCAAGCAGCCATTGGTTGAGCTGCATGAGTTGCTGGCTCTTGGATCTTGTTTCGCAGCGGATTTCGAATTCCGCCAGCACGAAATCGAACAATTGGCTGGTATTCATCCGTGAGTTAAACAAAAACGCGGTTTTCGTCTGCCGCTGACGCAGCCAGTCCAGCAAACGATTCACGAGCGTGGTTTTGCCCGTTCCGACTTCACCGGTCAGGGTGACGAACCCCTTGCGAGTCTCGATGCCGTACATCAGCCCGCTCAGCGCTTCCTCGATCTGTTTGGTCAGATAAAGATAGCGAGGGTCCGGATTTACGTTGAACGGGTTTTCCTTCAGCCCAAAAAAGCTCTTGTACATAGTCTCTGGACTCTAGTCACCACTCGCCTAACTACGCTATCCAATCCTTAGGCTTATTCATTTGCCAGGTACTGTTAAGCACGCAGGCCCGACCTAGTGGATGACCTGCGGCTGCGGATGCCATTGAAATCCTAAGGAAACTTGATTCTGCGTATAACTAGTGCCGCATGTTCCCGCCACGCAGGTCGGGAGACTCGAAGTCTGGATGTAAGCGGTATAGCCAAACGATAAGTTTGCGTTGCGCCCTACCGGTCGGACAAGCCCGAACCCGGCAAACCATGAATTATAATTCTGTGAATTCGCAGAGCTGGCATTTGCGACACTCTGATTACGAGCAAACCCAAAATTTACTTTGCCACTCCACAGCCGCGTGAGCTGACGACTTGCCACAAGAGTTACCTGACTGGTGTTCGCGCCAACCAATGTGCCACTGCCATTGGTGACGCCCTGATTAAAGTTCAATGACAGTTCGCCGCGGTACAACCCGTAGGTCAGCGATCCTCCACCGGACACTGTAACCCGGCTCGTAAGAGAACCGATGGGCACTCGAAAGGTAGTCACCTCCGGGCCAGCGAAAAGCTGTAGTGCCAGCCTTCCGGTGATCTTCCTCCCATAGGCAAAATTGATCACATGGTCTCCCATTGCCTGCGGGTTTCCGCTGTAGTGATAAGACCCAAACCGATACGACACTCCAATCGTATCTCTTCTTGTCAGTGAGTAGTTGTAGCCCAAATTAGCCATCACGTCATCACTGTTGAAATTACCCAGATCAATGAATCGCAGGATTCCGTAGGACCCCGCCAACGTGATTGAGCCTCGCGGGCTGAGCTCGTAGGTCGCCTGAGTCGCGAACGAATTCGTATAACGCGGACCCACGGATGTGAAAATACTCTGATTCGGCAAATAGTTCGCACTCAGGCCTGGCAATTGAGAGCCAAGTGCGCCACCGACACCGGGGGTACCGAGATTTGTGCTGCCGCCGAATCCAAATTGTGATTCCGGCAGATAGCCAAACTGGTCGATAAATTGTAGCTGCCATCTCTTCCATGTGAAGGTCTGAGTCACTCCCAGCTGGCTAAAAAAGTCGCCGCTCTGCGAGGAGTCTGTCGAATAATTTCCGCCGCCGGAGAAATTCAAGGACAGTTGCGAATGGCTCCACGAGTTGAGGAGACTCATATTGCCAGTGAGATAGTTGTTTGAATTCCAGACGGAAGATTGCCCCTGGCTGAATGGCTGGGACTGAATCAAATTTCCGTACTGCAGGCCAGGAACCCAGTAGCTGTGCCGGCTCTCTGAAGCGCCCAGCGTCGGATTTTGTACACCCGTCAGTGGCCGCATGTCCGGCTGCAGGTTGTCCGGTGATTGCAGATTGGTGTCATCGACGGTCATATCCAATGGCGGCAAACTTGTACGCGCGGCGGGTTTCGCGTTGGCATCTTCCTCCTGACATTGCGCGCCCTGCACAACGACTGCGAAGAAAAGAGTCCCCAGTGCGATCGGCCCTGCCAGTAATTTAACCCAGTGTTTCATTTTCGTTTCCTAGGGCACTACGATTACGTCGCCCGGTTGCAGCAGAATGTTTTGCTCGGGGTTCTTGCCGTTCACGGCTTCCTTGTAGTTGAAGGGACGTTTCACCTGTTTTCCGTTTTCCACGCGCAGAACATAGATATTCTTCAGTTTGGCAAACTGCGTAAAGCCCCCGCTACTGGACAGTGCTTGCAACACCGTCATATTCGGCAGCAGCGGAAAGGCACCAGCCTTCGATACTTCACCCGTAACGTATACTCTGCGACTGTTAATTTCCGTAACGGTTACTGTCACTTGGGGATCGTTGATGAATTTTTTAAGGCCCTCGCTAATGACCCCCGAGAGTTGCATCGGTGTCAGCCCAGCAGCCTGCACATCGTTTAAGAGAGGCAAGGTTACCTTTCCGTCAGGTCTTACGGGGACGGTACGCGTGAGCTGTTCTTCTTTCCATACGTCGATCCGCAAGATATCCTGCGCGCCAATTTTGTAATCGGAGTCGTCTGTGGAATCTTGTAATCGTCCGGCTGCCCCGCCGGCATCCCCTTTCTGATGTGACACAGGTGTCGCGGCCTGTTTTTGCTCTTCTAGCAAAGCTCCTGGCGAGAGAAACAACAAGGCTCCCATTAGAAGACCATCGCATAAGTTCATTGTGACTTCCTCATAACTATTCGGAACTGGTTGCCTGCACTTCGATCTGTTTGATCTTGTAAAGCAATGACTTATAGCTGATCTGGAGTTCCCTCGCTGCTCGCTTGCGGTTCCAGTGCGTTTGCTCCAGCGCCTTCAAGATTAATTCGCGCTCCGCTTCGCGGGAAGCTGCCCGCGCGGCCACTTTCAACGACGAGACTCGTCCGTTCTCGCCAACTGTCGGCACGACGACCGAAGTCGCCAAGAGATCCTCGAGGGCCAACTTCAAATCACCGACTGCAACCATCTTTTTTGCCACGTTCTCCAGCTCGCGGATATTCCCCGGCCAATTGTAAGAGATCAAGAGTTCCCTGGCATTTCGCTCTAGTTCCGGAGTTTTTTTCTTTAGTTCGAGGGATTGCTTGGCGAGAAAGTATTCAACTAGCGCGGGAATGTCCTCCCTGCGTTCCCGCAAAGGCGGCAAACGCAGAACTACGCCCTTGATTCGAAAATACAAATCTCGGCGGAAACGTCCGGCTTCAATCTCCTTGTCGAGATCGCGCGAAGTGGAGCAGATCAATCGCATGGCCACTGCCCCGCGACGGCCTCTTGGCTCCCCGTCCGGAAGGAAGGAAAGGAGCACCCGCTGACAAGCAGTATCCAGCTCATGCACGCCATCCAAAAACAGCGTTCGCGGCACTCCTTCTCCGTTGCCGCGAGATTGGCGAAATTCCTGCTGAACCTCGGCGAGTATCCGCGCCGCGTCCGGCGCCGCACAGCTAATCTTCTTCAGCGGAATTTCGTCAAAACCAGAGAGCCCGTGGATTAGTCGGGCGTAGACATCTTTGCCCGTCCCGCTTTCCCCTATCAGGAGAACGGGGATGTCTGTTCTCGCGATTTCCGCCACCAGAGCATTTAGGGAGTGGATCGGCGCTCCTTGCCCGTATACGAAGTCGGCGTCCGCCAACTGTTCGAGCGTATGACCAGAAATTGTTGCCATGATTCTCCAGCCCGGGAATGAGCAGGTTCCGTACCACTGGGCAACCGTAAAGATAGCGCGTTAGCGGTTCGCTAAGTAACGTATTATCAGTGCCTTACGTCTAGGTTTCATTTCGAAAATGCCCTTCCGGGAAAGAGGGGAAGTCCCGATTAGCTTCCACCAAGTGGCAATTTGCTATCCCTCAGCTGTAGGCTTCGCCGCTTGGTCTACCGGCATAGGAACAACAGGCAAACTGCCAGGTGGTTAAAGACTTCACCGCTACAATAGAGGTACGCTAATCCACCTTTCTGACCGGTTGTCGGGCAGAAATAAGAGCCGGGAGACGGCTCACAGAATCTCGGTCCTCGCGGCCGCGTACCCAAACACCGCCTTGAGCTCAAGGAATTCTTCGAGGCCCGCCTCCCCCCACTCCCTACCGTTACCCGACTGCTTGTAGCCTCCAAAACAACCGCCAAAGTCGGGCCGCGCGCCGTTGATGTGAACATTGCCCGTTCGAAGTCGCTTCGCTACCCTGCGTGCGCGCTCGACGTCTCCCGAACTCACAAAGCCGGACAATCCATAGTCGGTGTCGTTCGCAATTCGGACCGCGTCGTTCTCGTCCTCGTAAGGAATAATCGAGAGCACAGGTCCGAAGATCTCTTCTCGCGCGATGGTCATACTGTTCTGAACGTCCGCAAACACGGTCGGCCTCACGAAATAGCCCTTAGACACACCCTCCGGAAGGCCGATACCACCCGTTATTAACTTTGCGCCCTCTTTAATGCCTAGGCCGATTAAGTGCTGCACTTTCTCAAACTGCCGTTTGCTGGAGAGTGGGCCAATGGTAGTTCCTTTTGTTAATGGGTCACCGATCTTGCTGCCCTCTGCGGCCTGCTTAGCTGCTGCAGCCGCCTCAGCCATCTTGGACCGCGGAACGAGCATGCGTGTCGGCGCATTGCAGGACTGTCCGGTGTTACGAAAACACGCCAGGGCACACTCCTTGACGGCATTCTCGAGATCGGCATCATCTAAGATGATGTTGGCCGACTTGCCGCCGAGTTCTTGAGTGACGCGCTTCACCGTGGGAGCGGCAGCGATGGCCACAGCCACCCCGGCTCGCGTTGACCCGGTGAAGGAGACCATGGCCACGTCAGGATGCGAAGAAATTGCCGTGCCTACAGTGAGTCCATCTCCATTTACCATATTGAAGACGCCCGGAGGGATAGCCGCTTCATGCAGAATCTGCGCGAACAGATAAGCGGAGAGCGGAGCAAGTTCACTCGGCTTGAGGACCATAGTGCACCCAGCCGCGAGTGCGGGAGCCACCTTGCATGCAATCTGATTCATGGGCCAATTCCAAGGGGTGATTAGGCCGCACACTCCGATTGGCTCTTTTCGCATAAGGGTGGAGCCTTTGAGCTCTTCGAACTTGAAGTGCTCCAGAACCTTTACGATCTCTGAGAAATGCCACAGCCCTACAGGAGCCTGCGTCCCTCTTGATAGCCCTAGAGGAGCCCCCATTTCCTGCGAAATGGTCTCTGCCATTTCGTCCATCTTTGACTGATAGACCTCAATGACTCGCTTGAGGATTGCCAAGCGGTACTCGAGAGTCGTTTCTGAGTACGATTCAAATGCCGTTTTGGCTGCGGCTACGGCCATGTCAACATCGCCGGCACTGCCAAGCGAGATGGTCGCGATGGGCTGTTCGTTCGCCGGGTTGATGACTTTGAAGTCGTGGGGCCTGATTGGACTAACCCATTTCCCACCGATGTAGAACTGGCGGCAGTCCTTCATGAGCACCCTCCCACTCTCGACTTGAAGTCTAGCCCCGCAATCGCAAACCATTCTGCTCCGGCGATCTCGCGGAGATACTTCCTGACGTTCTCGCCGAAGCGGAGGTTCATCAGAGGTTTAGGGATTTTCTCCAAATCCTGGACGATGTTTGCGTACACTCCAGAAATATGCCTACGTGCCTGTCGTTTGGCTAAGCGCTTGGCGCGCCTCTTTGGCAAGGGGCGATTTCGGGTCGAGGCTAATGGTTTTCTCGAACTCTGCGCGAGCCCGGGCCAAATCATTGAGTTTTTGGTACGTCAGTCCTAGGTGGTAGTGATAAGTCAAGTCCCCTGGGACTTTCTTGACGGCCTCTTCAAAGAATGGCGCGGCAAGCGAGTACGCTCCGTTGTGATAATACGCCCAGCCAAGCGTATCTGCGGAATTTGGCAAGTTTGGCAGTCCGCGGCGAGCGGTCTGAGCAAGCGTAAGGGCTACATTCACACTTTCCCCGTGCTCGATCATGATGTAGGCCAGGTTGTTCGCTGCCAGCGGGTTCTCGGGTTGTATCCCCAGCGCCTTCCGGTAGAGGGTCTGGGCTTGCTGCCAATTGCCCTGGCTCTCGTAGAGGCCGCCCAACACGACATAGAGTCGGACATCATTTGGCGCAACTCTAAGAGCTCGTTGATAATTTGCGATTGACTGATCCACTTTTCCAAGGGACGACTCTAACCCGGCGAGCTGGACGAGTGCACTGACGTTCTGACCATTCATTTCCACGGCCCGTTCCATGGAATGTTCGGCTTCTTCCGGCTGCTTGTTTTGAAGCAGTGCCTTTCCCTGCAGTAAATAGAGCGCCGCATTTTGCGGATTGGAGTTGAGTTGCTCTCGAATGAATCCTAACGCCTGAGTCGACTTCTTCTGGAGGAGATCCAGGTCGACCAGCCCCTCGATCGCCTCTAGAGAATGGGGGTCTCGAGCAAGACCTTGGCGGTACATTTTTTCTGCCTCGTTCAGGCGCTTTTGTTTCAAACGCAGCTGGCCTAGCTTGACGTATCCCAGCGCACTGTTTGGCGCGACCAGGAGCAGTTGATTCAAGTCCGCTTCCGCACCTAAGGCATCGCCCTGATTCAATCTAGCTGTTGCATGATACAGGTAGCCGTCTGCGGAGCGCGGCGCGATTGTCTTGAGTTGATCAGCAACGGATTCGAGCTCTCTCCACTCTCCGTGTTGCAATGCATTGGCGCCGAGTGCACTCCACGCTACAGAAAGATTGGGACGCAATCGCACTGCTTCGCGCCACTCGCTTTTAGCCTGCTGTGTGCTGCCCTTCTGCTGAAATGCGACACCGAGCTGGTAATGTCCCAAGGCATTTTCGGGGGCATGTTTGAGAGCCTGCTGTAACGATTGAACGCTTTCATCCACTTTCTCTTTTTGGAGCTGTATCTGGCCTTTCAGGATCAGCGCGTCCGCATCCTGCGGTGATTTCCTTAGAATCTCGTCGTTGAGTTGGTTGGCTTCGTCGATCCTCTTATTCAAGATCAGAAGCTGAATATACGTCTTTCTGACGGTCAAATCATTCTGATGTAACGCAGAGAGGGCGCCGAATTCCGCGAAGGCCTTGACGTTTTCTCCGCGGCTTAGATAATAATCACCGAGCGCGCGGTACGCCGCTGGATCGTCACCCAGTTGTTGTTTGGTGTCTGTCAGGACCTTTTCCGCAAGCGACTCTTGCCCCTGAGCGAGATAAAGACTAGCGAGAGCCATGCGTGGCATGGGTGAATTGGGTGTGAGGCTAATCGCCGCCTGAAATTCTTTCTCTGCGTCGGCCCATCGCTTCTGTCGCTGGTAGAAATTCGCTAGGATTAACACCGGAGTAACCGATGTAGGATCGAGAGATTGCGCTTTTTTGAGACTTGCTTCGGCGTGGTCAAAAGCACTGGCTTTCGCCTGGATCAGACCCAAATTGATAAGATTTGCTGCACGATCGGGGGCCATCTCTGTAGCGTTTCCTGCTTCCTCGAGAGCGTCCTTCAGATTTCCCAAGGCCGCATCCGCGACGGACAAGAGTATCTGTGCGTCCACGTGTTTTGGGTTGCCGTGAAGGATTAGAAGAGCGTGATCTTTGGCTTGCTGAGGTTTACCACCCGCAAGCAAGAGTCGACCCAGATCTAGTTGGGCGGGCCAGTTTTCGGGTTGTAGATCCACCGTGCGCGAGAGCTCTTGGAAGGCAGCCCCCCAACTGCTTTGTTTGAGGAGGCACTGTGCGCGTTTGTAGTGAGCCTCGACAAAGCGCGGGTCGATCTGCAGGGCGCGGCTGTAAGAGATGTTGGCTTCGGGATACTTACCCTTTGTAAAATAGAGATCGCCCTGCTGCAGGTATTTCAGTTTGCGCACATTGGGGTCACGTGTGCAGCCAGCCACAAGCGCGGCCAGGAGAAGAAAAAAAATGTAGTACGGAAGAAAGCTTCTCCTGCTTCTGATGGACCTCGATTTACAGGAATACAAGACAGTTACGCCTTTCCGCAAGTATTCGTGCAATTTCACGCCCTCACAGCGAACGGATGGAGTGAAACCATCGGATTCTCCGTAAGTTGTTCATTACAACAGTTTTCTGCTTCTCGATGGTCGGCATCTGAATATTTTTACGCCAGGCTCAGAACCGATTTGTTGTGAAGCGGAAATCAGTTAGGGAGAATTGAGCGGACAATATGGATAGAATAGTTCCACTTTCTGCGGTTGAAAGAGGCGATGGAACTGGACCCGTACGAGAAACTGCTGGTTAGCGCCCTAGTAAGGATATGATAACACACAAGATAGGAGAATTAGCGGTTACACGAGAGGCTGCGCAAGCTGGCATGACCCGTGCATTCTTAATCTCGATTCGGCGGTCTGTCCGTCCTGCCTGGGATTTGGCGATGTGAAGGATCGTTACATCGGGTGGGAAGCCGTGGCGGTTATCGGTACATAGGGTGAGGTCATCATGGTCTGGAATGGCGAACTTGGCTGGGCGGAAGCAAAACGCACGTTGCAGCGCTATTGGTGGATTCTCCCCCTCTCCACGTTCGTTCTTGGAGGAATGGGCATCGGTGCCACCTTCGTCCTGCCCAAGCGATTTACATCGGAGACTATGGTGCTGGTTGAGCAGCCTACGGTTGGTCCGGACTACGTAAAGCCGGTCGTCACCGAAGACTTGAACCATCGCCTTGCAGCCATGAAAGAACAAATCCTCAGCCGGACACGCTTGCAGCCTATCATCGAGAAATTCGGCCTATATGCCAAGGACCGAGACCGTGTTCAAATAGACGAACTTGTTGAACGGTTGCGAACAGCAGTGGAAATCAAGCCAATGGAAGCGACGCCCGGTACGCAGAGCCGACAACTTCCGGGTTTCTACGTAGACGTAACCTTCGATAACCCACAAATTGCTCAACAAATCTGTACCGAAATCACCTCAATGTTTCTGGAAGAGAACGGGCGTGAGCGCAAGCAACAGGCCAATGAAACGACTAACTTTTTAAGTAAACAACTCGAGGAGGCCAAGAAAAACCTAACGGACCAAGATGCGAAACTTGCTCAGTTCAAGCGGCAATATCTAGGGTCTTTGCCGGAAGAAGAGCAAAGCAACCTCAATATTTTGACGGGGATGAATGCGCAGCTAGAGGCCAATACCCAGGCGTTGAGTCGAGCGCAGCAGGATAAAGCTTTTAATGAATCCCTCCTCGGCCAGCAAGAAGCAAACTGGAAGGCATCGCGAACAGGGCAAAACCCTGAGACTGCGGAACAGCAGTTGGCAGCTTTGCAAGACCAGCTTACGAGCCTGCAGGCGCGCTACACGTCCGAGCATCCAGATGTCATCAAGCTTAAGAGCCAGATTCAAGAACTGAAAAAACGGATGGGAGAGACACCGAAGAATGGCCCATCTGCGAATGGTCAGACGCCAGCTGTAGCGGCCGAACCCCCACAAATTCAGCAACTCCGAGCAAAACTAAAGCAGGACGACATAAACATCGCAGATTTGTCCAAGCGACAAGGTCAAATCCAAGATGAAATTCGCCAGTTACAAAGCCGCGTTCAGGCTAGTCCTATGGTCGAGCAACAGTTGAAGGAATTGACCCGCAACTATCAGACAGCGCAGGACTTCTACAACGATCTCTTGAAGAAGAGGCAGAACGCGGGGGTGGCTGGCGATCTTGAGAGCCAGCAGGAGAGCGAACAGTTCCGGGTGTATGATCCGCCGAGCTTGCCGGATCGTCCATCGTTTCCGAAAAAAGTCTATTTTGCCGGCGGAGGATTAGGTGGTGGGTTCGCTCTCGGGCTAGCGATTCTCTACTTGATCGCTATCGGTGACAAATCAATGCATACCGAACGCGATGTCGAACTCGCGCTCAAACTTCCAGTGCTTGCCTTAGTGCCGGTTCTCGAAGTGTTGTCTCAAGGAAAGAGTCAAGCGCGTAAGAATCAGCCTAGCTTCGGCGCAATCGGAAGGCGTATTTGACCTACAACGGTTGACTGCAGACTTGAAGGGATCAGATGAGTCGGATACATGATGCATTAAAGAAAGCTGCAGAGGAAAGGGCGTCGCAGCCGCCGGTGAGCTCATCGCAGACTTTCGTCGATGTAACGGAAGGAATTACGCCAACTGCCGCAGCAGGGAAGGGGCTGGAGACAGCGCCGACAAACGGGAGTGGAAAGGCGGATAAGCAACCTTCCATCCGATTCGAACAGCTCTTGAGGCGGTGCGCCCATTCGAACTGGACACCAGATCCGCGCATGAACGTCTTCGGAGGCAGCGACAGCAAGAAAGTCGGAGCCGAGCCTTTTCGAACCCTTCGATCGAAACTGTCTCAAATTGCTGGTATGCGTACTTTGAAGCGCGTCCTCATTACCAGCAGTGTTCCCGCAGAAGGCAAGACGTTTGTCGCTGCAAATCTCGCACGCTCGATTATCCACCAGCCCGACCGTCGCGTTCTCCTGATTGATGCTGACCTCCGAGCGTCGCGACTTCATATGGCCCTTGGGGCGCCTTCCACCCCTGGCTTGACTGACTTTCTGCGCGGGGTAGTCGATGAGTATGCGATTATTCAAAGTGGGCCGGACGAGAATCTGTGCTTCATTCCAGGAGGCAACGAGGTATCGAATCCAAGCGAACTTCTACCCAGCGAAAGAATGAAACACCTGCTGGACGTCGTCACGCCGATGTTTGACTTTGTGATCCTGGATTCTCCGCCAGCCACTCCTGTACATGATCCGAGCCTCTTGGCGGGTTTATGCGACGGCGTGCTCTTCGTCGTGAGGGCGGGAGTTACGAATTTCGAGGCGGCTCAAAAGGCAGTTGCCGAATTCCAAGGCAAGAATTTGCTGGGAGTAGTGCTGAACGGGGCGGAGCCGAATGCGGCTTATGGGCAATATCACGGCTACGGCAGTGAGTAGCAGGCTTCCGCACCTTACAGAATGTTCGCCTCGTCATTCGGACGGGACATAGCGACATTTCTATAAGCTCAGCTTCCTTGCTCGCGAGGGGTGTCCCACTCCTCCGTCGACATTCTCGATTCACCGCGCTGCAGCCCTAAGAGCACAGGCACCAACAAGAGTAGGCCCAGCAGGAAGAAAACAATTCCGCCCGCGTGGTGAAGTGTCCCATTCAAAAAACTTGGATCCACGTACACCGCTAAGAGACTCAGCGTGACGATACGTATTCCATTCTTCAAGACCATCATGAAGAGTCCACAAGCCAGGAAGACCGCCTTTTTCCAGAGCTTTTGCAAACCGAAATGAGCTATCAGGAGCGCCAGAATGAGAAGCGCCATGCTTGAACGGATGCCGCTGCACTCCTTCGCAACTTCGATATTGACCCCTGCAAGACGAAAGACAAATCCCTCTCGCAATGCGGGGACACCCAAGAGATCGAACAGGGCGCCCGTGATCCAAGCCGAACCAGCTTGCAGGAGATAGATAATCACGTTGAGAAGGGAGTTCGGAGGCGGGACCAATAGTAAAAGGAAGAGAAGAGGGAACTGGCACGCCTTGACCGCAGTTCTTCCAAAGAGTAGAGCGAAACCTGCCGCCCAAAACAGGACGAGGGCGAGCATGTAGCCCGAGAGCTGCAGATCGGTGGCTGGGGCGATTCCCCCAAATCGTGATGCGAGTGCTACACCGGCAGCGGTTAGAAATAGACCGCCGCCGAGTACTCCGTCGCGGGAGAAAGGCGGAATCAATCTTCCCTGCTCGATGAACAAAATCGCGCCACTAATGAGTGGAACGAAAA
>Ga0307479_10002781_pt1 | contig 15867 bp, 15 predicted proteins | sample atmos_gasesECM4C_FD_203743 | JGI IMG/M metagenome (GOLD analysis project Ga0307479, IMG submission 203743) | Hardwood forest soil microbial communities from Morgan-Monroe State Forest, Indiana, United States - atmos_gasesECM4C_515 | ecosystem: Environmental > Terrestrial > Soil > Temperate... | reverse complement strand
GACCCGGGAACTCTGCAGACGCTCGCCAAGCAGGGCTCGATCAAGGACCTTACCGGCGTCCTGGGCGGTCTCACCTCCAACTATGGATCGGCCTGGAACACGCTGGCCAGCTACAACGGCAAGGTCTACGGCGTCTGGTTCAAGGGCGCTAACAAGAACACCATCTGGTACAACCCCGCGGAGTTCGCTGCGGCCGGCATCAGCTCGGCGCCCACCACCTGGGAGCAGCTGATCCAGGACGCGACCACCCTGAAGGCGGCCGGCGTCACTCCCTTTTCGCTGTGCACCGATGTTGGCTGGCCGGTGGCGGACTTCTGGCAGAACGTCTATCTGAAGACGGCCGGTGCCGACAAGTACAACGCGTTGTCCGCGCATTCCGTTAAGTGGACGGACTCGACGGTGACGACGGCCTTCACCACGCTTGCGCAGCTGGTCGGCACGCCGAGCAATCTTGCCGGCGGCGTTCAGGGCTCGTTGTCGAACGCCTATCCCGCCTGCGTCGACAAGGTGTTCCCCAAGGCTGGGTCGCAGCCTCAAGCGGCGATGGTCTTCGAGGGCGACTTCGTATCGCTCGAGATCACCGGCAACTCGAAGAACTACAACCCCGGGACAACCGGGTCGGGTGGCGCAAGTTGCACCACCGATCCGAGCAAGACCCCTTGCTACAACTTCTTCGACTTCCCGGCGCCGTCGGCGAACAGCGCGAACAGTGCTGCCATCCAGGGTGCAGGCGACGTGGCCGTGATGCTCAAGGACACCCCGCAAAGCGAGGCGCTGATCAAGTTCCTGGCCGGTCCCGACGGTGCCGCGATTTGGGCGCACCTGGGCGGCTTCGCCTCGCCGAACAAGAAGGTGCCGGCGAGCGCCTATCCCGACCCGGTCAGCAAGGGCATTGCGCAGGCGCTGGTTGGCGCCAGCAGTTTTGTCTTCAGCCTCGACGACCTGCAGGGGACCTGGGAGAAGAACATGTGGCAGGACCTGCTCGACTTCGTCAAGAATCCCAGCAGCTCGAATATTTCGACGATTCAGGCGACCATGGATCAGCAAGCGACTGCGGGGCTCGGCCACTAGCGCGGCCGCATGACCTTGAAGGGTCCGGACTCCGGCCGAACGGAGGGATGACGTTGTCGTCGCGGTCACCCGGTCGCGAACTTGCGCCGCCGCGCGGAGCCGGAGTCCCGACAGGGGTTCCGACTCCCGCCGGCACGCCGGTCGCGACCTCTCCCGCCGTGCCGTTTACCCGCAAGCCTGAGGGCGGCGGCAGGCGCGAACAACTCGGATCCCTGCTGTTCCTCGCGCCGGCCGGCATCTGGCTGCTGGCCATCACCATCTATCCGGTGATCGCGACCTTTCGCAACAGTCTCTTTGACGAGAGTGCAACCAGCTACGTAGGGCTCAGCAACTACAAGGCGATCTTCTCGACCGCCAGCATCCTGGTCAACTTCCGCAACAACGTCATCTGGGTCGTGGTCTTCCCATTTGTGGTCACGTTTCTGGGCCTGATGTTCGCGGTCCTGACCGAGCGGATTCGATGGTCGACCGCGTTCAAGACCATCATCTTCATGCCGATCGTCTTCAGTGCAACGGCGTCGGCCCTGATCTGGCGGACGATCTTCGATCTCGATCCCCACGTCGGGATGGTCAACGCCGCGGTTCAAACGGCGAGCGACTGGGTTAACCCGCCAGGGCTCTATCCCGTCAGTGCCTCGGCGGGACAGACCGTGGCCGGGCTGGCCTCGACCGGACTCAGCCCCGGCGCATCCGGTAGCCTGCAGAGCTCATCAACCGTCGCCGCAGGGGACACGGTCCAACTGGGGCTCATTGGCATCAACGTGGCAGCACTTCAGGTCGTGGGGGCTCAAAACGCCGTCGTGCCGTCGCCGTCGTCCGGGGGCGTGACCGGACTCGTGTACCGCGACTTCTCCCCATCCAACCCGACGGTTCGAGGCCAGGTCTTTCCCGACGAGGACGGCCTGCCAGGCCTGCATCTCACACTCTTACGCGGCGATGGCACCGCCGCCGGATCGACCACGACTGATCAGCATGGTGACTTCCGCTTCGACAACATCGGTAGCGGTAGCTTCCGCGTTCAGCTCGATGCCCGCAACTTCCGATCCGGCTTCACCGGCATCTTCTGGCTCGGCTCGCAATCCGTAACCCCGACGAGCCATCTCAGCGAGACGGCGCAAGCGCTCCTCAGCGTGCCACTCGTCGATCTCGCCATGATCGTCGCCTATCTCTGGATGTGGGCCGGCTTCGCGATGGTCGTCATCGGCGCCGGTCTGACCTCTCTCAATCGGGAGTTGCTCGAGGCGGGCCGCGTCGACGGTGCCACGGAGAGTCAGATCTTCCGCCGGATCACTATGCCATTGCTGGCCCCGGTCCTTGTCGTAGTCCTGGTGACGATGATCATCAACGTCCTGAAGATCTTCGACATCATCCTCAACATGGCGCCCGGGTCTTCCCAGGGGGATGCGAGCACCCTGGCTCTGGCGATGTACAACGATGGATTCACCGGAGGAATTCACTCGGGCCTCTCCAGCGCCCTGGCCGTGATCCTCTTCCTGCTCGTCATCCCGGCCATGATTTCCAACCTCAGGAGGATTCGCGGATGAGCGCTGTGACCGTGGCACCGGCTGCTGCGCAAACCCGGCGGGGCGGTTTTCGCCTTCGCCCGTCGCGGGCGGTCCTCGACATCGTGCTGGCGGTCATTGCGATCTTCTGGCTGGTGCCAACCATTGGCTTGACCATCATTTCCTTACGACCAGAGCGGTTCTTCCAGCAGTCGGGATGGTGGACGGTGCTGGGGGCACCCGCGCAGCTGACGCTGCAGAACTATGCGACGCTTTTCTCACAGGGACTGGTGCCCGGCGGCGTTCTCGATTCCCTTACGACCTCGATTGCCATCACCCTCCCAGCCACACTGCTGGTCGCGATCATCTCCAGCCTGGCGGCCTACTCACTCGTGTTCGGTCGCTGGCGTGGCCGAGACGTGGTCTTCCTGGCTGTGGTCGGACTGTTGGTGGTGCCGCTCCAGGTGGCGCTGATTCCCGTGGTGCAGATGTTCAGGGGCTTTGGCGGGCTGACTGGGTTCAATCCCTACGGCACGGTGTTGGGCGTGGTCATCTTCCACGTCGCGTTCGGTCTGCCGTTCGGCATCTTCCTGATGCGCAACTTCCTGGCCGGCATCCCTACTGAGTTGATGGAAGCTGGACGGATTGATGGAGCCGGTCAATGGACGCTTTTCCAGCGGGTCGTGATGCCCCTCAGCCTGCCAGCGGCCATGTCGCTCGCCATCTTCCAATTCATTTGGGTATGGAATGATCTGCTGATCGCCCTCGTGTTCCTCGGTGGCAATCCGCACCACCCGCTCACGATCTTCCTGTATGACCAGACCAGGACACTCGCTGCCAACTACTGGGTGATCTCGACCGGCGCGATGATCTCGATCCTGATTCCCTTGATCGTCTTCTTCTCGTTGCAGCGGTACTTCGTCCAGGGTGTGCTCGCGGGCGCCGTGAAATGAGGCAGCCCCAGTAGCCCCGTCGAGGGACTAACGCCGCGTCAGTACGGTCGCGAGCAACGTCATCACGATCAGCAACGGGATCGCCAGCAGCGCGGCCGTCACCAACCACAAGAGATTCTGAGTGTCGACTGTACCGCCTGCGTCTGCGGCGGCGGCAGCCTCGCTCGGTCCGAGCGCGACGGCTTGCGCGGATTCCTGAGCCGTCGCTACCGCGGCCGCCGGCGCGACTTGGGGAGGCGCGAGGCTGGCTGCGGCTGTGGGCGGGGCGCTGGCGACCGCGGTTGCTGTCGGCGCCGGTGTCGGAGGGGCCGTTGGTGACGGACTGGCCGGCAAGGTGGGCTCGGGTGTCGGGGTTGGCGACGGGCTGGGCGGCGGAGTGGGCGAAGGGGTTGGGGTTGGCCGGGGCGTCGGTGAGGGGGTGAGCGTCGGCGTGGGCGTCGGCGTCGGCTCCGGCGTCGGCGAGGGCGTCGGACTTGGCCGCGGAGTGGGCGAGGGCGTTGGGGTCGGCCGCGGAGTGGGCGAAGCCGTCGGTGTAGGCGTGGGCCTCGTCGTCGGCAGGGGCGTCAGCGTCGGGCGGGGCTTGGCGATGTTCGCCGCCGATGCCGTCGGCACGCCAGCCACGGCGGCGCACATCAGCACCAGGGCCAGCGCCCCACCGAGCGCCAGTCGACGCCGCCGCAGGGCCATGCCTTCCCCAAGCCTCCTGCCAGGAATCGCCTGTGCAAAGAATACTGGGCGTCGCCGAAAAAGAACAGATCGTGAAGGGGTAGGCGGCCAAACCCGGCTCGCCTACCATTACGACAGTGCCTGACGCCGATCGAATTGCCGTCGTGACCGGGGCCAGTTCCGGGATCGGTGAGGCGACGGCTCGTGCCCTGTCGGGCGCCGGGTTCCATGTCGTGCTCGGGGCGCGGCGCGAGGACCGCCTGATGGCGCTCGCCCAGGAACTCGGCGGCCGAGGGCTACACCTGGACGTCCGGGATCCGGCCAGCATCGACGCCTTCACTCGAGCGATCGACGCGGAGTATCACCAGGTCGAGGTGCTGATCAACAACGCTGGACTTGCCGCGGGACTCCAGCCACTGGCTGAGGGCTCCGACGACGACTGGGTCCAGATGATGGAGACCAACGTGCTGGGTCTACTGCGGGTCACGAAATCGCTGCTCCCGCTGCTGCGCCGGGCCCCGCGGGCGCACATCGTCAATCTCGGGTCGGTGGCCGGCTTTGAAGTCTATCCTGGCGCCGTCGGCTACACCGCCAGCAAGCACGCGGTGCGGGCGATCACGGGGACCCTACGCCTGGAGCTGATGGGCGAGCCGATCCGGATCACCGAGGTTGCCCCCGGGATGGTGGAGACCGAGTTCAGCCTGGTCCGATTCAAGGGCGACGCGAAGCGGGCCGCGGCGGTCTACGAAGGGATGCAGCCGCTGACCGGCGCCGACGTGGCCGACTGCATCCTGTGGGCAGTGACCCGTCCACCGCACGTCAACATCGATCAGCTCGTGGTCCGCCCGATCGCCCAGGCCACTACCCGGGACGTCGCGCGCCGTCGCTAAAGCGGTCGCCGAGTTGGCTTATGCACAAGCCTTCCACATATTCACATCTCCTCCGGCCTCGCTGAGTGGCTTGCGAGCGCGAAAGTTGACAGAGATCCAGGGACTTGATATGATATCGACGGTATCAACTGAAGCGTCAAGATACCGGGGAGGTACTTTATGGCAGTCGTACACGAGCACGATGATGGCGATGGCAGGTCCGACGCGGCGGTGGTGGCGATCTTCCTGATCGCCGTGATCGTCATCCTGGCGATCTTCTTCTATGGCTTTGCCTTCGCCCATTGGTTCGGCGTTGGCAATCCGACCATCATCAACAACCCGGCGACGCACGCCCCATCGATCGCGGCGTCGGCCTCGGCGTCCACCTCGGCATCGCCCTAACCGGCGAGTCAACCGCATCCAAACAGCCGGCCGGCCCCAGCGCCGGCCTTTTCTTTGCCGACGCGGGTCGTCACAACACGGCGCGGTCACAAACAAATGACGGTCCTGTAACGGGGGGCGCAAGGTCGGCCACGGACAATGGCGTTCATGCATATCGTCGCCCTTATTCGACGTGTCGTCGACCGTCAGTCCCGCAGCGAGCGCGGCCAGAGCATGGTCGAGTACGCCCTGATTCTGGTCCTGATCGCGGTGGTCGTGATCGCGGTGTTGATCATCCTGGGCAACCAGGTGGCGAACGTCTTCTGCAATATCAGCGGCGCCATCGGTTCGTAAGCCGCGCTACGCTCGTTTCATGGCGGACGGCTGCACCCTGCTCATCCTCGCCGGAGGGCGCAGCCGCCGCATGGGTCGCGACAAAGCGCAGTTGCCGGCGGGTGACGGCACGTTGATCGATCACCTGGCCCGCCGGCTCGCACCGGTCGTCGATGAAACGCTCGTGGCCGGCGGTCCGGAATCGGTGCGGCTAGCGGGCGCGCGGCGGATCGACGATCGCTATCAAGGCCTGGGGCCGCTCGCCGGCATGCACGCCGGCCTGCTCGAGGCGCGCTTCTCCCTGGTCTGGGTGGTCGCCTGCGATCTACCAGACGTCGAGCCGGCGCTCGGTGAACTCCTGCGCGGCTACGCTGCGGGCGTGGACGCGGTGGTGCCCCGCCTCGGAGACGACTCCCAGGGCGTCTGCGCCGTCTACGACCGATCGCTCGCGGCCCGCATCGAAACCTTCCTCCAGACGGGGGAACGGCGCGTGCAGGATTTCCTGGGGCGGATTGCGGTGCGCTACGTCACGGCCGCAGAGTTGCGTCGGGTCGACCCCGAGCTGCGATCGTTCCGCAACATCAATACCCTGGCGGACTACGAGGCCTGGCTCACGACGCGCTGAACCGCTCGAGCTGTTGCTCGAGCTCGGCTGGATCCGTGGTGGGCGACTGGCAGACAAAGCCCTCGCACAGGTAAGCGGTAACCGCACCGTTCAGTTGATGGCGGTCGGCCAGCAGCGGAATGCCGTGACCGTCGCCGTCGGTGGCCACCGCCAGCAGGCGGTTCGGAAGATAGTGCCGCCGGGCGACATCGAGCAACCGTCGGGCTTGCGGGTCGGCCCGCGCGCCGATCACCGCCAGTTCCACCGGCCGGCCGAGCTCGAAATCGAGGGCGGCGAGCAGCCGCCCAAAGGCGAGCGGCGCCTTGGCGGCCGTCGGGGCGAGCCGCTCGAGCGTGGACCGGGCGATCGCGATCCAGGCGTCTTCGCCCAGCAACATCCCGGCGCGGAGCAGCACGTCGACGGCCATCGAGGTGCCCGACGGCACGGCGTTGTCGGTGACGTCTTGCGGCCGAACCACCAGGGGTTCCTGGTCCTGGGCCGTGTCGAAGAAGGCAGCGCGCGATTCATCCCAGAATGCGGCCAGCATTTCGTGCACCAGCCGGCGGACTTCGTCCAGCCAGCCAGCGTCGAAAGTCGCTTCGTACAAACTCAGCAGGCCGTCGGCGACCGCTGCCTGGTCCTCGAGGTATCCGGCCAGCGTGGCGCGCCCGTCCTTGTAGCTGCGCTGCATCCGCTCCCCGCGGCGCATCCGGGTCAGCAGGAATCGCGCACTGGCCTCCGCCGTGGACACCAGGTCGGGGCGATCGAGCACCCGGCCGGCCTCGGCGAAGGCGCGCAACATCAACCCGTTCCAGCCGGCGATGACCTTCTCGTCTCGATGAGGCCGAACGCGTTGTTCGCGCGCGGCCAGCAGCCTTTCGCGCACCCGATCCATCACCGTCGTCGCGGCCGGCGTCACCGGGTGCAGGATGTTGCGGCCTTCGAAATTTCCGGCTTCGGTGACGTCGAACGCCCGCGCGACAGCGGCGGCGTCATCGACGCCGAGCGCCTTCTCCAGCTCGTGGGCCGTCCAGATGTAGAAGCGGCCCTCTTCACCCTCACTGTCGGCGTCGAGGCTGGAATAGAAGCCGCCCTCTTGTGAACGTAATTCGCGCCGGACGAATTCCAGCGTTTCCTCTGCCACTCGGCGGAACACGCCGTCACCGGTCACCTGCCACGCGTCCAGGTAGGCACGCGGCAGCAGCGCGTTGTCATAAAGCATCTTTTCGAAATGCGGGACGAGCCAGCGCTCGTCGACGCTGTACCGATGAAATCCGCCTCCCAGCTGGTCATACATCCCACCGGCAGCCATCGCCTGGAGGGTCTGTTGCGCAATAGCCAACGCCGCCGGCTCATGCCGCCGGCGCTGCGTGCGCAGCGCGAAGTCGATCAACATCGGCTGGGGAAATTTGGGCGCACCCCCGAAACCGCCGTGTGCCGGATCGTGCTCGCGCGCCAGGCGCGTGTAGGCCTCGTCGAGCAGCTCCGGTGTCAAGGCTCCGGCCGCGAGCGGAACGACAGGTCGCTGCAGATATTCCCGGACCTGCGTCGCGGTCGCCTCGACCTCAGCGGTTCGATTGACGAACGCGTCCCCGACGGCGGTGAGGACGCGGCCGAATGCGGGCATCCCGTAGCGGTCGGTTGGCGGGAAGTAGGTTCCCGCAAAGAACGGTGCACCATCCGGCAGCAGGAAGACCGTCATCGGCCAGCCACCGGACCCGGTCATTCCCTGCACCGCGCGCATGTAGACCTGGTCCAGGTCGGGACGCTCTTCGCGGTCGACCTTGATGGGGACGAAATTTCGGTTGATCAGCTCGGCGATCTCGGGGTCTTCGAAGGATTCGCGCGCCATCACGTGGCACCAGTGACAGGCGCTGTAGCCAATGCTGAGCAGGATCGGCTTGTTCTCGCGGCGCGCCCTCGAGAGCGCCTCCGGTCCCCAGGGGTACCAGTCCACCGGGTTGTTGGCATGCTCCAGCAGGTAGGGACTGGTCTCCTGCGCCAGGCGGTTGCTCACCTCTCCACTCTACGGCCGTCCTCCGAACGACCGGCGGAATGGGCCAGATGGACTACCGAGTTGAAACGAATGGTCCCTAGCATGCAACTCATGCAACGAAGCGCCGCCATCGGGCACCGAGCGATATCGGCCGCCACCGCGCTGGTCTTCGGCGGCGGGCTTGCCCTCTACCAGATGACATCGCTGGTGCTCGTTCCTTCGGGACCTCGGCAGCTGCACCTGTCGCTCAGTGTCCCGAGCCTGGATCGCATTGACCGTGCCGACCCGGTGGCGTTGAACGGCAGCCTTGTCCTGGGCAGCCTGGCGCCTGCCGTCAAGCCGGCCGCGACGGGACGGCCGGCGCCGCGAGTGCACCGGACCGCCGGGCGCCCGGCCCCTTCTCCCGCCCCCGCGTCTCCCGCTAGCGGCACGGTCACGGTGTCGCCGGTCGCGACGCCCGCCCCACGGCCATCGGATCACCCACGCCCGCCGGTCGCGCCGACGCCAGAACCGCCCCGGGACGGCGAAGGCGACTAACTATCATGACCCGGTGAGCGGGGCCCTCGACTGGCTCGCCGTCGGGGATGTCGGGGAAGAGCGGAGCGCCGACGACCAGCGCATCCTGGGTGGCGGCGCCGCCCGGCTCGCGGCGCACGCGGCGGCGCTCGGGGCGCGCACCGCGCTGGTGGCCAAGCTCGGTGATGACGAGGCCGGCCGGCGGATCCATGAGGGCCTGGATCGGCTGAGGGTCGACCTTCGCTGGCTGCGCCGCGCGGCCGGCCTGCGGACCACCGTCTGGCACGATCCCGACGGCGGGGCGGCGGTCCGCCGGGTTGAGCGCGGCGCCGACCTCGCCCTCCGTCTGGATGAGCTGCCCCCGGTCTCAGTCAGCGCGGCGCTCACGGTTGTTTCGGGCTACAGCCTCTCCGTCGAACCGGCCCGCTCCGCGGCGCTCGGCGCGTTGACCAATGCGAGGGCTCGCGGCGGACGGGCCGCACTGCTGCTCGACGCCCAGCTGCTGTGGTGGACCAACGCGCGGATGACCCGACGCGTGCTCGAGCCCGCCATTGCCGCCTCAGACAGCGTTGCCCTCCAGGAGGCGGATGCCCGGATTCTCTTTGGTCCGATTGACAGCCGTCAGGCGGTCCGGCTGCTGGCCGATATGGGTCCGCGGCTCGTGTACCTGGCGGCGCCCGACGGCAGCGTGCTGCTGCGAGAAGGCGGCAGGGTGATCGCGTACCCCGCCGGCTCCGGTGAGGCCGCCCCACGCGACCGCTACGCCGGGGCCGCGGCGTTCTGGGTGGGCCTGACGAAGCGAACCGCGCCGCGCAAAGCCGCCGCGGATTCGATTCGGTACGCGCGGTCGGTGCGCCGGGCCGGTACCCCGCGCCAGCTCCAGGCGTCGCTGTAACACCGCCATGGCGCGACTGGATCAGCCCGGCGACGCTAAACCGGGGTCGCCGGTTGCCGCCGTTGCTCTGCCGTGGGGGGTTCCTGGCGTCGATGGCTCATCGCGGTGGTCGTCTGTGCCGTCCTGCTGCCCTCAACCGCCAGCTTGCCGGCGCGCCCGCAGCCGGCGATGAGCGTGTCGTTCCTGGTGGACCCCGCCGCGGTCGACGCGCCGGCTAGCCCTTCGCCAGCGCCGAGAGATGCGGCTGGATCCGCGACCACGCAATAGGGTGCGTCGGGATCCCGGCCTGGCTCAGGTACCGATCACGCAAGCCGCTCATGTCGGGATACCCGTGGACGTAATAGATGGCGTGGATGCCGGCGCTGATCAGCAGCTTGACGCATTCGATGCATGGGAAGTTCGTGCAGAAAATATCGGCGCCCGACGTTGACGCGCCTCGATAGGCGCTCTGGGCCAGCGCATTGGCCTCGGCGTGGGCGCAGTACTTGAGCGAGAGGTCGGCGCCGCTGACGCCGCCGACGCAGGGACACGGTCGCGGAAATTCTTCGGGATGCCAGGTGCCCTTCGGCGTGCCGTTGTAGCCGGTCGCGATCACCTGCCCGTCCCGAACGATGACGCAGCCCACTTTGCGTGACAGGCAGGTCGACCGCAGGGCGGCGGCAAAGGCCAGGATCATCGCGTAGGCGGATTTATCCGGCCGTCCCTGCTCTTTGGGGGCATGAGACTCCAGCGCGTCGGCGTTGGGAGCGGCGCGTCGGGCGCGACGGGCCGCAGGCCGGGAAGGCCGGGAGGTCACGAATGGATGTTAGCGCGACGATTCCCTCCCCCCTTGTCGGGGAGGGTCAGGGTGGGCGGTCGCCTAGCTCGCCTTCTGGATCCTGGTGATCGTTGTCCCGCAGTGGGCGCAGGTGCCGATCCGTGCCCAGTGCCCTGAGCGCAACGTCGTGGTGGTGGCGCTCAGGTCGACGGCGGAATGGCACTGGTAGCAGAACGTCAGCTGAGCAGGGGTGCGAGACGCATGCGCGATCGCCGGATTGTTGAACCGCAGCGAGAGGATATTCGCTAGCTCGTGCATCTCTCTAACTCTCGTAACGTGCAGTATTCGCCACCTTGTTCGCCTCCGGCGGCCACGATTCCGTAACGCTTTCTCATCCAACTTTCACGATTACGGAGGGCCTTTCAAACAGGAAACCGCGGGCGCGAACCGTGCGCCCGCGGTGGTGCGTCAGCTAAGCGCGAGTGGGGGCGGCTGCGGGGCGGGCGAGGCGAGTTTCCTGCGGGCCGCCGGCCTTCTGCCAGATCTGGTCGACCTGATCGATCAGGTCCAGGAATTTCTGCGCCTCGGCGAGGTCGACGGAGGCCTTCGCCTTCGAACCCTGGGTCACCGTCTGCTTGAGGACCTCCTTGAGCTGCGGGAACTTGGCATCGTGCTTCTCCGGCTTGTACCAGTCGCTCCACAGCACGTCCAGATGGTGCTTGGCCAGCTCGGCCCGCTCTTCCTTGATCACGATGGCACGCTGCCGGTAGACCTCATCCTTCGAGTCGTTGTACTTCTTGATGATGTTGTAGACCGACTCCGCCTCGATCCGAGCCTGCTCCGGGTCATAGATGCCGCACGGGAGGTCGCAGTGCGCCTCGACGCTTCGGCTCGGACGGATCCACTCATGCAAATTCATGGGGCCAACTCCTCCTTTACGATGAATCACTGATTCTCAAATCAGTCTACCCGCTGCGGGTAAATGGCGACAGCATGGCGCCCCGGTTACGTGCGGGGGCGCTCGTCATCGCCGAACCGCTGGACCGTGGGTCCGTGCTTCGCCCTGGTGACGTGGTGGTGGCTCGGCGACCGGACCGCCCAGAGCTCGACATCATTAAAAGGATCCACTCGATCGATGCCGCCGGCACGATTTTTCTCGTCGGTGACAACCCCAGGGCGAGTACCGACTCTCGGGACTTCGGCACGGTCTCGCGTGAGGACATTCTCGCCCGGGTTCGGTGGCGCTACTGGCCGCTGCCGCCGATCCGGCTCTAGTTCGGTAGCGGGTGGGCGAGGGCAGACGCGGCGCGCTCCAATCGCTTGAGGACCCGGTCCTTCTCCAGCCGGCTGATCGATTCGATCAGCGGTGGGGTCACGGTTCGGCCGGTGATCGCCACTCGCAAGGTCATGAAGAGGTCACGCGACGACCAGCCCTGCCGCTCCGCCAGCGCGCGCAGCGCGGACTCGATCGCCTCCGGTTGCCAATCCGGCAGCGCGGCCAGGGTTTGACGGGCGCTCTCGAGCGCCGTCGCGGCAGCCGCCGCGTCTCGGCCTTTGGGAATCAGCTGTTCCGGCCGGTAGGTGTCCGGCTCCTCGAAGAAAAAGCGAAGCATCTCGGGTGCTTCGTTGAGCGTGCGTAACCGTTCCTGCACCAGCGGCATGAGCGGTCGCAACGCCTCGACGGGCACCTGCGGCATTCGCGGGGCGACTCGGGCAGCCAGCTCATCGGCGCTGAGCCGCCGGATGAACTGGCCGTTGAGCCATTCGAGCCGTTCGAGGTTGGCGATGGCCGGGCTCGCCTGGATCTTCTCGAGCGAGAATTTCGCGATCAGCTGATCCATCGTCAGGATGTCTTCCTCGGTGCCGGGCGACCAGCCCAGGAACGCGATGAAATTGTCGACGGCCTCGGGAAGATACCCCGCCTCGCGATACTCGAGTACGTCCTTCGCGCCGTGGCGCTTGGCGAGCGGTTTCTTGTCGGGCCCCAGCACCAGCGGTAGGTGGGCGAAGGCCGGCGGCAGCCAGTTGAAGGCCTGGAAGAGCAACAGGTGTTTTGGGGCCGACGGTAACCAGCCGTCACCACGGATGACGTGGCTGATCCGCATGGCGTGATCGTCGACGGCGAAGGCCAGGTGATAAGTGGGAAGGCCGTCCGACTTCAGCAGGACGTGGTCGTCGAGCGTGTCGTTGCGGAAGGTCACGGTGCCCATCACCAGGTCATGGAAGGTCGTCGTTCCCTCGATCGGCATCGCCTGGCGGACGACGAAGCGCTCGCCGGCCGCGGCGCGGGCATCGGACTCGTGTTTCGGAATCGCCCGGCAGCGGCGATCGTATCGCTCGGGTTCGTGGCGGGCGCGCTGTTCGGCCCGCATCTGCTCGAGCCGTTCCGGCGTGCAGAAGCAGCGATAGGCGGCGCCTGACTGCAGCAAGACGGCGGCCGCCTGCTGGTACATCTCTTTGCGTTCGGACTGTACGACCAGTGGCTCGTCCCACATCATCCCCAGCCAGCGAAGGCCTTCCTCGATCGATGCCTGGCTGCCGGGCTTCAGCCGGGTGCGGTCGGTGTCTTCGATTCGCAACAGGAATTGCCCGCCCTTTTTGCGGGCGAACAGGTAGTTGAACAGCGCGGTTCGTGCCCCACCGAGGTGGAGGGCCCCGGTCGGGCTGGGCGCGTACCGAACACGAACCGTGGTATCGATCTCGGCCATTCGACCATCGTAGGTTAGGTCAGCAGGAAATCCCGGTCTCTGCGTCACATTCTCGATGCCTAGATATGCCCTCGGCTGCATCAAGGATCCCTACGACCACCGGGACTACACGGTGTCGGCGTTCCTCAAAGCGGCGCCGGTCGCCGAGTGTCTCGATCACAGCCCGGCGCTACCGCCGGTCTTCGATCAGGGACCGGCCGGGACCTGCGTCGCGTGCGCTACCGCCTATTACGACAAGAGTTTTCAGAAGGGGATGGAGCATCACTGGCCGCTCACGGAGGCCGATCATCAGTTCTCGCCGCTTTACATCTATAGCCAGCGGCGCAGCCAGCCGGAGGATGCGGGGATGACGATCCGTGAGGCGATGAAGATCATCCGGGAACAGGGGGTATGCAGTCTGGCCAGCATGCCGTACGACGCGCAGCGGATCAACGTGCCACCGACGTCGGAACAGCGCAAGGCCGCCGCGCCCTACCGGGCGAAGAGCTACGCCCGCCTCAATACCATCGGCGAGATGGAGGCGTATCTGATGACCAACTGCTTCGTCGCCGGCGTGATGGTGCACGAGCGATTCATGGATGCGCCGGGCGGCATCATCCCGATGCCCGAGCCGGGCTGCGAGTACCTGGGCGGACACGCGATCTGTGTGGTCGGGTTCGACCGGCGCAACCGGATGTTCAAGTTCGCCAATAGCTGGGGCACGCAATGGGGAGACCGCGGTTTCGGGCACATCGGCTATGCCACCCTGCAGGCCCTGCTGATGGATGCCTGGGGCATGGTCGACGCGATCGATCGCGGCTAAGAGCTAGGGATCGTGATAGACAGCGATGATTGCAGCCCGCTCGACGCCCACATAGACCAGGTCGGTGGTCGGATCGGCGGCAACCGAGTGCGCCGCGCGACCGGTGCCGTTGACGCCGAGCGGCTTGAGCGTCACCGTGTCAATAACGGACACGTTGCTGGTTCCCGAGTTGGCCACATATAAGTGGTGCCGGTGCTGATTGATCGCGGCCTGGTCCGGGCCGTGCCCGATGTCGATCGAACCGAGGCACTTATCAATCACGACGTCGATAGCGCTGACGACATTCGCCGAGTGCAGGATTCCATTCGCGACGAAAAGCCGGCCCTGATCAGGATCGAAGGCCAACCCGACCGGACTCTTGATGTCGCACCCCTTATAGGTTTCCTTGACCTGCCGCGATGCCACATCGATAGCGAGGACTTCGTCCAGGTCATGAATCGCCAGAAAGACCCGACCCCCTTGCGGGTCGATTGCCATGAGCTCGGGGCTGCTCGGCAGTTTTAGCGAGCCCAACACCTTGTGGCTGGTGCCGGCGATGAACGCGAGGTTTGGCGAAGGGCCGGTTTGACCGACCACGATCGCGTCGTTTGTCGGGTCGTAAACCATCGCGTCGGGGTTGCCAAGGGGCGTTTTGATCTCGGCAGTGATCTGGAGTTTCGAGACGTCGATGACCGCTACGGAGTTATTGCCGCCATTGGCGGTGAAGACGATATTGGGGTCCGGGCTTAGCGCGATCGACTTGATGCCAGGCAGGTTCGCTACCTGACCTTTGAGTTTTCGGGCGCGTGTATCGACGATGTCGAGGGTATTGGTGTACGGAACGTAGAGAAGGCCATTCCGCGAGTCAACAGTTAGCAAGTCCAGGGAGGGGGTCCCAGCTTCTGCGGGGGGTACCGGCAGCTGAATGTTTGCCTTTGGCGTGAGGGGCGACTTCAGCGGGTCGACGCCTGGCGTGCAAGCCGCGAGCAGGAGCCCGCACAAGAGAAGTCCGATTAAACGCTTGCCCTTCACCTGACCGTCATTTTAGGCTGGCCTCTCGACCATCACGCAGAGTGGCTTTGCCTAAACCCCGCCTCTGCAGTATAACCTTTCCCCCTACCTCTATTGACATTCTCGATACCTAGAGAATAAAGTTGAAGTGAGTTCAGGGTTGCCCATTAGTAACCCAACGTACGTCTATTTGTCCACGTTAGACCGCCGGGGAGAGCCACTTTTGGAGGGAAACATAAGGTGACCGAGGCTAACACGTTAGGCTACCGCGCCTATCAGGATGACGATTCCGAGGCTCTTATCTCCAAATCGAGTTGGTCTCTCAAGTTATCCGGACTGGTGTTTGCCGGCCTCCTCGTGATCGGGCGATCGGCGAGCTACGGCAACATCACCTGGACGCCGACGTTCCACCAGGCCGGCGCCCCGCTGACGGTCACAATTATCAACAACACTCCCATGGCACCTCCACTCCCATCCGTGCCGAAAACATCGCCGGCCGATCCAGCCGCCCTTAGCAAGAAGAGCGCGGCGAGCGAAATCATCCAGTTCTCGCCGGGCAAGACGGCAGGCGATCACGACGACGAAGGTGCTGGTAACGAATCTGGCGCGACGCCAGCAGGCGCTTCCGGCACAGGTAACGGTACGCCGCCGCCCCCGGCTACAGCGGCTGAAACGGGCGAGAGCGGTGCCTCGGTGGGCGCGGAGAGCAACGCGGCCACTGGGGAGAGCGCGGACAACAATACGGTCGCCAATGAAGAGACCGGTGCCAACGTGGGAACCGGCGTTGAGACTGGAGAGAGCGGCGCCTCCGGAAACGACGAGAG
>Ga0307479_10002780_pt1 | contig 15872 bp, 11 predicted proteins | sample atmos_gasesECM4C_FD_203743 | JGI IMG/M metagenome (GOLD analysis project Ga0307479, IMG submission 203743) | Hardwood forest soil microbial communities from Morgan-Monroe State Forest, Indiana, United States - atmos_gasesECM4C_515 | ecosystem: Environmental > Terrestrial > Soil > Temperate... | reverse complement strand
GACTTTTTGATCTTGATGTTGTGCCACTTGGAGTGTCCGGACATAGCCGATCCCTCACTTCCCGGCTCACGCCTGCCGCCCTGCCAACTCCGCCCGGGATTCGAAACGCTCAGGGCCCCCGCAACACGGCCGGGGGGTAGCCTCCACTATAGTCCCGCGCCCACCGCCGCGCAACCTCGGCCTGCGGGTGGTCCCGAACTGGTATGGCGTCCCCGCAGGGGGCAACCCCTGGCCTACTGCTCCTGCACTGAGACGACCGTCGAGGCGGTGTCCAGGCCCGCGGTCGCGGTCACCACGATCGTGAACGTTCCGCCGGCCGGCTTGACCGCCGGGTTCACGAGGTAGGCGAAGCTTCCCGACGCATCCACCGGCGCATCGGCGTCCGCCACCTGCACATTCAGGAACCCGGCCTTGACCTGGACGGTGACATGGACGGTCGCCCCCGCCCGCGTCGTGCCCTTGATCAGGAACGGCGCCGCGACCTCGGATCCACTCCGGGGGGCGGTCACGGTCAGCGGGAGGGTCGATGTCGGCGACGCGGCAACGGCGGCGGCCTGGCCCGCCGCGACCTGGCCGGCGGCCGATGCCGTGGCCGGGTTCGCCGCGCCCGATGGCGACGAGGTACCGTGCGATTGATCGTAGGTCGTCGGCTCGGTGCCCTTGATGAACACCTCGGGGTGCGGGTCTGGGCACTCCGGGGTGGCCAGCAGCCCGGTCGTGCCGCACGTGACCGCGTCGACGACCCCGGCCGGCCGCGGCCAGTCGGTCTTCGGCAGCGCGTCGGTCACGGGCTTCATGAACGCCGCCCAGACTTGCGCCGGAAGCCCGCCGCCCACCACCTTTTTCATCGGCGAGTTGTCGTCGTTCCCCACCCACACCGCCGCGACGATCGTGGGCGTGAATCCGATGAACCAGGCGTTCCGGTAGTCATCGGCCGTCCCGGTCTTCCCGCCTTGCGGGATTCCCAGGTTGGCCGCGACACCCGTGCCCCGCCGGACCACTCCCTTGAGGAGGTCGGTCATCATGTAGGCGAGTTCAGGGGTGAGGACGACGGTGCGCTGAGGCACATGGTCTTCGAGGACATTCCCCTTCGAGTCGGTGACTTTGAGGATGGCCATCGGGGCCGCCCGCACGCCCCCGCTGGCAAACACGCCGTACGCAGACGCCAGTTCCATCAGCGTGACGTCGGAGGCGCCCAGCGTCAGCGAGGGGGTGGGCTGCAGGAGGCTCTCGATTCCCAGGCGATGGGCCAGGGCCACGATATTCTCCGGACCGACCCGCTCCGCCAGGCGGATCGACGCCGAGTTCAGAGAGTTCTCGAGCGCGAACCGCATCGTCACCCAGCCGTACCACTTGTTGTCGAAATTCTTGGGCTCCCAGGTCGTGCCGTCGGTGAGCGTGTAGGAAATCGGGTCGTCCTGCAGCATGGTGGTGAGCGGGATCCCGCGCAGCAGGGCGGTGGCGTAGGTGAAGGGCTTGAACGCGGATCCCGGTTGGCGGCGGGCCTGCCAGGCCCTGTTGAACTGGCTCGCCCTGAAGTCATACCCGCCGATCATGGCGCGGATCGCTCCGGTCTGGGGATCGAGCACGATCATGGCGCCCTGGTGCACGTTCTGTTTGTCGTGGTCCGCGCGGTCGATCCCCGCCCGGACGGCCGCCTCGGCCTGCGCCTGCCAGGCGAGATCGAGCGTCGTGTAGATGCGGAGCCCGCCCTTGTACAGCACGTCTTCACCGTACCGCTGGAGCAGCGGGGGCAGGATGTAGCTGACGAACCACGGCGCCCGGATGCCGATGAACCCCGCGTTGCCCTTCTCCACGAGGTGGATCGGCGCCAGCTGGGCCGCCCGCATTTGCACCGCCGTGATGTCCCCGAGGTCGACCATCCGCTGGAGGACCTCCGCCCGCCGCGCCGCGGCCCGATCCGGGCGGTCGTAGGGGGAATCGTAGGAGGGGGCCCGGATCAGCCCGGCGAGCAGCGCGCTCTCCGGCAGCGTGAGATCCTGCGCCGGCTTCCCGAAGTACACTTCCGCGGCCGCCTCCACGCCATAGGCGCCCTGTCCGAAATACACCTGGTTGAGGTAGCGTTCGAGGATCTCGTCCTTGGTCAGCCGCCGTTCGATCTGCACCGCCAGCAGCATCTCGGCGATTTTTCGGCTGAGGGCCTTCTCGTTGCTGAGGAAGAGGTTCCGGGCGAGCTGCTGCGTAATCGTGCTGCCGCCCTCCGCCAGCCCCCGTTCGCGGACGTTCCGGAACGAGGCCCGAAGCACGCCGCGGAGCGAGATCCCGTGGTGGCGGTAGAACCCCGCGTCCTCGGTGTCGATCACGGCCCGCTGAAACATCCGCGGGATCTGCGACAGGGGGATGTTCGCCCGGTTTTCCTGATAGAGGCTGGCGATGAGATCCCCGTTGGCCGCGTAGATGCGCGTGGCTTCGCTCGGAGGGGTGTACAGCGCCTCCACGGAGGGAAGGTGGCCGCTGATCGCGAGCGCCGTTCCCAGAAGGACACCGGAGACCGCGAGCAGGAGGGCGAGTCCGACCAGGAAGCCCACGGTGAGATACGGGGCCAGGTAGGCGAGATTTTCCCGGAGTTGGCGGGTGTCCGCCATGCGGGGCGGCCATGGGAGAGGGCGACCTCGGCCGCCGGGCTTCGATGAGTTCGGGCGTTCAGGGGTTCTGCTCACAGCGGGCACCTTTTCGGCGATGGTAGCGGCGACTCCGGCCGGGGGTCTGCGCCCCCTTTTGCGCGAGCGCAATCGCCCGCGCATGCATCGAGAATACCCGCAATAGTATACTCCTCCGAGTGGGGAGCATCAAGGAAAACGGCGGAGCCCTATGCGTCCGCCGCAGGGATCCTCGGGGGGACGCGGGGGCCTCAAACCCTGGCGCGCGGGCTCTCGAGGTCGGCCGTTCCGACCGGGCCAGCCTGGTCTCAAGATTTAGGTTTAACCCGGTTCGGAAGTGGGGAAAAGAATCGCAGAGGCATTGCGGGGGGTCCTTGGCGGATTCCCCCCCCTTCCCCGACAAACGGCTCCCCGTGATGCCTCGGCCTCTTCCTTCCTCATCATCTCCCGGTGCTCAGGACCTGACCAACGCTCCCCCAAGTACTCCTACCCACTTCGGGTCGCGACATGCAGCTCGCGCATGTCCCGCGACCTCTCAGTGATCGCCCTCCGCCGCCGGCGGAATGTCGACGCGGATCTTGGCGACCGTGAATCGCTTGACCTTGAGCGTCCATGCGGAGTCGATGGCCGCCTTGGCACCCGCGTACGGCAGGAACAGCGTCAAATTCGAAACGTACAGCGTCTTACCGTCCAGGCTGAACGCGGGGCTGGCCGGGAAGAGCAGCCCCCGCACGACGCCGTCCTCGGTGATTCCGTTGAAGTCCCCCAGCTTCGCGACAACCTTCCCCGTCGGGTCGACGACGACGATCTCGTCCTCCTGATTGGCGCAGATCCAGAGGTTGTCGTGGCTGTCGATGGCGATCCCGTCGGGGGCATTGATGCCGGTGATGAAGATCGACGCCGGGCCCGCACTGCCGTCGGGGTTCACGGGGATCTGGATGATCTGGTGGAAGGCAGTGTTCGCGACGAACGCGATCGTGCCTGCGTTGTTGAACTCGACGCCGTTGGCGCCGAAGGGGGGCGTGAGACCTTGCCCGGGACCGAGCAAGGGATCATGGCTCCATTGGGTCGGGGTGCCGCCGGTGGGTCCGGTTTTCCAGATCACGCCGTTGAACGAATCCGACACGTAGACGTTTCCTTGTTTGTCGAAGGTCACCCCGTTGAGGCCCGCGCCCGGCAACGTTGGCGTCATGAACACCGACGAGTTGCCGGTGTCCGGGTCCACCTTGAGGAGCACCCCCGCCCCAAAGTCACAGACCAACAGGTCCCCGGTGGCCGGATTAAAGGCCAGCCCGAGCATGTGCGGGCTCGAGTTCGCGATGCGGACCTGTCTCACCAGTTGTCCATCGGGTTGGAAGACGAACAACACGGCGTTGCCGGTGATGGCGCCCTTGCTATTGAAGCCGAACGAAGGGACATAGATGTTGCCATCGGGCCCGACCGTCAGGCCTTCGACGCTGCTCGTCACCCCGGGAGACAGTTCCGGCACGACGGCCAGCACGTCGACCGCACCCCGATGCCAGGCTCCCACCGGGGACCCTACGCTCAACACCAACAAGGACGCCAGCGCTGCGGAGCGGATCACGAGCTTCCTCATGAGCGACCTCCCATGTCTGACATTCCCACCGACTTGTTGGAGTGATAGGGGCCCGGGGAGCGAGTTCAGCCCCGACTAGCCTTCAGCCGGTGACCCGCGCTTCCTCGGGCTCGATGACGCTCACTCCTGGACCTCTGCCAGGCGGCCAAGTTTTGGCACGATGAGGAATGCCTTGCTTCCTCCATTGGTTGCGACCATAGCGCCTGCGTTGTTGATCCCGTAGATCGCCGCTTGCGTCCCACCGGACAACGGAACGTCAATGGGCAACATGAAGACGCCATCAAACAAGAGGAAGCCGTGTCCTATGCTGCCGTCGGAATAGATCCCGACGACCATACCGAAATTGTTGATGCCGAACGCCTGAGTGGGCAGCGGCAAAGTGCCAGCCTGACTCGGAGCGTCTATCGCGGTGTAGATCCCGCTACTAAGCAAGAAACCTTCTGTCCGGCCGTTGCGGGTAAAGTACCCGACAATCTCACCTTTGTCATTGATCCCGGTCGCAACAGTGTCGCTGGCCCCTCCAAACGGAACGTCGATCGCACTGTACAGGTCCCCGTCAAACAAGAAGCCATGAGATCCCGTGAAATCGCTATACGACCCCACGATTCGGCCGAGGTTATTAATCCCCTCCGCCTTAGTGCCGGTAGCGCCAGCAAAAGGCACGATGATCGGTTGGTAGTCGTCTCCGGTCAATAAGAAACCTTGAGCACCGACTTGCCCCACGATCTGGTCATGGTCATTGATTCCAAAGGCCATCGTGCAACACAGCCCGGGGACGTTCAACGCCGTAAATTCGCCACGCCTCAGGAGGTAGCCATGGTATCCGCCCGCCGTATTCGGATCATAATACATCCCAACGATATGACCCTTCGCGTTTATGCCGAAAGCCCATGTCTGAGCGGCGTTAGGAAAGGCAAACTCGGTGAAACCGAAGAACCCCGCCGTCGCGGGCGAGACGGAGCCTATAACGAGAGCGGCAAGAACCAAACCGATGAAGAATCGTTTCGGAAGGACCGTGCTCGACAGCCTAATACATCGTCGCATCGCGTCTCCCCCCAACCCCCTGGCGAGACGCACCTTCATCTGGGATGCAATGGGATTCAAGTAACTACCCGCGTCCCGCGGAGTCTTCCATAGGGGTTGTATGACGCATGGTGGCCTTTCCTGTCTAACGAACGTTCGGGGGGATAGGGTGCTCCATCGAACGCGTGCCCATCGGTATTCGTTGCTATGAAAAACGGTGGCATCAGTCGATGGGTAACCGCGAACCCGTTGGGGAATATGGTGGGCCCTCGTGGACTCGAACCACGGACCTCACCCTTATCAGGGGTGCGCTCTAACCACCTGAGCTAAGGGCCCACTGCGACAATACTCAGACGATGATCTGCGCTACGCATCCCATAGTATCGGAACCGATTGGACGCGTCAATCGCGCGCCCAAGCCGCGGGGGCAATCTGATGATAGTGGTGCCGCGCCAAGCGCTCGCGCAGCGCGGCGTCGACCGCGTAATAGGGTCCCGCAGCGTGCCAGTAGTCGTTGAGCAGGATATAGTCGAATGCCTCCCCGTCGATCGCCGCACGGACATCCGCATCGCCGCCGACGATGCTGACCCACGCCGGATCGCCGCCCGCGTAGAACATGGTCTGGGGCGCATCCACGACGGTGCGGCCACGGGGCATGCGGGCCACGATCCTGGCCGAGTAAAACGGGACGGGGTCGAGCGGAGGAGCGTGCGGCATCATCGCCCTGGCCAGGCGGTCGGTCGTCGGGTCCCACAAGTCGTAGGCCACCAGCACGCCCATCAGGATGCCCAGGCTCAGGACGGCGGCGCGGACGAGCCCGGTCCCCGAGTACCGCCGGGCCAGCGGCATCCACAACCCCACCGCGGCGAGCGACGTCAGGAGGTACACCGCCGCGAGATCGTAGTAGCGGTTGACCAGCGTGGACTGGGGCGCCACCACGAGGAGCAACAGCCACGGGAAGGACCAGAGGCCGATCCCCCGCACCCGGGTGCGCCAGCGGACCGCCACGACCACGCCGTACACGAACAAGAAGAAGATGAGCGGGAAGAGATGCGTCCCGACCATCAGCGGCAACTCGAGGAACGCCTCGGCAATGGCGCGACCATTCCAGTCGCGGTGGTAGAAGGACTCGATGGTCCGGCCCGTGTGGAGACCAACGAAGACCCAGGCCGCGCTCGGCAGCGCGGTGAGGACGACGAAGGCGATCGCCACCGTCACAGCGATCACGGGCCGGCGCGGGCGCGCCGGCCACCACAGGCCAAGGAACGCGGGATACAACAGCGCGCTCGTGAACTTGAACCAGACCGCGAGCGTGACCCAGACCCCTGCCCGGACCAGTTCGCCCCACCGCCTGCCGTCGACGTAGCGTAACAACGCCACCGCGCCCGCCAGAGCGCAGCAGATGCAGGGGGTGTCGAGTTGGGCATTTTGCGCGTAGTACACCGTCCCTGGGATGGTCGCGACAAAGCCGGCGGCGATCAACGCGATCTGTTCGCTGTGGAAGAGCCGCCTGACCAGCGCGGCCGCCAGGGGGATCGCGGCGATTCCGAACACGACGACCGGCAGGCGCGCGGCCCACTCGCTCGGACCGAAGACCCTGAACGCCGCCCACATCAGCCAGGGGACTCCCGGCGAGAAGGTGTGATCCAGCCCCAGTTCGTTGTGCTGTGCGAGCAGGCCGTATCGGTCGAAGTTCAGCGCGATCAAGGCGTAGTGGCCTTCGTTCCACGCGTTGGCGCCGATGCCGTTGAAGGGGCGGGCGATATGCGCGAATCGCAGCAGCGCCCCCAGGGCGGTGATCAGCGCGAGCCCCCACCGGTAGACCCCCACCGGCAGGTTCTGCCCCTCCCATGGAGCGGACGGCGTGCCGCGTCGATCGGGAACGGACACGACCGGGGGTTACTCGCCCAGTCTGACGCGGGCGAAGCGGCGGCGGCCGACCTGCACCAGCAGCCCGTCTCGGACCTCCACCTCCAGGTCCTCGTGGACGCGGGGTTGGAGTCGGCCAGGCCGGTCTCGACGAGCAGGCGCACGAGGCGGATCCGTCCGCCACGCAGGCGATCGCGGCCGAGGGTGACGTCGGGGATCTCCTCGGGAAGCTCGCGGGATCCGAAGACGCGGTCGAACTCCGCCTCGGCGGCGAGGGCGGCCGCCTCGCCGTGGTACCGCGCGGTGATCTCCCGGGCCAACCGCCGCTTGGCGTCGCGGGGATGCGCTCGGTTCGAGACGAGCGCCGCCTCCAGCGCGCGGATCTCGTCGAGTGGCATCTGCGTGCAGTACTCGAAATATGGGATCATCAGCTGGTCCGGCAGCGACATCACCTTGCCGTACATCTCGTTGGGGGGGTCGGTGATGCCGATCGCATTGCCCAGGCTCTTGCTCATCTTCTGGACCCCGTCCAGCCCGGGCAGCAGCGGGGTCAGCACGACAACCTGGGGCGCCTGCCCGACCTCCCGCTGCAGCTCCCGCCCCATCAGGTTGTTGAACTTCTGGTCGGTGCCGCCGAGCTCGACGTCGGCCTGGACCGCGACCGAGTCGTAGGCCTGACAGAGGGGGTACAGGAGCTCGTGCAGGTGGATCGGGAGCCGCTCGGCGTAGCGCTTGGCGAAGTCGTCGCGCTCGAGGATGCGGTGCACGGTGGTGCGGCTGGCCAGCTTGATGACATCGTAGAACGTCATCGGTCCGAGCCACTGGCTGTTGAAGGCGACGCGCGTCCGGGTGGGATCCAGAATCCGGCTGTACTGCTCGCGGTACGTCTCCGCGTTGCGCTCGATCTCCTGAGGCGTGAGCGACGGCCGGGTCTCGGACTTGCCGGAGGGATCGCCGATCAGGCCGGTAAAATCGCCGATGATCAGGACGGCTTCGTGGCCCAGATCCTGGAACTGCCGCAGCTTCTGCAGCACGATGGCGTTGCCGATGTGGAGATCGGGCGCCGTGGGGTCGAGCCCCAGCTTGACGCGCAGCGGCCGCCCCTCGGCGAGCTTCGCCAGGAGGGCGTCCTCGGTGACGATCTCCACGGTCCCCCGCCGGAGGCGCTCCAGCTGCGCCGCCGGGCTCAGGGCCGTCATCGGGCCGACGATCGCATCAGCGCGTCGCCCCCGTCCGCAGCCGCGGCGTGCAGTCGCGGTGCCAGGACTCGCTGAACTCCTCGGTTTCCACCTGCAGGGTCACGTGCCCGAGCCCGAACCGGTCGCACAACATCCGGCCGAGGTCCCCCAGCACGCGCTGGCTCTCCCGGGGATCCGCGATCAGCACGTGCCCGCTCACCGCCTCCATGCCGGAGGTGAGCGACCAGATGTGCAGGTCGTGCACGCTCATCACGCCCGCCACGGCCCGCATCGCCGCCTCCACCTCCCCGAGGGAGAGGTGCCGGGGGGTGCCCTCCATGAGCACCTGCACCGCCTCCTGGAGCAGCGGCCACGACGCGGCGAGGATCAGCCCGGCGATCGCCACGCTCGCGGCGGCGTCGGCCTGCCTCCACCCGGTGACCAGGATCACGAAACTCGCGGCGATGGTCCCCACCGCGGCCGCCGCGTCCGCGAGGGCGTGCGTAAAGGCGACCCGGAGGTTGAGGCTCTCGCCGCGGCCGGGCGCCAGCACGGCGCTGTTGACCAGATTGCCCGCCAGCCCGACGAGCGCGACGAGGAGCATGCCGGGAGCCGAGACCGGATGCGGGATCCGAAATCGCTGGACGGCCTCGTAGAGGATCGCGGCCGCGACCACCCACAGCGCCAGCGCGTTGGTGATCGCGGCGAGGATCTCCGCCCGCCGATACCCGTAGGACATTTGGGCCGTCGCCGGCCGAGCCGCCAGCCAGCTCCCGATAAATCCGACCCCCAGCGTCCCGACATCGGCGAGGAGATGCCCCGCATCGGCGAGGAGGGCGAGGCTTCCGGTCAGCCACCCGCCCACGGCCTCGACGGCCATCAAGCCGAGCGTGATGGCGAGCGCCAGGACGAAGGGGCGCGGTGCCTGCGCTCGCATCGGATGCCGGTGCTCGCGAGGAAGCGGCGCGCTCATCGCGCCGCGAGGTCCACGATCGTCGCCCCGCTTCCCCCTTCGCCTTCTCCGCCGAGCCGGAACGCCGCCACCTGGGGGTGCCCCGCGAGATGCGCGCGCACCGCCTCGCGCAGGGCGCCCGTGCCTTTGCCGTGAATGACCGTGACCCGACGGAGCCCGGCCAGGACCGCGTCGTCCAGATATTTGTCCAATTCCAGCGTCGCGTCCTCCGCGCCGAGCCCCCGAAGGTCGACGGTGGACGCAACCGTGAGCGCCTTCGCCAGTCCCGGGGCGGCCTCGAGGACGCGGGCGGGCTCACCGGCCTCGGCCGCTTCCAGCCGCCTGAGGCCGGCCAGGGGCACCCTGAGGCGAAGCGTCCCGGCGCGCACCTCGACCTCGCCGCGGTGATCGGGGCCAGCCTGGACGACCCCGGGCTGGTTGAGCGAGAGCACGAGGACGTTCTCGCCAACCTGCAGATCCCGCGGGGGAGATCCCCCGGCCGGGAGCCTCGCCTGGCCGGCATAGGATTCGGCGGCGGCGCTCAATTCGCGCAGGCGCGACCGCGCGCGCTCCGCGTTCTCGGGCGACGGATGCGCCTTCAGCGCGGCGAGGAGCGCGTCCAGTTCCTCCCTCCCGCGGCGCACCACCGCCTGCGCCTCCGCGCCGGCGCGTTCGAAGAACCGGCGGCGCTCGGCTTCGAGTCGCCTCGCCTCCTCCGCCGCCCGGGCCCGCTCGGCCGCGAGGTCCGCGCGCTCGCCGGCAATCGCCTCGCGCTCGCGCGCGAGCGCCTCCCGCTCGGCCTCGACCGATTGGAGGACCTGCGTGAGGTCGGTGTCCTGGCGCGAGCGCGTGCGGCGAGCCTGCTCGACGATCCCCGAATCCAGCCCGAGCCGCTCGGCGATGGCCAGCGCGTTGCTGCGGCCCGGGGTGCCGATGAGCAGCCGAAACGTCGGCCGCAGCGTCGCCTCGTCGAACTCCACCGACGCGTTCTCCATCCCCGGGTGGGTGTACGGCATCGCCTTGAGCTCGTTGTAATGGGTGGTGACCGCGGTGCACACGCCCAGCGCGTGCAGCGCCTCGATCAGCGCGCGGGCGAGGGCGACCCCTTCCGCGGGGTCGGTCCCCGCGCCCACTTCATCGAGGAGCACGAGGGCGCGCGCGCCGCCGGGCGGGTCCCGGTCGAGCGCGCGGAGGATCTCCACGATCGCCCCGAGATGCGAGGAGAACGTCGACAGGTTCTGCGCGATGCTCTGCTCGTCGCCGATGTCCGCGTAGATCTGGGGGAAGACCGCCGCCTCGCTGTCGCCGGCCGCGGGGATGTGAAGGCCGGCCTGGGCCATGAGGCTGAGGAGCCCCATGGTCTTGAGCGTCACCGTCTTGCCCCCGGTGTTCGGGCCGGTGATGATGAGGGTCCGAAAGCGGCCGCCCAGCTGCGCATCGACCGGCACCACCTCGCCGGAGAGCAGGGGATGCCTGGCGCGTCGAAGGTCCAGGCGGCCCTCCGCGTTGAGCCGGGGCGCGGACGCGCCCATCTCAAGGCTGAGGCGCCCCTTGGCCGCCGCGAGGTCCAACCGGGCCAATCCGTCCAGGGTGAGCGTGAGCGATGCGGCCGCCGCCCCGACCGCGCTGCTCAGCGACGCCAGGATGCGGGTGACCTCTTCCCGCTCCTCCGCGGCCAACTCGCGCAGGCGGTTGCCCAGCGGAACGGCCGCGAGCGGCTCCATGAACACCGTCACCCCGCTCGACGATTGATCGTGCACCACTCCCGGAAACTGCTGCCGGAACTCCGAGCGCACCGGGAGAGTGTACCGCTCGGCGCGGATCGTGATCAGCGGATCGCGCAGCATGCGCGCAATGGCAGGGCTGCGCAGCGCCTCTTCCAACCGGTCGCGCAATCGCGCGTCGGCGGTCCGCCGCTCCCGCCGGATCCGGGCCAGCGCGGGGCTGGCTCCATCGAGGAGCTCTCCGTCCGGGCCGATCGCCTCCCCGATCGCCTGCTCGAGATCGGGAAACACGGCGAGGACGTCGCCGATCTCCGCCAGGCCCGGGACCTCCGCCCGGCGGGCGCTCACAAACCCCTTGAGGGTCCGCGCGGCCGCCGCGGTGTCCCGGACGTCGAGGAGCTCCTGGATGGAGAGGACGCCTCCGATCGACGCCCGGTGGACCGGATCCCGGATGTCGTGGATGCCGCTCACCGGCAGTCCGTTCCCCACCTCGGCGAGCCGCCTGGCCTCGGACGTTTCCCGCTGCCCTCGGGCCGCCTGCTCCAGCGCCGGGGACGGCCGCAGCGCCAGGGCCGCTTCCCGGCCGATGGCGGACGCGCACAGCCCGGCGAGGCGCTCGGAGATCGCCGAGAACTCGAGCACCCGCAGGGTCCTGGGCGTCACGGGCGGCTCTCCCCGCGGGGGGCGCTCGTCGCTTCGATCGGTGTTTGAATGGAGCTCCGGAGAAAATCGAGGCAGGCCGGCGCCACATCGGTGAGATCGCGCAGCCGCTCGCCCATGCGCTCCCGGCCGACGCCCGCGAGCAGCGCGGGCACCGGGTTGAGCGTGTGCCCGTCCGTCCGCTCGTCTTCCAGGTTCCCGTGGTCGCTCGTGATGAGCACGAGGGTCTCATCCAGGTCGACGGCGCCCAGGACCGCTCCCAGGAACCGGTCGAGCCGCTCTACCACGCCCACCCGGTCGTCGATCCGGCCGTGGCCGGCCAGGTCGGTCAGAAAGTATTCGAACAGCGTAAACGCGTGGGCGGCGGCGATGCGGGCGAGGTGGCCGCCGGCGGCCTCCGGGGTGATCAGCGGCACGGCGTGCCCCCACTCCCGCAGGCGCGCGTTGGTGAGATCCTGGTAGACGGCCTGCCCCGCGAGCACGTCGTCGACGCCCCGCAGGCGCATCCCCGCCTGCAGCGCGTTCAAGGTGATCGCGGCGTGCCGGAGCCGGCGCGCCGCGACGGCGGTAAAGTACTCCGGCGTGTAGGCGTTGGCGAGCGTGGCGGGGATCTCGCGCCGGCGCAGCTCGATGAAGAGGCCGCGCTCCTCGAGCAGGGTGCGCAGGCGCGGCGTGGGGTAGGCGGTCACATGCCGCCCGATGAGCCGGGGGGCGTTTTCCCCCGTGAGGAGCGCCACCTGACCGGTCGCGCTTTGGGGAAGACCAGGCACCCCCAACTGGGCATCGAGGGGCACCAGCACGGCGTGCGCGGTGTGGACCGCAGCCGGCCCGGCCAACGGGCCCCCGAGCAGCCGCCGGAGCGCCGGCGTGTTGGCCCGGACCAACGGGTTGACGGCCGGGTCGGGATCGCCCAGCCCCACGCCGTCGACAAACACCATGAGAATCCGCACCGCCCGAATGATACCACAACCGCGGGCCGGGTTACCGGACCGGCCGCGAGAGAAACCGGGATCCGCGGAGGATGAACCGCCAGCGCCGGTTGGTGGCCTGCGAGATCCCGATTCGGCGGGTCGCCGCGATGGACTCGCGGCGGCGCGGGCCGCGCGCCAGGTACAGCGAGCCGGAGACAAGGTCGGCGCGGTTGTGGGCGAGCGTGATCCCCATCGCCTGCGTCAGCCGGCCGGGGCCGCTCCCCAGGATCCGCGCGTCGACGGTCCCGCGCCGGCGGCGCATCAGCTCCGCCCCCGCCACGGGCTCGATCGCGCGAAGCAGCACCGCGCCGGGGCGCCCCGGCGCCTCGGTCACCACGTTCATGCAGGCGTGGGTGCCGTAGCTGAGATAGACGTAGGCGGTCCCCGGGGGCCCCCACATCACTTCGCTGCGCGGGGTGCGACGGTAGGCGTGGCTCGCGGGATCGCGGGGGCCGCAGTACGCTTCGACCTCCACGAGTCTGCCGACGACCCGTCCACGCGGCGTCTCATGCACGAGATAGCAGCCCAGCAGGGCGCGGGCGACCGCGACCGTCGCGCGCGCGTAGAACGCCCTGGGCAGGCGCTTCAGCCGTCGAGGAAATCGAGGAGCCGTGCGAGGGGCCACGTGTTGATCACGCTGGGAGCCTCCACCCATCCACGCCGCGCCGTGCCGATCCCGTACGGCATCGTCCGGAGGTGGTCCACGCGATGCGAATCCGTGCCGATCTCGAAGAGCGCGCCGCGGTCGCGCGCCAGCCGGACATGCGCGTCCCGGAGGTCCAGCCGCTCTGGGTAGGCGCTGATCTCCAGGAGGGTCTCCGTGGTCCGGGCCGCGTCGACCACCGCTTCGAGATCGAGCTCGAAGGGAGGGCGCTGGCCCACCAGCCGTCCGGTGGGGTGGCCCAGCACGTCCAGGTGCGGGTTCTGCATCGCGGTGATCACCCGCCGGGTCATCTCTTCCTGGGACATGCGGAACCGGGTGTGGACCGAGCCGATCACCAGGTCGAGCGTTCGGAGCACCTCGTCGGGGTAATCGAGCGATCCGTCGGCCAAGATGTCGACCTCGGAGCCCATGAGGATCCGGAGGCCCACCCGATCGGCGATCGCTCGGACGGCGTCCGCGTGAGCGCGAAGGTCCTCGACGCTCACCCCGCCGGCAAATTTCAGGGAGCGCGAGTGGTCGGTGATGGCGATGTACTCGTAGCCGCGCGCCAGGGCGGCCCGCGCCATCGCCTCCGCCGTGTCGTCCCCGTCGCTCCACGTCGTGTGCATGTGGAGATCGCCGCGGATATCCCCCAGACCGATGAGCGAGGGGAGGGCGCCGCGCTGCGCCAGGTCGATCTCTCCCTGCGCTTCCCGGATCTCGGGGGGGATCCACTGGAGGGCGAGCGCCCCGTAGACATCCTCCTCGGTGTTCCCGGCGATCTTCCGCTCGTCCTCAACCCGAAAGACGCCGTACTCGTTGACCTTCAGGCCGCGGCGCACCGCCAGCTCGCGGAGCTGGACGTTGTGGTCTTTGCTGCCCGTGAAGTACTGCAGCGCCGCCCCGTACGACTCCGGCTCGACCGCCCGAACATCGCACTGCACCCCCGCGGTCCCGAGGAGGGCGCTGCTCAACGTCGGGCCCCGGCCCAGCACCCGACCGATCGCGGGCAGGCCCGCGAACACGTCCATCACCGCCCCCGGGGAGCGCGTCGCCACGACGATATCGATGTCCGCGATCGTGTCCCGCATCCGGCGGAGGCTGCCCGCCACGCTCACCGCCTCGACCCCGCTCACGCGGCCGAGCGCGTCCACGACCGCCTGCGCCTGCGGCAGCACGACGCCGATCGGCTGACGCGCGGCTTGCTGGCGGCGGCGCTCGATCCCCTGCAGGATGTTCTGTTCGGTCTTGGCTCCCAGCCGCGGCAGCTCGCGCACCTTCCCCGCCCGGGCGGCCTGCTCGAGCGCCGCCACGTCGGCGATGCCCAGCTGCTGGTACAGGAGCAGGGCGGTTTTCGGGCCGATTTCGGGAATCGTCATCAGGTCGGGCAACCCGGGGGGCAGCGTCTGCTGCAACTCATCGTAGTACGCGATCGTTCCGGTGCGGAGGTACTCCTCGATCTTCTGGGCCAGGCTCTCGCCGATCCCGCCGATCTTCCGGAGCTCGCCCCGAGCGGCGACCGCCTCGATGTCCTCCCCCAAGGCCTCCACCGCGCGAGCGGCCTTGCGGTACGCATTGATCCGAAACGCCGATTCCTGCTTGATCTCGAGGAGGTCGGCGATCTGGGAGAAGATCCGGGCGATCTCGAGGTTCTTGCCGCTCACCTAGAACAGCAGGCCGCCGGGGCCGAGCCGCGGGATGTGCACGGACAGCGACGGAGCGACGTTGAGCATCAGGGACTCGTACCCCCGCAGGACGAACCCCGCGACGGGCGACTTCTTGGCGTCGGATTCGAAGCCCTCGTGAAACGGGCTGGCCAAGGCGATGATCAGGAACGCCCCCATCAACGCGACGCCTCGAATGCCGCCCATCACCCCCCCGAGCATCTCGGAGACCGGGGCCGTTTTGACCGCGTGCATCAGCCGGATGAGCGCCCCCACGGAGACGTACAACCCGAGCCAGATGAACACAAACGCCAGGAAGCCCGCCCACGGGGTCGGCAGGAACAGGCCGGTGTGGAGGGACGGGACCACCCCCTGGTACAGCGCGGACGCGGCCAGGAACGCCCCGAACAGGGCCAGCAGATCGAGCACGCCGGCGAGGACGCCGTAGCGCGTGCCGCGGAGGATGGAGACGAGGACAGTCGCCAGGGTGAGCCAATCGATCCAGTTCACTGTGATGGTGGCGGCCACCCCTCCTGGTCTACTCCACGCGGTGATCGGCTCACTCGCGGAGCTGCACGCCAAGCGTTTCCTGGAGGCCTATTCGAACCCGCCGGATGATTTCCTCCGCTTCCTCTGCGGTCAGGGTGCGGTCCCGATCCCGCAACCGCAGCCGGTAGGCGAGGTTGCGGTGGCCGGGCGGGACCGGCGGGCCGGCGTAGACGTCGAACAGATCCAGCGCTTCCAGCAGCGGACCCGCGCCGGCGCGGATCCCCTCCTCGATCGCGGCGGCGGGCAATGGATCAGGCGAGACGACGGCGATGTCGCGCTCCACCGCGGGATACCGGGGAAGCTCGGGGGCCGAGCGCACCAGCACCATCATCGGGAGGAGCGCCTCGAGATCGATCTCTGCCACGTAGGCTCGATGCGGCAGCCGCCGCGCCGCGCCGAGGTCCGCGTGCAGTTCCCCGAA
>Ga0307479_10002778_pt1 | contig 15875 bp, 10 predicted proteins | sample atmos_gasesECM4C_FD_203743 | JGI IMG/M metagenome (GOLD analysis project Ga0307479, IMG submission 203743) | Hardwood forest soil microbial communities from Morgan-Monroe State Forest, Indiana, United States - atmos_gasesECM4C_515 | ecosystem: Environmental > Terrestrial > Soil > Temperate... | reverse complement strand
CCAGACGCGCTCGCACATCGTAAAGCTTCTGTCCGTCGTAAACAGGGCTCCGCACTTCCGGAGTCTTCAACCAATCGACGTTCCGGAGATACTCCATCATGCCCAGCGGGTCACGCGTTCCCGGCGGCACCACGGCCGCAGTCGCGTCTGCCGGTGCGGGGTCCTTGCCCGCCGTCGTCATCCGCTGCAGGGATTGCACTTTCTGCCCGCGCTCGTCCAGGCGCATTTCGTATTGCAGGCTCGTGAAAATGCCGGCATCGCTGTAGGAATCGAATTGGTCATCCAGCGCAAACACCATCCGCAGGGGGTTCTCTGTGTGAGCAAATGCCTGAAGGTGCCAGGCGTTCTTTCCCAGGAAATTTCGCCGTTCCGCGACACGCACGCGCAGGTTCGCTACATTATTCAAATTAGACACGTTCGCCGTATATTCCAGGGCTTCGCCGACCCGCAGCGGTTCCCCCTCATCCTTCTCCACTGGGGCGGTTTTTGGCCGGCTGGTTCTATCCCCAGAATCCGATGACTTGATATCTTTCGCTGAGCTGTTCGCTCTTGGAGTATTCATCGCGTTTGTGTCCAAGGCGCCAGCGTGTGCCGCTTCGGCTTGCGTTTGCGCTGCCCGATTGTGCTGCCAGAAAAACGCAGCACCACCGCACAGGAGTGCAGTCAAGGCGGCGATTCCAGCACTCTTCAAGTAGCTCATGCTGTTTATGCGACCTTCCATCGGTTCGAACCTTTGCGTACCTGTATTCCGTCGTACAATACGCGTTTATGCCGGGCTCGTGGCTCCGGTCGCGGCAGCCCCGGCTCAACTTTGAGCGTACCAAAACGAGCGGCGCTCGTGTTTTCAGAACGTGCGGTAATTGTCGCAGCCGCACGCCGGGGTCCGGTGCCCTGAATCGAGGAGGATTTTTCGCATGCGCTTTTTGGTGACAGGTGGCGCTGGCTTTATCGGCTCGAATACGGTCGACGAACTTGTGCGCCGCGGGCACAGCGTGGTCGTTTTGGACGATCTTTCCTCCGGCAAAGAAGAGAATTTGGCGGAATCCCGCAACAAGATTTCGTTCATCAAAGGGAGCATCACGGACCTCGAAGCGGTGCGCAAAGCCGTTCACGAAGCCGAATGCGTACTCCATCTCGCCGCGCGCACTTCCGTGCCGCGGTCGGTAAAAGATCCCATCGAAACCAACCGCATCAATGTTGACGGCGCACTTAACGTTCTCGTCGCGGCTCGCGACGCCAAGGTCAAGCGCGTGGTGGTCGCCGCTTCCTCTTCTGCTTATGGGGAGACACCTACTCTGCCAAAAGTGGAAACTATGCCGCCGGAGCCCATTTCGCCTTACGGCGTCACGAAATATGTAGGCGAGCTATATGCACAGTTGTTCGGCCGGGTTTACGGCCTCGAAAACGTTTCGCTGCGCTATTTCAATATTTTCGGGCCCCGGCAGGATCCAGGTTCCCCCTACTCCGGCGTGCTCGCCAAATTCTGCTCGGCCTTCCTCGAAGATACACAGCCGGTGATCTTTGGCGACGGCGAGCAGACGCGCGATTTCACATTTGTGGAAAACGCCGTGCAGGCCAATCTGCTGGCTTGCGAAGCGCCGAATGTTTCGGGCAAGGTTTTCAACGTCGGTACGGGCGGACGTTTCTCCTTGAATCAAACTCTCGAGCTTCTTTGCAAGATTTCAGGTAAACGCCTCGAAGCCAAGCACGATCCGCCGCGCGATGGCGACATTCGCGATTCGCAGGCGGACACCACACAGGCGCGTGAGTTTCTCGGCTATGAGCCTCAAGTGGGCTTCGAGGAAGGCCTCCGCCGCACGTTCGACTGGTACCGCAGCGTCCACACTAAGGCAGAAGCAAAATAGCCGACAGCGGTGCGTCACCGCCCCGCACGCACTTTTTTTCTTGGTGTCAAAACAGGCTGATGTCTGCGCTATCCCTCTGACTCTTCTTCGCCTCCGTCGTTCCGGTGCTGCGCCGCCCCAGCCGGAACGATATGAGGAACGCCAGCATCATTCATCTTTTTATTGAGGGCCGGCAGGTCTTCTTCGGCAATTTTCTTTACCTGTTCGGAAGCCTCCTTCACCAGTGGCGTCAGTTCCGCCAATTTATCTTTTTGCTGGCTGCCCGGCGCGGCCACGAAGCCATCCAGGTCCTCCAGCAGATTTTGCACCTGCTCTGGCAGCGGATTGGGCTTCCATTCGAACGGCGGTCCGGCATTGCCTAAGCCTTCCCGCTCGCGAATGAACTTCTCGGCCACTGCGTCAACTTTCTTCTGCAATTCCTCCGCCGCTTTCTGAATCTCCTCCGGAATCTTCGTAGCGTCCGGCTTACCCGCCTCTTTCTTCCATCGCTCACGCGCTGCCTTCAATGCTTCCTTGATTCCGTCGATGGTCCTGCGATCCTTGTCCGTGGTTTTCGCCATCGCGTATAGCAGCTCGATCGCAGCACGGCGTGCCGCGCGGTCAGCCTCGGAGATCGTGACACGGGAGTCCTCTTCCACAACGACCCTCTGCTCGGCTGATTTCTCTCCCGCTTTGACCTTCAAGGTGTATTCGCCCGGCTCGACGAGCGGCCCGCGTGGACCAAACCCATAACCCGCCGCAATCTCTTCGAGTTGTTCCGCAGTGGGCTCCGCCGGCGAATTCCACCGCAGGTCCCAGTTCGTGCGGTTGACTCCCGCAGCTCCGGGCCCGTCAAATTCGCGCACCAGTGTGCCCTCTTTGTTGGAAACGCTGATCTTCACCTTGCCTTCTTTTTTCGCAGTGCCTGCGGTCTTTGCCTTCTCGTCCGCTGTCGATTTGTCTTTATCACCCGTGTCCGTCTTCGGCGCTTCCGGTGGAACTGGTTCCTTTAGGTAATAATTCAAAATCGTGCCGTACGCCGGATTCTTTCCCGTGAACATCTTCTGCCCCGCGCTCCAGCGGCGGTTGCGCAGGTGCCAGGTCGTAGCGGGCCGCGGTGCAAATAAGGTGATATCCGACGCCGCCACGCCCGCATCCCACTTCTCTACAGGCGTCAAATCGTCGAAAACCCAGATCGAACGGCCATGCGTCCCGAGCACGAGGTCGTTCTCCCGCGCCTGAATTTCAATATCGTCCACCGGCACGGTTGGAAAATTGTTTTTAAACGCTGTCCAGTTCGCGCCGCGGTCCCACGATACCCACAGTCCGAACTCCATCCCGGCAAACAGCAAATTCGGATTCCGCGGATGTTCCCGCACCACGTGCACGCTCCCGGCTGCTTCGGGAATCCCGTTGTGAATCGCTTTCCAGTTCTCTCCGTAATCCGTCGTCAGGAAAATGTAAATGTGGTAGTCGTCGCTGCGATGCCCGTCGAACGAGACATAAGCGGTTCCTTCAGCGTATTTCGAAGCAACCACCCGGCTCACGTAAGTTCCCTTCGGAACTCCGGGCACGCGTGAGGCCATGTTCTTCCAGCTCTTTCCGCCGTCGCGCGTCACCTGCAAGTTGCCGTCGTCCGTCCCCGCCCACAGAACATTCGGCGTCAGCGGCGATTCGCTCAGTGTCGTGATTGTGGGATATTCCTCCACGCCGTCGTGCCGCGAAAGCGTGGTCTTATCTGGTGTCTTGCCTAAAATCGGCAGCTTGTTGCGGTCCACCCCTGTCGTCAAATCACCGCTTATCCGCGTCCACGTGTCGCCGCGGTCCGTGGACTTGAAGAGATAATTTCCCGTGTAGTAGATCGTTTTGTGGTCGTGCACGGAAACCGCCACCGGGGAATTCCATTGGAATCGGTAGTGCGGCTCTCCGGCCTTCGCCTCCGGCCTGATGGAGCGCTGCTGCCCCGTCCGCAAGTCGCGCCGGTCGATGTAGCCATCCTGGGCCTCGGCGTACAGAATCCATGGTTCCACAGGATCGATCTGCACGTAAAATCCGTCACCACCGTGAATCACTTGCCAGTCCTCGTTCACAATTCCATCGCGGGTCAAGGAAATGCTCGGCCCGCACCAGCTTCCGTTATCCTGCAATCCCCCGCAGATGTTGTAGGGTTTCTGGTTGTCCAGCCCCAATTCGTAGAACTGCCCGATCGCAATCGTGTTGATGAAGTCCCAGGTCTTCCCGTTGTCGTAGCTCCAGTGAATTCCCCCATCTGATCCCGTGATGACGTGGTTCGAATCCCGGGGATCGATCCACATCGCGTGAAAATCGCCGTGGATGCTCTTCACGCGCTCCGTCGAAAACTTCTTCCCGCCGTCCTCGGAGTAATACATGGACGCTCCAAGGGCCCAGATCCTCAAGTCGTTATTGGGATCCACCCGCACCTGGCTGTAATACGATGGCCGCGGATTTGTATCGCTCATTTTTATCCATGTCTCGCCTTTGTCTTCGCTGCGGAAGATTCCGCCCTTCTCGTGCTGCACCAGCGCGTAAACGATGTTCGGATCTTTGCGATAGATATCCAGCCCGATGCGTCCCGTTTCTCCGCCGTTTTCATAAGGCAGACCCTTCGTCAACTTCTTCCACGTCGCGCCGCCGTCCGTGGTCTTGTAAATCCCGCTGTCCGGCCCGCCTCCATTGAATCCGTAGGGTGTGCGCCGCCGTTCATACGCCGCGGCGTACAGTGTTTCAGGGCTTTCCGGATCCATGGCAATGTCGCTTACGCCGGTATCCTCGTTGATTTTCAGCACCTGCGCCCAGGTTTTTCCGCCGTCTGCCGTTTTATAAACGCCCCGCTCCGCGTTTGGCCCCCACAAATGCCCCAGCGCGGCCACGTACACCACATCTGGATTTTTAGGGTGAATCACGATGCGGCCGATGTGATGCGTCGCTGCGAGCACCGGCTTCTGCCAGCTTTTTCCGCCGTCGAGCGACTTGTAAGCCCCATCGCCCCACGAAGAACTCTGCCGGTTGTTCGGTTCCCCCGTGCCCACCCACACGACGGACGGATCCGAAGGCGCAATCGCGATGTCTCCAATCGTGGACACGCCTTCTTTGTCGAATACCGGCTCCCAGGTCGTGCCGTTGTTGGTTGTCTTCCAAACACCGCCCGACGCCACTCCTACAAACACGATGTTCGGGTTGCTCTCCACGACCGCAAAGTCGTCGATTCGTCCGCCCATGATGGCGGGGCCGATCTCGCGAAATTCCAGATTCTTCAGTCTGTCGGCTGGATTCGGCTGGTCGGCCGGCCCGGCCGGCGCAGCCGTAGCCAACGCGCCGCAAAGCGCCACCAACCCTAGAGCAATTCTCAAGACAGGCAAAAAGCGATTCATAGTCATCTCCCCGATGCAAAGCTCGGCATCATACCGCCTCAGACCCGCCGTGCGCATCAGATGTTTCTAGAAGGGTGTATGCACCAATTGGGAACAGACGCGCGGGCTGCAAATTGGTTTTCCTTGCGTCTTCGGCTACACATCGTTTCCCCCGCATGCTAGGCTATCGCACTGCTTTCCTTGACCGCATGGTTCCCGTGAATCGCCATCCGCATGCCCGGAATTTCTCCGCGCTCCGGCTTTTCTTCCTGACCGCGCTCTTTGCTTTATTTTCCTCATCGTCCGCCCTTGGCGCGCGCCCTCAGCAGATTCATTTGCCTTCCGGCAAGGGCGGCATCGCCGAACTCTCCTCCACCGGACCACAGCGCCGGCAGGGCGACCTCTACATTGCGGACGGAGACGTGGACATCCGCTACGGCGATTTCCGCCTGCGCGCCGACCACATCGAATACAACAACAAAACCTCGGAATCCGTCGCTCGTGGCCATGTGCAATTTGATTACGAGAATCAGCATCTCGAAGGAGACGAAGCCCGCTACAACGTGAGCACCAGCCGGGGCATGTTCCGCAACGTGCGCGGCACCGTCAGGATCGCGCGTCGTCCCAACCCCACTCTCTTGCTGTCTGAGAATCCTCTCTACTTCCAGGCGCGCGAAGTTGAGCGCCTTCCCGGTGACATCTACCTCGTCCGCGAGGCCTGGATCACAGTCTGTGATCCAGAGCACCCCAAGTGGCAGTTTTACACTGCTCACGCACGCATCCGCCTCGATAAGACCATCGCCCTCGTCAATGCTAATTTTCGCCTGTTCCGCGTTCCGCTCATCTGGCTTCCCTATGCCACCGCGCCCGCGGGGCGCAAGGTCCGCCAGTCCGGCTTCCTGATTCCGGAGCCCGGCAATAGCTCGCGGAAAGGTTTCATCCTCGGCGACGCCTATTACTGGGCGCCGGCTCCCTGGTTCGACACCACCATGGGCCTGCAGTACCTCAGCCGGCGCGGTTCGGCCGAACGGGGCGAATTTCGCGCCCGGCCTTTTGAAAATACCTCCATCAAATACACCTATTTCGGCGTCATCGACCGCGGCCTTAAGGACGAGATGGGCGTGCGTCATCCTCAGGGAGGCCACCAGCAGCGGGTCGAAATGCAATCTTTGCTCCCCCATCATTGGCGGTTTGTCGCCGATGTCAATGAGCTCTCTTCCCTGACGTTCCGGCTCGCTTTTGCCGATACCTACGGAGAGGCCATCAACTCCGAAGTCCTCAGCGCCATTTTTCTCACCAACAATTTCAATGGCTTCAGCTTCAACCTTGCTGCGCTCAATGACCGGAGTTTTCTGACCATAACGCCTGAAACCAGCGTTGTGCTGCACAACATCCCGGAAGCCCGCTTCGGCTCAGTGGAGCAGGCGCCGTGGAAGAAACTGCCCGTCTATTTCGGTTTCGACTCTTTCGTTGGCGCCGTCCACCGCCAGGACACAGTCATCGACACACCAGACTTCGTGCAACGCGCCGAATTCGCGCCCCGCGTCACCATTCCGATTCATTTCGGTCCCTGGCTGGGTGTCACTTCTTCTGCTGCCTACCGCACCACCCGCTACGGAGATTCGCTCAATTCCAGCGGCTTGGTCAGCGGACAAGCCATTACACGCAACACGGGTGAATTCACGCTCGAGCTCCGTCCGCCAACTCTTGAGCGCTTTTTTGACAGACCCCCGCGCGATAAAAACAAGCGCAGGAAAAAGTACAAGCACACGATTGAACCGGAGATTACCTATCGCTATGTGACAGGCGTCGACAATTTTCCGAACTTTATCCGCTTTGACGCCGACGCCACGCTGACGGACACGAATGAAGTCGAGTACGGCGTTACCCACCGCTTCTACCGCAAAGAGGGCGACGATGCCCCGCAGGAGCTTGTTTCCTGGCGCCTCGTCCAGAAGCACTTTTTCGATCCCACCTTCGGCGGCGCCATCGTCAACGGGCAGCGCAACGTTTTCGCGACGCTGGATTCGATTACGCCTTTCGCTTTTGCACTCGGCCCGCGGAACTCTTCTCCGATCATCAGTGACGTCAATATCACTCCGGGCGGGCGCTATGATGCCGAACAGATCCTCGAATATGATCCGCAGCTTTCAAAAATCACCGTCATCGGCACGCTGCTCAAAGTGAAGCCCTACAAGGATTTCTTCGCGACCGTCGCGCACTTCCGTCTTCAGGCCGACCCTATCCTGCAGCCGCTCTCCAACCAGGTTCGCACGCTGATCGGCTATGGCAGCGAGACCCGCAGGGGTTTCAACTTCACTACCGGGATCAGCTACGACATCACCAACAGCGCGCTCCAGAACCAGATCGTGCAAGTCAGCTACAACGGCGGCTGTTGCGGAATCGCCCTGGCCTACCGCCATGTGTCTCTTGGCACAGTTCGCACCGACAATCAATTCAGCGCGGCGCTGATCATCGCCAATATCGGCACTGTCGGAAATCTACGCCGCCAGGAAAAGATCTTTTAGATGAGCGACGCCGATCTTGCCTTTGCTTCCATCGAAGAAATTGCCGCCCTCTTCCGCAAGCGGAAACTCTCTCCCGTCGAGTTGACCAAGCTCATTCTCGACCGCATCGAGCGCTTCAATCCGAAGCTGAACGCCTACATCACCGTGACCCGCGACTTCGCGCTCACTCAAGCGAAGAAAGCCGAAGCCGAGCTCTTCGCCTCGCGCGGCCGCAAAGGGCTTCGCGACCGCGGCCCTCTCCACGGCGTCCCCATCTCCCTGAAGGACAACATCTGTACAAAAGGCATTCGCACCACCGCCGGCTCCAAAATTCTCGCCAACTTCGTGCCCGAACAGGACGCGGTGGTTGTCGCGAAACTGAAAGAGGCAGGCGCTATTATCATCGGCAAAACCAACCTGCATGAATTTGCCTACGGCGCCACCACCAACAATCCTCACTACGGACCTGCGCGCAATCCCTGGGACCTGTCGCGCATCCCCGGTGGCTCGAGTGGTGGCTCCGCCGCGGCCGTCGCTGCCGGCCTGTGTTACGGCAGCATCGGCACCGACACCGGCGGCTCCATCCGCATCCCCGCTTCCCTCTGTGGCATCGTGGGCCTTAAGCCGACACTCGGCCTCGTCAGTGACACCGGTGTCATCCCTCTCTCCAAGACGCTTGACTGCCCCGGGCCACTCGCCCGCTCGGCGCGCGATGCGGCCATACTGCTGAACGCCATCGGTGGCCTTGAGACTCACAACCGTGGCCGCTGGTCCCCGCGCGCATTTTTCCTGAAGCCCAGGAAATTCTGCCTCGGCTTGCCCAGGGAATTCTTCTTCGATGTGATTTCCCCTGAAGTGCAATCGCTCTTCGAATCAGCTCTGCGCGAGATCCGCAAGCTCGGTGCGCGCATCAAGCAGGTTTCGATCCCCCTGTTGAACGCCACGGAAGATGCCGGCAACCAAATCGCCTGGCCCGAAGCCACCCACTTTCACGAACAGTCTGGATGGTTTCCATCACGCTCGCCGGATTATGGAGAAGATGTCCGCACTCGTCTCGAACTAGGCGCCAAAACTTCCGCCGTTGTATATCTCGAAGCGCTCGCCCAACGCGTGCGTTTTATTCAGGAATTATCATCGAGGATGTCCGGCGCTGGCATTGACGCCCTCGTCGTTCCGACCACTCCTCTCGCTGCGCCGCTTATCGGAGAGGAAAGTACTCGCATCTCCGAAAAAGATCATCCCACGCGTGCCCTGCTTCTCCGCCTCAACCGTCCTGCCAACCTCGCCGGCGTACCCGCCATTTCCATTCCCCGCGGCTTCACGTCATCAGGTTTGCCCGTGGGCTTGCAATTCATCGGCCTCCACACCGCCGAACTCGCCCTCCTGCAAATCGCCCACGCCTACGAACTCACCCATCCTCGTCAGCGCCCTCCGCTTTTGTACTGATTACCCCTTTGCTTCGCGCGTCCGTTTGTGCGGCGGGTTGTCATCCTGAGGCCATCCGATGAGGATGGCCGAAGGACCTCAACCTTCGCAATGAATCCCACTGATCCAGCAAAGCGCCATTCACAGCGATTCACTGGCGGGTACTCATTCTGCCGGCGCGGCCACAGCTCCGCGCTTTTTCATCAACCACGCGCCAATCGCGTATCCCAGTGTTCCGGTGATCATTCCGCCGAAAATATCCGCCACGTAGTGATACCGTCCCCAAACCGTCGAAACGCACATACACAGCACCAGCGGCAGCATCACCCAGAAGAGCCACCGCTTGTGCCGCCAAGCTCCCCACAACGCCGCGAACGATCCCGCCACATGCTCCGAGGGAAACGCGGCGCCGCGCACGCGCCCAAAGTGCTCGATGAAATTGATCGCCGCCGTCGCCGCTCCACCCCGCAGTTCGTCGTGCCACGCGCCCGCCATTGCGAACCATGGGCTTTCGATCGGAAAAGAAATCGCGATGACGTAGCCGATCGCGTATCCCACCGCGGAATACGTCATCACGGCCCAGTATCCGCTCCAATCCCGGCGGTAATACAAAATACCGCCCAGCACGAGGAGATAGACGAAGTAAGTCAGGTAAGCGAACTGTATGAAGTCATTCCGCGCGGGCGTCGCGAATTGTTCCAGCCATACTGCCGGATGCACACCCGTCAGCCAGTGATCGAACGCGATGAGTTTCGCGTCCTCCCATCCAGGATTCACCAGGTGCACGAGTTTCCCTAACTCCTCGAAGCAGAACAGAAAAAAAAGATGCGGGTACCAGTGCCGCCAGAAGTGCCACCGTCTTGTTGAAAGTGTTTCTCCATTTCGCCGGGCGTGTTCCGCCGCCCGCGCTTCGACTCGGCACAGAACAAAAATCAGCGCCGCCACGACGAATTGTGCGCCCACAAGGTGCATCGGATGCGCCAGATTGTCCGCGAAAAGTACGATCAGCGCGCTCGACATTCCCAGATACCCCAGCGCAACCCACTCAAACGCCCCGCACGCCACCCAACTCGCAAACACTTCCCGCTGCAACCAGACCGCAAGGCCTTCTCCCGCTAATTCGCCTTGCGCCGCGCCTTCAGCCACTCGCAGAGCGTTCGCACCCGTCTGCCACTCAAGCGCAACCGCTTCCGCATTTTTTCTGTGTCCCACTCTTGCACTGCCGTTCATGCTCCCATCTCCAATCCCGCAACTCCGCTCTCGCCGCATCTTTTCCGACGTAGTTCGTGCGTTGCCTGCGTGCTTTGCGTTGATTCTGCATTCAGCCGCTTTTCCCAGAGCACTGTTTGCCAATTCCTCCGCTGCGCAATCCGCAGCAGTTCTTTCGAAGGGTTCACCGCCACCGGTCGTCCCACCGCCGCAAGCATCCACCGATCCATCGCGCTGTCTCCGTACGCGTAGCATTTCGTCAGATCGAGCATCCCTTTCTCCGCCAACCTCCTCACGGCCTCCGCCTTCGCTTCTCCATACATCGCTGCGCCGATCACCCGCCCCGTCCACTTCCCCTCACGTTCTTCCAATCGCGTCGCGCACAGGTGAATCTCCGCCGCCAGACCGCGCGCTTTCATTTTCGCTTCCAGTTGCTCCGCCGCTTTGTGCGCTAGAATCTCCAGCGTCCCGCTCACAAGTACAATTTTGTGTCCTTGCTTAACGTGCCATGCCACGCGATCCACCGCCGCCGCAAGAAACGAAATCCCGCTGGCCTCATATTTCGTTGTCTCGATCGCCACTCCCCGCAAATGCATCTTGTTTAGGTATCGATTCACGCGGATTCCTCGCCGCGCCAAGCGCAACGCTTCCCTGAACCACAAAAAATAATTCTTCACCGGGATTCCTCCCCGGCAGCACAGCATTCGAAAGAACGTCCTCTCCAGCGAAGGCCCCGCCACCATCGTTCCATCCAAATCAGAAAACGCCGCAATCTTTCCGCTGCTCTCTTTCACTTCTTTCACGCCGCCTCCCGCATCGCGTTCCTCGCCGAACGCCCCGCGCCTCCGGAAACATACCGCCAGCCCTCCACCAGCACAGGCAGCCCGCGCAGCAAACAAAACGCCGCCGTCAGCCATGCCAGCGCCTGCGCACCGATTCGAATCGCAGCGTGCGCCTCCGACGCCAGCTCGCCAACCAGCGCTGCCGGGCCTCGCGTCAGCGCCAGCTCCAATCCCAGGTAACAGAAGCATAGGCACTTCAGTGCCGCATACAGTCCGCGGCTCCAGCGCGACGCCACCAGCGCCCGTCCCCACCAAGTTCGCAGCATCGCGTTCGCTCCCCATCCCGAATGTCCCGCGCGCATCGCCAGCCCGCGCAGGAAATCGGTCGCCGCTCCCCGCGCGAAAAAAAATACCGGCAGCCACAGCGACACCATCCCCACGACAGCGAAATAAGTGAAGTACACGTTTTCGATCATGCGGTCTCCCAGGATGTCCAGCTGCGCCCCCACGGGAGTCGCCAGATTTTTCTGCCGCGCGATGTGGCCATCCAGCGCGTCCAGCGCGATCGCCGCCGCCGTCAAGGCCACCGCCGCAAAATTCGCCCACGCTCCTCGCCCGAACAAACTCACCGCCGCGAATCCCACGGCCACCCTCAGGAGCGTCACTTTGTTCGGCGTCCATTTCATGTTCATGTGCACCTGCCGACCTCCGAAGAGCGTCCTCTCTCAGCCATCGCATGTGCCCGGCCAATTCGCAAACCTGCAAGCCTTGCAAAATCAGTTCTTTGCAACGCCTCCATCCCATCAATATCTCCACCCGCGTCAGCTAAATGCTTCATCTGTCGTCGTTTCGCTTCTCTGGTTTCTTTCTTGTTTCTGCTGCGTCTAATCACCTGTCTGCTCTCCGCTGGGGCACTCCGCAAGTAAGGTCTTTTCCTGCCTTTATGCGAGAATAAATACTTCGCCGCACCGTTTTCGTTTGCGGCGCTTCTGCCCGAGAGGACTCTTCTGCGCGAGCGGGCGGCAAAAAACGAGGATAGGAACGGTGGGAACCAGACAATTGAGGCATAAAAAATTTAGATGACGGACGTCTCTTTAGCCGCAGCTTTTCTCGCAGGGCTGGTTTCTTTTCTTTCGCCTTGCGTTCTTCCGCTCGTGCCCGGTTACATCTCCATGCTTTCTGGCATCGGCATGGAGCAATTGCGTCAGGGGCAGCCGCCCCGCGCCGGTCTTTTTGCCTCCTCCCTCTCCTTCGTCGCCGGTTTCTCTCTCGTCTTCATTTCGTTCGGCGCTTCCGCCAGCGCCGTCGGTTCCTTCCTCCGCCAGAACCGCGCGCTCCTCGCTCCGGTCGCCGGCGCGCTCATCCTACTTTTCGGCCTCCACCTTCTCGGTGCGCTGGCCAAACTCAATTTACGTTCCGGCCTCATACTCGGCCTCGTCTTGATCGCGCTCGGCGTCGCGTCGCTCGTGCATCACGGCCCGCTTTTCGCCGGCCTCGGCGCCGTTCACTTTTTCTCGCTTTCGATCATCGGCTTCTTCGGCCCAACCCTTGCCCGCTGGCTCAACCGCGACGTTCATCTGCGCAGCACCAGCACGCAGCCCGGCATCTGGAGCGGCTTCTTTCTCGGCTTCGCGTTTGCTTTTGGCTGGACGCCCTGCATCGGCCCGATTCTCGCCACGGTTCTGGCGCTCGCGGCCGCCAGCGACACCATCGCGCGCGGCGTGCTCCTTCTCGCCGTTTACTCCGCGGGACTCGCCGTGCCGTTTCTGCTTACCGCATTGGGCATCGGCCAGTTTTTGCGCTTCTATCAGCGCTTCCGAAAATATCTTCACGCCGTCGAACTTTTCAGCGGCGCGCTCCTGCTTTTTGTGGGCGGCTTGGTCTTTGTAAATAAATTGACGTGGCTTGCCGGAAAGCTCAGTTTTCTCAACGGCGTGGTTTTCTGGCTGGAAAAAACTTTGACGGGAGCGACGTAACGCGTGTTGCGCGCCAGTCCCCGGCGCGGTTGACGCCATCTCTCGATATATTAAAATCAGAGGAATCGCATGAAGCGAATGGTCTTGGTCTTGACAACGGTTTTGGCGCTCATTGCCGGCACTTATTTTGCCGACAGAGTCACGCGCGTAAAGCCAAAAATCACCGTGAAGCTGGACAGCCCAGCGTTCACCGCGAAACTTGCGCCGGACTTCATCCTCAAGGATCTGGACGGCAAAGACGTATCCCTCAGCCAGTACAAGGACCAGGTTGTGCTCCTAAATTTCTGGGCCACCTGGTGCGATCCCTGTTTCATCGAGATTCCCTGGCTGATCGAGATGCAGCAAAAATACTCCGGCAAAGGTTTCACCATCCTCGGCGTCGCTTTGGACGAAGAAGGCAAGAGCGTCGTGGCCCCCTGGGTTGCCAAAGAACGCTTTGAAGTGGGCGGCCAGAAGCTCCCCATGAACTACCCCATCCTGCTCGGCAACGACGCCGTGGGCGACAAATTCGGCGGCCTCCTCGGCTACCCCACTAGCATCCTCATCTCCCGCGACGGCAAAATCATCAAGCGCGTCACCGGCATCCTCACCTACGATGAAATCTCCAAAGCCATCGAATCCCAGCTCTGAACGCGCTGCCCCTACTTTCCCTCCCGTTCACCCGAATATTTCCGAAAGGCGCGCCGTCGCTCCTTATTGCGGGGAATCGCGGTGACTTATGGGATCTTCGTTTCAAGGCTCGCGTCCACTTGGATGTTCTTGCCCTCCCTCCAGCTTTCCCCCCTCCCCGGTCCTGAGATTCCGATCGAGAAAACCAACCGCTCCGACCCAGACAGCGCCCGCACAATATCCGGCGACGACATCGCTTGGGTAATGCACCCCCAGGTAAATGCGCGAAACTCCGATCATTGCAACCAGGACCACAGCGCCCATCCAGACGCAGAATTTAGCGCCCCATCCGCGCGCACGCGCGGCTAGAATCGCGGCGAGTATCCCGTAAAAACAGAATGAACCCAAGGCGTGGCCGCTCGGGAAACTATACGAGCTCGGCGTAGAGCCGAAAAAGGCAACCGGCCGTGGGCGATGGAAAGCATGCTTCAATGCGACATCGAGCGCAGCTACGCCAAGCATCGTGATTGCCAGCAATGCGGCCGTTCGGGCGTGTCGAAAATAAAGAGACACGCAAATCGCCAACAAGCACATCGTGGTCACCGCCGCCACTGACCCCAGAAATGAGAATGCCTGCATCAACCGGGTAAGGCCGGGCGTGGCGAGTTGATGGACGGCAGTTCGCACGAAATCATCGAATTGCTGCGTGTCTCCCTCAAGCATCTCTTCCGCCAGCCACCCGAAGACGAAAAGTGCCATCGCGGCGACCAGAAGGGCGCCTAGGAGCAAGAAGACACTTTTTACTTTCTTTCGCTTGTCCATTTCGCTGGATTTGGGAAGATCCACGTGAATGCGATATCTCCAGGGGTCGTCGATCTAGGAAAGGTAGCAAACTTCTGGCAGTTGCACGGTTAGCCGCAGATTGAAAAACTGGCAACGGAAATTGGCGAAGGTATATGGAGCCGCGGTGGCGTGCAGCGAGATTCGCTCATCTTTTCTCACCGGGTTTTTGTACGGCGTCTACGTCCTTATCGCCCTTCCCCTTGGAAAATACTGGGTTATCGATCGTTCCCCCGATGTGAAAAGGAAATTGCAATTTGCCGTCTACTAATGCGGCTCCGGACAGCCGGGCCATGGTGTTGGTGAAGAAGCTCTCCTTGGTGGTAATCTCCGCCAATCCGCGATAGTTCAACTCGTCAGAGCCTGATATGCTGACACTGCCCGAGCCATCCACATCGACTCCATAGCCGTCGATGTCTATAACGCGGCTCGAAATCCGCTGATTGTCCAATTCCAAATCGGTGGTTATCAGGTTAAACGCGGAAGGATCATTTTTGGCCGGGCCGAGATCGTTGAAGTGTGCCAACTTCATCAAATTGGCATTGAGCTTGAGACTCGGCACCTGGCCGTTGCGCACTATCACGTGTCCGGCTCCGTGGACTCCCGCCAGCGGGCTGGCAGTGTGCCCGACTTCTCCCGCTAATCTTACGTTTCCTTCCATCTTCCCGGTCATCTTTCCGCCGCCGTTGGGGAAGGCCGCCAGAAGCTGGGCTACATTGGTTCCGCTCAATCGCACGTTGGTCTTAAAATTCACGTTTTTCCCCGACAAGTCAAAGGTGAGGTCGCCCGCGGCACTCCCGCCATAGACTTCTCCTTTGATATCCGTGAAAAAAACGTGCCTCGCCTCCAGCTGCAATTTGGATTCCAGATTTCTTACCTCGACCGAGCCGAAGCGCAGCACACCCGCCTTCACGCTGCCCTGCCCATCCATCGTGGAAGAAGAAGGATTGATAATTCCGATTAGGTTCACCTGCTCGAGTTCCCCTGTGATGTCCTGGGCTTCGAAAAAGATCGGGCCCGGCGCGTCGGAGGGCAGCAGGTTCGACGCCACCAGTTTTCCTCGCTTAATTTGCACCCTCGAAATCACTCCGAGGGGAAACGTCTTCTGGGAATCCTTTGCTTTTGGATTCTCGAAGTTCCACGGGCCGTCGGGGTCCGAAGTCAAATTCAGGACCGGGTCCTCGACTACCAGCGACTTGATGGCCACCTGATGGCGCAGGAGCGCTCCAACGTTGAACACAGCGTCGATGCGAGCCGCTTTGAAGATGTAACCGGCAGGAAATTGAGCGGGATTCTTGACGCCGAAATTATC
>Ga0307479_10002777_pt1 | contig 15875 bp, 13 predicted proteins | sample atmos_gasesECM4C_FD_203743 | JGI IMG/M metagenome (GOLD analysis project Ga0307479, IMG submission 203743) | Hardwood forest soil microbial communities from Morgan-Monroe State Forest, Indiana, United States - atmos_gasesECM4C_515 | ecosystem: Environmental > Terrestrial > Soil > Temperate... | reverse complement strand
CGCGCTGGAAAACGCGCTGGCATACTTTGGGTCACGCGTGGTGTATCCGGCGCGTCCGGCGGTGCGGGAGAATGACCTGCGCGATCTGACCGACCAGACGCGTGAAGACGTGGAGTGGCAGACGGGACTGGGGTTCACGGAGTCGATGCGAACCCTGAATTTTCTATTGCTGCACCGGGTGCTGGAGGTGAATCCGAAGCAGTGCGAGGAAGTGCGCGGGTCGCTGGATGAGGGGATCCGCAGCAGCGGTGCCAAGTTCGAATACATCACGCAGCAATTGGGTTACCTGCTGGGCTGCGATCTGTACGACGGGTATCTCGAAGGCCGAGTCACGCCGGGATTCGTGCGCGGACTGTTCCTGACGCACGTGGAAGAGCCGGGGGCGGCCCGGGGATTGTATTTCGACCTGGTGCACAAGCTACGCGCCAAGCGTGGCAAGGCGCGAGCGGCGGGAGCGGGGAAGTAGGGGCAATTAGCATTTGGCATTTGGCGATTAGCCTGCAGCACTCAGCATTCAGGCAGGCTGCGTTCGTGATGTTTCGATTCCTCGCGGACGGCATCTTCTACTTCTGTCTCCACGGATACTTGATCCAGAAATATCCCGAAGAGGCTGCTGAATCCAGGGCGACGAAGAAGTCCTCGCAACGATATATCTGCGTTCCGTTTGCGCCTGCTTTTCCAGCTGATACAGATGCCGGAAACCAACTGGGCATTGACCACGTTCTGCGCAGCACATCCGAACCCGGCTTGCAGGTCGTCCGCAGGCTCTGGACCACTCGCTCATTGAGGGTGAATTTCCCTCTGACCTCGTTCGAGGCGATGCCGTGCCAATCTCGCATATTCGTCGCGTCTGGCTTCAGCACGTCAGGCAGCCCGCCGCGGTCAAACTCTCCCGCCTTGTCGGCAGCCGCTGAAGAAGGTTAGGACGTTTCGTCGTGTTCGAAGTGTTCCGGACATGCGTACAAGATACCCGCGGCCATGATCATAAGAGAGAGAGTTGCCCCTATTTTTTTTGCGACTCATGCCTAGCCTAGACTAGCATCCAAGTTCAACACCAATGCTAGAGGGCTCACGACCGGAGGCACAAGATTACCGTCGTTGAATCCCTTCGCGCTCATCGTCGGACACCGTAATCGGGAGGATGCTAATCTAGACCTCCGCTCGGCTGAATGCTGATGGCTGAGTGCTGACGGCTCCTTTGAACGCTGATTCCATCCGCAAATTGTTTGAAGAAGTGCGCCAGGGGAAGGTATCTCCCGACGATGCGGTGGCTCGTCTGCGGCATATGCCGTTTGAGGATCTGGGATTTGCAAAGGTGGATCATCATCGGGCACTGCGCGTGGGCATGCCGGAGGTGATTCTGGGAGAGCGCAAGACGCCGGCCCAGGTGGCGGGGATCTTTTCCAAGCTGGCGAAGCATGGCGGGAACGTGCTGGCTACGCGGGCGGACGAGAAGCAGTTTGCCGCGGTGAAGAAGAAAGTACGCGGGGCGGAGTATCGCGAGATGGCGCGCGCCATCGTGCTGCAGCGCGACACAAAGACGTATGGGAAGGGCGTGGTCACCGTGGTGTCGGCGGGGACGAGCGATATTCCTGTTGCCGAGGAAGCCGTGGTCACGGCGGAGTTGATGGGGAACGATGTGCAGCATATCTACGACGTCGGAGTGGCGGGGATTCACCGGTTGCTGGCGAATCGCGAGGCACTGGCTCAGGCACGCGTGGTGATTGTCTGTGCGGGGATGGAGGGGGCTTTGCCGAGCGTGGTCGGAGGGCTGGTGGGAGTGCCGGTTATTGCCGTGCCTACGAGCGTGGGCTACGGGGCGTCGTTCAAGGGGCTGGCGGCGCTGCTGGGGATGATGAATTCGTGCGCTTCCAATGTGAGCGTGGTGAACATCGATAACGGGTTTGGGGCGGGGTACGTAGCGTCGCTGATTAATCGCGTGTGAGAGGGGTAGTCGTTAGTCGCTAGTCATCAGTCGTGAGCAAAATCGCTCTACATGGCGGTCTTTATGGAGCTGACAGGAGAGGCGAAAATCCGGGTCAACAAAAAAAAGGCACGGCTTTCGCCGTGCCTTGGAGAGAAGTGGATTTTCGTCTTACAGTCCCTGCTTGGAACCGTTGTCGACGATCAGGTTGTTCTGGACGCTGAAGGCTCCGGGCAACTGGTTGGCACGCATGCCGGCCAACTGCTTGTCCATCGTGCTGTCGACCGCACCGTAGAGGCTGATGTGGCCGTTGTCGACGATGATGCGGATCGGCCGCGCCGGGTCGATCGCGTACTTCGTCAGGCTCGAGTAGCCGTAGATGGCCCGCATGGCACGTAGGCGAAGGCTATCGTCAAAGGTCGAAGTGGGCGACACTTTGACTTCGTTCACAACATCCTTCACACCGGGCATCCGCTGCGCGATGGCCAGCGCGGAGTCGCGGCCCACGTCGTTGTAAGTCTCGCCGCCCAGGGTCACGACGCCATCCTTCACATTCAGCGTGAAGTAGTTAAAGGCGTTGTCGTACCAGCCGACGCGGTCGTAGTAAATCTTCTTCGACAGCTGCTCGGTCAACTGCGCGTCGGTGACGGCAGGTCCGGCGACCTCGATCAGGTTGCGGACGCCCTGCACGTTTTTCAACTTGCGGGCAGTCTTGGCCGCATCCAGTTTGTCCTGGTAGAGGTTCACCGTGCCGGTCAGGGTCACGATGCCGTCTTCCACCGAGGACTTCACGTTCTGGAACTTCTGGTTGCTGGCGAACTTCTGCGTCGCATTGGTTTGAATGGTTGCGTCATAGCGGGTCGCGTGCGTCGTCTGCGCTACCACCCCCACGCTCAGCAAACCCGCCAGTAAGAGAGATGAAATAACGGATATGATTTTTTTCATGGTTGTCTTATTCTCCATCCACAATTAACTAACTGTTCAGTTAATTATTGGATGCGCGAGGTGGGGGTAGGGGATGCTCGGAGTTCGGGGGGGGCGGGAGGATGAGAGGTAAGCTACTTGTATTCAATTACTTATGGGGTGCTGGGCGTGCACTGGAAGTCGAAGTGGGGAGTCTCTGCGAGGCATGATGGTGCTTGGAGAGTGCGGAGATGACGTGGCGGGTCTCGTTTTGTCGCGTTCCCGCATGTCGTCGCACACAACCCTACCGGCCGTACCGGCCCATGAGTTGAGCTTCGCTTACGACGTGGCCCTGGATCGCGCGCTCTACGTCTTGCTTGGTGGCTCCGCCTTTCAGCCTGAGTATTGTGTCAAGCGCGTAGAGCTTGAAGAAGTAGCGGTGGGGTGTACCGGGAGGGGGACAGGGGCCTCCGTAGCCGATTTTGCGAAAGTCGTTGCGGCCTTGCAGTGTCCCGTCGGGGAGCTGCTCTTCCTTCTTCACACCCTCAGGCAACTGCCGCGAAGCGGCGGGTAAGTTGAACGCGACCCAGTGGACCCAGGTGCCGACGGGGGCGTCGGGATCGTCGGCAATGAGTGCGAAGCTCTTGGTTGCCGCGGGGGCATCAGTCCAGTTCAGCGGCGGGGACACGTCGGGGCCGTCGCAGGTGTACTTCTTGGGGATCGTGCCGCCTGGGGAGAATGCGTTGGTCGAAATCTGGAAGGACACAGGGCCTCCTGTCGCGGGAATGCCGGTGAATGCAGCCCAGAGAGCTGCGCTGGCGAGCAGGTACTTCATGCGCGATTGCATGGCGCTAGTATAAAGCGCGGCGCGGGAACAGGGAGGCGGCACGTGTCGGAGGACTCGCCCGGGATTCGCGGACGGGAGTGTCCGCGCCACACCGGGGGCTACTTCCCGATGCTGGCCCAATCGTTGAAGACGACGGGTTTCCCCCCTTTGACGACGGTGTCGTAAACGTCGTCAAAACCCATGTGATCGCTGGGGCCGTAGTTGAGGGTGAGTTTTGGTCCGAGGCCCGGGTCGTGATTGTGGATGGATTCGATGGCGCTGATGAGCTTATCGCGGGTCAGTTCTTTTCCGGCGCGTTTGAGGCCTTCGACCAGGACCATGGCGTCGACGAAACCTTCAAGACTGACGACGCTGGGAGGCGTGCCGGGATAGTACTTGGAGAGGTATTCGCGGTAGAGAGCCACGGTAGGGAAGTCGGTGCGGTCGTAGGGCGGGACGACCTGGGTGATGATGATGCCCTCGGCATCAGAACTCGCGAGCTTGGTAAATTCTTCGGTGCCCACGGAGGAGACAGTGAGAAACAAGGGATGCCAGCCGGCGGCGTGGGCGGTTTTGACGATCTCAGCGACCGGGGCGTAGGGGCCGGCGAGAATGACAGCTTCGGCTTTCGAAGCCATGCCAGCTTTTACGCCGGGCTCGACGTTCGTGGTGTTTCGCGGAAAGGTGCCGAGGCCGACGGTCGCGGCGTGGTGTTTTCCAGGGCGAGCTTCACGCCGTCGAGCACGGCCTTGCCGAAAGCGTCGTCTTCATAGATGACTCCGATTTTGCGGATGTTGAGTACCTCCCATAGCTTGCTCACCTGCTCATGGGTCTCGTCGTAGTAGGAGGCGCGCACGTTGATGATGTAGTGCTTGAGCGGTTCGTAGAGGATCTGAGCGCCCGTGAACAGGCCTACGACGGGGACGCGTTCTTCCTGCGCCAGGGGCAGATATTTGGCAGCGGTGGGGGTTCCAACGAAAAAGCCTAGAGCGAAGACGCCCTCTTTCATCATGCTGCATGAAGCACTCGGGCGCCTTCTCGGGGTCGTACCCATCGTCGAAGGCCATCAGGTTTATCTTCCGGCCGTACACTCCACCTTGATCGTTGATGGAGTGCAAGTAGGCGGAAGCTCCCAGGACGGTCTGGTTCCCGAGGAAGCGCGCCGGGCCGTCTAAGGCGGAGCAGGAGCCGATCAGGATCGAGTCATTGGGGATTCCCTGAGTTTGTCCCGAGGCGGATGGAACGGTGAGTGCAATCAACAGGGCCAGAATGGCCGGATTCGTCAAGAAAACAGAAACAGGCGAGCGCATGCGCATGATTCCCCCTCAGGAATATGGCGGGACGTGTCGGCAACCTCACCCGTGTGCGCGTTCCTTGACGCCAGAAGCTCGTCCGGGCGGTGATTATAGCTACCGAAGAAATTGCGGAGTGTTGGCTCTCTGGGATACGTCGCGGGCGACGAAACGAAAAGCAGATTCCCTTCGACATCGCTCAGGGCCGGCTCTCCTGCCTCGCTGCGCTCGCGCGTCGAAATGACAAAGGAGTTTCGCGGAGCCTGTGAAAGTGTGTGCTCCGCGTGTCGCACGTCGCTTCATTTAGCGCTTCTTTTTCTCGAGGCGGGCCGATCGCTTCTCGATCCTGCTCGTTGTGCGGAAGACACGGGCGAAGATCTTGTCGATGTTACGCAGCTGGCGTTTCAGGTCGAAGGCGTGTTCGATTTGCTTGGCCGGAACGCGATCGGTGATGTTCTTGTCGCGCAGCACCAACTCGTGAAAGTCGAGGTCTTCTTTCCACGCGCGCATGGCGTGGTCCTGGACCAGGCGGTAGGCGTCTTCGCGGGAGACGCCGTGCTCGACTAGATCCAATAACAGTTGGCCGCTGAAAACCAGTCCCCGGGTGCTCTCGAGGTTCGCCATCATGCGCTTAGGGTAGACGAACATGGTGTCGATGAGGTTGGTCGTCTTCTGAAGCAGGTAGTCGACGAGCGTCGTGGAGTCGGGAAGAATGACGCGCTCGACCGAGGAATGGGAAATATCGCGTTCGTGCCAGAGGGGCACGTTCTCGAAGGCGGCCTGGGCATTCGATCGCACCACGCGGGCCAGGCCACTGATCTGCTCGCAGGTCACCGGGTTGCGCTTGTGCGGCATGGCGGAAGAGCCTTTTTGTTTCTCGCTGAAGAACTCTTCGGCTTCGCGGACCTCGGTGCGCTGCAGATGGCGGATTTCGGTGGCGATCTTGTCGAGGGTCGAGGCGATCACGGCGAGGGTCGCCAGGTAGTGGGCGTGACGGTCGCGCTGGATGACCTGGGATGAGATTTCGGCGGCTTTGAGTCCCAGGCGAGCGCAGATCTTCTCTTCAAGTTCGGGCGACAGGTGGGCGAAGGTGCCCACGGCGCCGGAGAATTTTCCTACCCGCATGCCTTCGGCGGCGGCGCGGAATCGTTCGATGTTGCGCCGGGTCTCGGAATACCAGTTCGCGAGCTTGAAACCAAACGTGATCGGCTCGGCATGGACGCCGTGGGTGCGGCCGATCTGGGGCGTGTCTTTGAATTCCCAGGCGCGGCGCTTCAGAACCTCGGCGAGACGTTCGAGATCCTCGGCGATGATCGCAGATGCTTGGGTGATGAGCAGGGCCTGGGCGGTGTCAACCACGTCATTGGAGGTGAGTCCGTAATGGAACCAGCGGGCGTGGGGGCCGACGATTTCCGCGACCGCGGTAGTGAAGGCGATGACGTCGTGTCGGACCTCGGCTTCGATTTCCTGGATGCGCTCCAGCTTGAAGCCCGCCCGCTTGCGGATGGCCTTGGCGGCGTCTTTTGGGACGAGACCGGCTTCGGCGAGAGTTTCGGTGGCGGCGACTTCGACCGTCAGCCAGGTTCGGAAGCGGTTGTCTTCGCTCCAGATACGTCCCATCTCGGGGCGCGTATAGCGAGGGATCAAGGGCGAGTCTCCCGTTTGCCTCAAAACATGGGAACCGAGGATTGTAAATGAGGGGCGACGAGGCGTCCAAAAGGGCGAGAAGCAACCCGTGGGTGATCGAATCTTCGAACCGCACACTGGCCGCGTTCCAAAATGGGACATATCGTGTTACGATACATAGCAGGGTTTCTTGTCTTGCTACGATATAATCCGCGGCATGGAAATACTCACCCTGTCTGACTATGAGTCTCTGGCGGAGCTGCGTTACCAGATACGCTGCTTCCTCTCTTTCAGCGAACAGGCGGCCCGTGCCGCGGGCCTGGAGCCCAGGCAACACCAACTCATGCTGAGCCTGAAGGGCTTGCCTCCGGATGCGAGGCCGACCATTGGAGAGATCGCCGAACGGTTGCAGATCCAGCATCACAGCGCGGTCGAACTCGTGAACCGGCTGGTGACTGCGGGGTACGTTCGCCGGCGGCGCGCCGGCGAGGACCGGCGCGAGGTGCTGCTGACCCTTACGCCAAAGGGTCAGAAGGTGTTGCGGGAACTGTCGTTGCACCACCGGACGGAACTGCGCTCGGCTGGTCCAGCGCTGGTGGATGCGCTCCGCCGGGCAATGCGAGGAGCCCGAAACGCCAACGGCCACCGTGGGCCGGCGGTCGCTGGCAAGAGGAAACGGTCTACTTAGAGCATGTCCAGACAAAATGGCGGGGAACGTTCCGGGCCAATCGAGCCTTCGGCAGCCGGGAATGGCAGGGTATTGCCTTCTTTGGGAGTCAATGGCGTGCGTTCTACAGCGCTGCCGGCAGGGGCGGCTCCAGCGCAGTTTCGCATCTTGCTGGTTTCGTTCCTGTCCGCTGGTATCGGGCTGGTGGCGGGTGGCGTCGCCTTTCTGCTTTACCGCCTGATCGGCCTGCTCACGAATCTGTTCTTCTTTCACCGCTGGGATACCGCCATCACGGGCGCGCGGCTGAACCACCTAGGCTTGTGGGCGATCGTGACCCCCGTCATTGGCGGGATCATCGTCGGTTTCATGGCGAAGTACGGGACGCCCAAGATCAAGGGCCACGGGATTCCCGAAGCCATGGAGGCGGTGCTGGTGAACCGGAGTCGGATCCAGCCGCGAGTGACGATCCTGAAGCCGCTATCGGCGGCGCTCGCCATCGGCACGGGCGGACCGTTCGGCGCGGAAGGGCCGATCATCCAGACAGGCGGCGCCGTGGGCTCGCTAGTGGGGCAGGTATTCCACACGACTGCGTCGGAGCGGAAAGTGCTGCTGGCCTGCGGAGCGGCGGCGGGGATGTCGGCGACCTTCAACACGCCGATTGCCGGGGTGATCCTGGCGATTGAGCTCTTGCTGTTTGAATTCAAATCACGGTCGTTCATCCCCCTGGTGATTGCGAGCACGCTGGCGACGGCCGTGCACATGCAACTGCTGGGCGCGGGGCCGATGTTCACGGTGGCGGTCACAGACTTCGGAATTCCAAAGGCCCTGCCGTTCTACCTTGTGCTCGGAGTGATCTGCGGCCTGGCGGCGGTAGGTTTCAGCAAGCTGCTGTACTGGGTGGAAGATCAATTCGAGAAGCTCCCGGTGGATGAGTTGTGGTGGCCGGCCATCGGGGCGCTGGGGCTGGGTATCATCGGCTACTTCGTGCCGCGAGTCTTCGGCGTGGGTTACGACACAATCAGCGACATTCTGAACGCCCAGTTGGCGCTGAAGCTGCTGCTGGTCGTCATGATTGCCAAGGCGGCGGCGCTAGTGATCTCGCTGGGGTCAGGGACATCGGCAGGCTTGCTGGCTCCCATGTTCATGTCGAGCGCTGCCCTGGGCGGCGTGTTTGCGATGGTGGTGAACCGGATGTTCCCGTCGGCAAATCTGGCGGCCGGAGCGTTCGCGCTGGTGGCGATGGGCGCGGTGTTCGGCGCGGCCTCGCGGGCGACCTTCTCGTTCATCATCTTCGCGTTCGAGATTACCCGGGACTACAACTCGGTGCTGCCGCTGATGCTGGTGAGCGTGATCGCCGACGGCATCGCCATGCTGTTCATGCCGACTTCCTCGATCATGACGGAGAAACTGGCGCGCCGGGGGCTGCGGATTCACCAGGACTACGAGACTGACGTGCTGCAACAAGTGTCAGTGGCCGAAACCATGGATCGGGACGTGCCGACGATCGTCGCGACCATGCCGCTGGGCGAGCTGGCCGACCGAATCGCAAAGCACGATTCCGAGGTCAGCCACCATCAGGGACTGTTTCTGGTAGATGAAGAAGGCAAGCTGAAGGGGCTCATTACCCGCGGAGACATTCTGCGCGCGCTCGATGAGCATCCGAGCGGGGCGCTCAGTGTGCTGGAGGCGGGCTCGCGTGACCTGATTGTGGCCTTTCCTGATGAACTGATTTCGGAAGCTTCGGAGAAGATGCTGCAGAACGATGTCGGCCGCCTGCCGGTGGTGGAACGCAGCGATCCCCGGAAACTTGTGGGCTACCTGGGACGTCAGGGAGTGATGGCGGCGCGCCTGCGTCGTCTGCACGAGGAGCACGTGCGCGAGCCGGGGTGGATCAGTCGCTAGTGGTTGGACGATTTCTGCGTTTGACTACTTCCGCGGGCGCGAATCGATAACGTGCATTTCGCTTGCCGGAACTTTTTTCTGCGCCGCATCGATCAGGGGGCGCAGGGCGTCCACTGAGATGCCAAGCGTGCCACCGGAGAAACCGTCGATGAAGGCGGAGTTGATCCCGATCACCTGGCCGCCAGAATTGAAGACCGGTCCGCCGCTGCCCCCGTGGGCGGTGGGCGCGTCGTAGATCAGCTTATCGCCGACCACATCGCCCAAATGGCCAACCGTGGCCGACGGGCGGATGAGCGACAGGGCAGCGAGTTCGCTGGCGGCGTTGATATCATCGTGGCGATAGGCGAGCCGCTCGTATACTTCGGTCGGCGACTTCGCAACCATTCCGGCAACGCCCATGGGATATCCGATCACGGTGACGAGTTCACCCGGAGGGGTCGAGAGCTTGGCCAAGGGAAGCGGCTCGAGACCACGGGTCAAAGGGGTGAATTCCAGGTGAAGCACGGCAAGATCGCTGTGCGCCGAGACTACGGTCGGGATGATCTCAAACGGCGTCGGCGAGCTTGGGAAAAACGCGACCAGTTTCTCCAGCGTTGGAACGGCGCCATGGCGGATGAGGGCTTCGGCTTCAGGGTCTCCGTACCAGGGCTCGGCCACGTGACGATTGGTGGCCAGAAGCCCATGGGCCACGACAAACCCTGTGCCTGAAACGCGGGCGCGCAGGCGCGGCGGCTGGTTCGGAAATCCGACCCGGTAAATCCCAAACACGTAGCAGATCGAATTGCGGTAGCGGTTCAGCACCATGACGGGCATGGCCTGTTCCTGCTTGAGCTTTTCGACCTGCTGGTTAAGCTGGAGGACCTGATCCTGCAGGTCGCTAGTCGGAGCGGGCGCGTAGTACTGCACGGCGACGCCCGTGCCAATCAGTAGGAGGACCCCTACGGCGGCCTCAATGAGCCAGGTCCAGCTTTCGGCGGCCTGGTCGACGACTTCGGGCTTCGGTTCTTGCTCGGACATAGTGGTTTGGTGAGCTCGCGCTTCAGGGGAGGGGGTGCAGCCGGGGAGGTGCTTGCTACCCCCCTATCTTGCAGCGTGAGGGGGTTTTCCCCAAGGCACGGAAGGCGATGTACCCGGGAAGCCTCGCTATTTCAGAGACTTACACGGATGCACGAAGGTCGTGGGGAGGTTTTGGTTACGGCTCCTGCACGCCCAGGCGCTTGGCCATTTCGGCGTAAAGGAAGCCTTCTCCGGGCCGGTAGGGCTGTACCCACTCCCCGTCGATGACAAACTGCGGGATGGCGCGCTTGCCGGTCTGCCGGACGACCTCTTCGGCGGCTCCGGGGGTGGTCTCGATGTCAATTTCCTTGAAGGGGATGCTGTGCCGGGCCAGGAAGCGCTTGGCTTCCCGGCAGTCAGGGCACCAGAAGGCAGAGTAGACAGTGACTTCCATGTTCGGGAGCGGGGTCGTCATCAGAATACCGGGGAGCCAGCCGGGAAGCTAGAGGCCGAATTGCCGAGGTCGCAAGTTCTCCTGGCGATTTCCTGGCACGATGCTGCTCGCTGGCCCTACACGCGCTCCAGTTCTTGGTGGGTGCGCTCGTTCTGGATATTGCCGGTGTTAAGCGTGGAGGCGGGCTCGAACAGCGCGATCCAGGCTTCCTCGGCGGCGACGGGGCGGTGTTCGACGCCACGGGGGACGACCAGGAACTCACCTTCCTCAAGCCAGATGTGGCGATCGCGGAACTCCATGCGGAAGCGGCCTTTGATCACCAGGAAGAGCTCGTCCTCGTTGTCGTGATGATGCCAGATGAACTCGCCTTTGATCTTGTCGAGCTTGACGTGCTGTCCGTTGAGCTCACCCACGATATAGGGCTTCCAGAGCTCGGTGATCTTGGAGAATTTTTCGGCGAGATTGACCTTTTCCATGGAAGTTAGGATTCGGGCCGCACCGGGAAAGACGCAAAGAAGTTGGCGAGTTCAAACGGACGGACACTTTGTGCAAGAAGTGAACTCATGTCTGGAATGACTCATGTCTGGAATGACTTGCCGGGTTCGCACCAAGGGAGCAGAATGGTTCGCTTTTGCGGTGATACCTGGAAGGAGACGGACCGATGAAGAATGCTCTGCGTGTCGTGGTTGTGCCGGTGGTATTCATCGCTGCTGCGTTTGCACAGGAAATCCCTGCGGCCAAGCCGGAAACCGTCGGGCTCTCTGCCGAGCGACTGGAGCGGATCGGCAGCGCCGTCCAGCACAGCATCGACGACAAGCGAATCGCGGGCGCGGTAACGCTGGTGATCCGGCGCGGACACGTGGCTTGGTTCAAGGCGCAAGGCATGGCGGACCGCGAAGCCGGCAAGCCGATGCGCACGGATTCGATGTTCCGCATCTGCTCGATGACCAAGCCCATCACCAGCCTCGCCCTCATGATGCTGTACGAGGAAGGGCGGTTCCTACTGGGCGATCCAGTATCGAAATACCTTCCCGAATTCAAGAACGCGAAGGTGTTTGTGAAGCCGGCATCGGGCGATCCGTACACCATTCCGGCGGCAAAGGAAATCACGATTCGCGATCTGCTGCGCCATACATCGGGGATTACTTATCAATGGAATCCTGATCTGGGGCCGCTGTACGCCAAGGCCAACGTGCCTAGCGGTCTGCTCAAGTACAACGGAACCATTGGCGACGCTGTGAAGGCGTTGGCCGCGCAGCCGCTGCTGTTCAATCCAGGCGAGCGCTTCGAGTACAGCCTGGGAATCGATGTGATCGGGCGTCTCGTGGAAGTGCTCTCGGGCAAGCCACTGGATGTTTTCTTCCGCGAGCGCGTCTTTGATCCTGTCGGGATGAAAGACACTTACTTCTTCGTGCCCGAGAACAAGGTTGACCGTCTGGCGACCGTCTACACCTATTACGACGACAAGGGATTGAATCGTTTCCCCGACACTCCCATCACCGAGGGAGCGTTCAGCTATTCCGCGGACTATCCGTACAAAGGGCCGAAGAAGCTGTTCTCGGGCGGTGCCGGGCTCGTCTCAACTGCACAGGATTACGCCCGTTTCTGCCAACTGATACTCGATGGCGGCAAAACCGGAAACACCCGCCTGCTGAGCCGGAAGACGGTCGAACTCATGACGCATGACCAGCTGGGCAGCATGAGCAAGGATCAGTCATTTGGCATCGGCTTCGGCGTCGACGGGGAGAAGTCGCCTTTGTCCGAGCTAGGCTCGGAAGGAGAATTTGGCTGGGGCGGCTTCTACTACACCGCGTTCAACATCGATCCGAGGGAGCAGATGATCGTGATCTTCATGGGACAGTTGCATCCAAAGGGCGACCTGACGCTGGATCGCGAGGTGCACGCCTTGGCGTACCAGGCGATCAGTGATTAGGTGCAGCAGCCTTGTTTGGATGTGGTGAAGAAACCGCTCTCGGTGGGTGGATTTGGGCCGGCTACCGGGATAGTGCCCTGTTCACCCGCAGCAACCGGTCAATCGGTGCAATCGGGACTTGTACGAAGCCGTTGGCGCGGCGGACGCTACCGCGTGTTGGAGGATCGGCGGTTGCGGAGGGTTGAGAGAAGTTGGGCCAGAAGCAGATGGCGGAGTGCGATCAGCGGCTGCAGCGCTACCTCCAGCCAAGGCCAGACCGGAGCCCAGGGGCGAAGTTGCCGGAAGAGAAACGGAAGGAGCGGCTCAGGAAGAAAAAGAAGGGGAATGCGCCCCAGTTCGACCTGCGTACAGAGTGGTTTCGCACCATCGGTACAGATCTGACGCAGATTGACGGGATCGACGTTATGACCGCGACGACGATTCTCAGCGAGACGGGATGGGATATGAGCAAATGGAAAACGGAACACCATTTTGTTTCCTGGCTGCGGCTGTGTCCGGACAATCAGATCAGTGGCGATAAGGTCATTGGTAACGGGCGGCTGCCGATCAACAATCGGGTCAGGACTGCATTGAGAATGGCAGCCAGCACCTTACGACTAAACAATACGTATCTGGGATTAGGGAAGATCATCAAAACCCGCGGCGGATTCCCCAACGAAGAGGCAGCGTTGAAGTTACGGTTTCTTGCCCTACGGCAGGCGGCGAAGAAATGGACCATGCCGATCCATCACTGGCACGAAGCGCTCAACCATTTCACGATTCTCTGGCCCGAACGAATGCCGGCCCGGGAGAGAATCCCGCAATGAAGGCACGTCCCACTTCTACAGAGATGGGCCGGGGAGGGGGCACTGCCCCCTTGCCCGGCACCCCATCCCCAAAAACAAAACCTGCTCGTTTACACAAAAGTCTGGACACACCTTGGAGGTCGCCGAAAGCAGCTTCGCGAAATAAAAAGGCGGTGTGCCCAGCAACACCGAGGATGCCCCCAACCCCTCCCTAATTCTCGTGGTAAGCCATGTCCAGCATAGGCCCTAACGGAGGAGTGCAAACATTCCTTCTCAGAACATCACTGTTGTAAACAGGCGTACGTGTTGAAAAAACTCTTTCCGGGCGTGTCTCAGGATGAAAATGCAGTTCGTAAGTTGTCATCTAGGGCCTGCGGCCCGCGAAACCCTGTTGATTCCTCGCACTACTAGCGCTTCGAAATTCCCCAAATTACTGTGCTGGTTCCTTTTTCAACAGCCACAGGCGTTTGCATTCGTTGACTTTCGCATGTGAACGGATCCCATGCCAAGCTGTACCCCAATGACAGCCGAACGGTGGACATACCGCGTGCCGCTCCTATCCAATTGGCACGCATCGGCACACACGTCTGGGCTGAGAATTGTTGCTCCTCGAAAACAAAAGCCGTCAGCTCTTCGCTGACGGCTGAAAGGTGTCGAGCTACGCTCGACTGGGCCCTTCGACTTCGCTCAGGGCAGGCTCCCGAGGGCGTCCGCCCCTACGCGAGCCTAGCTGTTCTCGTACAGCAACACGCCTTCCGTTTCCTTCGAGTCCACCGGACGGTAGTACAGCTTGTCGCCGTCGAGGAAGACTTCGATGAACGCGGGGCGCGTCGTGATCGTGCCCTGGATCAGAGCTTCCGAGAGCGGGTCCTCGATGTACTTCTGCAGCGCGCGCCGCAGCGGGCGGGCTCCGTAGCTGCGATCAGTGAGCGTTTGGTTGAGGATCCACTTCTTGGCTTCGTCGGTCACGGTGACCGTGATCGAACGCTGCGCCAGGTTCTGGTTCAACTGGCTGACCATGAGTTCCAGGATCTGGATCAGGTCCTGCTCGCTCAGCGCGCTGAACAGGATGATCTCGTCGAGACGGTTCAGGAACTCGGGGTTGAAGGTGCGCTTGACTTCGTTCCTGACCAGATCTTCGACCTTCTCCGAGACCATTTCTTCCTTGGACGACTGGAAGCCCAAGCCTTCGCGGCGCTGCAGGTGGCGGGCGCCGATGTTCGACGTCATGATGATGATGGTGTTCTTGAAGTCGACGGTGTTGCCGAGGCCGTCGCTGAGTTGGCCGTCTTCAAAGACCTGCAGCAGGATGTTGAACACATCCGGGTGCGCCTTCTCGATTTCGTCCAGCAGGACGACCGAGTAGGGAGCGCGCTTCACACGCTCGGTGAGCTGTCCGCCTTCTTCGTAGCCCACGTATCCCGGAGGCGAGCCGATCAGCTTCGAGACCGAGTGCTTTTCCATGAACTCCGACATATCGAAGCGAACCAGCGACTTTTCGCTGCCGAACATGAACTGGGCCAGCGTGCGGGCGACTTCGGTTTTGCCGACGCCCGTGGGGCCGAGAAAGAGGAACGAGCCGATGGGTCGGTTCGGGCTCTTCAGGCCGGCGCGACTGCGGCGTATGGCGCGAGCCAAAGCCAGGATCGACTTGTCTTGCGAGATGATCCGCTTGTGCAGCTCTTCCTCGATGCGGAGCAGCTTTTGCGACTCTTCTTCCTTGATGGACATGACCGGCACGCCGGTCCAACGGGAGACGACGTCCTCTATGTCCTCGCGGCCCACCACGCCAGTGGAGGATTCGTCGAGATGATATTTTTCGCGAAGAGCGCGCAGGTTCTCGCGCTCTTTGCGTTCCTCGTCCGAGTAGAAGCGCGCCTTCTCGAACTCGTGGTTCGCGATGGCGTTCTCCATGCGGTGAACGATGAACTTGATCCGCTTCTGCACTTCAGTGATGTCCTCAGGCAGCGAGGTCTGGCGCAGTTTCACGCGCGCCCCGGCCTCGTCGATGAGGTCGATCGCCTTGTCGGGCAGGAATCGGTCCGGGATGTAGCGGTTGGAGTGCGAGACGGCGAAGTTGATGGCGTCGTCGGTGTAGGTGACGGCGTGGAACTTCTCGTAGCGGTCTTTGATCCCGAACAGAATCTTGGTGGCATTGACTTCGTCCGGCGGCGGTACTTTGACGGCCTGGAAGCGGCGCTCGAGCGAACGGTCCTTTTCGATGGACTTGCGATACTCGCCCGGCGTGGTAGCACCGATGCACTGGATTTCGCCCCGCGACAGTGCAGGCTTCAGGATGTTGGCGGCATCGAGCGAACCCTCGGCCGATCCGGCTCCGACCAGCGTGTGCAGCTCATCAATGAAGATGATGGCGTTCTGCGACTCCATCAGCTCCTTCATGATGGTCTTCAGCCGCTCTTCGAACTGGCCGCGGTACTTGGTGCCGGCGACGATCAAGGAAAGGTCGAGCGCCAGGATGCGCTTGTCGGCCAGGAACGAGGGTACTTCTCCGTCGGCAATGCGCTGGGCCAGGCCCTCGACGATGGCAGTCTTGCCGACGCCGGGCT
>Ga0307479_10002776_pt1 | contig 15876 bp, 10 predicted proteins | sample atmos_gasesECM4C_FD_203743 | JGI IMG/M metagenome (GOLD analysis project Ga0307479, IMG submission 203743) | Hardwood forest soil microbial communities from Morgan-Monroe State Forest, Indiana, United States - atmos_gasesECM4C_515 | ecosystem: Environmental > Terrestrial > Soil > Temperate... | reverse complement strand
GTATCTATCAGGGTGAGCGGAGGTGCTTCAGTCCTAACCAAAATTTGGATTCCCGGAGGCAAACTAAGTGAATAGGGCACAAGGATCGCAGGTTGCACCGGATTGCTCAAGCCGTCGTCGAGGAAATCGTCCACGATTCCTATAATTGGTAACCACGAGTCGGCGAGGTTCGGCGCGGACAGGATTTGAGAGTCCTGGACCATTCCCAGCTTCACGGAATGCCCGAGGGGATCGCCATCCGGAAAATATCGCTGCGCGAGCGTGCGATTGATGATCGCGACGTGAGCAGCATTGTGATTTTCCGTAGCGCTCCACACGCGTCCCCGAAGCACCGGTATATGCAAAACCGCAAAATATTCGGAGCTTACGAGGTGGACGTATGCCATCTGCGGTTCGCTCGAGGGTTTTCCCAAAACCTCAAATCGTCCGTCCCAACCGCTGCGCGGCGGGTTAGAAAAGATCGAAATCGCCGCGATAGTTACACCGGGTGTTTCGGCAGCGCTCGCGCGGATTTGTTCAAAATAAGTGGCGCGCTCCGGCCACGTAGTATACGAGTTGTTGCGCAGCGGGATTCCCACCGACATGACGTTGTGCGGGTTGTAGCCAAGCGGCCGGTGCAACATGTGGACGAAACCTTTTATAGCGGAGCCCGAGGCGACCAGAAGCAGCAGCGTCAGTGCGATCTGGCCCGCGATCAATACATCGTGTATTCGGCGCGCGCGCCCGCCCGCAGTCATGCGAGGCCCGCTGGATTGCATGATTTGGCCGAGCTGTGTTCGCGACAGTTGCAGCGCTGGCCATATTCCAAAAAGCACGCCCATGGCCAGCGCAACGCCGACGCCAAACAAGAGCACCGTCCAATTGATGCGGATCACGGCCTCCGATGGAAAAGCGTACGGAGGCAGCAGCAAACGAATGCCCGCGAGCATTGCGTACGACATCCAAATGCCTAAAGTGGCACCGATCGCGGCGAGCAGTAACGACTCACTCAGCAGTTGTCGCATGATACGTCCGCGACCTGCGCCCATCGCGGCTCGCACCGCCAGTTCATGCTGCCGTGCGGTGCCCTGCGCAAGCAGCAAAATGGATACGTTTCCACAACCAATCACCAAGAGAAGCATGACTGCGGCGAACATGGCGAACACGGTGCCCCCGACGCGCCGGAATGCCCACGCATTCAGGGCTTCTACTTTCACCTTAAAGTGATCTGGAAAGTGCTTTGGCATCTCGCTGGCGAACTGCTCGACGACGGGCTGCAGGGCAGCATTCGCGGCTTCATAGGTCACGCCTGGCCTCAATCGCAAATAAACAATGAAAGTTGTATCCGGATCTTGTGTCAGTGTCATCGGCACATAGACATCCGCAGTTGACCAGGTGAACCGCGGGGCCGCTACACCCACAATCTGATAATTCTTGCGATCGAGCTGCAGAGTGCGTCCGAGCACGCCCACATCGCCGAAGAAGTGCCTCTGCCAAAATTTGTAAGAAAGAACGGCCACAGATTGCGGGTCTTTATTCGCGTCCGACAGTAAGATTCCGCGGCCCAAAAGGGGTGGAACTCCCAAATCGCTGAAGGTATCGCCGAATAGGCCTGCTACCGAGACATTCTCTGGAAATTCGTGCCCGGTTAAATTCATGGATTGGGATCCCGTTGTTAGCACGCTTTCCACTATCGGTAACTGTTGTAGGACCCTGATTTGCGCCGCATTCGGATTCACGCCACTCCTTCCGCCTTCCCGGCTGTAAATTGTCAGGGGCACGATGCGGTCTGCGTTCCGGTAGGGGTACGGATTCAGAAGACCCGCGTACAGCACGCTGAAGATGGCCGTAGTCGCGCCGATGCCAAGCGCGAGGGAAATCAAAGCCGTCCACGTAAATTCTGGACTTTTGATCAATTGCCGGAGGGAAAACCGAAGGTCTTGCAGCACCATCGACATGGCAAACTCCTGGCTACGGAGGGCGCTCTCGCATAATTTACACGCCCTGGCCGTTCTGGCGAAACGCTTATTTGCGACCTAAGGACGCGGCGGCACGCCGCCTGGTGAGAACCGATCTTGAGCCGCGACCTAAAGAAGAATACGGCCAAGTCCCTGAATTAGAGATCCGTATCTGGAGTGACTCTGGCGTGGAAGGTTGAGCGGAGGGCAGCAGGGGAATACCTTCGTACCAATTCCGGTCAAACTGTCTCATTGGCGCGTTGGCTTTTTCAGCCTACTCGCCCTACGTCGTGGGAGTCTTTATTTGGTGCAATACTGGTTTAGAAATGCGAAAACGTCTTCGGCCCAGACGTCCGATCCAAAGTAGCCAAAGGTGTGGCCGTCTCCAGGGGAGTCGCCGTAGGCGGGATAAATCTTCAGTTTGTACGTCTTGCTCGCCTCGCTCATCTCGGCCGAGAGGGTCTTGCTGGGCGACAGGTCAAAATCATTAGCGGCCTGAAAAAAGAAGATTGGCGCTTTTGCATTTCGCACGGCACGCGTCATAAGAGACCGTAACTCAGGAGCCTGCGCCCAACTCTGAGCGCCCCCCGCTGAATCGATCCCCGCACAATATCCTCCTCGTTCCACTCCCAGGACAGTTTCGATGCCACCAAAGGAATTTCCCGCCACCGCGATGCGATTCGGTTGAACGAAACTCTGTTTTCGCAACCATGCCAGGCCTGCCAACTGGTCGTTCAGATGATCCGTCTCCAATAATCGCACCATCGTTGCGGCCGCGGCAGAGACACCTCCGGCTTTCTCGGCAGCCGCGATCTGGTCGCCAATATACGGACCCGCGGAGGCACTCAATCCCTGCCCCCGCCGGTAAGGTCCAAAGAAGACCCATCCATGCTTTGCGAACACTGGGCCCAGCGCGGCGAATGCTTCCTTACTCATCATGCCCGGCGCGCTTCCGTGGTTATAAATAACTGCGGGAAAGGGTCCAATTCCTTCGGGTTTATAGAGCTCTCCGTGCAGAGTGATCTTTCCACTTGGAAATGTGACGGTTTCCGCCACGGCCAAAACTAAGGGTAAAAGCAATAGTGCGAGCAGAGCGGAAAAACATGGTTTAGTCATTCTTGTATCAACCTAGCTCAAATCATGATTCATCGTTGCTCTTTGGAAACCTGATGCTCATATTCGCTGAGACGGTCGACACGCGCAAGGGTTGTGCCGGGCCTATGGGCCGAGGCGCTTACCGGAAATGCCCCAGAATTGCGATCATCGAATTTCAGCCGATGTGTTCGTTCTGCGCGAGAGTCTCCAAAGCCAGCGGATGAGCAATGCATTCGCGATCAGTAAGGCCACGGTTATGGTGTAGAGGGCGATTCTGATTCCGATGTGGTCGCGCGGCACGCCTTCAATCTCTTGGCCGAAGCGGGTGGGTTATTGGCGTCCAGTCATTCGATTGCGGAAAGATATTTGGTATATGGTCGTCAATTACGCGCTGCCAAGGCTCCGGAAGGAACGAGGTGCATAGGTAGATCTCACACAGCGTCAGCGGAACCAGAAGAACGAGTAAGGCGTTTTTTTTCAAGGTCTGAAGTTTCAAGCTCAGTGTAGTGCAGACGATTGGCCCGCATGTCGGTGGACGTATAGGCTTGTAGTCGGATATACGAGGGTAAGCGCGTTTGCACTGCAGCGAATGATTGTGGTGGCTACTTCCATTCGGGTGAAGAAACCAGCGCCGCGGTGCTCGCGTCCACGACGGAACTCCTGGTGCGGAGCGCGAGGCTCGAAAGAAGAGCAGCGGCGTACAAGGCAAGCGCCAGCACGTACAGGAACCGAAAACCGAAGTACATGGAATTATATTCGAGAACGCCGCCGCACATCGCACCCATCAAATTCATGGACATTACGCTGGAGATTTTGGACTCGGCCGAAAGAAGGGCGGAAAAGACAATACCCGAAAAAAACAATGGACAGGTGAGAATGGCGACGGTGGCGATCCTGCCTAGCCCGGTCGAAGGTAGCCCGCCCGAGCGGGCGATCCACCATCCAGCGGCCACGCTCAAGAGCAAAAACAGATAAGGCAAGTAAGGATCGCTGACACGCCACCGGTGAACAACGGCGTTGGCCAGAAATGCCATGATCAACACGCCCGCAATGGCAATGGCAATGACTTGCCAGGTGTTGCCGAAAGCGAGGCCCATCTCGGTGATTGCCTTCGTCTCGACGAGCATGAAACCCGCTCCTAGAAAGAAAAAGGGGAGATGCGACGTTTGCGGCCTGCGCTGGAGGAAGCTGGCGTAAAGTACGAAGAAAACCAGTAACACCAAGCCTAAAGTAATCAAGTAAGTGAGGGGATAGACGCGACGCGGCATGTAGAGAAAAGGCCAGTCGTCGGTTGAGATATCGACCTTGATCTGCGCATTGCGAAAAATGCTGGAGGCGTCGATGAAATGTGTTTCCGCAAGCAAGGCTGGTGGAACGGACACGTCTCCATTTTTTGCCTGTAGGAAGATTACAGAACCGTCGTACGCGGTGTAAATGCAGAGGGGATCTTTGCCATCGAATGCTTCGCGCATCATCTGGGAAATCTTGGTCCCCATCTTGCCGTCGAGAACGGAGAACGAAAGAGAGAGCACACCAGTCTCTTTCAGCCTAGATCGCGCTTCGCGGAGTCCTTCAATGGTATACACAAACGAGTCGAGACGGACGCTGGAAGCTTGGCTGAGCAGGGTATGAGAATCCAATAAGCCATACACAATCAGGTCGTAGTGGTCCGGGGTATTGCGGAAGAAGGAGCGCGCATCGTTGACAATAGCGCGAACGCGAGAGTTGCTGTAGGGCTGCTCCGGGTGGTTCATCCTGCCAGCGAGAAGAATTGCGGGGTCGATCTCGATGGCGTCCACGTGGCGCGCTCCGGAGCGCAAAGCCGCGGCCACGTCATTGCCAGTACCGGCGCCGACAACAGCAACGTCGTTCGGGCCGGGGTGGACCCGGTACGGAAGATCGTAATAATCGCGGATCGGCTGGAACGCTGGATTGTTAATAGAGAGATTCTGCACCCGTTGGTAGTAGTGTCCGGCCGCTCGGAGAAGCATCAAGCCCGTGTCACTGTAACCGATCTCAAGCATCTGGTACGGCGAGTAAACCTTGTTCCAAAGAGGGTTTACGGGCCATGCCAAAATCATGACGGATAGTAGGGCGAGGCTCCCGCTTACAAGAAGCGTTGTACGCGTTCTGACAAAGAAGAAAAGCAGCGCCAAGAAGCACGCCCCAAACCAGACAATGGGCGGAGTCCAAAGCCAACTCGCCAAGAACATAAGGGAAACGCCCAGGAGGCTACCACCCAGGTTCAGACCATAGGCAGAGAGCTGGCCCGTCTTCTCCATCAGCTTCCCGCAGAGTTGGCCAAGGGGGATGAAGGCGAGCGCGGTCAGAAGAAAGACAACGGTGAGCAGCAGATAAACGGCTCGAGACTGGTTCGACGTAGAGAGCCGGAGCCCCATGCTGAGTTGTTCCAGGAAGGGCGAAGTTGCGAGGCTGACGGAGGAGCGCGGCAAGCCGAAACGAAGGAAGATTAAGAGACCGAACTGCCAGGCAAGGAGGCAGAGGGTCAGGCTAAGGGGAATCCCCTCCTCATTTCGCGACAGAGCGTAACCCAGACCAAGACCAGCGAAGCAAGCCAGGAGTCCGTAATTCTTGTAAAAGGCAAAGAATTCAAAGATGGTTCCTTGCCAGCGGATCACCGCAAGTTCAAGAAACAGACTGAGGGCCGCCGAACCGACAATGGCGAGGGGAAGGAAGCGTGTGGAAATTGTTTCGAGGAATGCGGCTTGGTTTTGTGATGATTTGAGTATGTGGGGCCCGAATTTGGCGAACGCCCAGTGGAGTCCGACGAGTGCAGCCAAGCCCACGATGACGAAAATCACCAAAATCAGAATCTTGTCGAGCGTCCATGGGCCGGTGTCGCTAGTGAAAAGCGCGAGAGGGGGCAGAACCGCGCTTCCAAGAGCGGCGAGAAGGAGAAGATTCCGAAAGGAACGAATCACTTGCGATACCCCCGTCTGGTTGTCCCTTGCTGCGGCCAGGATGGGACAAGAGTTCTGTGCGCGCGCCTGGAGGATGCGGTGGCAGAACCACGCGTGCGAGCAGGTCCTATGATGTCATCAACGCGCGGCAGGGCATTCGACTTCAGAGCCTGGTGTTTCGAATTGTGCACCGCAGGGCTCCCAGCAACGTCCATTGGCCCGAGGGATTGAGCAGAATCACTCCTCGGCGAGAGCGTCCATTGGGGATATCCGCGCGGCGCGCGAGGATGGGAGCAGACAAGCGGCCAGAGATACCAATGCGATAATGCAAAGAGCGCTAGTGAGGATTGCCAGGTTAAAAGGAGGCACGTGGAAAAGCACTGCCTGCATGGCTTGGCTGGTTAGCCAAGCTCCGATGACACCCAATAGAACTCCGCCGGCGAGAAGGCGCAAGAAGAGATAAAGAAACTGGCCACGGATGTGGCCCGGCTGCGCCCCTAGGGCCATGCGTAGGCCGATTTCGCGGCGACGCTGGGCGACGGCATAACTCAACACACCATAGGTGCCGATGGCTGTGAGGAGCAGAGCTATTCCAGAGAAGAGTCCAGCGAGCAGGGCGGGTGAACGACGGGCGACAAGACTATCGGCGATACGGGTCTCCATCGACCGGAGATCATTAACTGGTATGTCGGGGTCGATTTGCCGAACCACCCTTTGCAGAGCCAACCCGAGCGACTCCGGTGGAAGGGTCGTGTGGACGGCGACGAAGAAGCTGTCCTCGATGCGGAAGACATAGGGATAATAAATCGCGCCCTGGGCATAATCTTCGGTCAGTCCCGCTTGTTTCACGCCGCCGACGACGCCGACGACAGTGAAGGCTTCGTTGTCCTTCCCCACTTCGGAGCCGTCCCACAAACGCCCGCCAATCGCGCTGGCGTTGGGCCAGTAGTATCGAGCGAAGTCTTCATCTACAACGCAGACTCGCGTAGAGCCAGCTGAATCGTCGGCGGTGAGGAAACGTCCGGATCGAAGGGAGAAGCCCATGGCGTGAAAGTAATCGCCGCCGACTCCGTAAGAGTAGTGCCCTCTCGCTGATTCGCTTGGGCGGAGAATGTGACCCAATACCGTGGCGGCACTCTTGCCGGTTTTGCCACTGAAGGGCACATTGTTGACCACGCCTGCGTACAAGACTCCCGGTAAGGGGCCGACCTTGTCCATCAGCTTTTCAGCAAATGCAAGACGGGACGGCCCGTCCGGATAGTCTGCCCACGGAAGCAAGATGTGCCCAGTGAGGACATGGTCGGATTGGAAGCCCGGAGAAACGGCCATGGCACGCAGAAGACTGAGGCCGAGCAGACCGGCTCCGGCCAACAGCATGAATGCCAAGGCAATCTGAGAGACAATGAAGCTGTGACGCAGGAATTGAGTGGCGCGCCCACTCGTGCCACTACGGCTCTCCGATTGAAGCGCGTTACCGAGATGGCGTCGAAGATTGAACCATGCGATGGGCACTGCGAATACGATGCCCATGATAATGGCTGCCAGCAAGGCGACCAACGCCAATCGCCCATCGAAGGCGATGCGACTTCCCAAGGGTAGGCGATCGACACCCAACATGCCCAGAAGGTGAATTCCGCCAGCGCCTATGACGAGTCCGAGTAGTCCACCGACTAACGTGAGCAAGGTGGTCTCGACCACAACTTCGGACACAACGTATCCCCGACCTGCGCCCAGCGCTTGGCGAACGGCTAATTCTTTAACTCGACCGCTGGCACGGACTAGAAGCAGGTTTACAAGATTGACTGCGCCGATTAATAGAAGGGCCATCGCGCCGGCTTGCAACAGCAGTAGAGTGAGACGGATTGCTACGACGTGGTCGGCATGCAGGGGCACCACCAGGGAACGGAAGCCTGCATCGGCAATCATCTTGGCCTGGGGGTCATCGGCTTCCAACGAGGCGTTCTGCGCGTCGATCTCAGACTGGGCTTGTGCGAGAGTGGCGCCCGGTTGGAGGCGGGCGATCATTTGGATGACGTTTCCGCCGGCGTGCCGCTGCGATGGTGTGCGATCTTCAGGGCGCGATGCAAGGGGGAGGAACAACTGGGCATCGGAAGAGAGAAAGCGGAAGGCGGGAGGCAACACGCCGATCACCGTTCTGGGAACACTGTTTACACGAATTTGCTTTCCGATCACGTTGGAATCGGCGTTGTATCGTTGCCGCCAAAATGTGTCGGAAAGAATGGCAACGTGATCGGTTTCCGAAGTGGTTTCTTCTTCGGTGAAACTACGTCCGATTACAGGGCCGAGCCCAAGAGTAGAGAAAAAATCCGGAGAAACTCGCATGGTCTGGTCGCGTTCGGTTGAGCCCGGCTCACCGACAATCTCCGTGCCGTAGCGATAGATCGCGAGCGAAGTGAAGGCGGGAACATTACCGCGGCGTTCGTAATAATTGGTCAGCGAGGAGCCGTCGCGCTCGACGCCGGCTTTCGGATACGTATTGAATATCGTCGTGAGCCGGCCGGGCTCGGGAAACGGCAACGGACGGAGAAGGACCGAATCGATCACGGCAAAAATCGTCAGATTTGCTCCGAAGCAAACCGCGATGGTCAGAAGGGCCGTGGCAGTGAATCCGGGCGACTTTCGCAGCAATCGGATGGCGTAACTGAGCTGCCTTCGAAGCTCATCCAAGAGGTGAATGCCAAATGCCTGGCGGCAATCCGCTTTGATATTGATCGGGCTGCCGAGTTCTCTCCGTGTGACGCGGGCCGCCTCTTCGCGTGACATGCCGGAGCGCACCAAGTCGTCGGTATATTGCTCGATGTGAAAGCTCAGCTCCTCGGTCATTCCATCTTCAAATTCACGCCGCCGAGTCAGCACACGAAACAAAGAGCGAAAGCGCTTGAGCATATTCACACCTCCTCTGAGGTCGTGCTCAAGGCGACAGCAATCGCGGACGCTAACCGGTTCCAGCCGGCGGTTTCGTCACGCAGGCGGCGACGCCCCGCGGCAGTCAAGGTGTAATACTTCGCGCGACGGTTGTTCTCGCTCTGACCCCATTCCGCGGCGATGAGATCGTGATGCTCCAAGCGGTAGAGGGCCGGATACAACGAGCCTTGCGGAATCTCAAGCGCATCTCTGGAGATCTGCCGGATGCGCAGCAAGACGCCGTATCCGTGGAGCGGTTTCAAGGACACCGCTTTAAGGATCAGCATGTCCAGAGTGCCCGGGAGTAGTTCCGCGGTTTTCGCCATATTGGAATGGCCTCCTAGTCTGACTAGGAGTCTAGGGATGCTCTCCTAGTTTGGCAAGGGGAAAAGCCGCTGCCTAAGTGGGTGACGTCTATCGGAAGGCCAGTGTAAACAGGAAATACCTTGTCGAAGAAAGATCTAGATGCGACCGTCGCTTTCATGCGCGGTCTCGGGCACAATCTGACAGGCGAGGATACTCCGCGAATGACGCCGCGCCGATGAAAATCAAAAGGCGCGAAAGCCGCACTATTTCAGCATGGGTGGTTGGAAGTCTTGTATGGTCACAGTACATCTCGGAGTTCAGTCGCAGCATCCTTAGTTGCATCTCTCCCGGAACGATCAGTTCAATCGAAGAGGAGAAGCCCCCAATGAAAGCGATAGCGACGAAGCTTGTTCTTTGGTTTGGAATTGTAATGATTCCTCTGTTGATATCTGAACCGCTGCGCGCACAGGCTGCTGGCGCCATGCTATCGGGCACGGTCACAGACTCTTCGGGAGCGGTCATTCCCAATGCCAAAATTTCCGTCAAGAATGTCGTCACGGGACAGTCGGCGGAAAGCCAAGCCGATTCGGCCGGCGTCTACAGCGTTCCAAACCTCACACCTGGGGATTACGAGGTTAGCGTATCAGCCGAAGGATTCCCTACTAAAATAGCCAGAGTGACGATCACCCAAGGAGCCAAGCAAACTATGAATTTGAGTTTGGGTGGGGTGCTTTCTCTGGGGGACCTCGGTTTCTCTCCGACCCAGACCCAGGGAAGCGCCCAAGATCAGGCGAGGCTCGACAAACGGTCCCACATGCTCAAGATACATCAGCGGATCGGTTTGATAGCGACGGCTCCTATCGTCGCGTCTGTAATTACCGGGACCTTCGCCGGCGGCAAGAGCACCAGTTCGACTGATCGCTGGACACATCTTGTGCTCGGCTCGGCGGCCGGAGACTTGTATGGTATCAGCGCTTACTATGCGATCCGTGCGCCCAAGATTCCGGGAACGGAAACTCGCGGGCCAATCCGGCTGCACAAGATTCTGGCCTGGATTCACGGCCCAGGCATGATTTTGACACCTATCTTGGGGGCGATTGCGTTCGATCAGAAAAGCAAAGGAGAAAAGGTTCATGGCATCGCGAGTGCGCACGCACCGGTGGCTTTTGTGACCGCTGCGGCATACGGAGCGGCCATTTTGTCGGTATCCATTAAGTGGTAAGGAAACGTGATGCGAGAAAGAATACTAATAGCATTTCTATTTTTGGCACTGCCCGCAATTGCCCAAACGGATAGCCAATGGATTCTCTCGCAATCCACTCTTACATATCACGTGTCTCACCCGCTGCATCAGACCGACGGGGTGAGCCATGCGGCGCGAGGCAAGGGTGTTTGCCATGGCGGACAATGCGATTTCTTAATAGCGGTGCCTGTTAAATCGTTCGATTCCGGTGACAGCAACCGCGATCTTCACATGCTGCAAGTGACGCGTGGCGGGGAGTTTCCGATGGTTATTGTGCGCACGAGTTTGCCCGAAGACGCGTCTGCATCCGCAACCATTCGGGCCGATCTGGAGGTCCAGTTTGCAGGCCAGACCGCAAACTATAAGCAGGTTCTCTTCGAGCAAGCGAAGCAAGGAAACGAGACGAAGATATCAGGCACCATTCCGGCCACGCTTTCGGACTTCAAGATCGAGCCACCGTCGCTCTTAACGATCGCCGTGAAGAACGAAATACCGGTGCGCGTGGAAATGACCTGGCGGAGAGAGAAATGAGGCGTTGCCGGCCGCTCCAGTGGACCCAAAACGGTGGATAGCTCTCATAACAGACACTTTAAGAATCAGGTGGGTGATCCACGTGTCTGCGGAGAACCGATCAAGTAGGTAATTGGCGCTCGGCCAGACGCTTTGGAATGCTCGCCCACTTCCCATTGGTATTCGATTCCAGAAAGTTTGTCGACGATTTCGCGCAGCTCCCGAGGCCGATATGTACGGAGACAAGACACCACTCCATCGAACAGCAAGACCAAGGGAATTATCGGAACCACATACGTGCAGAACAGCCGTGACCAGCGGAAAGGGCGGATAAACAGAGTAAATACGAACGGCATGAGAGCCCAAGCAAACATGAGGGAGATCGTTAAGGGAGCGCGCCTCGTGATTTCAAATATGGCGATACTTTGGCCGGCATCGATGGCATTTTGGAGTATGGCGCGAGCCTCTTTCCGGGGGAAAATGATGAAAGGACGAAAACATCGTTCGGAATCCTTGCAACGCGCCAGGGACTTTCGTGGCATCGACCGAGTCTGGATAGAAAGTAATGTGATTCTCAGGAGCCGTTCTGGTCTGTTGAAATGCCCTGCGGTTGGGGTATTTATCGGTGAGCAAAATGTGAAAGACCTGTGCATCGGGTTGCAGCTTTCGAGAAAGGCTTAACCAGGGTCCTCCGGCGCCCGAACACATGTCAACAATTGATGTGCTGCGCGTAGCGTCAAGCATGCTTTGAAGCAGCGGGGCGATTGGGGCGTAAGCGTTTAAGAGATTTAGCCCGCACTGAAGCGCATCCGTAATTTCATCCCGAAGAGATGAAGGAAACCACGATCGTTCATGTAGTTCGATGAACTGTACGCGACGCATGGCAGCTTGGCCCGGTGACAGCGTGAGACAATCTGCCTGACGCCAACACAAATAGGTAGTGAAAAAAACCGGGCGTGTCAAGTAATCCGAATCACCCCCGGATTATCGTTGGCAATCGGGAAGTTACCGTTTCTTTGGTCCTGCTTGCGGACTGATCACAATCCACGGCCATAGCCCTATCGAGCCCATGTAGCGCGCTGAAACTAAATCACTTAAAAATGGCCGCGAGCCACCGAAGCTGGGAGCGGCCGGAGCCCGAAAAATAATTGATCCGCATGTCGAGAACGCAAGGTTTGGTCCGACTATTTCATGAAAACGCACCCAAGCCGGTGCAGAATCGAAAAGGAGCAGAAACATGAAATACATTTTGATGATGAACGGGACGAAGGCCGGTTTCGCCGAGTATGCCAAATGGTCAAAGAAGGACATGGAGGCGAACGTGGCTTTCATGCACGCTTTCAACAAGCAACTCAAGGAGGAAGGTGTATTCGTTGCCGCGGAAGGCCTAGGCTGGCCTGACCAAGCCAAGCTCGTTCGCGCAGGCAAAGATGGCACGCCGATTACCGACGGTGTGTTCCCGGAGTCCAAGGAGTTTCTCGCCGGATACTGGATCATTGACGTGGAGAGTCCCGAGCAGGCGTACAAGATCGCCGCGCGGGCTTCGGCAGCGCCCGGCCCCGGCGGTACCTCGGGAAGTATGCCCATCGAGGTGCGTCAAGTTCTGGGTGGCCATTCGGATTTGGGACTCTGAGATTGAACAGGAAAGACCGGTGACAGCACAGGCTTCCGATTTTACGATCGAGTACCTGTTGCGTGAGTTGACGCCGCAGGTGCTCGGCATTGTTGCACGGAGATTCCGAGACTTCGCGGCCGCGGAGGATGCTGTCCAGGAGGCATCGCTTGCTGCAGCGATGCGCTGGCCGCGCGATGGACTGCCGGAAAATCCTCGCGCGTGGCTGACGCAAGTCGCTTTCCGTCGCATGATCGACCAAATTCGCAGTGAATCCGCCCGGCGCCTGCGAGAAAGTGAAGCAGCGATGGAGGTGGAGCAATTCGGGGCTCCTCTCGACGCCGCTCGCGAATCGGAGCAGGACGATACGCTCATCTTACTGTTCATGTGCTGTCATCCGGCGTTGACTCCGGCTTCGGCCATTGCGCTGACACTGCGGGCAGTGGGAGGTTTGACCACCGCGGAGATTGCCCACGCGTTTCTTGTGCCCGAAGCCACGATGGCGCAGCGGATCAGCCGGTCGAAGCAAAGCATCAAGGAGTCCGGAATTGCATTTGAAATGCCGACGGGCAAGGAAAGAGAGCAACGGCTCCGCGCGGTACTGCACGTGCTGTATCTCATTTTCAACGAGGGCTACACCAGCAGCGTCGGAGCCCAGCTACGCCGGGGCGACTTGTCGCAAGAGGCGATCCGGTTGACGCGAATCATGCGCAAGCTGCAACCCGACGACGCGGAGGTTGCTGGATTGCTCGCGCTCATGTTGTTGACCGATGCGCGGCGTCTAGCGAGAACGAGCGCTGACGGTGAGTTGATTCCGCTGGCGAAGCAAGACAGGGCGCTTTGGGATCGGGAACAAATTGCTGAGGGGGTCGCGCTGCTCTCGGCGACCTTGCCGAAGGGCTCGGTCGGTCCGTACCAATTGCAAGCGGCCATCGCCGCCGTTCACGATGAAGCGGCGCGAGCCGAGGAGACGGATTGGCCGCAGATCCTGGCGCTATACGAGCTGCTCCGACGCATGTCCGACAACCCGATGGTGATGTTGAACCATGCTATTGCGGCGTCGATGGTACACGGCGCGACGAAGGGCTTGGAGCTGCTGGATGCGCTCCAAGAGGATGCGCGCGTCGCAGATCATCACCGCCTGGACGCGGCGCGGGCGCATCTGTTGGAACTTGCGGGGGACATCGACGCGGCCGCGAGGCATTACCGGTCCGCTGCAGCGAAGACGGCGAACTTGCCGGAGCGCAACTTCCTTCTTGCGCAGGCTGCGCGGCTCTCGGGCTGAAACGCGCGATTGGGACATCAAGGACGACGCGTATTTTGTAGCGGCCTAAATCGTGGACACTCGTAGGCGGCAAAGATATACTCGACTCTTCCAAGCCAAGGGGTGTCGCACATGGTCCCAGGTAAAATTTCATTGCTGTTGGCATCGGTGTTTCTGCTGCCGGTCGGCCTTCTGGCCCAGGAGCACAGCGCTTCCAAAGCCAAGCCGCGCGTCATTATGGTCGGCGTGAACGGCATGGAGCTGGACATTATTCGTCCGCTGCTGCTGAAAGGCGAAATGCCCAATTTGTCTCACGTGATTGAAAAGGGCGCTTACGGGAAGCTGCGCACCGTCTCCGGGCCGAATTGCCCGCGTGTTTACACTACCTTATTTACGAGTACCAGCCCCGAAGAGCACGGGGTCACTGGATTTATCGTTGGCGGCATCACGGCCAATACGCACATGCTGAAGGAAGAGCCCATTTGGTCGATGCTCTCGAAGCGAGACATCACGGTGGGCATGGCTAATGTTCCGGCCACTTTCCCGGTGATGCCGGTGAACGGATACATGATCAGCGGCATGCTCACGCGCGGCAAGAATTGTGAAGATGGCGTGCTCTGCGCTCCCAAGCTGAGCGAAGTCACCGGCGGGGACGCGGTTTACCCGGCTAAGATGCGCGATGAATTGTTGAAGAATGTCGGAGATTTCTATATTGACTGCGAGCGCATGCCCTCAGCTGCCGATCTGAAAGAGCATGAAACGGAAGTGATCGATCATTGGTTGGCCAAAGTGCAGACCATTCGCGACCAGCAGACCAAACTTTTCGACTATTTGCTGGCTACGCACCCCACCGATTTCACTTTCCTGGCGCAGTCTTGCGAAGACCGCACCGGACATTGGCTGTACCCCATCACGCCGTTCAACGTCGGCTACAACGCCAGCATCAACGGCGTGCGGCAAGGCGCTTTCCCGGACCAGTACATTGCGTTTGATAAGGTGCTAGGCACGATTTTGAAGCACGCTGACGAGAACACGTATGTAGTGATCGTCTCCGATCACGGGATCAAGCCGTTGCGCGAGTTTGAAGAGAAAGATCCGCATGCGCATGCCGACCACGAGAAAACCACGCCGGTGATCGCCAAGCATGATTTCGCCGATGGCGATGACGTGCCTGGCTCGGTGTTCATCATGGGTCCTAACATCAAGCACGATTTCCGGCTGATGGGACTAGCGGCCAGCGTCTATGACATCGCGCCGACCCTGCTACACATCTACGGGATCGAGCAGCCCAAGCAAATGAGGGGACGCGTCCTCAACGAAGTCTTCGAGGGTGCCGACAATAAAGTAGCCGCCAACAAGTAATCCGCTTAGAGCATGCTAGACATTCTTGTGGAACGGGCTTCAGCCTGTTCGCGGGCCAGCGTTCGCCATTCTTCCAAGAGATCAGCCTATGGTAGCCTCAGTTGCGATGAAAGTTTTTGCCGTCCTGCTTTGTTGTTGTGTCGTTTGTGGGGTTGCCGGGCCGCAGTCTACCACACAAGATAGGGCGCAGCGCCCGAACATCTTTCTCATAACTATTGACACTTTGCGCGCCGACCATGTGCACTGCTACGGATACGAACGAATTCAAACTCCTGCACTGGATTTGATTGCGAAGGATGGAATCCGTTTCACGCAGGCATTTACGCCCAGCCCGATCACGAATAGCTCACACACCAGCATTTTAACGGGGCTCTTGCCAAGCTCGCACGGGGTCAGCGACTTCGGCGTCCCACTGGGCGCGAGTCATCCAGCCTTGGCGGAATTGCTGGCGACGCGTGGGTATCATAGCGCGGCATTTATCGGTGCAGTGATTCTGGACAGCAAGAGTCTGGCTCCTGGGCTGGACCGAGGCTTCGAGTTCTACGACAACTTTCCCGAGCACCCGACAACGAAGTCGCGATGGGGACGCCTCGAGCGTCGGGGTTCGGAAGTCGAGCAACACGCGGAATCATGGCTAAATAGGCATTCTGGCGGTGCGCATTTTGTATGGGTGCATTTCTACGATCCGCACGATCCTTACG
>Ga0307479_10002775_pt1 | contig 15876 bp, 13 predicted proteins | sample atmos_gasesECM4C_FD_203743 | JGI IMG/M metagenome (GOLD analysis project Ga0307479, IMG submission 203743) | Hardwood forest soil microbial communities from Morgan-Monroe State Forest, Indiana, United States - atmos_gasesECM4C_515 | ecosystem: Environmental > Terrestrial > Soil > Temperate... | reverse complement strand
CAGGATCTTCACCGCTCGAAGAATGCGGCTCCTGCGGCTCCGGGCGAGCGCGCTTAAGGTAGAATGCCAATGATGAATCTTCACGGAATTTTTCCGCCGGTTACGACTCCCTTCGGGCCCGATGGCGAAGTTGCGCTCGGGCGGTTGCGCGAAAATCTTGCGCGTTATAACCGCATAGGCTTGGTCGGTTATGTCATAAACGGCTCGACGAGCGAGTCTGTCCTGTTGCGCTGGGACGAGGTGTATCGCATCTGGGAGACTGCAAAGGAGGCCGCGGCGCCTGGAAAAACCATGATTGCTGGGACCGGCGCGGAATCCACGGCAGAAACGATCGAGCATACGAATCGCGCCGCATCCCTCGGCTATGATGCCGCACTGGTTCGCACGCCGAGTTTTTACAAACCTGCCATGACTGAGGACAATCTGGCAGAGCACTATTTGCGTGTGGCTGATGCTGCCCGGATCCCGATCCTGATTTATTCTGTGCCCATCTTCACGAAGATTCAGGTGGAGGCGCCGCTTGTCGCACGTCTTGCAAAGCACCCGAACATTATCGGGATGAAGGACAGCTCAGGCGACGCACCGGGTGTGGCCAAAATTATCGCGGCGGCGCCGAAGACTTTTCGCATGCTTGTCGGCTCAGCCGCAACGCTCTACCAATCCTTCCAAGTCGGCGCGATTGGCGCGATCCTGGCGCTCGCATGCGCTTTTCCGGAATTGTGCGTGGAAATTTACGAAGCGTCGCGGGCCGGCGAGTCCGCCCGCGCGAAAACTCTCGCGCAAAAGTTGCTCACGCCAGCGAAAATGCTTGGCGTGCAGTATGGTATAGCTGGGCTAAAGTACGCGATGGATCGGTTGGGCTATTACGGTGGCCCGCCGCGCAGCCCGCTGCAACCTGTCAACGAGGCCGCGCAGCGCGAGATAGATGCGATGCTCGCCGGCCTGGTCTTCGAATCCGCCGCACGAAATTAATTCGCATCATTCACCCGTCCGATATGCTCCTGCCCGTGTGTGTCGCATACCCCGACGTGCTCATGAAATTGTGAATCGCCTGCGGCTGCCCGACATCCAAAAAGAGGGAGTCGTCCACGATAAGCCCGGTAACGGAGCTGCCATGTCTCAGAGATACGCCCCGCGGTTCCTATCATCCTCATTTGCTTCATCCAGGGCTATTTGCTCGCGGGCGCGTTTCCGCCTTGCTAACTTCCTCCCGCCCGGCGCGTCCCACCTTGATTGCTGCTGTCGGGGGGCGCGTGTATCATGACTTCCTCCATGGAGCCCCACTGTCTGGCCTTCCGCGAGCTCCCGCACACCACCAAGCTTTTCTCAACGTTCATCGATGATTTTTCCCGCATTAGCCGCTATTACGCGCACCCGCCCACGGAATCCGGCGTCCTGGCCGCGGCTCGTGAAGTTCGCCTTGCACCGGAGATTCGCCGCGCCGTGGTGGAAGTCTTGCGCGAGCAGAATCAACGGTTCGGAGGTGGTTCCGCAATTGATGCCGCGACCGCAAGCAATCTCGATCGCCTCGCCGCCGGCGCCGTCGCCATCGTGACCGGCCAGCAAGTCGGCCTTTTTTCCGGGCCGGCTTATAGCATATATAAGGCCGTGTCAGTGTTACGCTGGGCAGAAGCAATCACGCGCCGCGGTGTTGAGGCTGTGCCAATTTTCTGGCTTGCGACCGAAGATCACGATCTCGCCGAAGTAAATCACTCCGACTGGAACACTCGCGCGGGCCTCGCGCACTACGAACTGCCAGTGCGAGAAGAAGATGACGGGAAACGAGTCGGAGAAGTGGCTCTGGGCGACGGCGTCAAGTCTCTGATGGAAAAAGCTGCGGAGAGCCTGGAAGGTTCATTCGCAGAAGAGGTTGCCGGAGCACTGCGGGAATCGTACACGCCGCGCGACAACTACGGCTCGGCATTCGGAAAATTGATGGCGCGGCTTCTGGCGGGGCGGGGAGTGATCCTGATCGACCCGCTCGACGCGCGACTGCACCGCCTGGCAGCCAGCGTGTATCGCGGGGCGCTCGATCGAGTCGATTCCCTCCGCGATGCGCTGCTCGCGCGCTCAAAAGAGCTTGAGCGCAGCGGGTATCACGCGCAGGTGAAGGTGACACGCGAGACCACGCTGCTTTTTTACAATGTGGACGGCCGGCGGCAGCCACTCCGCCGCCACAATGGGAATCTCTCCGCGGGGAAAAGCTCCTTCACGCCCGATGAGCTGCGCTCCGCGATTGAAGAATCTCCGGAGGCTTTCACAGCCAATGTGCTGCTCCGTCCGGTGATCCAGGACACGATTCTTCCCACCGCCGCCTACATTGGCGGCCCCGCGGAAATCGCCTACATGGCCCAGGCGCAGGTGGCCTATAAGGCGCTGCTCGGGCGCATGCCGGCGATGCTCCCGCGCGCCGGGTTCACGCTCGTTGGGCCGGGAGTGGCGCGGCTGCTTAAGAAGTACGGGCTCGATGTTCGTGACGTGCTCCACGGCCGCCAGCATTTACGGGCCAAGATGGAGCAGAAGTCGCTGCCGCGCGCGTTGGTGAGGCGCTTCGAGACGGACGAAAAGGCGCTGAAAAAGGTGATGAATTTTTACCGCAAGAAGCTCGAGAAACTCGATCACACTCTCCTGGGCGCCCTCGATTCCACCGAGCGCAAAATTCTGTACCAATTTACGAAATTGAAAGGGAAGGCCGGGCGCGCCGAAACCTTTCGTACCGGCGTGCTCGGCATGCATGAGCGACTGCTGCTGGATGCGTTATACCCGCACCACGACCTGCAGGAGCGGAGGCTCTGCGCGCTGCCGTTTATCGCCGCCAACGGTCCGCAATTTTTCGACGAACTTGCCCGCGCCGCGGACCTCGCCTGTCCTCAGCACCACGTTGTCTTCCTGTAGTCCTTTACTTGGTGATTTTTGCGTATCGAGATTTGTCTTTACGAAGTTGTACCGAGCGCAGCCGAGGGAACTGTGGTTACCATTTTCCGGCCATGATAAAATGCCGACGATTCACCATACTCATCTTATCTGCGCGGAGGCTATCCACCATGAAGATTACGCCCGGGAAACAAAAGGGCATGCAGGCAGTTTCGGACCCGCGCGGCGTGATCGCCGCTGCTGCCATGGACCAGCGCGGCTCGCTGAAGAGCGCCATCGCCAAAGACAAGGGGATCGACAAAAAGGATGTGTCCGCGAGTATGCTCGAGGAATTTAAGACCATCGTTGCGCGTGTTCTGACGCCGCATGCCAGCGCGATTCTTCTCGATCCCGAATACGGCCTGCCCGCCGCGAAGGCCCGCTCGAAGCATGCCGGCCTGCTGCTGGCTTACGAGAACAGCGGCTACGACAACACGCGGCCCGGACGGCTGCCCGACCTTCTCGACGTCTGGTCCGTGCGCCGCCTGGCTGCGGCTGGCGCCGATTGCGTCAAAATCCTGCTGTACTACACGCCGTTCGATCCAAAGGATGTGAACGACATCAAGCACGCCTGGGTCGAACGCATCGGAGCCGAATGCGCCGGCGTGGACATCCCATTTTTCCTCGAATTCGTTGGCTATGAGGAGGGGAAAGACGAAAAGACAATCGAATTCGCGCGGAAGAAACCAGATATCGTCACACGCAGCATGGAAGAATTTTCGAAGCCCCAGTATGGTGTGGACGTGCTGAAAGTCGAAATCCCAGTAAATATGGCCTTTGTTGCCGGCTCAAAAGCGTGTAAGGGCGAATCTGCCTACACGCGCGACCAGGCCAAGGACCTGTTTCGCAAAGCAGCCGCGGTCGCAAAGAAGCCATTTATCTATCTCTCTGCGGGCGTGTCGAACGACATCTTCAACGAGTCGCTCGAGCTTGCCGCGGAATCCGGCACAAATTTCTCCGGGGTGCTTTGCGGGCGCGCTACGTGGAAGGAAGGCATCCCGGTGTACGCCAAGCAGGGCGCCAAAGCCCTCGAAGATTGGCTAAACGACCAGGGGGTAAAGAACATCAAGAACGTGAACGAGCGTCTGAAAGCCGCCAAACCCTGGTTCGGCTTCTACGGCGCCACGTCCGCCGCCGCGCTCGCGGACTAGGTTCAGAAGGGCGGGGCTTTAACCCTGCCGGCAGAGCGTGGCCCAAGGAATTTGGCTTTAGCCCCTGAAGTTCCTCAAGCGCCGACACGATGAACCGCGCCGGAAAACTCGGATTCATCACTGCCACACTCTTCCTCGGTTGCTCCACGCCCCTGCGCGCGCAGGAGACCCTGAAAGTGAAAGTCTTCGCGGGCAACTACCGTAGTTGGGATGCCATCAGAGTCCACGTCCGCAACATTTCAAACACTGAAATCACGCTCGTCATTCCGGTCAACATTGATTCAAAGGATCAGAGGACCACATTTCCACTTCCTCTTGACGTTGAACGCAGGGAAGGGGACGACTGGAAGCTTTGCTGGCCTGTTCGGAGCGGCCCGCGCGGGTACAGCAGCCTCACGATCCAACCGGGTGACTCACGCGTGTACACATTCGGAGTTGGGCCGGCCGGACTATATCGTGCGCGCGTCTGGTACCTGGCAGACCCGGGCGACTTAGGTCTCCCGAAGCGCCTGCCCGTTTTTGAAAGCGTCGCTTCGGAACCCTTCGACGTTCTGCCTCACGAGTTCATCCCCGCTTCGGCTCTTCCTGCGATGGCAGCCCCGGCCAGATCTCCTCCCCGCCTCTGCGGTACACTTATCTACTTGAAATGACTCTCGGCATATACATACAGGTGCCTTTCTGCCAGACGAAGTGCACCTACTGCAATTTCCACACTGGTGTCGTCTCCCCCGAGCGCTTCGAGCCATACGCGGATGCAGTCTGCCGTGAAATTGCCGGAACAGTCGCGGCCAACGCCCCCGTTGTTGACTCTGTGTACTTCGGTGGGGGAACTCCAAGCCTTCTGAATCCCGCCGCACTCCGAAAAATCATCGACTCGATTCATCGCAGCTATCAAGTTGCTTCCGCGGAGATCACGCTCGAGGCAGACCCTGAAACCATCATGCCAGAGAAAGCGTCCGGGTGGCTTGGTGCCGGCTTCAATCGCATCAGCCTCGGCGCACAATCATTCAATGACGCTGAACTCCAGGCCGCAGGCCGCATGCACCGCCGCGCCAATATTTTTCAGGCTGCGAATACTCTTCGCACCGCCGGCTTCGACAACATCAGCTTGGATTTGATCGCCGGTCTCGCGCACCAGTCGCGCGCTTCATGGGAGAACTCAGTCACGGAGCTGCTCAGCATTCGCCCGGAACATATTTCAATCTACATGCTTGAGATTGATGAAGGCAGCCGCCTGGGCAAGGAGTCTCTTGCCGGCGGCAGCCGTTACAGCGCTGAAAAGATTCCTGCAGACGACGCCATCGCCGAATTTTACGAGTCCGCTTGCGCGCGTCTGGCCGCTACAGGTTACGAGCACTACGAAATCTCGAATTGGGCTCTGCCGGGAAGCCGTTCGCGCCACAATCTGAAATACTGGCGCCGCGAGCCTTACCTCGGATTCGGCGCGGGCGCGCATTCTTTCGACGGCACAACGCGTTGGGCCAACATTCACGACTCAGCGCGCTACGTTGCGTGTATCGAGCAGGGAATTTCTCCGCGCGAGCAGATTGAGCCAGTCACGCCCGAGCACGCACTCGAAGAAGAATTCTTCCTGGGCCTGCGCCAACTCGAAGGAATTGATCTCGCGCGCATCGACTCGACCTATGGAGAAATCCAGCACGAACGCGTGGCCGATCTCCGCGGCCGAATCAGTGGGCTGCGCTCCCAGGGCCTCATCGAGCTCGAAGGCTCGCGCCTCCGACTCGCGCCCGATCGCCTCACAATTTCAAACGAAGTCTTCGTCGAATTACTTGGCTAAGCCTCCCATCCTCTGTTACTTCCAGCCTTCCCGTTTCGGGAAAATTTGACAGTCATGGTAGCCTGATTTAGAGGTGACGAGCATCGGCTGTCAACGCAGAAGACTTTCGTCAGCGGGGGTCGTCAGGGTCGTGGGGCAATTGCGAGCCCCGGAGATGGCCCGCTCCGAAACCTACAATTTTTTTAATCGCAACGCGAGATTAATAGAAATAGCCCTAACTCATTCAAAAAAAACAACCGGCGCGAATTCTAATCGCGACAAATTCCAGGGTCCTTCGTTCGGCTCCTCATCACCCCTTCCAAATTGTGTATTTCGGTCGAGCCACGATGACAACCGTTGATCTCCGCAGCGACACCGTCACGCGCCCCACGCCTGCAATGCGCCGCGCCATGGCGGAAGCCGAAGTCGGCGACGACGTCTATGGTGAGGACCCTACCGTAAACCGGCTGCAAGCGCGCACCGCAGAAATATTCGAGCGGGAAGCCGCTCTCTTCGTTCCGAGCGGCTCGATGGGAAACCTGCTAGCCATCAGGACATGGACGCGCCCGGGCATGGAAGTAGTTTGCGAGCAGCGCGCACACGTGAATCAATACGAGCTTGCTTCGATGTCGGCCATCGCCGGCTGCATGCCGCGCACAACTCCTGCGCCCGACGGCGTCCTGACGTGGCAACTGATCGAGCCGCTGCTGCGTCCGAAAACGTACTACTATTCGCAGACCGGTCTCATCACGCTCGAGAATACTCACAACATGCACGGCGGCACCATCTTTCCGCCGGAAGTTTCCGAGGAAATATGCGACCACGCTCACAAGGCCGGACTTCCTGTGCACCTTGACGGCGCGCGCATTTTCAATGCTGCGGTGGCGCTCGATCGCAGCGTCGCGGAGCTGACACGCAAAGTCGATTCCATCATGTTTTCTCTCTCCAAGGGGCTGGGCGCGCCCGTCGGCTCGATGCTGATCGGCTCGCGCGATTTCATTGAGCGGGCGCACATCGGACGCAAACTTCTTGGCGGGGGAATGCGACAGGCAGGCGTGCTTGCCGCAGCGGGCTTAATCGCGATCGAAGAGACGCCGAAGATTCTGCATCGCGACCACGAAAATGCGGGCCACCTAGCTGAGGGCCTTGCGCAAATCAGGGGTATCACACTCGATCCGAAAAAAGTGGTCACCAACATCGTCATCTTCGACGTTCGTGGCACGGACCGCGCGGCCGCCGAAATTTGTGCCGACCTAGGCAAGCAGAAGATTCTCTGCGCGCCCACTGACAAGTATTCAATTCGCATGGTCACGCACTATGATGTGGACCGCGATGCGATCGATCGCGCTCTCGCTGCCACAGCAAATGTAATCACCGGCCACCACCCCGCCGCGGCGGCCCGTTAGGAGAATTGAGTTGAACATACATACATTTCACGAGCGCAGCGGCAGGCGGTTCGCTGAACCTGGCAGCGCCTTGTCGCGGTGCTTAAGTTTTCGGGATGCGTCAGTGTCCCGTCTGTTTTCATCATTGATTGCATTACTACTCTTCGCAGCGGGTGGAATCATGACTATTCATGCAAGCAACACTGCAGACGCGGCAGCGCAAGCGCCGGCGCATTCGAAAGCGATTGCGCCGACGCCAGAGGAGGCGCACAAATTCATCGAGTCTGCAGAAACCCGGCTTCTCGATCTGTGGATCAAGTCGCAGCGGGCGAATTGGGTTCACGAGACCTTCATCACTGATGACGCCGAAACGATGGCGGCCGAGGCAGACCAGAATGTGAAGGCCGCCACAGCAGAGCTTTCCGCCGAAGCGCGCCGCTACGATGGCTTGAAGCTTCCACCGGATGTCGCTCGAAAGTTTTATCTGCTGAAACATTCTGTGGACATTCCGGCGCCACGCGATCCCGCGGAGCAGAAGGAGCTATCGCTAATTCTCGCCTCGCTCGATGGCGACTACGGAAGAGGGAAGTGGTGCCCGGACGGCGCGCAGGGAAAATGCTTCTCGCTGAACGATCTGGAAAATATTATGGCGACGAGCCGCGACCCCGAAGAACTGAAACGAGCCTGGCTAGGCTGGCACTCGATTGCGCCGCCCATGCACGAGCGCTATGAGCGCATGGTTGTGCTCACGAATAACGGCGCGCGCGAGTTGGGCTTCGCAGATACCGGCGCGATGTGGCGGTCCGGATACGACATGCCCGCCGACGCATTCAGCGCAGAGCTCGATCGCCTCTGGCAACAGGTTCGACCGCTCTATCTTTCTCTGCATGCCTACGTTCGAGCGCAGCTTGTGAGGAAGTACGGCCTGCCCGTAGTGCGCGCCGATGGACCGATCCCCGCCGACCTGCTTGGCAATATGTGGGCGCAGACTTGGGATAACATTTACCCACTGATCGCGCCGCCCAATGCCGATCCTGGTTATGACCTCACGAAAATCCTCACGGCCAGAAAAATGGAACCAAAGGGCATGGTGCAGTACGGCGAGCGATTCTTCATGTCGCTCGGATTCCCCGCGCTGCCCGGCACATTCTGGGAGCGATCAATGTTCACTAGGCCGCGCGACCGCGAAGTGGTCTGCCACGCAAGCGCATGGGACATTGATTACGAAGACGATTTGCGCATCAAGATGTGCATCGAACCGAAAGCGGAGGATTTCTCCACCATCCATCACGAGCTCGGCCACAATTTTTATCAGCGAGCCTACAAAGCTCAACCACCTCTTTTCCGCGATAGCGCCAATGACGGGTTCCACGAAGCCATCGGCGACACGATCGCCCTTTCCGTTACGCCCGAGTATTTGAAGCAAATTGGCTTGCTTGATTCCGTTCCGCCTGCATCCTCTGACATCGGGCTACTGATGCAGCGCGCGCTTGATAAGGTCGCGTTCCTGCCGTTCGGCTTGCTGATTGATAAATGGCGCTGGGGCGTCTTCTCAGGAGAGATTTCTCCTGCGGAGTACAACAAAGCCTGGTGGGATTTGCGCCTGCAATATCAGGGCGTCGCGCCGCCGGTCCCCCGTAGCGAAGCCGATTTCGATCCCGGCGCGAAATACCACATCCCATCGACCACTCCTTACGCCCGCTATTTCCTCGCGGCAATCTTACAATTCCAATTTCATCGCGCCTTGTGCCGCGAGGCCGGCTTCAGCGGGCCGCTCCACCGTTGCTCCGTGTACAACAACAGTGCGGCGGGCGCGCGGCTGGCGAAGACGCTGGCTATGGGCAGGAGCCGTCCCTGGCCCGAGGAGCTCGAAGCGCTGACCGGCGAAAAGCAACTGGATGCCACGGCAATTCTGGATTATTTCGCCCCGCTCAAAGCGTGGCTTGATGAGCAAAACAAAAAGAGCGGCGCGAAAGTGGGCTGGTAAGCGAGACGACGGATGCTCGGGCCTGTGATATAAGTGGAGGGTTGAGCCGCCCATATTTTCCGCTTCTGTGTGAGGGATCTTGGAATTTTCACTAACCGATGAGCAGCAGCAGCTTCGGCGCACGGTGCGCGAATTCGCCGAGGCCGAAATCCGGCCCCATGTGATGGAGTGGGACGAGGTCTCCCACTTCCCATCGGAAATCATTCCGAAGCTAGCGCACATGGGTTTTCTGGGCGTCATTTTCCCCGAGAAATATGGCGGCGCGGGGATGGGTTACGTTGAATACGCCATCATCATCGAAGAGCTTTCGCGCGTGGACGGTTCGGTTGGCATTATCGTGGCGGCGCACAATTCGCTGTGTTCGAATCACATCTACAAGTTCGGCACAGAGGAACAGAAGAAAAAATATGTCGTGCCACTGGCGCGGGGTGAGAAGCTCGGCTGCTGGTCGCTTACGGAACCAGAGGCGGGCTCCGATGCCGGAGGCACGCGCACCGTCGCCATGAAGAAGGACGGGGGCTGGCTGATCAACGGTTCGAAGACGTTTACGACCAACGGGCACTATGCGGACATTTGCGTGGCGATGGCCGTGACCGATGCGTCGAAGAAAAGCCACGGCATCTCCGCATTCGTAATCGAGAAAGGAACTCCCGGCTATCGTGCCGGCAAAAAGGAAAACAAGCTCGGGCTGCGCGCGAGCGACACGTCCGAAGTTGTGTTCACTGATTGCCGCGTGCCCGCCGGACACTTGCTGGGCAAGGAGGGCGAAGGGTTCGTCAACAGCCTGCAAATTCTCGACGGCGGGCGGATTTCAATTGCCTCGCTCGGACTGGGCATGGCGCAGGGCGCTTATGAAGCCTCCTTGCGATACGCGAAGCAGCGCAAGCAATTCGGCAAGCCGATCGCCGATTTTCAGGCCATCCAATTCAAGCTCGCAGACATGGCCACGGAGATCGAAGCCGCACGCCTGCTGACCTACCAGGCGGCATGGCTTGCTGACCGCGCCATCGCTTCCGGAGATCGCGAAGCGCGGTTCACACGTGAATCAAGCATGGCGAAGCTCTACGCCGGGGAAGTTGCCGTCAGAGTGGCAAACGAAGCGGTGCAGATTCACGGCGGCTACGGCTTCATCAAGGATTATCCGGCCGAAAAATACTATCGCGACGTCAAGCTCTGTACCATCGGCGAAGGAACCAGCGAAATTCAGCGACTGGTGATTGCCAGGCAAATCCTCGGAAAGCGATAGCCTGAAATTGCGATCCTCTCACATGACCGTATCCGTCGAAAACTGGGCCGAGCAGATTCGCGAAGGCGACCAGCGCGCGATTTCGCGCGCCGTCTCGGCGATCGAGAATCGCTCGCGCGATGCAGAGGAACTCCTCCGGCAGCTATTCCCGCACACCGGGCGCGCGTATCGCATTGGCATCACCGGTGCTCCCGGAACGGGGAAGAGCACGCTGGTGGATCGCCTTGCCGGCCACTATCGCGGCCATAAGAAGACTGTCGGCATCATCGCGGTGGATCCTTCGAGCCCGTTCACCGGCGGCGCGATTCTGGGCGACCGCGTGCGCATGCAGGGTCATGCGACCGACAGCGGCATTTTTATCCGCTCGATGGCCACACGCGGATATCTGGGCGGCCTGGCGCAGGCGACCGGCGACACGGCACTGTTGCTGGACGCGGCCGGGAAAGAAATGATTTTGGTCGAGACGGTCGGCGTCGGGCAGGGTGAAATCGAAATCGTCCGCCTCGCAGATTGCACGATCGTGGTCCTGGTGCCCGGCATGGGCGACGACGTGCAGAGCCTGAAAGCTGGCCTGATGGAGATTGGCGATATTTTCGTGCTGAACAAATCCGACCGCGAGGGTGCGGGGCGGTTTGAACAGCAGCTGCGCGCCATCCTGCAGATTGTTCCGGAGCGCGACGGCTTGAAGCCTCCGGTGGTGCGCACGATCGCGACCGAGAATAAGGGCATTGCAGAACTGGCGGAACAGATTGAACTTTTTCGCAAGCACTTTGACCAAGCTGACGAACGTCGCGCCCGTGAAATCGCCCATTGGAAGGAATGGCTGCTCCGCCTGCTCGAATCGCGCTTGATGGAACGCGTTGTAGGTGAGCACATGGATGAGGCGCAATTCGAGAAGTTGGCTGCAGAAGTGTCGGCCCGGAAGAAAGATCCCTACGCGGCCGTGAATGAAATTCTGGCCCGGGCTGGACTGGGAGAGAAGCGTTGAAGCTTGGCAACCTGGAATTCCACATCGTGGTGTCCGGCCACTTCCGCCTTGACGGCGGCGCGATGTTTGGCGTGATTCCCAAGACCATGTGGGAGAAGGTCGCCTCGCCCGATGCCAGTAATCGCATCCTGCTGGCAATGAACTCGCTGCTCATTCTCGCGGGAGGGAAACGCATCCTGGTTGAAACTGGCGCGGGTGACAAATTGCCGCCGAAACTACGGGCCATTTACGATCAGGACGGGCCGCGACTGATCGAAGGATTGCGCGCATACGGTCTCCATCCGGATGAAATTGACATCGTCGTGGATACCCATCTGCACTTCGATCACTGCGGCGGAAACACACGGATCGAGAAGGACAAAGTGGTGCCCGCATTTCCGAACGCGCGCTACATCGTTCACAAAGGTGAATTCGAGCACGCCAAAAATCCCACGGAGCGCGACCGCGCGAGTTACATGCCCGACAACTACATGCCTCTCGAAGCTGCGAACAAATTTTCGCTGATCGAAAGCGACCGCGTGATTGCTCCGGGTGTCGAGCTGATTCGCGTCCCCGGGCATACTGCCGACATGCTGTGCGTAAAATTGGAAGGTGGCGACAAGACCGCGTTTCTCTTTGCCGACCTGGTCCCGATGACGCCGCATCTTGGATTGCCGTGGATCATGGGCTACGACCTGTACCCAATGCAGACACTCGAGAATAAGAAAAAATGGATTCCACTGGTGGCTCGCGGGGAATGGATTGCGCTCTTCTCGCACGACCCGCATATCCCCGCGGCTTATCTTCGCGAGCACGAGGGGCAGTGGAAGGCCGAGCCCGTGAAGGTGGACTAAGAATGGCCAAGTCAAAGAAAACGATTCGGAGAACCCGGGCAGTCAAGATTGGCATTATTGGCGGCAGCGGTCTTTACACCATGGCCGGACTTAGCGATACGCGCGAGATGCATGTGAAGACGCCATTCGGCGTTCCGTCTGACGCCGTCGTGGTGGGCACTCTCGAAGGGCGCCGCGTCGCTTTCCTTGCGCGACATGGCCGCGGCCATCGCTTTTCGCCGAGCGATATCAACTATCGCGCTAACATCTGCGCCATGAAACTGCTCGGAGTCGAGCGCGTGATTTCTGTCAGCGCTGTGGGCTCGCTGCGCGATGATTTGCCGCCGCTTGATTTCCTGATTCCCGATCAATTTTTCGACCGCACGCGCGGCCGGATCTCAACTTTCTTCGCCAATAGCGGCGTCGTTGCGCACGTCGCCTTCGACAAACCAACTTGCACGCATCTCTCCGCGCACTTAGCTGAAGCCTGCGACCGCGCGGGGATCAAGGCCCATCGCAGCGGCACGTACGTATGCATGGAAGGGCCGCAATTCTCGACGCTGGCGGAATCGCACACGTATCGCCAGCTCCGGTTCGACGTGATCGGGATGACGAATCTGACCGAGGCGAAGCTCGCGCGCGAAGCCGAGCTGTGCTACGCGACAATCTCGATGATCACCGATTACGATTGCTGGCATCCGCAGCATGACGCCGTCACGCTCAGCGAAATCATGACCAACTTGAATAAGAACACCGAGAACGTCCAACGCGCGATTCACGAAGTGGTTCGATCGCTCCCCGAAGAACGGACATGCAAGTGTGGCGCGGCGCTTGCTCATGCGATCGTTACCGACCGTAAGCTGATTTCGGCGGCAGCAAAGAAGAGGCTTGCGCCGATCATTGGCAAGTACATTTCCTGAACAGGAGCTTCATGTCCCTGCTCGTTGTAGGTTCCGTCGCATTTGATGCGATTGAAACGCCGTTCGGGAAGGTGGACCGCACACTCGGCGGCGCTGCCAGTTATTTTGCACTGGCTGCGAGCCATTTCACACCCGTGCGTGTCGTTGGCATCGTCGGCGAAGATTTCACGGCGAAGGACGAGGCGGTGTTCCGCGGCCGCAGGATCGATCTGTCGGGCGTTGAGCATGTCCGAGGCAAAACTTTTTTCTGGGCCGGACGCTACAGCCAGAACATGAACGAGCGCACCACGCTCGCGACCGAGCTCAATGTCTTCGCAAATTTTCGCCCGACGCTTCCCGGGGCCTATTGCGATTCCTCGTTCATTTTTCTTGGCAACATTGACCCCACACTCCAGCGTTCCGTGCTGCATCAAATGAATGGCAAACCGAAAGTGGTGGGACTAGATACCATGAATTACTGGATTGAACGCACATCCGAAGAATTACGCGAAACGCTGAAACACACGCACATCCTGATGATCAACGACGACGAAACGCGGCAGCTGACAGGCGAGCACAACTTGATGCGCGCGGCAAGACACATCTTCAAGATGGGGCCACGAACGCTCGTCATTAAACGTGGCGAGCATGGTGCTTTGATGGTCCACGACATGTTTCTTTTCTCCGTTCCAGGATATCCGCTCGAGGAAGTTCACGATCCAACCGGCGCAGGAGACAGCTTTGCCGGTGGATTCATGGGCGCGCTGGCTAGCGCCGGCCGCATCAATCAACAGACACTGCGCCGGGCCATGGTCTATGGGTCGGTGCTTGGCAGCTTCGCGGTGGAACGGTTCGGGGTCGAGCGGCTCGCGCACCTCACACGCCGCGAGATCCACGCCCGTGCCCGGCGATTCTCTCAGCTCACCTCGTTTCAGCTTTAGGAGTCTTTCCGATGTAGAATCCAGCGAATCCTGCGGCGCGACGGCGCACGTGGAGAGCAGGGCGCGGGGGTGCCATGCTGTACGACCTCAACCTCTATATCATTGGCAAACTCATATTGGCGGCGGCGCTGGGCGGGCTCGTCGGCCTGGAGCGTGAAATAAGCCACAAGCCCGCGGGGCTGCGCACGAATATGCTGATCTGTATGGGTGCGGCGCTCTTTACGATTATCTCGACGGAAACTGTTCGTGCCTTCGGAGCGGGCGATCCCGCGCGTATCGCTGCGCAGATAATTCCCGGCATCGGGTTCATCGGCGCCGGAGTGGTGATTCGCGAGCGCGGGACAATCATCGGGATCACCAGTGCCGCGACGATATTTATGGTGGCGAGCATCGGGATGGCAGTGGGTTCGGGACTCATCGCCACCGCCGTTTTTGCGTCACTGCTTTTGCTCGGGAGCCTGGTTGTTCTGGGCAAGGTCGAACAGCGATTTGGCTTGCACGCGCGCATGATGAACTTCCGCATCATCGCGGCAGAGGCCGGAAATCTGGTAGAACGCGTGCGACTGATCGCCGACGACTTGGGCATAGAGCCACGGCACTGGCGGGCGGACAAGACTGAGCGAGGTTTCCTGATTGAGTTCGACGCTGAAGTTACTGTCCCGGAAGAGCGTATCCTGCTCAGGAGGATCGGCGCTCTGCATGTCCAGGTCGAAGCGCGGCCGGTTCGAGCTGTTACATCAATTTGAGTTTGCCGGTCGGGCATTCCCACTTGCCGCGGTTCTTGTTCTTTCCGGGCGAACCAACCAATCGCGTCTCCTCTGAATCCGAGTTGACGGGCTGCGCGCCAGGATGCTATCAATTCGTGGTCGCTTTGCAGGGGGACTTGCTGGCTGTGTTCTTGTTTCAGTCGTTCCGCTCGCCCGGCCATCCGCGACAGGTGGTACCGGGATCCCTGTGATAGGAATGGGAGGATGGGATTGATACGTCTGCGCTTGGGCTCGCTCATATTGTTGGCGGCAGGTGCGACGTCGCTTGTCAATTGCAGTAGCAGCAACAAAAATGCGCCGAACCCCACGCCTGTCATCACCAGCATTTTCCCCGATAGCATTACGGCAGGCAGCGCGATGTTCAACATCGACATCACCGGACAGGGCTTTCTGAACAAGCCTGCATCTGTTGCGCTTTGGAATGGCTCGCCGCGTACGACCACATTCAATGTTTCGACCGGGCATCTGACCATCACCGTTCTGGCCGCGGATGTCACAAACCCATCGGTCGCGTTGATTTCGGTCACCAATCCTGCGCCGGGCGGCGGAACCTCGTCCGGGGCATCGTTTACCATTAACCCGCTTCAGAGCGGCGCGCCGACGAATATCTCTTTGAATCCATCGAGCGCAAATGCCGGCACCAAAGGCCCTTTCACGCTTACCGTAAATGGCATGAATTTTGTGGCCGGGTCCATCATCCGCTGGAACGGCACTTTCCGTCAGCCGACTTCAGCCACCTCTACGGCTCTGACGACGGATCTCACGACCACGGATCTGGCGCTTGCCGGGTTCGCCAGCGTGTCGGTGGATAATCCTCTGCCCGGAGGCATCGTTGCGTCTTCTGTTTCCGTGGACTTTACAATCAATTCGTCGAAAAGTGCTAGTTCATCAGCTCCACAGGTGATTTCAGTAAACGCCTCGGGCGGTCCTTCGGATGGCGCGAGCGATGCGCCGGCAATCAGCGACGACGGCCGATTCGTCGCATTCTACTCAGCGGCCAAAAATCTAGT
>Ga0307479_10002773_pt1 | contig 15878 bp, 17 predicted proteins | sample atmos_gasesECM4C_FD_203743 | JGI IMG/M metagenome (GOLD analysis project Ga0307479, IMG submission 203743) | Hardwood forest soil microbial communities from Morgan-Monroe State Forest, Indiana, United States - atmos_gasesECM4C_515 | ecosystem: Environmental > Terrestrial > Soil > Temperate... | reverse complement strand
GAGCCCATGCCCTGCCTCCTCACGACAAACGTCTGCCCTAGGCGACGGTCACCTGGTCGACGAAGGTGCCGCCCGTATCGGTTGCGGAGGTCCACTTGTAGACCGTGATGATCTTCAGGGTGGTGTCTCCGTTGGCGTCGAAGCTCGTGGTACCTATAGTTCCTTTGTAGTTCTGAGTCTTGGCCACTTGCGCCGTGACCTGGTCACGAGAGGGCATGTTTCCACCCGCATCGTCGATCGCCCGGCTGATGGCGGCGATGACAATGTTGGCGGCGTCGAAGGCCTGGGCGCTGTAGGCCCCCACGTCCTGGCCGTACTCCTTCTTGTAATCGGCATTGAACGTCTGCGCGGTCGACAGCTTCTGTGGGTACGGACCTGCGACGGTGAAGTAACTGTCCGCCGCGTTATCGCCGGCGTCCTTGGCGAACTGGTTGCCCGAGATGCCGTCACCCGCTACATACGGGACATCGAGGATCCCCTTCATCTGCTTGCGGATCTGGCCGCCCTTGTCGCTCGTCGTGCCGCCGAAGAATACAACGTCGGCGCCGAGGGACTTCGCTCGATTCAGCAATGAGTGGAAGTCAGACGTCGAGGTCTGATCGAAACCTCCAAGATCTGAGTTGAGGACGGTCCCGCCGTCTGCGGCAAACTGCTTGGCGAAGTTCTGGGCAATCCCGAGCCCGTACGTCTGCTGGTCGTTCATCACGAAGACCTTCTTCTTGCCCAGCTTGTTGTACGTGAAGTCGGCGGCGGCCGGTCCCTGGATCAAGTCGGTGGTGCAGACCCGGAAGTAGTTGTTCTTGCCGGCGGGGCGTAGCGTCGCCTTCAACCCCTTGCAGTGTCCGTCCGACGGTTCCTGGGTCAGGCATTCGTTGGTGTTGGCCGGACTGATCATGGCCAGGTTGACCTGGTTCGCGATCGGGATCTCTACCTTCGCCACGCTGCTATTGAAGGGTCCAACCTCGCCAAGGACTGCCGAATCGTTGATGAACTGCGTCATGTTCGCGGCGCCCTGGGCCGGATCATGCCCGTTCTGGGCGGCAGTCGCGTCGTCCAACGCAAACGCCGCGAGCGTAAAGCAGGCGTTGGTGTGGCTCGACGCGCCACAGACCTTCGCGGCCTGCTTGATGGCAAGCTTCGCCCCGTTCTGGGTGGGCTGCCCGTCCGAGGCATCCGCGAAGCTGACCGGTAGGTCGATGCCGATCTTGATCGTTCCTTTGATGCTCTGGCCCCCAGTGGTACTCGTGCCGCAGGCCGCCAGCGCCACGCTCGCCACGGCAAGCCCGGCAAGCAACTTCGGCAATCTCATATACGTCCTCCTTCCAAATGGTGAATATGGCGGGAACTCGCGCTGCCCGAAGGCGTAGCTCTTTATACAACCTTGCCCGAGCGCCTGCAACTAATAGGGCAACTCTTCTAATACCACTTAATAATCTTGCGGCCTTTTGCACAAGCATCGAGAGCGTCCGCCGTTGTGATGCCTGGCAAGTCGTATCCGGGCTTGACAATGCTTTTCAAGCGCGCGTAGGGTATACGACGCATTCAGGAGGGCAAGCGTTGGCCGAATTCGCAGAACGCATCAAACCAAGGGCCCAGTACGTCGATGAGGCAATCGAGCTGGCCCTGGCGAGCAAGTGGACGGAAGCGGTCCAGGTCAATCGGGGCATCATGGACCGGTTCGGCCCGGACGAGGACACCCTCAACCGGTTGGGCAAGGCCTACACCGAGCTTGGCCAGCAGGAGAATGCCATCGATGCGTACAAGAGCACCCTCAAGCTCAACCCCGTGAACCCGATCGCGGTCAAGAACTTGGCGAAGCTCCAGGCGCAGCGCGGTGGCCAGCCGGTGCCCACCTCGAAGGCGAAAGTCAACGTCGACGCCTTCATCGAGGAAACGGGTAAGACCGCCCTCACCGCCCTTCACATGCACGCCGAGGGTGACCCCTGCGCCAAGGTTTCCGGCGGCGACCCGGTCAAGCTGATCGTGGCCGGCGACACCATGAACGTGGAGACGTCGCGCGGCGTCTACCTGGGCCACCTCGAACACGCCCTCGGCCGCCGGCTGATCAAGTTCCTCGAAGGCGGCAACAAGTACTCGGGGGCTGTCGCCTCCTGTGACCCGGGTGGGGTCAAGGTCATCGTCCGCGAGACCTATCAGGATCCGAAGTTCTTCGGGCGGCCGTCATTCCCGATCAAGAAAGCCGGACGGGACGAGTTCCGACCCTACGCGAAGGATTCGCTGCTCAACCGGGCGGCCGATGCCGAGGAGGCCGAGGAGGACGGCGAAGAGCCGGCCGAGGAACTCGACGGCATGCACACGGTGGAGTCGGCCGAGGACGAGGTGGAAGTCCCGGAGGCCGACGAAGATAGCCGAAAGGAAGACGTCTACTAAACCCGCACGGAGCCGGGTTAGCTGATCAGCGAGCCCGCAGGGCGAGCCGCGCTTTCGCGCGCGTCAGCGCCGGCGCTGCATGCCGCTCGTGCGAGCCTACGAGCGCACGTTCTTAAGCGCGAGTGCGTCGCGAGCGGCTGGACGGCGCAACGGCGCGTTTTCGTTTCTGCGTAACTGGAGTTAGCCGTCCCGCCAGAACGGCCGCAGCTTGCGCATCTCCTCGGCAGCCGCGTTCAAGCTGGCGGTAGCCACGTCCCATTGTAAAAACCAAAGCGTCCCATTCAGCGCGGGTAGACTGACGGCGATGTTGCTGGCGATCGACCTCGGGAACACGAACCTGGCGTTCGGGCTCTTCGAGGGGGATCAGCTCCGGCACGACTGGCGCCTCGCCACCCGCCGGGACAGCATGCCCGACGAGCTCGGCCTGCTGATGGTGCAGCTGATCCGGCAGGAAGGGATCGACCCGAAGAGTGTCGACGCGGTGGTGGTGGCCAGTGTCGTCCCGCCCCTGAACAGCAGCCTGGTCCAGGCGATCGAGCGCTACTTTGGCAAGGAGCCGATGATGGTCGGTCCCGGGATCAAGACCGGACTGAAGATTCACTATCGCGATCCCAAAGAGGTCGGCGCCGACCGGATCGTGGCGGCGATGGCCGCCTTCAAGAAATACGGCGGCCCGCTGATCATCATCGATTTCGGCACGGCCACCACCTACGACGTGGTCTCCAAGGAGGGCGATTACCTCGGTGGGGCCATCTCGCCGGGGATGGGGATCTCGGTCGATGCCTTATACGAGCGTGCGGCCCGGCTCCAACGTGTCGAGCTGAAGGCGCCCGCCAACGTGATCGGCCGCACCACCGCCGAGAGTATGCAGGCGGGCATCATCTTCGGCTTCACCGCCCAGGTCGAGGGGATGGTCGCCCGGATCAAGAAGGAGCTGGGCGAAAACCCACGCGTGATCGCCACCGGCGGGCTGGCCGGTCTGATCGCCGCCGAGACGCCCGTGATCGAGCTGGTGGACCAGCGGCTGATGCTCGAGGGCCTCCGCCTCATCTACGACCTGAATGCCTGACGAGATCCCGCCCCCGCCGCCTTCGCCGTCCCCGAAGAGCAGTTCACCGTTGACCGAGCCGGCGGCCGTCTTCATCGCGGCGGCCACGCTCTTTGCCATCTTCATCAACTCGCAAAACGTCGGCCCGATCCTGATGCTGGGCGTGATCGCGCTGCTCCTCGAGACCCGCTTGCGCCCAAAAGAATGAGCAGCCCCGGTGTGGAAAGGCTGCGAGACTGATAGGCTGGTAGCCCCGTGAAGATCGGCCGTCATACCCTCCTCTCGCCTGTTTACGTCGCCCCCATGGCGGGCGTGACCGACGCGCCCTTCCGCAAGATCGCCCGTGAGTTCGGTGCCGGCATGGCCTGCACCGAGATGATCAGCAGCGAAGCGCTGGTGCGGAATCACCGCGAGTCGTTCCGGTTGATGGACCTCCGCTGGGACCAGCGACCGGTGTCGGTCCAGCTGATGGGTGGCGACCCGGCGGTCATGGCGGAGGCGGCGCGGATGGCGGAAGCGGCCGGGGCCGACATCGTCGACATCAACATGGGCTGCCCGGTGCCCAAGGTGGTCAAGACCTCGGGCGGCTCCTCATTGTTGCGCGATCCCGATCGCGCCACCCGGGTGGCCGAAGCGGTGGTCGGCGCCGTGTCTGTCCCCGTGACCGTCAAGATTCGGCTGGGCTGGGACTTCGCCACCCGCAACCACCTGGAGATGGCGACCCGCCTGGAGGCGACCGGCGTCCAGGGACTCGCGGTGCACGGCCGCACCCGGTCGCAACGCTACGAACCCTCGGCCGATTGGGACGCGATCGCGCAGGTGAAGGCCGCGGTCACCATCCCGGTGGCCGGGAGCGGCGATCTCCGCACCGCCGACGACGCCGCGCGGCGCCAGCGCGACAGCGGCGTGGATGCGGTGATGCTGGGCCGCGGCATCCTGGGCAACCTCTGGCTGGTACAGCAGACCGTCGTCCGTCTGACCACGGGCGAGTCGATCCCAGCGCTGTCCTGGCAGGAGCAGATCGAGTTGGTCCGGCGACATTGCGACCTGGTGCTCGAGTATTACGGTCCCGAACGAGGCCCCCGCCTGCTGCGGAAGTTCATCGCCTGGGGTCTGCGGGGATTCCGGGGTGCGGCGCGTCTGCGCACGATGGTCCAGTCCGTCACCAGCCCAACCGATGTGACGGTCGTGCTCGACGCTGCCATGGCGATCGATCCCGGGCCGTACTCGATCGAGGGCGAGATCGAGGACGCGCCGGCCTCCTGCGAAGCGGCCTGACGAAGGAACTTTTCCCGCCCGAGCCCGTCATACCGACATGGAACGTCTCTGGCCGCTGCTGGTCGCCCTCGTTGTCGCGAGTTGTGGAGCCCAGGCGGCGGCGCCGGGGCCGTCGGGAACGGTATCGGGGACGAATGGCCCGTTCGCGGCGCAGGCCGCACCCGCCGCGCTGCCGGCCGGCGGGACCGTTCACCTCACCCTCACCGTCACCGGGCCGATCGACTACGAGATCGGCTGCGTGCAGACGCTGCACATCTGGGCCGAGGACAGCCAGCGCCAGACGGTCTGGCAGCAGCCGGTGCCCGCCATCATGTGCATGGCGTTCGGCCACAAGCAGCTCGCTGCCGGTGAGACCGCGACCTTTAGGGCGGATTGGCCCACCTCGAGCCAGCTGGGCGCCGGTACCTATACCCTGCACGGCCTCTTTCTGACCGTCCTGCCGATGGGTGCGGGAGCCCGGGTGCGCGAGAATTTGGCCCCGCTTTCGATTCAAATTCTGGGGTAGCGAACTCGCGGCGGGAATCCCGTATAATACGGCGGCTCTGGGAGCCGGTCAGCGACTCCGAGAAGGGAGAACTATGGAAAACGACAAGGTTGTCTATCTCACCCAGGAAGGGTTGAACCGGCTCCAGGCGGAGCTGGAGGTGCTGCGCAACAAGCGCCGCCCCGAGGTCGCCGAGCGCATCCGACAGGCCAAAGAATTCGGCGACATCAACGAGAACGCCGAATACGATGACGCCAAGAACGAGCAGGGCTTCGTCGAGGGTCGCATCCTGCTGCTCGAGAAGTTGGTCCGCAACGCCAGCATCATCGAGGGAAAGCACGTCAAAGGCATCGTTGAAGTCGGATCGACCGTGAAAGTGCACGACGAGTACGGCGACGAGGCCTTCACCATCGTCGGGTCGGCCGAGGCGGAGCCGAGCAAGGGCCGCATCTCGCTCGAGTCACCGGTTGGCAAGGCGCTGCTCGGCAAGCATGTCGGCGACGACGTGCAGGTGGTCACGCCCGGCGGATCCACCAAGATGCTGATCGTCGAGGTGCGCTAGCGGCCGACACCGCCGACCTCGTCGTCATCGGCGGGGGCATCATCGGCTGCGCCACAGCCTTTTTCGCTGAACGCGCGGGCCTCAAGACCATCGTCGTTGAAAAACGGCCGGCACTGGCCACGCTGACCACGCCGGTCGCCACCGGTGCCTTTCGCCTCCAGTTCGACAACGCCGACGAAGTCGCGCTGGTTCGCGAAAGTGTCGACTTCTTCGACGATCTCCAGCAGCGCGTCGACCTTGGCCTGCGCCACCAGGGTTATCTGTACGTCGCGACCACCGACGATGGCGCCCGAGCCCAGCGCAAGCAGGCAGAGTCCCAGCGCGAGTGGGGTCTGACCGACATCGAGTTGCTCGATGGGGTGGAGGCCCGCCGCCGCTTTCCCTATCTCGCTGACGACGTCGTCAACGCCAGGTTTCGCCAGGGTGACGGCTGGCTCGAACCAAGACGCCTTGCGCTCGAACTCGCTCGCGCCAGCGGTGCCCGGTTTCGAACGGGAGAGACGGTGACGGGATTCGAGCGTCAGGCCGGCGAGCGGGTTGTCGGGGTGATGACCGATCGGGGCAAGATTCGGGCCGACATGGTGGTCATCGCCGCGGGGCCGTTGTCCGGTCCGCTGGCAAAACTTGCCGGGTTGGATCTGCCCCTCACGACCGTTCGCCGGCAAAAACTGATCCTGCCCGACATGCCGCAGGTTCCGCCGGACGCGCCGATGACGATCGAGTTTGAGACCGGTGCACACTGGCGGCCCGCCGGAAATGGAGCGCATGCGCTATGGACCGCCCCGGCGCCCGGAGAGCCACCGACGGAAGACGTGCCGACTTCCGCGGAGTTTGCTTTCGGCTTGCTCGATCCGACCAGCGATCACGCCCTGGCGCGCGTCGCGCCGTTCTGGAGGGACGTCTGGAGTTCATCGCATCTGCAATGGTGGTTGCAGGCAGGCCAGTACACCTATACGCCCGATCGGCGACCGCTTCTGGGTCCGACCACGGTCCCGGGGCTCTCGGTCAACACCGGCTATAGCGGCCACGGCATCATGGGTAGCGTCGGCGGTAGCCGGCGAGCCGTCGATGCCATCACGGGGAAGCTGCGGGCCGTCGACAATCCATTCCGGCCCGACCGTCCGATGAAAAGCCGCGCCTTCGATGTTCTCTAGCGGGTCGAGAGCTAAGACCCTTTAGACTTTCGCGGAATGGAAGGGGAGCGGACCGAACAGGAACTGCAGCGGCGCGAAAAGGTGACCACGCTTCGCGCGCAGGGCATCGAGCCATATCAGAGTCGCTTCGAGCGCACGCACAGTTCGGCCGAGGCGCTGGCGCTGTACGAGCAGGTGGAAAAGTCGGGGGGAGCCGAAGCGCGCAGCGAGCGCGTGGCGCTGGCCGGCCGCCTCGTCGCCATTCGAGTCATGGGCAAGGCCACCTTCGCCCATATCCAGGACTTTGCGGGACGGATCCAGCTGCTGGCCAAGGTCGACAAGCTCGGCGAGGAGCCCTACAAGCGATTCACCGACCTCGACCTGGGAGACATCGTCGGGGTGCACGGCACGCTGTTTCGGACCAAGCGGGGCGAGATCACCTGCGAGATCGAGGATTTCGTGTTACTGGCGAAAGCCCTGCGTCCCCTTCCCGAGAAATATCACGGCTTAAAAGACAAGGAACTCCGATACCGGCAGCGGTATCTCGACCTGATCGCCAACCCCGAGGTGATGGATGTCTTCCTCGCGCGCAGCCGGATGGTCGAGGAGATTCGCACCTTCATGAAAGGGCGCGGTTTTGTCGAGGTGGAAACGCCGGTGCTGCAGGCGCTGGCCGGCGGCGCGGCGGCCCGGCCCTTTCGCACCCATCACAACGCGCTCGACATGGACCTCTACCTTCGCATCGCTCTCGAGCTGTACCTCAAGCGATTGATCATTGGCGGCTTCGACCGTGTCTACGAGATCGGCCGCATCTTTCGCAACGAAGGCATGGATCAGTGGCACAGCCCGGAATACACGATGCTCGAGCTGTACCAGGCGTACACGGACGTCGAGGGCATGCTCGAGCTCACCGAATCCCTGGCGATCCACCTGGTGGAGCGCGTCAAAGGCACCCCCACGATCCAGTACCAGGGCCAGGAGCTTACATTCACCCGACCCTTCAGGCGGATCGAGATGGTGGAGGCCGTTAGCCAGGTCGTCGACGAGGACGTCCTGCGAGCCGACGTGCCGGCGCTGCAGGACATCATCAAGAAGCAGAACATCGAGCCCAAACCCGGGCTCGGCTGGGGCGGCCTGGTCACCGAGCTCTTCGACAAATTGGTCCAGAACACTCTGGTGCAGCCGACCTTCGTGCTAGGCCATCCGGTCGAGGTCTCCCCGCTGGCCCGGCGCCGCCTCAGCGACCCGCGATTGACAGACCGGTTCGAGCTCTTCATCGCGGGTGAGGAGATTGCCAATGCCTTCTCCGAGCTGAACGACCCGGATGACCAGCGGACCCGGTTCGTCGACCAGGCGCGCGCGAGAGCGGCCGGGGACGAGGAGACGCATCCGATGGACGAAGACTTCCTCACGGCCCTCGAGTACGGATTCCCGCCGACCGGTGGTATGGGGCTCGGGGTAGACCGTCTCGCCGCCATCATCACCGACCAGCCATCGATCCGCGACGTCATCCTCTTCCCGCACCTGCGGGCCCGCCATGCTGAGCCTTAGCTTCATCCGCGAACACCCGGACCTCGTCAAAGAGGGAGCTCGCAAGAAGGGCGAGCAGGCCCCGGTCGACGAGATCCTGCATCTGGATGCCGAGCGCCGAGAGGCGGTGACCAAACTGGAGCAGCTGAAGGCCGAACAGAACCGGCGGTCGGCGGCAATGGCGAAGACTCGCGACGAGAAAGCGGTCGAGCAACTCCGCCTCCTCCGCGATGAGGTAAAGGCCCTCGAACAGAGGGTCGCGCCAATCGAGACGCGGCTTAACGCGCTGCTACTCGAAGTCCCGAATCCACCGGACGCCTCGGTGCCCGAAGGTCAGGACGCGAGCGGCAATCCGACCATCCGCGAGTGGGGTATGGGCCGAGAGTTTCCCTTCACCCCGAAGTCGCACTACGACCTCGGCACGCAGCTCGGCCTGTTCGACTTCGAGCGCGGGGTCAAAGTCGCGACCTCCCGTTTTTTGTTCCTGAAAGGCGCGGGCGCCCGTCTCGAGCGGGCGCTGATGAACTTCATGATCGATCTGCACATCCGCGAACACGAATACGTCGAGGTCTTTCCGCCCTTTCTGCTGAACCGCGCAGCCATGACCGGCACCGGCCAGCTCCCCAAGTTTGAGGAGGACGCTTTTCGCATCGAGAAGCGCGATCTCTTCCTCGTCCCGACCGCCGAAGTCCCGGTCACCAACATGTATCGGGACGAGGTCCTGGCCGCCTCGGCACTACCCATCAAGCACGTGGCCTGGTCGACTAACTTTCGCAGCGAGGCGGGCGCCGCCGGCAAGGATACCCGTGGCTACATCCGGCTGCACCAGTTCAACAAGGTCGAGATGGTCAAGTTCGTCGAGCCGGACCGGTCGAACGATGAGCTGGAGCTGCTGGTCAAGGACGCCGAAGACGTTCTGCAGCGTCTGGAGATTCCGTACCGCGTCATCCTGCTCTGTACCGGCGACATGGGCTTCGGCCAGTCGAAGACCTATGACCTCGAGGCCTGGGCGCCCGGCGAAAAGCGCTTCCTTGAAGTCTCGTCGTGCTCCAACTACAACGACTTTCAGGCGCGGCGCGCCAACATTCGCTACCGGCGCAAGGACGGCAAAGTCGATTTTGTCCACACGTTGAATGGATCCGGTCTCGCGCTCCCGCGCACGCTGGTCGCAATCCTTGAGAATTACCAGCAGGAGGACGGCACCATCCGGGTACCCACCGCGCTGCGCACCTACATGGGCGGTCTCGACGTCATCCGGTGAGTGGTCCGGCGCCGGAGACTGAGCGTGAGCGGCAGCTGCGCCAGCTTGCCGGCCGCCTCCTGACCTGGCCGGATCCCGAAGGCCCAGCGACCGCCGATCTGACTCTCGGCTATCCCGAGGAAGTTCCGCCTGAACTCGTGGATCGGACGGAGCTGAGGTTCATCGGTAGCGTGGTTCGCCGTCGAGTAGGCGAGTTGGTCGGGGCTGAGATGATCTTCGAGGGCGAGGGAGACCCCGAAGCCGTCGCCGCCGACTACGCGACCACCCTCGCCGGAGCCGGCTGGGAGCGCATCGAACAACCCCGCCCGCCCGGCGGTGGTTTCCAGCACCGCGCCAGGATGGGATCGACGCTGCTTGTCGATAAGGGCCAGTCGGCGATGGTTTACCTTCATGCCGCGGACCGAGAAGAGGGCGGCGCCGAACTTCGGGTTCGGTACGACCCGGTGCACGGGCAAGACGCAATGGCGAACATTCGCCGCGGCTCCCACCAAGAAAAGTCGGTGCTTCCCGATCTGAAGCCACCGCCCGGAGTCAAGTTGCAGCCCGAGGGTACGGGGGGCGGCGGAGGGACCTGGAGATCCGATGCCCGAGCCCACACCGAGATGCCTCCAACCGAGCTCGAAGCCCACTTCGCCAAACAACTTGAAGCGGCCGGCTGGGGACGCCTGAGTGGATCGGCCGACGAATTCTTTGCCTGGAGCAGCTGGCTGGTCCCATCTGTACCGCCGGCGAGAGAATGGCGTGGCGTCCTGCTAGTGCTCGCCGCTTTCCCCGGTTGGCGCAAGCTCTCGCTGCAGGCTGAACTCAGCTAGCCCGAAACGCCGGAAGGAAACAGCCGCCGGCTGGTTTGCACATGGCAGATGGCCTTGCCCGATCCGTTCAACAGTCTTGATCCGCCGCATCAGCCCAATTGGCGAAGTGAGCTAACGACGGCCCAGTTTGGGCCGATCGCTGAGGACCTCCTCGGGGTATCGCTCGCGGCCGCAGGGAGCGGCTCGGCCACCATCGGGCGTCCGATCGTAGATCGCGGTGTCGACCTCTATTTGCGGCGCCTTCGATCGCTCCTGACCGTTCCCATCCAGGTCAAGGCCTCGGTAGATGATCGTCCGTATCATTGATGATCGCCGGAGGGATGGCCGAGTGGTCGATGGCGGTGGTCTTGAAAACCACTAAGGTGCAAGCCTTCGGGGGTTCGAATCCCTCTCCCTCCGCCAGCGCGCTTTTTCGAAGGCGCCTCTCGCGCTGGGCTGAATACGAAAACCGTCCGTGGGGCGGTTTGGTGGGGCGGTTTGGATCGACTCCCTCCGAGATCCAACACAATCGGATGCCGCCGGCAGCAGTCTGATTCTGAAACTGCCCGCCGACTTACAGCGGAACAACCTGCCAGCGCAGCCAGAGGGTAGCAGCCGCTAGCAGGCCCAAAACCACCGTCCCTACAACCTCCCGGGTTTCGCCTCTCCTGGCATGACGGACCGCGGCGCCCGCCATGATGATCGCCAGCCCGGCCGCGGCGAGCGGCGCAAGCCAGGGCAAGACATGGATGGCTGGCGGCACGATCAAGCCGATGGCCGCGGCGATTTCGGCGACGCCGATGAACTGGCGGAAGGTTGGGTGAAGCGGTGACCCCGTCTGGCGGCGCTCGCGCATTCGCCGGGCCATGACCTCGAACCCCACGGTAAAGAGCAGCCCATGGAGCAAAAAGACGAGCGCGAGGAAGACCTGCAGCACCCAAGCAACCGTGTTCAAAGCGCGCCCTCCTCAGGTGGCAAAGTCTTCCACCTCGATAGTTGAAGCCTCAACCATAGTAGTGGGCCATGATTGCTGATGTCAAGTTAAACTAGAAATGAGATGGCCGAGCGACGCAGGCAGGAAGAGATCGTCCGGCTGGTGTTGGAGCTGAGCAAGACGCTGGTCAGCCACTACCAGGCCAGGTTGGCCGATCTCCACCTCACCTCGCCGCAAGCCATGCTGCTGCACCAGTTGGACGAGCCGCTGCCGATGAACGAGGTGGCCGGCAAGCTCCACTGCGACCCCTCCAACGTCACAGGGATCGTCGACCGTCTCGAAGGGCGCGGCCTCATCGAACGGCAGCATCTGACAAAAGACCGGCGGGTCAAGCACCTCGCGCTGACGGCCGAGGGCCGCCGGCTCAGGCGGCGGGTGGAAACCGTCCTCTCGTCGGCCCCTGGACTTTCGACCTTACCCGCTGCCGATCAGGCAGCGCTGCAGGACCTGCTCGAGCGAAGCCTGGCGTCCGGTAACTAGAAAGCGCTTAAAGGAAGAAGCTCGCCCGCACATCGTGCTCGGCGAGCATGGCGACAATCGCCTCAGCCGCGCCAGATGGACATTGCCGCCGGCTCGGGTGCTCGGCGTCAAACGTAAGCGCGACTCGCAGCTGATTCACGGGATCGACCGGACCCACCGCGATTGATTCTGCGCCTGGGACCTGGCCTCCGTCGCCCGAGCCTCAGATGGGCTTGACCGCCCTGATCAGCCGCCGTGCGCGATCGAATTCTTCCGGTGTGCGCAGGGTGGGATTGCCGAACGTGAAGCCCTGGATGCCAACATCGATGTAGTCCTGCAGGATCTCGGCGGCCTGTTCAGGGGTGGCCGGCTGGAACATGACGCGCCGCTCGGGAGGCATCCGTTCCATCACGCTCTTGGCCTGACCCTCGTTCTCCACCAGCACGACGGGGGAGCCCATCGTCCTGGTGATGGTTGCGGGATCCCGTCCCTCTTCCTCGCAGTATCGGTCCAGGATTTCGCTCTTCCGTCTGATGTCGGCCAGTGGGCCAAACCAGTGCGACATGTCCGCGTGCCGGGCGACCAGGCGCAGCGTGCGCTTCTCGCCGCCTCCGCCCACCAGGATCGGCGGTCCACCGGCTTGCAGCGGCCGGGGGTTGTTGAGCGCCCGGTCGATCCGGTAGTGCGTGCCCGTGAACGACGGCCGATCCTGCGTGAACATCAGTTTCAAGATGGTGAGCGCCTCGTCGAGCCGGTCCATGCGCTCGCCGATGGGCGGAAACTCGAAACCGTATCCGAGATGCTCCGACTCGTTCCAGGCGGCGCCAATGCCACAAATCGCCCGTCCCTTCGAGATGACGTCGAGGGTCGTGACCATCTTGGCGACGAGCGCCGGGTTGCGGTAGGTCACTCCGGTTACCAGAGTGGCCAGGCGCACTCGCGTGGTTTCGCGCGCCAGCGCCCCCAGCGTCGTGTACGCCTCCAGCATCGGCTCCTCTTCGGGGCCGATGGGGGTGATCTGATAGAAGTGGTCCATCACGGTCACCAGCTCGAAGCCGGCGGATTCCGCCGAGCGAGCCAGCTCAACCGTGTGATCGAAGAGCTCATCGGTGTGGGCACCCGCAAACGTATAGCTGGGCATGTGATAACCAAAGAAGGCCATGCCGTCCATGATGCCAGCCAGGCGCCTCAAAGCGGCAAGTTTGAATTACGCCAGGGCTTCAATGCCGATCGGCCCGAACCCTCAGCCAGTGCGCGGGACCATGTAGGAGACGATCCGCTCGACCTTGATCTTTCCGGTCTCGTCCAGCAGCCAGTTCTGAGCCGAGGGAAACGCCTTCGAGCCAATGGGGCCGCCTTCGGTGCTGACCTCGTACATGATCAGGGCGTTCCGATGGTCGCCCACGGCCGCAATGACGCGCAGGCTGCCGGGCACCACTTGCTCCGCAAACTGAGCCAGGCCCCGGGGTGCGTTCATGTACTCGTCGATGCCCACGAGATTGGCAGCTGGGCTGAAGAACTGCACGTCGGGTGCCAGGTTGGTACGCGCGGTGTCGAGGTCGTGATTGGTCCACGCCTCCAGGTGGGCACGGCAAGAGCGACAGCACGCGAATTCGATGGTGGCTTGCGGTCTGACACGGCTTGGCTCCCCTGCCCAGCTTAGCCCCAGTCAGTTCTGGAGTATCGCCAAGTCGAACGCTCTGAGATGATTGGTCGCCGATGAGCAACAGGTTTGTCGATCGGCTGGGTGCGGGCGAGGTCCTGGTCGCGGATGGCGCTACCGGCACAAGCTACCAGGAGAAGGGACTGGCGATTGGGGTCGCCCCGGAAGAGTGGGTCGAGGACCATCCCGAGCGCGTGCTCGGTCTGCATCGGGCGTTCGTCCAGGCGGGATCGGACATCATCCTGACCGATACCTTCGGCGGAACGCCGATCCGGCTTCGAGAGACTCGTTTTGCGCGTCGCGCCCGCGACCTCAACCGGCGCGCGGCCCAGCTCGCGCGCCATGCGACTGACGGCACCGGCGTGCTGGTCGCCGGTTCGATGGGCCCGACCGGGATGCTCATGGAACCGCTCGGCGACCTGACCGCCAGTGCGGCCGCCGACGTCTTTGCGGAACAGGCCGCCGGCCTGGCCGAGGGTGGTGTCGATCTGCTCCTGCTCGAGACCTTCTTTGCGCTCGACGAGGCGCTCGCGGCAATCGACGGCATTCGTCGCGTCACCGGGTTACCGTTGGTCGCGTCGTTCAGCTTCGATCAGGGCACCCGGACGATGATGGGGCTCAGCCCGACGACGATGCTGAAGGCCATCAGCCCGCTCGGCGTGGCGGCGGTCGGCGCGAACTGCGGCCGCTCCCTCGACGACATGGAGAAGGTCGTCAACGAGCTGGCCAGCATGAATGCCGGGATCCCGTTGTGGATCAAGCCGAATGCCGGGTTGCCACGGATGGACGGCGACGTGGCACGCTACGACACCACGCCCGAGACGATGGCGGCCTTCGCCGAGCGCTTCCTCGAGGCCGGCGCCCGTATCGTTGGCGGCTGTTGCGGAAGCTCGCCGGCGCATGTGGCGGCCATCGCCGCTGCCGCGGCCGAGTATCATCGAGCCGGCGCCGGAGGGCGCCACCGGGTCCGCGAGTAGGAAGGAGTCCACCTCCACCGGCGCACTCGAGCGCTAGTCGCACGCCGTTTTCTTTCAGGGCCTGACGCGGACCGTCGCCCGATAGCTGGATACTGAGGCGATCGGCTGGTTGAAGCGGGCCTACGAGGAAAACAGCTGACGCATTGAGGACGACGGTCGATCTATCCTGGTCATGACTCGCCGGCCCGGCCCTCGAGCCAGCGGATGTAGCGGTCGGCCGAGCGGTGGATCGCGGTCTGACCGTCACGTCCGATGACGCGATCCCACCAGCCTCCGTAGACGCGGTCGAACGGGTACGCATCGACGGTGGCGACGATCGAGCGGACGATTCCCGCGGGCAACGGGATGTCGTTCGGATAGCTGCGCATGAAGCTGACGAAGCGGCGGTCCGGCACGACCGTGATGGTGTCACCGGTCAGCAAGGCCCCGCGACCGTCCGCGCCCGCGGGCCAGTGAAGCACGGCGCTTCCCTCGAAGTGGCCGCCGCACTGGATCAGTCGCAGCCCGGCGATCGGCGCATGCGTCCCCTGCCAGTACTGGATCGCCGGGTCGGGACGCATCACCCAGCGCCGGTCTGACTCGGGGATATAGATCGGGGCGTGATCGAAGGTCTGACTCCACTCCACGCAGACCCCATAGAAATGCGGATGTGACATCGCGATCCCGTGCAGGCCGCCGCGGAGTCGAACGGCGGCGACGCCCTCGTCGTCGATGAAACCGAGGCAGTCCCACAGGAAATTGCCGTGCGCGGTTTGCACCAGGAGGGCGCGCTGACCGATCCCGATCACCGGCTCCGCGCCGATGCCGGTCAGTCCAGGTTCGAGGTCGCGAACCTCGAGGCGACGGCCCTCAGCCCGCAACTCCTCGAGGGTCGCCCAACGCTGGCCTTGCGGCGGGACGTACTGTCGTTCATCGGAGCAGATCGCGCAGTGCGGCGGCGGCGCGTCGCGGGACGGCTGTTGGACACCGCAGGTGCGGCAGACCCAGGCCGGCATGCCCTCAATCTAGACGCCGGCCGGGAGCGCCGTCAGGCCGCGACCTGCGCCCGCCCGTTCCAGCCGTCCATCCACTGCTCGGCAGCGGCCGCCGAAAGTGGGCGACTGATGTAGTAGCCCTGGGCGACATCGCAGCCAAGCGCCGTCAGCAGATCCCAGGTCTGCGCGTCCTCGATTCCTTCCGCGACGACTTCGAGACGGAGGCTATGGCCGAGGTCGACGGCGGCGCGCACGATGTTCGACTTGCTCACGTCGCCGGCCATCGCCGAGATGAACGACTTGTCGATCTTGATCTCGTCGACGGGCAACCGG
>Ga0307479_10002772_pt1 | contig 15878 bp, 15 predicted proteins | sample atmos_gasesECM4C_FD_203743 | JGI IMG/M metagenome (GOLD analysis project Ga0307479, IMG submission 203743) | Hardwood forest soil microbial communities from Morgan-Monroe State Forest, Indiana, United States - atmos_gasesECM4C_515 | ecosystem: Environmental > Terrestrial > Soil > Temperate... | reverse complement strand
TCCGGCGCGACGGCGCGCACCTCCGTGCGCATGCTGCGTTCATTGCCGATCGGAATGCGCACCATCGCCCCGCGGTTGACTGCTGAAGCATTCAGCTGGTTGGGCGCCTCGAAATGGGGGTCGAGCCGGCGGTAAGCGTTCACGCTGGAATTGAAGACCAGGCAAATGTCATTGCCATGCGTGAGAATTCGGTCCACGAACTCCCAGCCGAACTCGCTAAGTTTCTCTTCCCCTTTAGGATCCCAAAACAGGTTCTTCCCTTTTTTGCTGACCGAAACGTTGGTGTGCATGCCGCTGCCGTTCACGCCCACTACGGGCTTCGGCAAGAAGCAAGCGGTCAAGCCCATATTCGTGGCCACCTGCCTGCAAATCAATTTGTAAAGCTGAATTTGGTCGGCCGCCGCAACCACTTCCCCGTAGCCATAATTGATTTCGAACTGCGACGGCGCTACCTCCGGATGGTCTTTTTCGTTCTGGAAGCCCATGGCGCGCTGCACTTCGGCAGTCGTGTCGATGAAGGTGCGCAACGGATCGCCTGGCAGCGAATGGTAGTAGCCGCCGGTGTTGACGTACTCAAATTTGAGAGTTTCGTAATAGCGGCGCTCGGCGTCGGAGCCTTTGAACAGAAAGCCTTCGATCTCGTTGGCGGCGTTTAGCGTGTAGCCTTTCTTCTCGTGCAGGTTGTCGGCATAGCCTTTCAGCAGCCCGCGGATGTCCGCCGAATACGGCGTGCCGTCCTTATCGATCACCTGCCCGAAGACAAGAATCTTTCCGGAGCCAAAAACGTCCGACGGGGCCCAATAAAACGCGCCCCAGTCCATGGCCAGCCGCAAATCGCTTTCTCGCTGGGCCGTAAATCCCCGGATCGAGGAGCCATCAAACGTAAGGTTGTCCCAGCTTTTGACTAAAAACTTCTTGTCGTAATCGAGCATGTGCAAGCGGCCTTCGAGATCGCTGAACAGCACGGTCACGGCCTTGATGCGCTTCTCGTCGCTCAAATACTTGATGCGCTCTTCTTGCACTTTGTGCGGCGCAATACGATCCAGCCGCTGCTTCTTGGCCTTGAGGTTCAACTCTTCCAGTTCATCGTAAGGGAGCGCCAAAAAATTACGCAGTTCAGTCGACATGAGTCTCCTCAAATTGAGTTGTGAACAAATTCGGCGGAGAAATCTGGGGCGGCAGGTTCACGGCTATGCAGTCACTAAGGTATCGCGCTGTGTTTCCAAGCGTCAAATCGAAAAGCCCACGTCATTCAGTGGAAAAATGAATGGCGACAATCATTTTTTCCGATACGGTCCGTTAGTCGTAATACTCTTGCCCCAGGTGCGTGATCAAACCCTCTCCCATCATCCAGCGCAAGGTGTTCTTCAGCTTCATCAGCTGAATGAACAAATCGTGTTCGGGATACAAACCCGGCGCGGTCATCGGCGACTTGAAGTAAAAACTAAGCCACTCCTGGATGCCGCGCATTCCGGCGCGTTGCGCCAAGTCCAGGAACAAAACCAGATCCAGGACAATCGGCGCCGCAAGTATCGAATCGCGGCACAAGAAATCCACTTTGATCTGCATGGGATAACCTAGCCAGCCGAAGATGTCGATGTTGTCCCAGCCTTCTTTGTTGTCTCCGCGCGGAGGATAGTAGTTTATGCGCACCTTGTGAAAGACGTTGCTATACAACATGGGATAAAGCTGCGGCTGTAGAATGTATTCCAGCGCGCCCAGCTTCGATTCTTCCTTCGTCTTGAACGATCCAGGATCATCGAGCACTTCGCCGTCGCGATTGCCCAAAATATTGGTCGAGTACCATCCTTGCAGCCCGAGCATGCGCGCCTTGAACGCCGGCGCCAGCACGGTTTTCATCATAGTCTGACCGGTTTTGAAGTCCTTGCCGCAAATCGCTACGTTGTGCTCCAGCGCAAGCTGCTGGATTGCCGGAATGTCCACGGTCAGGTTCGGCGCACCATTGGCGAAAGGCACGCCGCTGGTTACCGAAGCCCAGGCGTACAGCATTGATGGCGCGATCGCCGGGTGATTGGCCTTCATAGCTTCGACAAATTTCTCGGACGTCGAGTGCACTTCTTCCGGTTTGATAAACACTTCCGTCGAACCGCACCAGCAAGTCACCATACGCGACACATGCTTGGTCTTTCGAAAATTCTCGATGTCGTCCTTGATTTGCAGGGCCAGGTCGTACTTGCTCTTGCCCTTCTTGACGTGCGTGCCGTCGAGCCTTTTTACGTACTCGCGGTCGAAAGCCGCCTTCATCGGTGAAATGCCGGAAAGAAATGGCTTCACCTTTTCCAGGTCTTTGTCGCTAAGCACGCCGGCCTTGCTCGCCGCCTGATAAGCATTGTCTTTGAATATGTCCCAGCCGCCGAACACCAGGTCTTTAAGATCGCTCAGAGGAACAAATTTCTTGATCAGCGGCGAGCGCCCATCCGTGCGCTTTCCCAGGCGAATCGTGCTGAGCTGCGTCAGCGAGCCCACCGGCTGCGCCTTGCCTTTGCGCACCAACTCCACACCGGCCATGAACGTCGTGCTGACCGCGCCCATTCCGGGCAACAGCACGCCTAACTTGCCCTTAGGCGGCGCAATCTTCCCTGGTTTTTCCATTCCGCTCCTTCTTGAGCTCGAATCGCTTTTCAACTCATCGGTTGGGATTCGCTGCCGAGAAAAAGTCCCGACTAAATCGCAGCAAGATTGGCGCGGCCTCTCCGGTAAGCCGCGACCTTGCCCCGAGCAAGCCAGTAATGATGCGCGAACACCGCCCGTTTTGCAAATCGTTGGCGCGGAAAAGTATCGCGGTGGGCGCGCTGAGTGCCACGCGTCTCTGCGGTCTTTGCTCGCTCCAACGCAAGCCCGCGGCAAGCGAGCCGACGCACCACTGTTGACATTACAATTAATAAGATGTAAAGTCTCGGTAACTTATCGCACTCCGTATGTACAGTAAGGTTGCTGCCCGAAGAAGATTATAGATAGGTGCGGGTACGAGCATGGCGCGCAGGGCGTTAGGAACGGCATCGAGCCTCGCCGAGCACTCGGTTCCTATCGAGGCCGACGGCGAGGCGCGCGAATTGCTGAGCGCTCTTTTCAAAAGCTCTACGGTGGGTGTTGCCATTTGCGACCGGCAACTCCGCTACAGGGCTGTCAACGACGCTCTCGCCTCCATGAACGGCATTCCTGCCGAAAACCATCTTGGAAAGACGATACACGCGGTTCTGGGAAGGGCGGCCGCTAAAATTCAACCCGCCTTCGAGCACGTATTTGCTACCGGCCAACCACTTTCGAACTTTGAACTAACTGCGGAATTGCCATCACGTCGAGGAATAGGTCACTGGAACGAGAGCTATTTCCCGATCAAGAATCATAGCGGCGGGGTTGAGCAGGTCGGCGTGGTTGTCTTCGAGCTGACAAAACGCAAGGAGCTTGAGGCGGCGCTGTTACGTCTAAGCGACAAATTGGCGCACATGACGGCTGCGCTGCGCATCAACCCGGGTGCCCACGAGTTTTCGGGCCTTGGCTGCACAGGTCTTGCAGATGTGTCCGCTGGTCCTGCCGGATTGCTGGAAAGCTGCTTTTTGGAATCGCGCGCCGTCTTGCGGTTGCTTTATGACTCTCCACCCTTCGGCGCTGTTAGGGACCTTCGCATTTCTCGCTCGGGGCAGGCCGAGCGTGGGCACGATCTTGCCAGCGGGCAGGCGATCGCGGACGAACCGAAGTGCCCCAGTCCGCTATCTTCGCGCGAACGCGAGGTCATTGCGCTTCTGGCCATCGGCAAGACGAACAGAGAAATAGGCTCGAAACTGTTGATCAGCACGAGAACGGTTGAGAGTCACCGCGCCAGAATCATGCTCAAGCTCGATCTCCATTCCCTCAGCGACCTCGTTCTCTACGCCGTCCGCAACCAGCTTATTCAGGCTTGATCTCCAATCAAGTTCCGCTTGCGCTTCGCTATCGCGAAACCCCTCCGTAATACTACGGACGTAATTGGCGCTATTGACGCGTGCCGCCGCACACCGACAAGATTCGCCCCCAAAGGAGCCCCAGCCATGGAACATTTTCTGATTTGCGGCAACCCCTCTTGCCGTTTCGTCCTCGATTTGCAGGAAGTGCGAAAGCCTCTCCGTCGGGCGGAGTCGTTGTTTCATGAATGTCCTGAATGCGGCGCGCAATGGTCGGCTACGTGCCCGTTCTGCAGCGAACCATTGAGTGTCATGTGGCGCGGCCATCACGCGGTCTGCGCGCACTGCCATCGGCAGTTTCACACGCCCGCCGCCGCTAGGGCTGTCGCCTAGGGCGGCCGAGCTATCCCTAGTAAGCCTCCGCTAGGGGTGTGCGTTTAGGCGACCGCCTTCAACCACGGAAGCCCTACCCACGCGTCGAATTCTTCGGTACACTCACCCACCTATGTCTCACCTATCGCGCCGCAACTTGCTGAAAACTGTTCTCTCTGGAGCCAGTATGGCTGCGCTTCCATCTTTATCTTCGTCATCGTCGGTCGAACAGAACACTCCTGTTCAACGCAAGGGACAAATCCGCCAATCTGCATCGCGCTGGTGCTATCAGTCTATTCCGCTCGAAAAACTTTGCGCCTACGGCGCCGAGATCGGACTGAAGGGCATCGACCTGCTAAAGGTCGAGGAGTGGCAGGTGCCCCGGCGCTTCGGGCTGATTTGCAGCATGGGTTATGCCGGTGGCGGAGAGATTGCCAGCGCCCTGAATCGCGTGGATAACCACGCGAAGATTGAAGAAGCTTTTCGCAAGAACATTCCGCTGGCCGCAAAACTTGGCGTTCCCAACGTCATCACGTTTTCGGGGAATCGGGCCGGTATGTCTGACGAAGAAGGCGCGAAGAATACCATCGCCGGGCTGAACCGACTAAAGAAAATCGGCGAAGACAATGGCGTGACTATCTGCATGGAGTTGCTCAACAGCAAGGTCGACCATAAAGACTACATGTGCGATCACACCGCATGGGGTTTGCAGGTAGTGCAAACGGTAAACTCGCCACGCGTCAAGCTCCTCTACGATATCTATCACATGCAGATCATGGAAGGCGACCTGGTCGCCACCATCCAAAAGAACATTGACTGGCTCGGCCACTTCCACACCGGCGGAGTACCACATCGCCACGAGCTCGACGGCACACAGGAAGTGCAGTGGGATGGCGTCATGCGCGGCATTGCTGCCACGAACTATCGCGGCTACGTGGCGCACGAGTTCGTGCCCACGCGCGACCCGCTGACTTCCCTTCGCCAGGCGGTCGACCTCTGCGACGTCTAGTCGGGACGCTGGCGCGAACAAGCCTACATTTCGTAGTCGAGCTCTGCGGCCACTTTTAGGAGCGGCATCAGCCAATCAACCAGTTTCTGGTGTGCCGGGTGCGGCGAGTACGCATCCAACGCGGCTTTGTCCCGGAATTTCATGACGCCTCCGTGCGTGAATCCTTGCGAGCGCGGCGAAACATTAGCGCCGTAGCTAGTCTCGAGCAGCCCCGGGATCTGCCCCTGCAGACCGCGAATCTCGCGCGCCGCCCGGTCCTTCATTTCCGACGTAACGCTTGGCTGCCATTGAAACAAAAACGCGTGAATGTACATGTTTCGCCGCGCTCTCCTTCTGGAATCTGCTTACAAATCGACCCGAGTATCGCACGGAAGGCACGATAGAAGCATTTGCCAGGGTTATTTGTTCTTTGACAACCTCTCGATCTGCTGTTTCGCCCACATGTCATCGGGATGGAGTTCCAGCACTTTGCGGTAATCGGCGATCGCTTTATCGTTCTGGCCGTTGGCTTCGTTTGTCTGCGCCAGCATATGGTAGGACCACACGGAATCCGGGTGATTTTCAGCGAAATTCAGCTCCATGATGGCCAACGCGTCAGTATTCTTTTTCTTGGCCAGGAGGGACTCGGTGAGCTGATTTAGCGATGTCTCGCCGAAGTCGTACTGTCCGCCGCCATAGTATTTTCCGCGCAGCTCATGGTACAGCGCGACGGTTTTCTCCAAGCCATCCTTCTCCAGGCTCTCGGCAAGGACGGCATTTAGCGGCCGGGGCTGCGCCAGGCCGTGATGGCACGTAACACACTGCACCTGAATTGCTGCCGTGTCGGGCGGTGTCTTGGGCACTTTGCTGATGTAGTCGTGGTTGATGGCGGCGACCATCTGCAGCATGACGCGCGCGGTTTTCTTGGCATCTTTGCCATCGGCCGGGAAGTCCAAGCCTTTTTCCGGCGCCTTCTTTTCAACGTGGCAATGATCGCAGCGCACACCCAGCGCGAAGGCAAACCCGCGCATAGTAGATTCCAGCTCACGCTTGGAGATGTCTTTCGGCAGCACTTTTAGATTCGTGAACTTATCGGGAAACTGGGCGGCTACGGGAGTTCCGGTGAAGACTAGGGCGGCGAACGCAATGCAAGTCGGCAACGCGCGATGTGCCATCTCGTCGGCTCCAGCAATGGAAGGGCGGAGACAACGATATTGCACGGCGCATCGCGCGTCAATTCACCGGCGATTGCATCGCGGCGTTGCAGGCGCTATTGCTTGTCGTAGACGACGACGTTGTTTACATCGTGTCCTTGCGCATCTTTGCCTTTGAAGGTGGAGGTGCGCGTCTTGCCGTCTTTGGAGACCACCGAAGTCACCGTCATCATCGCCTTGCCGTCCTTCTTCATCGTGGCCTGGATAGTTCCGGCGTTGATGCGCTTGACGGACACCGTGTCGCCAGCGGGCAAACCTGTCGCTGGATAATCCTTGCCATCGAACTTGGCATCGTACTGCACGTGCGTGGGATTGCCGTTGCCATCCACTCCCTCGGCATTGATCTTGACATGGCTCTCGTCTGCTTCGATCGTCAGGTTAACGCTCTTCGCTGCTGGTCCGGGACTGTATTTGGACTTCTCCGGATTCATTTTCCAAGTTCCCGAGTGCTGGTCGGGAGCCGCAGCCGCCAAGCTCCAGGCAAGCGCAACAATGAGCATCGTGATCGCCGAAACTACTAACGTCTTCGTCCGCATGGGGTGTCCTCCGTAGGTTGGGTTGTTGCTGGTATCAACGTAATAGGCTCGCAGCCGCAAAAAGTCCAGCGAATTATTTCTCTATCCCGCCGGTGCACAAGGGCAAGTGTCAAGCTGCGGCACCAATATTACCGACTTAGCGTAGCGGACTTCGACAACCGGTTGTAAACCACCGGTGCGTTCATCAGAATGAAAACATTGGACATCCTCCCAGGATAAGGTCGATTTGTGGCACAACACTCGCATGTGGTGAAGCGGAGATTTGCCCGCGTGGCGCTGCCGAAGGGCATGCTAGTCGCGTGGCAGCACAGCGGTGGGCGCTCCGTATCTCGAGTGGCGACGCTGGGACTGGGCGGCCTGTTTATTGCGACGCCCGATCCGCCTCCCGCCGGCAGCGCGGTGAAGATCGTCTTTGACGTGCCTGGCGGCGAAGTCCGTGCGCGCGCGACCGTCAAAAATGTGAAGCCCGGAAAAGGCATGGCCGTCGCGTTCATCGAGATGGGCCCTGAAGACCGCGCGCGGCTCGATCAATTACTTAAGAAACTGGCGTGACAAAACCTAGATTGCGGCGGCGCGCTCAGCGTTGAGTGCGGCGCCGATGATGCCGACCTCGTCGCTGGTGGGCACGACCTCAAAGCGGCTGCCTTGCAGGGGACTCATTTTCACCATTTCGTGCACGGAGCGATCGAGCAGCGCGACGTCGATGAACTTCGCGTTATGCCCGGTGATGTAAAACTCGCCAGGACCGTCCATGTGAATGCAGGTAGCGGTGGCGGCCGCGAGTGCGCGGTGGCAGAGGGTGACGAATTCGGAGCACCGTGCGTCACCCGTGCGGGCGTTGGCGAAAACCTCTTCCGGCTCGAGATCGAGAAAACGCAAGCGCATCGAGCGGTGACCCAGGATGCCTTCAAGGTGCCCGCGCCCGCCGCACCCGCAAAGGCTCTCCTTGGGATCGAGCGTCACGACGGAGTGCCCGCCTTCCCACACGCCTTCGCGCCAGGGATAGCGGCCGAAGCCCACGCCGTTTCCGAGTGTCCACACGCGGATGAATTTTTGCAGCTTGTCGTGCGTGGCGGCTATCCCCGCAGCCATGGCATCGGCGTCATTGAAAACACGAACGGGAACGGATAAGCCGCGCGACGACAGTGCCGCCTGCAGATTAAAACCCTTCACCTGATGCAGGTTGGGAGAATCCTCGATGATTCCGCCGTGAATCACCCCGGGAAATCCGAGACCAATGGCACTAATCTTCTGGCCCTTCGCCGCGGCGTCAATTTGCTGCTGGATGCAGTCCCCGATGTTTTCCGCGGGCATGGATTGCAACGCGTCGAGCGAAGCGCCCTTCTCTGGATAGAGATTAAGCGGGCCGGCGAGTTTGTTGTTCTCGACGAGACCGACTGCTATGTGTTCCATTACGAGTACGCCGACGGATTTGGACATCGTTGCTGTTTACCTCAGCTTGTTGAGACCGTTAAAGGCGGCCGCCTTGTAGCATTCCGCCAGCGTTGGATAGTTGAAGACGGCATCCGCGAAGTACTCGACGGTGCCCTTAAACGCAAAAACAGCCTGCCCGATGTGGAGCAGTTCGGACGCGCCTTCTCCGACAATGTGCACGCCCAGCAGCTCTTTGGAATCGGGATCGAAAATTAGCTTTAGCCGCCCAGTCGTGTCTCCGCGAATCTGGCCGCGCGCGATTTCTCTGAAAAAGGCTATGCCCACTTCATACGGAACGCCTTCTTCGGTGAGTTGCTCTTCCGTTTTGCCGATGAAGGAAATTTCTGGAATGGTGTAAATGCCATAGGGATAATTCGCGCGATTGGAGTGGATGGGAACGCCGAAGGCATTGGCGGCGGCGATGCGCCCTTGCTCCATGGAGACCGAGCCGAGGCTGGGAAACCCGATGACGTCGCCGACAGCGAAGATGTGTGGCTGCTTGGTGCGGTAATCGTTGTCGACGGCAATGCGCCCGCGCGAGTCAGCCTCCAGACCGGCGGCAGCCAGATTCAATTCGTCGACGTTGCCCTGCCGGCCGACCGCATACAGCAGTGCGTCGCCAGAAACTTTTTTCTTGCTCTTCAATACGGCTGCGACTCCATTGTCCGGAGTTTCTTCGACGCATTCGACCTCTTCGTTCAAACGCATGGTAACGCGGCGGTCGCGCAAGTGATAACACAGCGCCTCCACCATTTCGGAGTCGGCAAATTCGAGCAGGCGCGGGCGCTTTTCGATCAATGTGACGCGCACGCCGAGCGTCGCGAACATGCAGGTGTACTCGACGCCGATAACGCCGCCGCCGACCACAATCAAGGTCTTGGGCACTTCCGGTATCTGCAGGATCTGGTCGCTGTTGATAATGTTGCGATTGTTGAAGGGGACGAGCGGAGATTCCGCGGGCTTGGTGCCGGTGGCGATGATGACGTTGGCGGCTTCATAGTCCGATTGATTCTTGGAGCTCACTACGTGAATGTGATGGGGGTCGGTAAAGCTGGCGACGCCGGTCAGGACTTCGATGCCGTTGCGCGAGAGTTGCGCGCGAATGACGTCGATTTCGGTTTTGATGACGTGCTGCGCGCGGAAGGAAAGGTCAGCCATGGTGATCTGATCCTTCACGCGATAGTTCACGCCGTAGATGTTTTGGTAGTAGAAGCCGGAGAGGTGCAGCACCGCTTCGCGAATGGTCTTGCTTGGGATGGTGCCGGTGTTGATGGCGGCGCCGCCGACCACTTCGAGCATTTCGACGAGCGCGACGTGCTTGCCGAATTTGGCGGCTTGGATGGCCGCGCGCTGGCCCGCCGGCCCGGAACCGATGACGATGAGGTCGTACTTTTCCATAGCGAGACGCGAATCGAGGGGGAAGTATATCACCCCTAAATTGCTCTAGATGCGAAGGCCACGGTCACGCCAACGGGTGTCCGGTTCCGCGACAACAGTCCCATAATCGCGAGCAGCCTGATGAGACTTCTTGCGATGACTCTACGTAAGATGTTCATAATAGGCTGGCTATGCTGAGTCCTGGTCGGGCACTCGTTTGCATTTTCACGTTGGGCATAGAGCCCTAGGTCTCTGTCTTAAGCGAGGGTAATGGATGCAGACTTTCTGGCAGGAGTTGCGCTACGCAGCACGCTATGAATAGTCAGACGGATTGCGCAATTCACGGGTTAATACTTCGTTCCTCATCAGGCCGCTTATTCCACATAGACCATTAAGAGTGCTCCGAGGACGATCAACAACGCGGGAAAAAGGCGCTCGAAGAAGGGCCGCCACTCAAACGGAGTTTCCGCCAAGCCTTTCGATACCGCAATTCCTACTCCGGTCACAGAGAAACTGATGTGCTGGGATTGAATCCGATGCATAAGCTCCATGTGATCTGGGCCAGTCATACCCCCTTGATGCTCGTGAAAGAGGAGCAGCAAAGATCCAGCCGACGCAACAATCGGAAAAACCCAGCCCGCCCACGTTGCTTTTAAGATTCCGCGCGCGCGCTGTAGCTCGATGACCCCAACCGCGAGCAACAAGACCGCGAATACCTTGTGCTGCAAGACTTCCTTGTGATGCGTCAGTCCGAAGTACCAGCTCTGCTCGCCGAAGGGCCAAAGTTCGGTGTCACTAAAAATGAGGAGGAAAACGCCGGAAACGAGAAAACAGATTGGCCACACATGCCGACCAACAGCCCAGCGCTGCCGGATGCTTCCGTCGGCCAGAATCAAAAGCCCGGCGACCAGCACTAGAAACCCCGCCAGATGGTGATTGAACTCGCTTTCTCGTTTCCAGGCCTGAAGCGCCGCTTGGGTCACGGCATCCGTGTGGCTGTCCATGGGCATGGACATTCCATCGTGCATCTCGTGCATGGCGTCGTCTTGCGCGCGAAGAACGAGTTGAGGCGCCAAGAGAAAAGAGACTATGACCGAGAGAATCACGGCCTCGGCCAAAATGGATTCTCTGAGAAAACGTCTTACCTTACGCATCTGCTCCTATGATGGCCGGCTTACTCGAAGCTGCCCGTCACGCCTTGAAATCGGTTGCGCGCTTGCTTGAGCAACCATTTCATCACGCGAGCCGCGTCGTAGCAATACGCGACGTTATAGCCCAGCGTCGAAAAGCAGTTTGGCTCGCAACCTTGCTTCATTTCGGCAAGCTGGCGCAGGTCAAATTTCTGATTCTCCACCGTACCCCAGTCGTAGCCCGCGTTGTACATGGGGAAGCACGGAGCCAGTGTGCCGTCGGTGCGGATGATCAGCCAATTCTGGCCGGCGCGGCAGCCCCAATGTTCGCCGACCGCGCGCATGAATCCTTTCATGTTGTTGAGGCGCGGGATGGAATCGACCATTTTCCAGCCCTGGCGCTGTTTGTCGATCAACCAGTCCAGAAGGTCATCGACCACCGGAAAATCTTCCGGCCGAATGTACGTGTCGTTCTGATGGAAGTGCTTGAAATGCGATTGCTCCATCATGGGCGCTTCGTTGACGTGAAACGTGATGGAGATCCCGTTGTCGTGAGCGATTTTCGCTAACTCCTTCACGTCCTCGATATTGGTGCGGCAAATGTTGGTGTTGAAAAAGAGTGTGTAGCCGTACCGGTATTGGCGTTTCACAAGGTAGTCGAAATGAGAGCGCACATGCTCGAGGGCCTTCGGCAGGCCCGGTTTCTCCTTGATAGCGTCGACCGCGAAATTGATCGTGGCGATTCCGGCATCCGCCAGACGGTCGATTACCGGAGGCTTCAGCAACCGGGCGTTGGTGGCGAGGTAAATCCAGAAGTCCTTCTTCGCCGCGTAATACACGACCTTGTGCACGAAATCCGGGCGCAGCAGCGGCTCGCCTCCGGTGGGAGCAAGCACGCGGCACGGCGTCGCATGCAGCCAATCAATCGCCCTCCGGGCAACGTCCTCGGTCATTCCCTTCACGCGATTGTCATACGACCAGCAGTAATGACAATCCAGGTTGCATTTCCACTCCGTGAAGAGGTACGCGATGATCGGCTGAAAATCGCCGGGATAGATTCGCGATTTAAAATAGGGAAACATCCAGCCGCGCATCGTCTTCAGAATTCGCGACGGCGGCCAGTGCCTCTTTCCCGTTCGCAAAACAACTTCGTGCGCGGCGATGTCCGCTTCATCGATTTCGTGCAGCAACTCCGGATATTGCGGAAAAGCAGGCTCTGGCAAAGTTTTTCCCGGCCCGGCGGATTTTGGTGAATTTCGCTGCGGCTGCTGTAAGAGATTATGCAGCGGAACGTCGAGCCGGAACGGTTGACTCGGAAGAGTAGGAAGCGGTTGCTGCAAATTGGACATGAAGCCCCCCCTGGCTTACGGGCCGCTTTGAGGATTCGCGACATACGTGAACCGCTTCGGCGTACGTTGCGTTGCGAGCAGCCCGGTCTGCGAAAAAGCTACTCCGGTCGCATGGGCATTGGATTCAACAGGCGGTTCAAGGTTACATTTGTTCTATCACAAACGTTAGGCTGGTGGAAGCCGCCGCATTAGTGACGGCGGCGCGTGCCCGAAGCAATCGAGCCGGTCAGGGTGACTGCGAACAACGAGAGGACCGCTAAGGTTAGGGCAAAGATGATCATGACAACTCCCTCGTCGTAGTCGGCACGCAGATGACCAAATGTTTCCCTTTGTTTTCAGGGCATTGGGAAGAATGTGGGGCACCTAAGTCAGCGGGAAAGTAGACAAAATGTCGCCGCGGAGCGACAATTTTTTCGCGCTACAGTATTTAGGAATAGTAGTAACAGTACCCGTGCCAGCAGCGGTCGCTAGGAGGATTTGCTTAGCCGGATGGATCCGTCGCCGGTATGAATTGTCAACGACTGCCCTCCACCGTTCATCTTGCCGTGGAGTTGCGAATTGCTAAAGGTCCCTTCCACCGTTACGGGGATTCCCAGGCTTATGTGCCCGTCATTCGTGCTGGCATCGATGTTGGCCTGCAAATCGGACGGCAGGACCATGTCCACGCTTCCGTCCCCGGTGTGGATGCTCCATCCTCCGGTCAGTTTCGAGCCAGGCTCTATACGGGCGTCGATACTTCCGTCGCCCGTCTTAACATTGAGCGCATCCAGCCGCCCATCGATCTTGATATGTCCATCCCCGGAGTTGGCATCCACGCGGCCGTCGAGGTTGCGGGCATCGATGTGGCCGTCGCCGGTATGCAACCGGATTTCGCCCTTGGCGCCCTCGACGGTGATGCTGCCGTCGCCGGTGTCTATATCCACGTCCCCATCAATAGATTGCACGCGCACGGAACCGTCTCCAGTATGAATCTTCACATGGCCGCTGATCGGCTGCGTCTCGACCGAGCCGTCTCCCGTGTCTATCTGCAGATCAGCACTTTTGGGCATACGAACCTCAATCCGTGGCCCGCGCCGCCCGTGTCCCCAAGAAAAGCCCCAATGGCCCGTAACTCGCGCATTGAGCTGCACGCTGTCGCCATCTTGGCGTGAATCGACATGCAGGTTCTTGTTTAGCTCGTAGCCCTCGTAAATGACACGAAACTCGACCTGTTTTGAGTCGCCCGTCGCTATGCGTACCGAGCCGTCGTTCGTATCGATGCGGACCTGCGCGCGGCCGGAGACGGTATAGGACTTGGACCACTCCTCAGCGCGCGCACCTGGCGCCAGAGTCGCGACAGCTAGAATAGCGGCGCAGGCTATGCTCAGACGGGCGCCGGTGCGGTGCGTGGTCAGTATCATAGATGAGATTCCTCCGTAAGCGCTGCTTCTAGGACAAGATACGACACACCATCGGAAAATGTTCCGGATAGGCTAGCGCTTCGCGGCGACCTGTTTCGTGCCGGTCCTACCTGGCTTCGGGCGCAAAGCCGCCAAAAATTTGTCGGCCGGCAACGTGTTGATTACGTTGGCCTTCTCGAGCCAGCCCCGGCGCGCCATGGTCACCCCATACCCGATGAACGGAAGGTGCAGCGTGTTATGGGCATCGGTCGAGATGACCACTTTGACCCCGCGCTCTTTGCACATCCGCAAATAAACGTCGGTCAGGTCCAGTCGATCTGGGTACGAGTTGCACTCCATGGCCACGCCATGCTTCGCGGCGGCGTCCAGCACTTTCCCCATGTCGTACTCTAACGCCTCGCGCCGCAGCAGGAGCCGCCCAGTGGGGTGCCCGATAATCTGCGTGTAAGGATTTTCGATGGCTGCAAGCATGCGCTCGGTCATCGCCGCGCGGTCCAGGTTCATGTAGGAATGGATGGAGCAAACAACGACCTCGAACTGGGCGAGCAGCTCATTCGAGTAATCGAGTTCACCGTCCTTGAGGATGTCTACTTCCGCGCCGGCTAGAACCCGAATGCCCAAATCGCTCGCGTTCGCCGCGTGCAATTTCTTGATGTGCGCGGCCATGCGTCTTTCGTCGAGCCCATTGGCGATGGTCACCGACTTCGAGTGATCCGTGATAGCGATGTATTCATGCCCCAGCACCCGCGCGGCTTCCGCCATTTCCTCGATCGAGTTCTTGCCGTCACTCGCCGTGGTGTGCATCTGCTGGTCGCCCTTGATGTCTTCGCGGCGCACCAGATTCGGAAGGCGATGCTGCTCGGCGGCCTCGATCTCGCCGGTGTTTTCGCGGATTTCCGGCGGAATGAAATCGAGCTTGAGCTTGCCATAGATTTCTTCTTCCGTGCGTCCGGCAACGCGGCGCTCGCCCTTTAATGTGGCTAGCGCGTACTCGTTCAGCGTATAGCCCATGTCGTTCGCGCGCCCGCGTAGCGTGACGTTGTGTTCGCGTGAGCCGGTGAAATACAGTAGCGCGGCGCCGAACGAATCCTTGTCGAGCAAGCGCACGTCCACCTGAATACTGTTGTCCAGCGTGAAGCTCACTTTATTCTCACCGTGCGCGAGCACTTGATCGATACGCGGATATTTCAGGATGTGCTCGGCGATGGCGTCGATGTGCTTTTGTGCCGTGAAACCATCCGCCAGGGTCAACAGCAAATCAAGGTCGCCCACGGTTTCTTTGCCGCGGCGCAGCGAGCCCGCCGGCGTGACGGAGGCGACTCCTTTTGCGTATTTCTCGATGTGTGCGACGACTCCTTCCGCTGCGGCCTCCGCCACGTCGAGACGGAAGCGGCCGGTCGAGCGCTTGAAGGCCTCCACCGCCTTCAAAATGTTCTGCTCGCTTTTTTCGCCGAATCCCGGCAACTCCCGCAGCTTGCCTTCCCGCGCGATTTTTTCCACGTCCGCGACCGTGGCAGCCTTGAAGTTCGACCACAAGAACGCCACTTTCTTCGGCCCTAGCGATTGCAGTTGCAGAATGTCGAGCAGCGTCGACGGATATTTCTTTAGCAGCTTTTTCCGCAGGCTGTAGTCGCCCGTTTTCAGGATTTCCTGCAAGTGCTCGGCCATGCGCTCGCCGATTCCCGGCAGCTCCTCCAGCTTGTCTGGATCTTTCGCCAGCTCCTCGATCGCTTCGTGCATTCCGGAAATTAACTCCGCGGCTTTTTCATAGCTGCGATAGCGGCCAATAATCGCGCCATCGATTTCGAGGAGTTGCGCGGTGTCGCGGAGTATGCGGGCGATGCTCTTGTTGTCCATAAGTTTAGAGATTATAAGCCGATAGGCCGGAGATAGAAGAGGTGTCCTTCCTTTGCCTCCTTCAATTCGTCTAGCGAAAAGAAAAGCCGGCAAAGGGGGCCCTTTGCCGGTAGAGAAACGTAGCAGTGTGAAGGTTAGCCCCCCGCTTTTTGTACATTGGCAGCCTGCGGACCTTTCGGCCCCTGCACAATCTCAAACTCGACCGCCTCTCCTTCCTGCAAAGTACGGTAGCCGTCGCCAACGATAGCGGAATAATGAACGAAAACATCCGGACCATCGTCGCGCCCGATGAAGCCGTAGCCTTTCGTGTTATTAAACC
>Ga0307479_10002771_pt1 | contig 15887 bp, 12 predicted proteins | sample atmos_gasesECM4C_FD_203743 | JGI IMG/M metagenome (GOLD analysis project Ga0307479, IMG submission 203743) | Hardwood forest soil microbial communities from Morgan-Monroe State Forest, Indiana, United States - atmos_gasesECM4C_515 | ecosystem: Environmental > Terrestrial > Soil > Temperate... | reverse complement strand
TCGCTGATGCCAAAAACGGCCAGCCAGGTTTCCGCCTGCGGAAACTTTTCAATCAGATACGGGCTGCCAAATCCCACCGCGATAACCGGCTTGCCAACTTTAAAAACCTGCGCCGCAAACGTCGCTTGATCAGCGGGAATATCAACGTCCCCTTTGCGGTCGCTGACGCGCACAAACAGCGCGAGGATCGCCACGTCGTACGAATCGGCCGGTGGTAACTTTAAAGTGTCGGCTTTTACGAAGCGCGTATCCGCGCGCAGCGTAGTTACCGAATCGAAGCGCGAGCGCAACTCGCGCTCAAGATCTTCGCCCGGATACGGCTCGGGGTCGGCATAAAAAGCCAGCAGCAGCGCGCGCGACGGTTTGGCGTCGCTCAAGGGCAAACGATTCGCGCTATCGCGCAGCAGCGTAACGCCGCGATCGGAAATGTCTTGCGCTTCTTTTTGCCACGGCGCGCGGCCAAACTTTTCGTTGATGGCGTTCAGGTCGACGAGTTTGTTTTTGTTAAGTTCCAACCGTGCCTTGGCTTGCAAAATGCGGCGCACCGATGCGTCAAGGCGCTCATGCGAAATGCGCCCTGATTTCACCGCGGCCTGCAACGCTTCAAACGCCGCGTCAGGAACCGGCGACATCAGTAGCGCATCGGCTCCCGCGAGAAACGCACGCACCGCCGCTTCCCCGGGAGCATAACGCGTCGTGATGCCGCCCATATCCATGGCATCGGTTATGACCAAGCCTTCGAAATGAAGTTCGTCACGCAAAAGTCCGGTCAACACATTGTTAGATAGCGTGGCCGGAGTGTTGGGATCCGGCTCCAGCGCGGGAATGGAAAGATGGCCGGTCATGATGCTGCCAACGCCGGCAGAAATCGCGGAGCGAAAGGGAATCAGTTCCAGATGCTCCAATCGATCCTTGTCGGCGCGAATGACTGGAAGATCGATGTGTGAATCGGCTGCCGTGTCGCCGTGCCCCGGAAAATGCTTGGCGGTGGCGAGCCCTCCGTTCTCTTGCACGCCGCGCACGAAAGCGGAAACGTACTCGGCGACGCGCTGAGGATCTTCGCCGAATGAGCGCGTATTGATAATAGGATTGCCCGGATTGTTATTTACGTCGGAAACCGGTGCATAAATCCAGTGAATGCCGACCGCGCGCGCTTCCAGCGCGGTAATTTTGCCCATGGTGTAAGCGTCGGCAGGATTTCCCGCTGCAGCCAACGCCATTGCCGTTGGGAAAGATGTGCCTTCGTCGAGACGCATGGCCGATCCGCGTTCGAAGTCGGCTCCAATCAGCAAAGGCAATTTGGATCGCGCCTGCAGCTGATTCGTCAGCACCGCCGTCGGGTAAGCCTGACTTTTAATAATTCCCAGCGGGGACATTTGCGTGATGTTAATAAATCCGCCGACGTGCAGATCATCCACGTCGTGCATCATCTTGCGATACGCGTCCGCATCCGTGGACGTGAAGCTGCCATGATAAGTAGTGAAGAGCAATTGGCCGATTTTTTCGTCATCGGTCATTTTGCGCAGCGTAGCCTCGACCCATTGTTTATTTGCGGAAGAAAGCGCTCGCGCTCGCGCCGCGGATTTTGGAGCGACGGATTTCTTCGCGGGTGAGGATTTGGTTTGAGTTCGCGCGGTATAGGCCATAGGAAAAATAATCGTTATAAGCAGCAGCGGAAGCAGTCTGGCGCCAGGATTTTTCACCGGACCGCGGGTGCCAATCATCGAAAAGAGACCCGTTTGGTGCCGTGCATGCCCTGAGTTTGTATATAGCACAGGCACTTGGGGGCCACAAACAACCCGCGCGCGAGACGTTCCAGAATATTATTGCGACATATGAGGCATCGGATGACGAACATGGGGTGGAACGAGTTTAAAGCGTCACAGCGATTAGCGCTGCGATTTTTTCTGGTGCCGTTGATTTGTTGCTACGGTGTCACGACGCAGGGCAACACTGTACCCGGTGCGCCCAATGCGAAGGTTGCGAACGCGCAGCGCAGTCGGCATTCCCGCAACGCAGCAAGGGTGACCGTTGGCCTGGACGTCCTGGAGGCCCAGCGCTTCGCCCCACTCCGCGGCAAACACGTAGGCGTGATCACGAACCACACCGGCCTCGATGCACAGGGCCGCACCGCTATAGATGCGCTTACCCATGCGCCCGGAGTTCAAGTCGTCGCGCTATTTACTCCGGAACATGGCCTGGGAGGGAAGCAGGATGAAAACGTCTCATCCAGCAAAGACCCCGTGAGCGGTTTACCAGTCTACAGTTTGTACGGCGAGACCCGCCGCCCTACCGACGAAATGCTCGCCGGCATCGACGCGCTGGTTTTTGATGTGCAAGACGCGGGCGTGCGTTTCTACACCTACACCGCGACGATGGCGTACTGCATGGAGGAAGCCGCCAAGCGCAAAATTGCATTTTTTGTATTAGACCGGCCCGACCCCATTGGCGGAGAAATTGTCGAAGGACCGTTGCTGGACGCGGACAAGACCAGCTTCACCGCCTATTTTCGGCTACCGGTTCGTTACGGGCTGACCATCGGCGAATTGGCGCAATTATTCAATGAAGAAAATCACATCCAGTGTGATTTGCACGTGATCGCCATGAAAAATTGGCACCGTAATTATTTTTATGAAGAGACCGGCCTGCGCTGGCTGCCGCCTTCGCCAAACCTGCGCACGCTGAAAGGCGCGGTCCTTTATCCCGGGTTGGAGATTTTGCAGAATGGCGGGGTTTCGGTGGGACGCGGCACGGAAGCACCCTTTGAAGAATTTGGCGCGCCATGGATGCATGGCGAAGATGTTGCAGCACGCTTGAACGAGCGGCACATCCCGGGAGTAAGATTTGTCGCTGCGAATTTTATTCCCGTGGCGGGATTGTTTGCCGCGGAGCGCTGTAGCGGAGTAGCTATTCGAGTGCTCGACAAGCGCGCGGTGCGTCCCATGACCATGGGCATGGAAATCGCGAGCATATTGCGGCAGCTTTACCCGGATCATTTCGACGTGCAGAAAATGATGTTCCTGGTTGGAAACGACCAGACCATTCGCCAATTGCAGGAGGCAGTGCCGGCTAGGGAAATTGTTAAGGGCTGGGACTCGGATTTGAAGACTTTCGAGGCCATGCGGCGAAAATATTTCTTGTACAAGTGAAATCTTTTTAAAAGTGATAAGGTTTTAAGATGCGAATTGTTTCCTTGTTACCTTCGGCCACCGAGATACTTTTTTCGTTAGGGCTTGACGCTGAAGTTGTAGGCGTAAGCTACGACTGCGATTTCCCCCCACAGGTAAGCGAGCGGCGCGTGGTGGTCGATTCGCGCATTCCGGCCGGCCTGCCTTCACTGGAGATAGACCGCCGTGTTCGCGAATATGTAGAGCGCGGAGAAAGCCTATACGTCGTAAACTCTGACGCCCTGAAAGAATTGGCTCCCGACCTGGTGGTGACCCAGGATTTGTGTTTGGTCTGCGCGGCTTCTCCCGATGATCTTGCGGCGGTTTTGGCGAATTTTGAAAAACGCCCCAGGGTGCTGTCCCTCAATCCGCGAAATCTTGGCGATGTCTGGGACGATATCTCAAGAGTGGCAAGCGAAACGTCGCGCGAGGATGCCTTCAAAGAATTGTTAGCCGAGATTCAGCAGCGCTTGCACGCGCTGAAACGCCAGGTCGAAAAAATTTCGCGGCGCCCGCGCGTGGCTTTTCTTGAATGGCTGGATCCCTTCTATGTTGGCGGCCACTGGGTTCCAGAGATGATTGCGCTCGCCGGCGGGGAAGATGTTTTTGGCCGGGTAGGCGCGCCCTCGTTTCGCATAGAACTTAAAGATATCGTCGCCGCCGCTCCCGACATTATCGTCGTGGCGCCGTGCGGCTACGACGCAGACCAGGCTCATAAAGAATATTCCGGAATGACTTTTCCTTCCGAGTGGGATGCAATTCCCGCGGTGCGTGACGGCCGCGTTTGTGCTTTTGAAGCCAATGCATACGCTTCGCGGCCCGGACCTCGCTTAGTTACCGGCGTCGAGGCGCTGGCAAAAATCTTCCATCCCGAAATCGTGGTCAGAAATGAAGCCGCGAGCGCATTTAAGGACGCGAGTCCCAGACGCGAAAGCTATGAGGCCAATTCGCCGGAACTGGATCTCTCGCGCCGCGCCCACATTTTATAAAATGGCAGCCCCGCCAGGATCAAAAGCAATCCGATCGATGACCTGCCTGGACGCTGGATCCAAATATTTATAGTCAAAGCCAGCGCGCCCGCCACGAATAGCCCTGGAACCCATGGATAGCCCCAACAACGATACGGCCTCGGCAACTCCGGTTCGGTTCTACGCATGCGAAACAGCGCAACCACCGCGAAGCCATAAAAAATCCATCCCGCAAAAATAAAAAGATTGGTCAGCTCTTCGAACGTCCCGGTGAGCGCCATCAGGCTCGCAAGAACACCCTGAAAAATTAATGCGCGGCCGGGAGTGCGAAATTTCGAATGAATGCCGCCGGCAATTTTAAAAAAAATTCCGTCGCGTGCCATGGCGTATGGCACTCGAGCTCCGCTCAACACCGAAGAATTCATAGACCCGAGTGCGGAGATAGCCATCGCCACGGTAATCCACGCGGCAGCCCCTCGCCCGATGACATGCTCGACGACATCCGAAGCAATGTGTTGCGACTTCGCTACGCTTTCGAACGGCAGAACTTTCAGGCATGCGGCACTAAATAATAAATAAATGATGGCGACGAAAGTGACTCCGCCGACCAGCGCTCTCGGAAAATTCCGCTGCGGGTCGGCTACCTCCGATCCCACCAGATTTAAATCTTCCCACCCGTCATAAGCCCACAGCGCTGCTGCCAGCGTGGCGAGAAATGCCGCGAATATTGTTTCGATACTGTCGCCCGCCGCCGGCCAAAACGGATCTGGGGCGTGCGGCGATCCCGCAGGTGAAAAAAACGCCACGCCGATGACAATGACGACGGACATAATTTTTATGGCCGTCAGAAAAACCTGCACCGCGCCGCCAAGACGCACACCGAGATAATTCACGCCAGTCATGCCCGCGAGCCAGAACACCGCGAGCGGCTGCGCCCACGTGAAAACAAAATCATACGGCGCAACCCATGTACCGAGCGCCGGAATATGCACGGTGAAAATGGGCGCCGCGACCGCCGGAATAAGAAAGCTGACAAACCGCATCATGCCCGCCGAAATCGACGCCAGCGAACTGGGCCGGCCGACGATGGAATGCATCCAGCCAAAAAGAAATCCATACACCGGGCCAAACGCGCGGCGCAGGTACGCGTACTCGCCGCCGGCTTCCGGAATCGCGGCACCAAGCTCCGCGAAGGATAACGCGCCAAAAATCGACAGCACCGCCCCGACGATCCACGCGGCGAAAACCACGGAAACGGTGCGGCCTTCGCGGGCCATTTCCGCGGGCTTCAAAAAAATTCCCGTGCCGATCATAGTGCCGATAACGATGGCTGCCGAAGCCCAGGCGCCAAGCCCGCGAACCAGTTCAAGGCGTTTCTCAGTCATCGGCATTCATTCACACTTCTGAGTAGTCTGGGCACAAATTTCATTAAGCAGCATCCACCGTGGCGTGGTGGTTCTCTGATTCGTTGGGCCGGATCAAGAGGCTTACGAGCGAACCGACCAGAAAAGTCGTGACGGAACCGACCAAAAAATACCACGTGAACGCAATATTTGTCAGGCGCCATACGCAAAGAACGGTGACGAGTCCGACAAACATTCCGGCCAGTGCTCCATTGGTGTTTGAACGCCGGTTGAGTGTGCCCAGAAGAAATAGTCCCAGCAAACTTCCGTACGGGAGCGACGCAACGGTCAGTCCCGCTTCGAGTACCGGCCCCCAGGTCATCAGACCGAAGCCCATTAGCACCAGTCCCCAGAACAGCGTCATGCGCCGGGATAACCGCAAAAAGCCCGCGTCGTCCGCAGCCTTGCGATTACCCAGGCGTAGCGCGGAAAAATCGAGCACGCTGCTGGCAGCGAGAGAGTTCAGCGACCCGCTGGCGTTGGACATCGCCACCGCGATGATCGAAGCGAGCAACAGTCCCGCAAGGCCGGTTGGCATTTCGTGAAGAAGAAAAAGTGGCAGTATGCGATCGGTGCTTTCACCGGCAGAGAGTAAAGGTGTGTGCTGCGCGAACACGAAGAGCAAAACGCCGATTAACAGAAAAACTGTAAATTGAAACAGGACGATGACGCCACTGGCCAAAAGTGCGCGGCGGCTGTCGCGCTGATTGCGTGCCGCCAGCAAACGCTGAACAATGGTTTGATCGGTCCCGTGAGTGGCCATGGTTAAAAACGCGCCACCAATCAGGCCGGACCAAAATGTATATTTCTTCGCCAAATTAAATGAGAAATCAAAAATCTGCAGCTTGTGGCCATGAGCAGCGGCTACCTGCACGACTTCGTTCCAGCCGCCGGGGACGCGATGAATCAACACAAAAAATGTTGCAGCACTGCCGGCAAGATAAATGAAGAGCTGCGCCACATCCGTCCAGATCACCGCTTTCATTCCACCTTCCAATGTGTAGAGCAGCGTCAGCGCAATAACAATTACGACAGAAAGATGCTCGCTAGTGCCGAGCACGACGCTAAGCACAATCGCGATGGCCGAGACGCGCACGCCTTCGGCGATCGCTCGGGTGACCAGAAACGTGCTGGCCGCCACCGCGCGCATGCGTTGACCAAACCGCTTTTCGATCAGTGCGTACGCAGTGAAGAAATCTCCCCGAAAATATCCCGGCAGCAGTACAAGAACAATCAAAACACGCCCGATCAAGTAGCCAAAAATAAGTTGCAAAAAAGCCAGATTGCCGCCGTATGCAATCGCGGGAGTGCCAATGATCGTAAGCGTGGACGTTTCCGTGGCCACGATGGAAAACGCCAGCGCCCACCATGGCGCCGTGCGCTCTCCCAGAAAATACTCGCGCGTAACGGCATTGCGATCATCGCCGCCAATTTGCGCGGCCTGGCTTTGTTTGCGCCGGAAATGCATGCCCAACGCGGTTACGGCCAGCAGATAGAAGATGACGATGGCTAAATCGAGAGAATGAATGTGCATCGAGTGCGCAGAGGATAGTAGTGGGTGGTTCAGCCGTCAAGATTTAGTGACAGGGTGTTCTTTTGTGCCGCTTTGAAGCACACGGTTAACAACAATTGACCTGAACTGGCTTATGCTTTTCACATGCGCTGCGTATTGGGCTTCGATGGTGGAGCCACCAAGACGGAATGCGTGTTGCTAAACGAAGCGGGGAATATTCTTGCTTCCGGGCGAGCGGGTGCGTCAAATCCCGGAGTAGTGGGGTTTGAACGCGCGATCGTCGAAGTAAAAAAAGCAGCGCAAGCGGCCATGTTTGAGGCACGACTGAGCCCGGACGATATTAGCGCGTTGTGCGCTGGAATCGCAGGCGTCGGCGCTGCGAAAGCCTTTGAGAGAATGCGCGTGTTACTAGCTGCGGCATTTCCCAGCGTGGTGATGAAAGTTTGTACGGATCTGGAAATTGCGCTCGCCGCCACCGGTACGGGACCTGCCATTGTGTTGATTGCCGGTACTGGATCGGCCGCTATGGGACGCGGCGTAAACGGAGAAGTTCGACGCGCTGGCGGCTTGGGTCCGCAGGTTGGCGACCAAGGCAGTGCACACGACGTAGGCAAAAAAGCAACAGCGGCGGCGATATTAGAACGCGATAGAACCGGCGAAGAAACCGCGCTGGGCAAGCAGCTAAAGCGCCAACTGGGCATTGCCAACTGGCGCGAATTCGAAAATCGTGTCAGCAGCACGCCACTCGAACAACTATACCCTCAGCTCTTTCCGGTGGTAGCCAACGCTGCGGACGCTCGCGACGGGATGGCTCGCGAAATTTTGCGCGCAGCCGCCAACGATCTCGCCGCGCTGGTGAAGTCGCTGGCCGATGATCTAAATTTGCAGCACGTGCCGTTTCGCCTGGCAAAAACGGGCGGCATGATAGGACACTGTGCGTTTTTTGATGATGAACTAGATTCGCGCCTACGCGAAGCTACACCTACCGCCAAAATTGGATTGTTGCCAATTTCGCCGGCGCATGCCGCCGCTTTACTAGCACTGGAATCTATTCCTGGAATCGCACTCACGAAAAATTCCAATGGCTGACACAAACGATCTGACGCGAAACAGTGACACTCGTGACGTGCCAGACACGCAGCGCGCGCTCGTGGCCACCGGCGAGGAACTCGCCGCACTACTGCATAGTGATGATGACGAAGTTCTTCTAGCGCTGCTGAAAAATCCATCATTCGCTGAGACGGACGTTGCCGTGCTGCTGGCGCGTAAGAATTTGCCGGCCGGAGTGATCGAGGAAATCTGCACCCGCCGAGAATGGCTGAAAACTTACGCGCTAAAAAAAGCGTTGGCTTGCCATCCGCATACGCCAAGACTCGTCAGCCTGCGGATGCTGCGCGAATTGTATTTGATGGATCTTGTGCAGATTGCTCTGCTGCCCGGCGTTTCCGCGGAATTAAAACGGAACGCCGAAGATCAGCTCATCACTCGCTTGCCGCAGCTTCCACTGGGACAAAAAATCACTCTGGGGAGGCGCGGTCCCGCTCGCGTGGCGGGCTTGCTTCTGGCGGAAGGGCACCCTCTAGTCGTGCCCGTTGCGATGGATAACAGCCATTTAACTGCCGCGCAAGTTTTGAAAGCGCTGGCCCGCGAAGGTGTCCCTGAATCCGTAGTGCACGCGATCGCGCATCATCGCAAATGGTCCTGCGATTATAACGTGCGCCTGGCGCTGATACGTAACCCCGCCACCACGCTGGCCGTCTCGCTCAGTTTTTTGCCGGAACTCACAGTTTCAGACCTGCGTGAATTGGCAGCACCCGGAATCGTGCCGGAACCTTTGCGAAAGTATCTGGAAGCCGAAACCCAGCGGCGGATTCGAGCAGCGGAGAAGTCCTTGACGGCAAATGAAGAGTATTTGGACGACGGGTCAACAGTCTAAAGATGTTTAGAAGCCAAAAAATGTTCACGTCCCATTAATCCCTGCAATAGCAGCTTTTCCCCAGCTTTCGATAAATTGTCGCTATTGTCGGGAACAAAACATTACCCATCGCCGTCCTATAGCTATGCCCCCGAATCACGTATTCTCGGGTCTAGACGGAGCTGGACGCTCGACCGTGGCTTGCACTCCTGGCAGGGGGGATTCGCTAAGTTTATGGATAATGGGGAAAATTTATCCCGACGTCTCGAACGTCGTTGGGCGCCGCGTTATTCATTTCGCGCTGATCTCGAGATCGAATGGGGCTCAGCGGTCTTGACCGGGAAAACCCGCGACATCAGCTCCAATGGAATGTTCATCGAAGCCACCGACACGCTGTGGATCGGCGCGGGCTTCATGGCTCGCCTCAATGTCGATCCTCCTATGAAAGTGGATTGCTCCGTGAAACGCGTGGAGCCCGGCCTTGGGATGGGTGTCTCCATGGCGGTCGCGGAATCCGACCATCAAAAATATTTTCAGGATCTTCTAGTCTCCCTCGCGGGCAATACGACCGGCACCGCCTTATAATAGGCTGGTGAGCTCGATGTGGCGGATTTGCTCGCCAGTTTGCGGCGCCGCCCTATTTGCGCTCGTAATGTGTAAATCAGCTGCGAATCAGGGGTTGCCCAGTTTCTAACGCAGTTCTAAATGACCAGATGCCTCAATTGCGGGTCGGAGCGTAACGCGGACCAGTGTCCCTCGTGCGGACTTACTTCGTCCATCGCCGAGCTGGTATTTCGTCCGCGCTTCATGAAGCGCACCGCGGTTTTTCTCGCGGGCTCGCTGCTCTTTCCCTATATAAGCCAGCTTTACCCTCCGTTGGACCTCGACTGGATGCTGGTATTTTTTGGCTTGATATTTTTCATCGGGCTTACCGTGGCAGTATTCGTCGATCGCGGCGCCCGCAATCGCCAGGACATCGAAGTATTGAAGCGCGTTTACGCCGGATTTATTCCGCTGCCATGGATCCTGGCGGCCACCCTCTTCCTGAACGGCAAACTGGATTCGCCGAAGAATGTAGTCTATTACCCCACCACGGTGCAGAGCCGCTTCAATATGCGTGGAATTGTGCGTGGAAGCAGAAGACTCTTTGTGCGTTCCCTACGTCCCGGACAAAAAGTGGAACGGCTAGCCGTCGACCAAGACGATTACGATCGTTTCCATGACGGAGACGCCGTGGTGGTAGGCGTAGCGCCAGGCGCGTTAGGCATCAGCTGGTTTTACGGAATTTACCGCCGCTAAATAACTTTCCTAGTTTGCCGAATGACCATAGTGCTCGCCAAAAAAATCTCCCTTATTCCACGTTGGCCGCTGCGAGTCTTCTGTGATCAACCAGCCGCACAGGAACACGAAGCGCGCATATTTTGCCGCGGCATCAAAGTCCAATCCCGGCTGATCCATATCGTCTTGCGGCTGGTGATAACGAGTCTCTTCCCAGTTCTTAAAAATTTCCGCAGGTTTTATTTTCGGGTCATCCGACTTGAAGCCCGCCACCGGAAATATCGCCGGCACGCCTTGTTTGACGAACGAATACTGATCGCTGCGAATAAACACTACTTCTTCGGGCATGGGGTCCGGGCTCTCGTTTAGACCCAAGCGGGCTGCAGCTTTCTGCACCACCGCATCCAGGCTGGAATGTTCCGCGCCGAAGGCCACGATATCCCGCAAAGGCCAAAGCATCTGATCTTCATCCATGTTGACGTTGGCTACCACCGAGCTTTTGTTCACCGTCGGATAATGCGCAAAATAATCAGAGCCCAGCAATCCCGCTTCCTCGCCGGTCGCGGACAAAAACAGAATGGAGCGGCGCGGACGCGTTTTCATCCCGCTGAACGCGCGTGCCACCTCCAACAAAATTGCCGAGCCCGAAGCATTGTCCAGCGCGCCATTGTAAATGCTGTCGCCCTTGACGGGCTCCCCGATACCAAGGTGATCCAGATGCGCGCTATAAACAACATACTCATTCTTCAACGTCGGGTCGCTGCCTTCCAGCCTTGCCACCACATTTCGGCCCGCAACGTCCCGCAATCCGGTGACATTATGAATCTTCGCGGTGATTGGCGTCGCGAATGACAGCGGTTTTCCAGCTTTCATCGCGGCAAAGACTTCATCAGCCGAGTGCGGACTGCCCGCGAAGAATTTTTTCGTCGCCTCCAGGTTTAAGAATGCGCTGCCTTTCAACTCCGGAAAATAATCGTTGGGCCGCTGCTGCTTGTCGAGCCAGCGCAATTCCGGAAATGACAAATCGCGCACCTGCTCTTTAAATGTGTACAGCCGCTCAAGAACAGGGTCGTCCAAAAAAATAACGCCTACGGCCCCGTGAGCTACCGCGTTCCGTAACTTCACTTCACTGGAAGAATAATGCGCCTTGAGCGAGGACTCAAAATTGGGCGCTCCGAACAGGAAGGCCACAATTTTTCCTTTCGCATCGATACCCTAATAATCATCATAGTTCTGAGCAGGCGCGGTGACGCCACCACCTACAAAAACAACCGGCGCCTCCACCGATATTTCCGGTCGAACAAAATCGCCGCGAGAAATGTAATCTTTACGGAAAGTAAGAGCTTCGTCTTTTCCTGAGCGCGTCAAAACGAGTGTCGTCTTCGTTTCGTCAGGCTTCGCGAGACGTAACGGCACGCTTTGAAAGTACGATCCGTTGTCACCGGCAGGCCGAAGCCCCAACGATTCGAATTGAGTGGCCATGAACTTCGCCGCGATATCGTAGCCTCGCGTGCCTGTGCCGCGGCCTTCCAGCGCATCGTCCGACAAAAAACGCATGTCCGCACGAATGGCTTCCGGGCGAATAGTATTCATAGCCTCATCCGCCGCGTCTGCGTTCGCATGCACACAATAAGTGCGCGCGAAGACAAGCGAAAAAATAACCGCGCACAAGCTGAGAAGCGCCACAGGCTTTGATTTCATAATGCTCATGGATTGTTTTACATCCCTTGAAAATTGTTTTTGTCAGCAAAGTCAAAAGCGCATCCGGGACGACCTTACATCTGCGTGTGTTTTAGGAAAATTCTCTCTAAGCATAAGACTCTTAGTCACGCGAGTGGTGACCACCTCAATACGCCGGTTTGCCGTCGGCGCGCAGCGGGATTTGCAGTTCGAGGATGTGCCCGTCCTTGCCCAGCCGGAAGCGGATGCGTTGAACCGGGCCGACGTTGCGATCTTTCCACTCGGTAATTTCCAGCGGCTCCTCGGGCATGTCGGAAGAAGACCACTGCACGCCATCGCCTTGTGGTTTGACGGTACGTGGATCAATGTCAAAGACCTGGTGCTCGGGGACGTTCACCAGCAGATAGCGTTTCCATAATTTCACCAGCAGCAAACCGCGCTTGGAGGTGTGATAAATATTCCACGAAGCCGGAGCTTCGTCGTTGAAGCGCACGATGGCGAAGGAGACAGATTTCCATTCGACGGGCTTGCTGGCCTCAGCGGTTTGACCAGCCCGCAAAGGGTAAGAGAAAAACGCGATCAGCAGCGCAACAAACACCGAAGGGAACAGCATTCGGGATCGAGCTGTATTAAGGCCAGACGCAGCTTGACGCGTCATGCAACCCATGCGATGGCCACCGCCACTTTTCGCGTGATTCGCGCGAGCGGATGACCACACTAGCCCGCCTTTACTTCGCTGAATGATTTGTCGAGCAGTTGGATGGCGTCGTCCACATCGCCCTTGGTGGTATTCAGCATGGGCGCGAGCCGCAGTGTGTTGCCGTACAGCCCGCCTTTGCCAATGAGCAAACCATTGTGACGCGCGCGCTCCATAACCATATTGGTAGCCTCCGGCGCCGGTTCTTTGGTCTTGCGGTCCTTCACCAGTTCCAGCGCCTGCATCAGCCCCATGCCGCGCACGTCGCCGATCAGTGCGTATTTGGATTGCAATTCCTCAAGCTTGCCACGGAAATATTTGCCCACGACATCCGCGTTTTCGCGCAAGCCATCTTCCTCGATCAGCTCGATGGTCGCCCGCGCTGCCACGCTGCTAACCGGATTGCCCCCAAAAGTCGCGATGTTGCTGCCCTGGTAGCCACCCGCAATTTCCGGCGTCGTAACCGTCAGCCCGATAGGCACACCGTTCGCCATGCCTTTGGCACTGGTAATAATGTCGGGAGTTACTTCCCAATGCTCGATGCCGAACCATTTTTTGCCGGTGCGGCCCCACCCAGTTTGCACTTCGTCGGAAATGTAAAGCGCGCCATATTTTTTGACGATATTGAAAACGATCTTGAAATATTCGGGCGGCGCAGTGATAAACCCGCCTACTCCCTGAATGGGTTCGGCGATAAACGCCGCGATGTGACCGCTGGTGCCGGTCTGAATTAGATTTTCCACGTCGCCCGCGCACGCCACACCGCAGTCGGGATACGTCAAATGCAGCGGGCAACGATAGCAATATGGATTGACCGCGTGTGAGATTCCCACACTGATGATCCCGGCTCGGCGGTACGGCGCGTGTGCGGTCATGGCCTTGGTGAGACTCGATCCGCCTGAGTAAGCGTGACGCAGCGCCACCACGTCGTAACTGCCGGTCGACATGCGCGCCAGCAATATGGCTGCTTCGTTGGCTTCACTCCCAGAGCTGGTAAAGAAACTTTGCTGCAGATTCCCCGGCGTGATTTGCGCGATTTTTTCCGCCAGCGCCACGATGTGCTCGTTGGGATAAAGCGTGGAAGTGTGTTGCAGGCGATTGACCTGCGCGTTCACTTTCGAGGTGATCTTCGGATTGCAATGCCCCACGGAAACGGTAAGGATGCCGCCAAAAAAATCCAGGTACTTGTTCCCGTCAAGATCCCAAATGTGTTGCATTTCGCCGCGATCGGCCACCAGCGGCTGTTCAAAGTAGTTGGTGACGGAAGGCCACAGGAATTTCTTATGTTTGGCGACGATTTCTTGGCTACGCGATTTTGCGGCGCCCGTCGCCGCTTTTGCTGGAGTTACCGGAGTGGTCACAATTCTGTCCTCGCAAGCTCGGTAGGATGTCGAAGAGTGTATGACGCGGCGCTATTTGCGGCAAGCAGCGGGGAGGTAGAGCGCAGTCGGTTAGACCGAATTAAGCTGCCCCGCTTAAATGGAAGGCTTGGAGTTTCCTGGAGCAACTAATTTTCACGGAGCAGCTATGGGCACGTGCTCCTGTCCAGTTCAGCCAGTCTCTGTTTCCCTTCCAGGCTGCCTTTTCTCGCCGCGGCAGCGAAGAGCCGCCGAGCCTGATAACAATTCTTCGTAACTCCGTGGCCGGTGAAATACATATTGCCCAACGTAAGCTGGGCGGTCACGTTGCCCTTGGCAACTTGATCCCAGAGCGATCTCACGCTCTGAACTCGCGACGCCGGAGCCGGTTCTTTTGGAGGAACCTCGGAATCGGCTGGGGCGGCTTTCGGTTCTTCCGCAGGCTTGGCTTCCGGCACTGTCGGTTTGGTTTCCGCCACAGGCGGTTTAGCCTCCGAGACAGGCGGTTTCGTTTCCTGAACGGGAGGTTTTGTTGCCGGAGCAGGGCTACTCTTGGCCGGCTCTGAAACCGGTGCTGGCTCAACCAGCTGTTGCCCCAACCAGATGAACCCTCCCGCGGCTTCACGCCGAAAAACAAAAAGCCCTATCAGCAGCATCACCAGCACCGTGGTAACAATAATTCCCGAAGAAGTTCGTATCCGCCCCGGCAGCAGCCCGGTGCTGTTGGTTTGCGCGTTCAATTGCTCGAATACCGCTTCAGAGCGCCGCCGCAGCTCCATTACGTGCGCGAGGAGAATCTCCTGTACCTGCGTCTGGAAGCGATCCAGCGCCTGCTGTTGCGCGCGCTCCAACAGCGACGGATATCGATCCAGCACTTTCACGGAAGCCCCTGCGGAGGCCACCGCCGATTCCAAGCTTTTCATCTGTGCCTGGGCAGCTTCGCGGATAGGAAACAACTGGCGCTCCGAATCACGCAACACGCGCGCCGCAGCCTCTCGAAACGCCGCCAGCGTGCGCTGCTCTTCATGCTGAAAATGTTGAAGCAGCGCTTGGGCATGTTCATTCAGAGCGCGCGCGGTGCGCTCTTCCAGTGAGTACAGCGGATCCTCCCGATCTCGCTCGGATAATTCATCGGCCTGGGTAGCCACCTCTGAGGACCCGTTGGATTCCTCGGCCAACTCAAAGTCCCCGGACAAATCGAGATCTTCCTCGTCCTGATCCTGAGGATCAAGCTTATAGGCCGTGGCGGCCGAAATATCCGGAGTGGTCTGCGCTGCGAGCCGTGGGCCAGGCGCAGTCGGTTTTCTCTCCACACCGACGGCTGGCGGCAGGGAAGTCCACGTTCCCCCGGCATCGCGTTTGTTTGAAGTCTCAGACGGACGTGATTCCGATTCCTCTGGCATTTCTGGCGCTAGCGGAAAAGCAACGGTCGACGGCACCGACGTAATAGACCTAACCGATTTTGCAGAAGTTTGTTGTGCAGCCCTGTCGTGTCCGTTAGTGGATGGCGTCGCGTGGTCCGCCAATGCGGAGGATTCAGACAAAGAAGAATTGTTGCCATTCGTCTTATGGCCATTCGTCGTACCAACAGCAACGGAAGCAGGTATAGAACTACTAGGACCAGGTCGCGCGCTTTGCGTCGGATACTCGACAGCGTTCGCCATCCAGGTGCGCATCTCGCTGAGGAACTCGTCGGAAACATCAGTGAACTGCACACCCGCGACGCGGCCCTCTTTATCGCACCATTCAAGACAACCCCGCCCCTCCACTCGGCGCTTTTCGTCCAGATTGAAAGCAAACTTCAGTTCGGTCTTCGGGCGCACGCGTTTCACCGCGCGGAAACCAAATCCGTTTTCCGACAAATTTAGAACCATCCCCCCATTGGCTGGCTCTACTTCAACATAGAGG
>Ga0307479_10002770_pt1 | contig 15888 bp, 15 predicted proteins | sample atmos_gasesECM4C_FD_203743 | JGI IMG/M metagenome (GOLD analysis project Ga0307479, IMG submission 203743) | Hardwood forest soil microbial communities from Morgan-Monroe State Forest, Indiana, United States - atmos_gasesECM4C_515 | ecosystem: Environmental > Terrestrial > Soil > Temperate... | reverse complement strand
CCCTCCCCCGTTTACGGGGGAGGGCAGGGTGGGGCATAGAATAGGCAGCGCGTCGGGGAGTGGCGCAGCCTGGTAGCGCACCTGAATGGGGTTCAGGGGGCCGCAGGTTCAAATCCTGTCTCCCCGATATTTGTCTCCGAGCGTGATCGGCGCGCCGTGCAGCGCTAGGCCGGCTCTTTTTGGCCTCGGGGCCTCATGTACCACTCCCGGAAGGAGCGGCATCGGCCGTCGTCATCGAACTCGATCAGGAAAATGTTGTCGTACTCGCGGACGAGCTCGGCCTTTGAGGCATCCTTGAAATAGCGGCTCCGTCCCTGGGCCACACCGAGATTTCCATCGACGGCGACTGGTTTGTAATCCGCCTCATAGGTGCCGGCGGGGTCCCTGTCGTCCAGCCAGGAGGCGACGATCGCGAGCTGACCCCGAACCGGCTCATCGAAGGGGTAGTAGGAGTACGTCGCATCCTCGCTGAAGAGGGCGGCCACGGCGTGCGGATCGTAGGTTTCCCATGCCCGGACGTAGGCCCGCAACCATGCCGCAAGCGTTTCCTTGGTTGGCGCCACAGACGGGGTCGAGTTTAGTCGCGCGGCTTGACGATGCTCTTCAGGTCGCCCTCGTGGGTGGTCAGGAGCTCGTGGATCTCCAAAAGGTCGTCCGCCGAGATCGGGGGCTGGACGCCGGTCGCCCGAGAGTGCAACTCCAGCTGGAGTTCGAACATCGCTCGGCCGTCCTGGGCGTTCATCTTGGGTCCTTCCTTTGATATGGATACTGATATCGTCGTTATCACTACATTACGAAGCCTCAGTGTCGGTTGTCAAGTTCGAGGCGTGTTCGCTGCCTATGGAACGGACGGGGCAGCCGGCTGGTTTCGGTCCTAGGCCGGACGGGCGGAGCGGCGGCGGACGGTTCGGAAGGCGAGGCCGGCCCCCGTCAATAGCAGCAACCCGCCAACCAGGATCGGCCCAACGGAGAGGGGCAGGAACAACGGATTGTCGAGATCGTTCTCGGCGAAGCCGAGAAAAGTCATCAGCAGGATCGAGATCATCCCAAACGCGGCCGCCCCCAGGAATGTGCCCAGCTCGGTATTGGACGCCAGCGGCACGCGAGTGCTATAGGCGGGGGCCATGATGCCCGAGCGAACGCCAAAGGCGATCAGCGCCAGCAGCGTGAGGCCGGCGGCTGCGGTGAAGATCACCGCGACCACGACTACGGAGGTGATCTGGCCCGACGTGAGCCCGCCGAACAGGTTCATCCAGTCGAGCGAGAGAAGCATCGGCTGAAATTCTAGCCCGAAGGTGGCGGCTTGGTCGAGTCGGAGGACGGGGCGAGCGCGGCTTCGACGATGCGCTCCTCCTGCGCCTCGTGGGCGATCGCATAGCCTTCGCTCGGGCTGGCGCGCTCGGGCCGGCCGGTGTAGCGAAGCGTGAGGTGCTCGGGCAGCTTGGGTTCGAGCCGGCGCTTGATATGCCAGTAGGCGCCCATGTTCATCGGCTCCTCCTGCACCCAGGTCAGCTGCCGCACGTTCGGATATTTTGCAATCGCGGCCAGGACGTCATCGGTGCGGAAGGGCTCGAGCAACTCCACACGGATGATCGCGAGATCCTTTGCCTCGGCGCGCAGCGGGCTCGCGATCAAGTCGTAATAAATCTTGCCGGTGCAGAGAATGATGCGCTGGACCTCCTCTCGGTGGTCCTGCATCGTGGTGTCATCGATCACTCGGCGGAAGCTGTGCACGATGAAGTCGTCGAGCCGGGACCACGACGGGCGGAGCCGCAGCAGACTCTTTGGGGTCATGATGATCAGCGGCCGCGGCCTCGTGTGAAGGGCCTGCCGGCGCAGCGCGTGAAAGTAGTTCGCCGGCGTGGTCGGATAGAAGACGCGGATGTTGCCCTCGGCGGCGAGCTGCAGGAACCGCTCGAGCCGCGCGCTCGAATGTTCCGGGCCGCCGCCCTCATAGCCATGGGGGAGGAGGAGCGTCAGTCGCGATGACTGTCCCCACTTGGCGAGGCCCGAGACGATGAACTGGTCGACGGTGATCTGCGCCCCGTTGATGAAATCGCCGAACTGCGCCTCCCAGCACACCAGCGCCTCGGAGGCGTCGGTGCTGTATCCGTATTCGAAGCCGAGTGCCGCGTACTCAGAGAGCGGACTGTTGTGCAGCTCGAAGGTGGCGCTTGCCCCGACCAGGTGCTGAATCGGCGCCCAGGCTTTTCCGGAACGCGAATCGTGGAAGACGAGGTGGCGCTGGCTAAAGGTGCCGCGCTCCGTATCCTGGCCGGTGAGCCGCACCGGGATGCCGCCCGTGACCAGGGTGGCAAAGGCCAGCGCTTCGGCCTGCGCCCAGTCGATTTCGCGTTCGGCCAGAGGTGCCTTCCGGCGTTCCATCTGGCGGAGGAGCTTGGGGTGCACGGTAAAGCCATCGGGAACGGCCAGCAGCTGACGACTCAATGACTCGAGGATTTCCGGCGAGACGGCCGTCTTGATTTCCAGTTCCGGGCTGGCGTCCATCGGTGGGCGGCTGACCTGGGGCGCATGCGCCGCGCTCGTCTTGACGTTCTGGTGGGCATCGGCAAGGCGCGCCTCGGCGGCCTCGGTCCGAGCCTGCGCGTCCTCGGCGCTCAGCAGGCCCTCTTCGATCAGTTGCGCGGCGAAGATCTCCCGTACCGTCGGATGCTCCTTGATCGCCTCGTACATCTGCGGCTGGGTGTAGGCGGGCTCGTCCGTTTCGTTGTGGCCGAAGCGTCGGTAGCCGATCAGGTCGATGACGACGTCGCGCCCGAACTTCTGCCGGAAGGCGGTGGCCAGGCGAATCGCGCTGACGCAGGCGGTGATGTCGTCCGCATTGACGTGGATGATCGGCAAGTCGAAACCCTTGGCGACGTCCGAGGCGTAGCGCGTCGAGCGGCCTTCCTCGGGATCGGTGGTAAATCCAAGCTGGTTGTTCGCGATGATGTGCAGGGTGCCCCCGGTGGTGTAACCCTCGAGCTTGGACAGGTTGAGGACCTCGGCGACCACCCCCTGGGCAGGAAACGCGGCGTCCCCGTGGATCAGGATCGGCACGGTCCCCGTCCGATCAAAATGCGGCGCGGGCCCTTTGCGCCGCGTTTGCTCGGCGCGCGTCCAGCCCTCCACAACCGGATCCACCGCTTCGAGATGGCTGGGGTTGGCGAGCAACGAGACCGACACTTGCTTGCCGTTCGGGGTGACGTAGGTGCCTTCGGCTTCGGCGTGATATTTGACATCGCCGGTGACGTCGGTACCGCTTGTCAGCCGATCCTTGCTCTGCTCGAACTCCACCAGCAAAGATTCATAGGTGCGGTTGACGACATGCGCGATCACGCTCAACCGGCCGCGATGCGCCATGCCCATCACCACCTGGCGCGTACCATTGTCGGAGAGCAATTGCAGGGTCTCCTCGAGCATCACGATCATCGAGTCGAGGCCCTCGATGGAGAAGGTCTTCTGGCCCAGGAAGGTCTTGCGAAGATAGCGATCCATCGCCTCAACTTTCGTGAGGCGACCCAGCAACTGAAGCTTCCGCTCCGGACTGAGCGGCTGACGATACCGTCCCGACTCGATCCGCTCGCGCAGCCAGTTGCGTTGCTCGTGGCTCGAAATGTGCTCGATCTCGTAGGCGATCGTCGAGCAGTAAGTCTCACGCAGGTGGACGAGGACCTCGGCCAGGTTCTCGCCCGGAACCCGCACGCGCAGCACGGCAGCCGGGACCGCCTCCATCAACTGCGGCGTCAATCCATGGTTGACCGGGTCCAGCGAGGGATCACCCGGCGGGGCGCTTCCCAGGGGATCGAGCCGCGCCGCGAGATGCCCATGGCTCCGGTAAGCGGCGACCAGCGCCATGCCGGCTGCAACCGCGCGCAGCATTTCGGCTTCCTCGGTCGTCGGCGCGGCGACGGTCGCTTCGCCAGGCGGGGCCACGGCTCGAGCGGGTTCGCTGATCCCCGCCGGCGGGACCACTCGCATCGACTCGAACACCGATTCGTAAAAACCGTCACCACCGGCCAGCAGCTCATCGACCCGGCGCAGGAATTCGCCGGACTCGGCGCCCTGGATGACGCGGTGGTCGTACGTGCTGGTCATCGTCATCACTTTCGAGACGCCGAGCTGGCGCAGCCCGGTCTCGGCGATGGCGCTGAACTCGGGCGGGTAACCAATGGCGCCGGTCGCGATGATCGTGCCCTGGCCCTTCATCAAGCGTGGGACCGAGGCCACCGTGCCGATCCCGCCGGGGTTGGTGAGAACGATGGTGGCGCCGGTCAGGTCATCCGCCACCAGCTTGCCGATGCGCGCTTTTGAGACCAGCGTTTCGTACTGATCGCGGAAGGCGGCGAAGTCCAGGCGGTCGGCGTCCCGGATAACCGGAACTACCAGCATCCGGCTGCCATCCTGCCGCTGCACGTCGACGGCCAATCCAAAATGCACGCCACGGGCGACCCGTGCCGGATTGCCGTCGATGCGATCGAAGGTCACGGCCATCGAGGGCACGTCCTTCACCGCACGCGTGATGGCGAAGGCGATCAGGTGCGTGTAGGAGATCTTTTCCGGACGGCCCGCTTCTTGGACGCGCTGGTTGAGCTGACGGCGCCGCTGGTCGAGCACGTCGACGCGCACCGTGCGGAAGCTCGTGGCGGTCGGCACCTGGAGGCTTTCCTCCATGTACTTGACCAGTGCCGCAGCCGGCCCACGCAGTGGGATCGCTCCCGTCGGCGCCTGCGCCGGAGCAGGCCGGGCAACTATTTTCCCTCCCCCGCTTGCGGGGGAGGGCAGGGTGGGGGTCTTTTCTGCGGGGGAGGGCAGGGTGGGGGCGTTTCTCTCGATCGCCTCCGCGACATCGCGACGGCGGATCGATCCACCCGGACCGGTTCCGTTGACCGTTGCGAGGTCGATCCCCTTGGCTTTCGCCAACAACTCGGCGCCTTCGGTCACCTCGACCTTCGGCGCAGCCTCTTTCACACCACCATTTGGCTCAGACGGCACGGGCGGCGGGCTAGTCGTTATCTGTTTGCCAGCGGTTTTCCCTCCCCCGCTTGCTGGGGAGGGCAGGGTGGGGGTCTCCGCGGGGGCGGCTTTTTTTGCCGTCCCATCCCCGTCCGCGCCAACGGCGATTTCAGCCAGCGGCGCGCCTACGGCGATCGTCTTCCCGGCCTCGGCGAGGATTCTGGTCAACGTCCCACTCGCGGGAGCAGGGACCTCGGCGTCCACCTTGTCGGTGGTGACCTCAACCAGCGCTTCGCCTTCTCGCACCGGGTCGCCTGGCTGCTTCAGCCACTTGGCGACGGTCCCCTCCGTGACCGACTCACCCATCTCCGGCAGGGTGACCTGCATGGTCGATTGGGGCACGAACGGATTCTACCCACTAAACTTGGCTCCGAATATGACGTTCAAGTCAAAATTGCGGGCGAGCGAGGACGCTACCGGCTCCTTGCTCTGCCTCGGTCTTGACCCCGAGCCGGATCTGCTGCCACCCTCGGTCGAGCGATCGCCGTCCGGCATCGCCCAGTTCGTCCGGACCGTCGTCGACGCAGTTGGCGACTCGGTGTCGTCTTACAAACTCAACCTGGCGTTTTACGAGCGATGGGGGAGGGATGCCAGCTGGTTGCTCGATCAGGCGATGGCCGCCTTGCCCAAAGACCGCCCGGTGATCTTCGACGCCAAACGCGGCGACGTGGGCAGCACCGCCCAGGCTTACGCCCACGCCATGTTCGAAGCCTGGGACGCCGACGCCGTCACCGTCCACCCATGGCTGGGCTATGACTCGGTCGCGCCCTTCCTGGCTCACAAGGACCGGGAGGTCCTCATCGTCTGCCGGACCTCGAACCCCGGCGCAGCGGAATTTCAGCACCTGCGCAGCGATGGCGAGGCGCTTTACCGGCATGTCGTCCGCGCGGGCGTCCGCTGGGACCATCACGACAACATCGGCTTTGTCGTCGGCGCCACCGCACCCGCGGAGATCCGCGACGTCCGTCAGATTGCGGGAGATCGCCTGCTGCTCGTCCCCGGGATCGGCGCACAGGGCGCCGCGCTCGACGCCGCGGTCCCGGCGGCGCTGCGGGCGGATGGACGCGGCGCCATCATCCCGATTTCTCGCGGCATCCTCTTCGCCTCGGCCGGTGCCGACTATGCCGATGCCGCCCGCTCGGCGGCGCAGCATTATCGCGACGCGATCAACGTCCTGCGGCCGGAGCCCGCGACGGCCCGAGGCTGACCCATGCCCGGCTTCGTCGCCGGAGCCCTGGTTGCCCATCCTCCTATCCTCCTGGCCGAGGTTGGCGGTGCCCAATCAGAGCGAGTCCGTTCGACCGCCAAGGCGCTGCGAGAGCTGGACGGCATCCTGTCGCGGGTCGACGCCGACCTGGCGGTCGTGATCTCACCGCACAGTCCATCGAGCATGACCTCGCTCCCCGTGCGGCGCGGTGCCAATGCCGGCGGCAACCTGGCGCGCTTTCGCGCGCCAGATGTTCAAGTCGTGGCGCAGGTCGACGTGGCGCTGGCGACGGCTCTCATCGCCGATGGCCAGCGCGCGGGGTTCTCCCTGATCTGGGCCGAGGAGACGGAACTCGATCACGGCGTCGTGGTTCCGCTCCACTCCCTGCCGCGGACGATGACAAACAAACGCTGCATCTTCCTCGGCGTCAGTGGCTGGCCGCTCCATCGCTTCATCGAGTTCGGCATATGGTTGCAGGGTCGACTCCACGATCGCGTCGCCATCCTGATCGCCTCCGGCGACCTATCCCATCGTCTGACGCCGGACGCACCCTATGGGTATCGCCCGGAGGGCCCGGTCTTCGATCGGCTGGTCATCGACGCGCTGCGCGACCGCGAATGGAAGCGGATCGAGGGGCTGGATCCCGATCTGGTCGAGGAGGCGGGCGAGTGCGGCCTGCGCCCGCTCGCGATCCTGCTCGGCGCGGCGCGCGCCGCCGGTCTCGATTCGCAGGTGCTCAGTTACGAAGGCCCGTTCGGCGTCGGCTACCCGGTGGTCGCGTTCACCGCGACCCCAGTCGCCGGCAGCGGTACAAAACACGGGCTCGACATCCAGGCGCTCGGACGCCGGGCGATCGAGACCTATTTGCGAACGCGCCGTTTGATCGAACCGCCGCAGCCGATTCCTCTCGACCTGCAGGCGCCTTCGGCCGCGTTCGTCTCTCTGTACAAGGATGGTGAGCTGCGCGGCTGTGTCGGCAGCGTGCATCCGACGGAGGCAACAGCCGCCCACGAATTGATCCGCTACGCGGTGGCGTCCGCGGTGCGCGATCCGCGCTTCGACCCGGTCCGGCTCGATGAGGTGAGCGCCCTGACGATCAAGGTCCAGTTGCTCGACTCGTCGGAGCCGGTGCCCCATATCTCGGGACTCAATCCGCGAACGCACGGCATCATCGTCCGCAGCGGCGATCGCCAGGCGCTGCTGCTCCCGGGCATCGAGGGCATAGACACGCCCGAGCAGCAACTCCGGGCTGCCTGCGAGAAGGCTGGGATCAACCGCAACGCGCCGCTGGAGCTCGAGCGCTTCCGCACTCGTACGCTCGAATGATCGCGCTGCTCGCGAACCCGGCGCAAATCGGCCACGTGTCAGAAGGCCATCCCGAGCGCCCGGAGCGCGTGACAGCCATCATGGAGGCAATCGCGAAGTCCGATCTCGGCGTCGTCGCGGAGCCGGCTCCGGACCCGCCCGAGGCACTGGTCCATCGCGTCCATGATCCGAGCTACGTCACCATGCTCGATCGCGCGGCGACGTCGGGTGGCGGGTTTCTCGACCCCGACACCTACATCACGCCCTTGTCGATGGTCGCCGCCCGAAGCGCAGCGGGGGCGGTCGTGGAGGGCGTGCAGCGGGTGTTGGACGGGAAGGTGAACCACGCGCTGGCGGTGGTACGACCGCCCGGTCATCATGCCGAGCACGCGAAGGCGATGGGCTTTTGCCTGTTGAACAACATCGCGGTCGGCCTCGTCGCGGCCCGTGACCGGGGCATTCGCCGGATCGCCGTTCTCGACTTCGACGTCCATCACGGTAATGGCACCCAGCACAGTTTCGAAAGCGATGCCGAGGTGTTCTATGCGTCGACCCATCAGTATCCGTTCTATCCCGGCACCGGACGCGCCGGCGAACGGGGCGCGCACGGCAATGTCCTCAACGTGCCGCTTCCGGCTGGGACCGCGGATCGCGCCTTCCTCGGCGCGTGGGAGAAGAAAATTGGGCCGGCGCTCGATGCCTTCAAGCCGGAGCTGCTGCTGGTGTCGGCCGGCTTCGATGCGCACGAGGACGACCCATTGGCGGGGCTCGAGGTGACCACCGATGCCTTCCGCGAGCTCGCCCACATGATCATGGCTTGGTCGATCGCGCACAGCGGCGGGCGCTCCGTCTGGGCCCTGGAAGGCGGCTATGACCTCCGGGCGCTGGGTGATTCGGTGGTGGCGTGCCTCGAAGTCCTGAGCGATTCGGCCACCGAGGGTAACGGTCGCGTGGACAGCGAGGCCGATCGAGGGTAGAATAGCGGCCCGACGGACTAAGTCTGGGAGGCAGGGAACCATGGCGAAGTCACGCGACAAGGGCAAGCGGGAAGTGAAGAAGAAAAAGAAGGAGAAGGCGCCGAAGGGCGCTCCAGCTCCTTTTAGCGGCGACGCCGGCTTCACTCCACGGCGCGAGCCCGGTATGCCTGGCTCGGCGGGAGCGCCGCCGGCATAGTCGTCCGAGCGAGCAGCGCCCTGCTGGCGCTGCTGCTCCTCGTCACCGCCGTGCCCGCGCACGCGGATGATCCCAGCACGCTCGCCGATCGGCTGGCGCAGGTGCAGCAGGAGCAGGCGCGGCAGCAGCAGCGGCTCGCTGCGCTGCAGGCTCAGCAGGGCCAGGCGCGGCAGGCGCTGGCGGACCTGCAGGTACAGCTCGCGCAAAGTAATGCTGACCTGGCACCGATCGCCGCCCAGGCGCAGGCGCTCGAAACGCAAATCGCCGACGCCCAGACGCAGCTCTCACACGACCAGCTCGCGTATCTGCAACATATGCGCGCTTTCCAGGCCGACATCAAGAAGCTCTACGCGCTCGGTGGCATGCGCTGGTTCGAGTTCGTCTTCTCCGCGCGTAGCTTCGACGACCTGCTCAACCGCACCATCTATCTGCAGCAGATGTCGGTCAGCGAGCTGCAGCTCGCTCGAAAGCTCCGCGCCGAGCGCGATGCCCTCGATGCGCAGCGCCGTTTGCTGGCTCAGGCCCGAGCCGACCTGGCACCATTGCTCGACGCGCTGCAGGCCCGCGCGAATGCGATTGCCGGCCAGGTGGCTCAGGTCGCCAGTTATGACAGCCAGCTCGACAGCCAGCGGCGGCAGACGCTGATCCGACTCGCCGGTCTTCAGGGGCAGAGCCGCTCGCTGCAGGCAGCCCTCGATCGCTATGAGACCGAGGCGGCGCAGGCCGCACTCAGAGGCGGTGGCGCGTCGTATGCCGCGACCTGTCCATCGGCGGCGCCGGCCGGATCCGTGCGTTTCTGCGGTCACGGATGGGGCCATGGAGTTGGCCTCGGCCAGTGGGGCGCGAAGGGGATGGCCCTTGCCGGACTCAGCTACCGGTTCATCGATCAGCACTTTTACACGGGCACGACCTGGGCGAGCCTCGATACCCGCAACACGCCGATCCACGTGGCCGTCCTCTGGGGGACGTCGACCTATCGGGTCGTGCCGAGCGGACCCGCGCAGCTCACGGCCGGAACACGCGTCACCAGCATCGCCGCCGGCCAAACGGTGTCGTTTTCGATCGCAGGCGGTGTGCAGAAGATCGTTCCGGCGTCGCCCACAACACGCCTCACGGTCTACGGACCGTCCGGGCGCTATCACGCGTACCGCGGATCGATCGTGGCCCAGCCGAGCGGCGGGTTGCTCTACATCATCAATGTGCTGCCCATCGAGGACTACCTGCGCGGCCTCGGCGAAGTGCCATCGAGTTGGCCACTCGAGGCGATCAAGGCCCAGATCGTCGCCGCCCGCTGTTATGCCCTCACCCACATGGGGAGCACCGCCCTCTACGACGTCGACGACACCACCCAGTTCCAGGTCTACCGCGGCATCGACTCGGAGAGCGGCTCACAGAATGCGGCGGTCGACCAGACCGCCGGCCAGGTGCTGATGTACGGCGGCCGCGTCATCGAGGCATTCTTCTCGGCGTCCGACGGCGGCCACACGGCCAACGTGTCCGACGTGTTCGGCGGCTCGCTCGCAACCTACCCGTACCTCAGGGGCGTCCTCGACCCGTGGGATGTGGTCGCGCCACGGCACACCTGGTACACGGCCGCCTACTCCTACGCCACCTTGGAGCGCGTCTATTTCACGAGCGCCGATGTCGCAACATACGGCCACCTGGTCGGGCTCGACCTGCATGATCGAGACGCCTCCGATCGGCTCAACACGGTGGGCCTGATCGGCAGCCGAGCCGTCAAACGCATTGGGGTCTCGGCATTCATGCACGCCTTCAACCGCTCGACATTAACCGGTACGGACGTGTTATGGAACGAGATGTTCGGTACGACGCCAAGCTCGAGCTGGCCTTACTGGCATTGATCTCGCGCTAGCCCAGGCGGACCGAGCCGTCGCTTTCGAGTGTCCAGCCCGGGTTATGGGCAACCTCCCAGACGTAACCGTCTGGGTCAGCGAAGGCCCCGGTGTAGCCGCCCCAATCTGCGCGGACAGGCGGTCGAATGATCGTCCCGCCGGCACGCTCGGCCTCGGCTAGGAGGGCATCGACTTCTTGCGGGGACCGGACGTTATGCGCCAGTTCGATCCCGGGAGCGCCGTGGCCGCCGAGCGCGGTCCACAACCCGAAGATCATGCCGCCGGCCTGGTAGAAGGCGACCTCATCATCAGGCTGCTGGGCACCGGACCAACCGAGCGCTTCATAGAAAGCGCGCGCGCGGCCGAGGTCCCTCACCCCAAGCGTCACCATACTGATGCGCTGCTCCACGCGGCCAATTATGGCCGAGGCCTCGGAGTTGAGCGTGCAACGGCGAGCGAATCCTATTGCGTCCCTCCCGCTGGCGGCACCGGCTCGGGTGTCGGTGTCGGTTCCGACGACGTTCCAGCCGCCGGCGCGGCACTTGCGTCTGGTGCGGTAGTTGCCTCCGGCGACGGGGTGGGCACGGTTTCGTTGGCTGATTCGCTGGACTGAACATCGTGGATCGTGTTCTCCAACTGTTGCGTGGCATCCGGTGACAGCGTCCCGCTGTCATGAAGTTGCGTCAGCTCTGTCTCGATCTGAGCCTCGGCGTCTTGGAGCGCAGTTCGAGCAGCAGGTCCCTCGTCATGCGCCTCAGCTTCGGCCGCGCGAGTCCGGCTCGAGATATCGCGTAGGAGGGTGCTGACAACCATCGGCGACGAACCTTTTGCATGAGTAAGGCCAAGCAATTGGTCAGCCCGCTGCTGGGCAAAGCCAATGCCGAGCGCAGCACGACGCGCCGGCGTCCCGGCCAGTTGGAGTTCGACCGTCTCACGCAGGTTGCGAAGGCCGTACAGCGGCGAATCCGGCAAGGCCGCCGGCGCGGCCAATGCGGCCACTGTCCCGATGATCATCAGGACGATCGCCAGCGGCACGGCCGTCACGAGTTTCGGCCACCAGGTCCACTTGTGTCGGATTTTCGGGAGCGATGCCCGTAGCAATGCAAGGCGGGTGCGCTCGACCGCGGCCGCCGAGGGCCCCACGTCCCCGACTTGGTGTAACCGCCTCGCCATCGCCAGGAGCGGGGCCAGCTGTGGGTCGGACGACCGCAGAGGCGCGTTCGAGAACGTCTCGGCGAGGCGCTCCTCCAGCCGGTCCGCGTTGTCAGTCATGTTCATCGCCTCCGGCGCGGAGAACCTTGGACAAACGTGCCAGAGCTCGATGCTGCAGCGCCTTGATCGACCCGACGTTCTTGCGCATCAGCTGGCTCGTTTCTTGGAGATCGAAGCCGAGGACGAATCGATTCAGCACCACGTTTCGCTGATCCTCTGTAAGGGTCGAAAGTGCCGCGGCGATCTCGCCGAGCCCAAGTCGCTCGTCGATGGCGTCCAGTGGGTTGACCGTCTTGTGTGACCGGACGTCGCTCTGGTTGATCTCAGGATGTCGGTATAGAGACCGGAGGTGATCGACGACCTTGCCATGCGCGATCTTGAAGAGCCAGGCGATGAATTCGCCCTCCGTCCTGCCGCGGAACCGATCGACCCCGCGGAGAGCGGCAAGATAGACCTCCTGGAGAAGGTCTTCAGCGGTGGCCTGCACGCCCAGGCGCGCCAGAAGGTAGCTGAAGACGCGGCGGTACGTTGCGTCGTATAGCCGGGTGAACGCATCGGTATCCCGCCGACGCGCTCTATCCAGCAAGTCGCGGTATTCGGGCGAGGCCTGGTTCTCATTTGGTAGCGAGCCGGTCATCTGGAAGTCGCCAGACCCCATGGTTTGGATACGGACCAGGTTGTGACGGAATACACAAGAGTTCAACGTGCCCCCTGGTGGGATCTGTCCTCTGTGACTCAGCCAGGAAGCCGTATCCCCAAGGGGTCGCTCGCCGACTAATAGGGCATGAACCTCCTGATGCGGACGACGATCGGTGTAGCCGTGGCCACCGCGCTGGCCGTTTACATTTTCACCCCAGCAGTCGCGAGGGCCAGCAACGATGCCGGCTCGCCAGCCGCCGTTGTGGTAGCGACCGGCGAGCTAGGCAATGCGCAGGTCGAGCAGAGCGGTGACCAGGGCGAACTGCAGGCCGAGCAGACTGGCGACCAGGGCGACAAACAAGTCGATCAGACTGGCGATCAGGGCAACAAGCAAGTCGATCACAGCGGCGAGTAGCTGAATTTCTGCGGAGACAAGCGGCCGTCCGTCGACCCGGACGGCCGTTCTTCTTTGATCAGCGGCTGGCCAAGCCCCCGGCGGTTTCGCCGCCATCGATGACGATTGCTTGACCGGTGATGTAGGGCGCCTCGTCCGAGGCCAGGAAGACAAAGAGCGCGGCGATCTCGTCGGGCCGCGCATGCCGGCCGAGTGGGATCATGTGGTTGACCGCCTCCAGCATCGCCGGCGTGTACTCGGCCTCCTGCATCGGCGTGAGCACGTAGCCCGGGCAGACGGCAATGACGCGTACCGTGGGGCCCAGCTCCAGTGCCATCGACTTGGTGAGCTCGATGACGCCGGCCTTGGAGGCGTTGTAGTCGGCGTACATCGGATGACCCACCATCCCATTGGTCGAGCCCATGTTGATGATCACGCCGCCGCCGGAGCTGATCATCCGCCTCGCCGCCTGCTGCGCCACGTTGAATACGCCGTTGAGGTTGACGCCCAGCACTTGCGACCACTCGGCAGGGGAGATGTCGAGAAAGCGATGCCGGATGCTGATGCCGGCGTTGTTCACCAGGATGTCCACGCCGCCCAGCCCGCTGTCGATGGTCGAGAACGCCGCACCAACCTCTTGCGGGTCCGCCACGTCGACGACGATGGCGCCGACCAGTTCGGGAAATTTCAGGGAGAGTTGATGGCAGCCTTTCGGGTCGCGATCGAGGACCAGCACGCGGGAGCCTTCGTCGAGGAAGCGGGCCACCGTCGCGAGACCGATCCCACTGGCACCGCCCGTGATCACAACCCGTTTACCTTTGAGTCCGCGCACGACCGGATGATAGCGGCGCCGCCGTTGGCTACGGAAGGAGGTGAACCGGGCCGCCCTTGAGGCCGACCGCGACCGTCACCGTGTCGACCGCGACCGTGCCGGCACCGGTCACGTACTGCATGCTCCACCAGTACTGGCCCGGCGGCGGGTTGTAGTTGGAAGGCACCGGCAGCTCCACGTGGACCCAGTGACCGTTGCGGGTGGTGCCGTTGCTGGTGTCGGTCGCCACGAAAGAGGCCCGGGTGTTGCCGTTCTGGGCGCTGGCGATCACGGCGTACTGGCCCGACTGAAGATTCGAACGCTGGACCCCGAGGTCGTAGATATTGATGCCCTGGGCCGAGGTCGCGACTGCCCCCGACGGGTCGAGGATGTTGATCACGACCTTGCCGCTCGAGCTCGAGATATCACCCACGTCGAAGATGTCGATGGCAACCGTCAGGCCGGCGTAGTCGGGGGTCAACGAGAACAGGCTCATCGAGAAGTTGCCGCCTGGGCCGGCATCGAACGGAGTGAAGAAACAGATTTCGTTCCACCCAGCGACCTCGCAAGTCGTGCAGGCCGTCCGATTGAGGTCGCCGTTGACGGCACGGGCGGCGTAGCCCTTGTGAGCACCGGCGTTGGCGTCGATGAAGGTCGTGGCGTTGTGATCCATGGTGTCGACGCGCAGCCGATAGGTTCCGGGCGTGAGAGCCCCGCCGATCAGGTAATTGTTCAACGCCGGCGTCGTTTGCAGGTCGACCAGACCGCCGTCGTTCTGTCCCGAGTAACTCGTCACGTCGACCCAGTTGTGATAGATCAGCATGTTGGTCGGGAGGCCACCGGCGTACAGCTGGTCCACGGTCCTGCCCTCTTTCGGTCCGCCCATGATCGTGTATTGCTTCGATGCCGTGCTCCAGTTCCGGGCGTCGATCGGGAACACCGTCAGCTGCGAGAGCAACTCATCGTTGCTGCGAATGAAGTTGTTATTGACCCGGTATAGCGTATAGCGCATCGCCGAGTAGTTGGTATCGGTGGCGAAGTTGAAGGGGCCCTGGTCGTCTTCGTGGAACCAGTTGTTGCCACCCACCGAGCAGGTCCGCGCTGCCGGGTTCTGATTGTTGTTGTCGCAGATGTTGGCGGACCCGCCGGTGCCGTCCGGTGAGAACGCGGCGTTGTAGACCTGGACCACGCCACCCGAGCCGCCGGACGGGACGGTGATTCGGTAGTCGTAGCCGCCTCGATCCGCCACGCTCGTGTCCTTGGGCTCGGTGCCGTTGCTGTAGCTCAGCTGATGGACATCGGTGCTCCCAGCCGGGGTTGGCGTGTAGGCGTCGCCCTGGGTGCGGCCCGTGCCCCACCCTTCGGTGCGGGAATAGTAAAACCTGGTCCTGCCAAGTTCGCCGAGCGACGAGCCCATCTGGCTCCCCGGCTGGCCGAGCGAGATCGGGGGGAGGTAGGCGGCGACCGCCGTCCGCGCGACGACGTACTGACGGAAGCCGAAAATCTGCATGAAGAAGACCGGCGCCTGCTTGGCAACCGTGACCCGCAGCTGGTTGGGGTGGCCAGGCACGGCCGCCGGCACCACCACCACAGCGTTCAGGGTGTCCGCCGTGTCGAAGCCGTTGCGCTTGGCCTCGTCGAGGGCGCGATCGGTGGCGTCGTTGCGCGATCCCATCGGCACCGCTTTGGTGCCGTCGAACTGGTTGGGCATGAAGACGACGCCGGAGAGTGCCGCCGCGGCCGCAGCACGTTCGGCCGCAATGCTGTACATATAGCCGACCGCGAGGTCCACGGCCGTGCCAACGCCACCGATCATCAAGGTGCCCGTGAGCGCCAGCAAGACGATCGCCTGGCCGGCTTTGCCGCGCAGCTTACGCGATGATGGCGGCTGCAGGCGCGCGGTCCTCTTCATACCAGCACCGGCGCCGCTTTCATGACGGCGTACTCGACGATCTGCATGTTTTTGGGAAAAATCCCTGCCGGTGGCGAGTAGTTCCAGACCAGGCGGACCCCGATCGAGGTCTCCGTCGGGGGAATCTGGAGGCGGTTCTGGATCGGAAAGGTCTGGGTACCCGGCGAAATGGCGCCGCCGCTGATGAGGTATTGATCAACCGGGTCGGCCGCTCGGTACATGCCGTCGGCACGGGACGGCGCATAGATGTCGATCTCCGTGACGTTGGCCGAGGTCATGCTGCGGGCGACGGCCAACGCATCGTGGACGATCTGCATGTCGATTTGCGAGGTCGTCGAGCCGGGGTTCGTCTGGATCCCACCGAGC
>Ga0307479_10002768_pt1 | contig 15894 bp, 8 predicted proteins | sample atmos_gasesECM4C_FD_203743 | JGI IMG/M metagenome (GOLD analysis project Ga0307479, IMG submission 203743) | Hardwood forest soil microbial communities from Morgan-Monroe State Forest, Indiana, United States - atmos_gasesECM4C_515 | ecosystem: Environmental > Terrestrial > Soil > Temperate... | reverse complement strand
CGTTCACGCGGCGGCTCGCCTCCAACATTTTGATGTTCTCCGGGTTCGGCTCTACCGCCACAACGAGGCCCGACGTCCCGACGAGCGACGCCAAAAGCATAGTCAAGCACCCGATATTGGCGCCGATATCTACAACCGACATGCCGGATCCGACATAGCGGTTGAATATCGCAGCGAGCCCCGGATCGTAGGGATGGCCGCGCAGCACATGGTGCCCTCTCGCTAGATCGTCATTCGACGCAAATAAAGAAAATCTCGGCAGGCGCACCAATTCAACCTGATCACGATATGTCCTGTTCAATAGGCCGCGCGCAGCAAACTCTCGGGAAGTAACATAGCTGCTGACGACGTTCTCAAGATCCTCGCCGACGCGGGACGAGTGCCCGGGCCATTCTTCCGGGTTCGGGTTCCTCCCGAGCAACAACCGAAAACAATAAAATATATCCTCATGAGTCGCTGTCTTGCTGTGCTCCGCTAGTAGCGGAACTCTCTCGGCGAGCGCCGCGGTGCGCACCGGTCCGCACGACCCGACCGCGGTGTGCGCTCTCAACCCTTGATCGGCCTCGGCGAGTGCTGCGTCCCGTTGTCCGAACAGAGCTCGGATAATCGGGAGGCGACGCGCCACGGTGTTTGCCAGCGCTCTCATCGTTTCGCTTGCCGAGATCCCTCACGATAGCAGATAGAAGGGGCGGAGTCTTTGTCAGTGTGCCGAGGCGACTTGTGTTCATCCCGCTTCGCAGCGCCTTTGCCATTGACGCACTCCCCTATATGAAGATTTCTCGGTGCTGCAAACCGGCTGGGCATCGGGTGAAGTGCTCGCTTATCGCGGACCATGATAGACCCGGAGCAGGAAAGCATCCTTCATCGCGCTCGGCTGCGGCGAAAACGCATCTCCGCTCTGCGTCGCCGACGAGCGATTGCCCAGCTCCGCCGGCAGATTGATTTCGAGACGATGTGGGCCGATCCGCGCCGACGCTCAGCCTTTGACCATTGGCGGCGAGCATTTTATCAGCACAGGCCGCACATCTACGAAGCGGTGCCGAAGATGATCGGGCGGCGTGCGCTACTCGCGAGCCTCGGAACGCTACTGGCAACGCCAGTCCTCGCCGAGGCCCCCGATTTGATCCGTCCGCACGCTTCCCACAGAGGCGCGAAACCGCCCAAAGAGGCTGCCGAGGGCGGGTCACGGGTCGACGTCAGAAGCTTCAGCACCGCCGCTCATCCCTATCGGAGCGGGAGTGATGACGCCGTGCCGATCCAGGCGGCGATCAACCATGCAGCATCGATCGGCGGTGCGACGGTATACCTCGGCCCGGGGCCGATCTCGCTTACCGGCTCGCAAGGGATCGACAGGGCTGCGCTGTCATGGAGTGCTCCGGGGGTCGTTCTCAAGGGCGACGGCCCCGGAGCAACCGTCATTATGGTAAGGTATGATTCCGCGGCCGACGTAATTTCCCTCGGCTCTGTGGCTGAAAACTTGAACGCGACGCAAGGTGGAATAAAAGATCTCGGGATCGGCCTCGGAACAGGTCAGTCCCAGTCCGCCGGCGCGGCGATACATAGTCTGAACGGGCAGAAGCACCAGTTTCACAATATTCACAGCTTTGGCGGCTTCTACACCCATTTCCGGGTCACAGGGGGACCCAATCAGTATATTGTCTGGGTGTCCCGATTTCTGGTCGATGCCTCTACCGGGACGCAACACGCGATCATGATCGGGGATGCGACGCAGAATTTCCCACAGGACACGATAATTTTTGACCTCGAATCGGGTGGGAATCATACCGGACGCAATTGTATCGCGGTGTTCAACTCCGGCGGCCTTACGATAACTAACGCCGATATAATCGACTACGCCGAGAATGCGCTTAAAGTCATCCCCGGTCCCGGCCAAGCGGTTGTCAACTCGTTCATTCACAATTTGGAATGCGATACCTGTGGCTCTGATGGAGCCTTGATCACGCTAGGCTCAAGCACCGGCAGAGCGCAGAACCTGCGATTTTCGCTTTCGTGGTTTTCCAGCAATGCAGGAGCCGGACTGAACGTCAACGGTGTTCCCGGCAATCCGATCGACGGCCTCCATATGACAAATTGCACCGCTGGCGGCAACGCGCGGCACGGGATTTGGGTCAACTCGAATTGCAAGAATATCGACATAGATAACGTGACGGCCGCGGGCAATTCCGCGGCGGTTAATGACTTCACCAGGAAACCGACCGAAACGACCAATACTTATAGTGGTGTCATGGTAGACGATGGGAATAATATCGGCGTGTCGATCGTTGGGGGACGCTCAGGCGCCACCGGAGCCTGGGACGGGGCGGTGCCGACCCAAAGGTACGGCTATGCATTTGGTTCGAGCACGGATTATTGCGGGCTCTTCGGCGCAACGGCGAGTGGCCCTACGGGACCGGCGCGCAACGCGACCGCCGGTTTGCTGAATGCGAGCACAGGAACGCACAATCAGATCAATCCCCCTGTCGGCTAGCTGCTGGTCGCCGGCTCTTCCCCGGCGCCAGACAGCCTGCGCGACTACTCGCGTTAGACCAAGAACGTGCTATAATCCGCGTCGCGGCTGATCTTCCATTAGGACGTGCGGTACATTTCGCGAATCGAAGGCGACCTTTGGTGTTGAGCGTCTCCGGATTTCGGGCGGACGGGATCAAGAAATCGGGGATTACTCAGAAAACGCGTTACAACTGGGACGCTTAGGGAGACTTATTCGAGAAAGCTGAGGTGCCTCAAGATCCTTACCCAACTTCCCAGTACGTTCTCTGGGCTTACAGGCTTCTGCTTGGTCGTGAGCCTGAGGATCCCCGCGCCGTGGAACTTTATCCTGAAACGAGCCGACGTGAGGTCGTTGAAAGATTCATCTCTTCTCCAGAGTTTCTCGGCAACCAAGTGAGGAATACTTTTTATCCGCACCGTCGTTACATGGTAGAACTCGATAATGGCCTGAGGTTTTGGCTTATTTCTGGCGACGAGTATGTGTCACCTGCCATGGCAACTGGAAATTACGAAGGTGTGGAAACAGCTTTTGTGAGGCGCAAGGTCAGGAGAGGAATGGCGGTCCTCGATGTTGGCGCAAACCTTGGGTGGTTCACCCTTCATCTGGGTCTGCTCGTAGGAGCAGACGGAAGAGTAGATGCATTCGAACCGTGCGCCGACTTGATGGATCTCTTGATCAAGACAATAGCCGAGAACCGGCTCACCAACGTCACGGTACACAACCTCGCCTTGGGATCTCAAAATACCCATGGTCAAGTTATCTGGAGTTCCTACGACGTAAATCCAGGTGGCACACATCTCGTTCTGTCAGATTTCGCGGCGCCGGGGATAATAGCACAGTCTGTTCTTGTAAAAACTCTTGACTCGTGTATTTCGCACCCCATCGACTTTATCAAGATCGACGTTGAGGGATCGGAACTTTTAGTGTTTAGAGGCGCTGAGCGGATCCTCACCAAAGACAGACCAGTAATACTAGTCGAAATAAACCCGGCAAATCTTTCGCGAACATCGGGTATTTCTGCGCCAGAGTTAGGCTTATATGTGGAGAAGTTAGATTATTGCCTGTATGAGATCACGGCCGATGGAGGTTGTGGAAGACAGATCCGTACTTCCGAATTGTTGGCGATCCAAACTCTCGTGAATGTGGCGATGTTACCGACAGAGCGCGCCGCTGCGCTCTGATTAAGCCAGCTGCAGAGGAAATTTTTCCGCTTGGTGTCAGGGTGCTGGAATTCCTCGACAGAGCCCAGCAAGGCCACTTTAGCCATATATCTCGAACAGCGACCGATCGTCACAGAGAGAGGTCCCCCGCTAGACTTTTGTAATCCGCGGCTGGGCGGCGTTATCCTTCACGCGGCGCACTGTTTACTTCCGGCAGCCATGGATTGTCACTGGCACATCGCCTGATATGCGTCCAAATCTGAGATTGCGAGGGAGCAGATAAAAGACTAAAAGGCACCGTTGCCATGTGCCAAAACGGGTTCACGCTCGGATCTGCAAGCATAGCCCCTCCCCAACGCGCCGCCATTACTTTGTGCTCCGCAGCGTCACGGGCGCTCTTTTCCGGATCTAGATGATCGGGGCCACGAGTCTTCGATTCATGATGATATAACGTGATATCGGGTGTCCAGAGGATCTTCAATCCCGCGGCGCGCAACTTCAATGCGTAGTCGATGTCGCCATACGATATGGCTAGATTAAGCTCATCAAACCCCCGATGAGCAAGAAACACATCACGGCGCGTGGCGAGAAAAGCCCCAGTCACAGCCCCGACGGTGCGACTGATATGCCAGCGGCTGGCGGGGCCGGGCTCCAGACAGCTCTGATGAAGGCCGTCATGGATGACTCCTCCTCTCCAGCCGAAGAGAACCCCTGCATGCTGCACTGTGTCGTCTTGATATAGCAGGCGCGCACCGACGGCACCGATCTCCGGGCGATCGAGCAGACCGCGCACGCGCTCGTCCCATTTCTCGGACAGCATCACCATGTCGTCATTGGCAAAAATCAACAGTGGCGAATCGACGGTCTCGACCGCCCGATTGTTGAGCCGAGACCAATTGAAGGGCTCGTCCAACAGTAAAATTTGTACCCGTAGTTGCGCCTCTAATTCTGCGAGGATGCGGCGCGTCTCAGGCTGTCGGCTGCCATTGTCGATGATCACGATGCGTAGAGCATCAGGGACCGCAGTTCTCGCTGCTAAACTATCGACGAACCGGGCAACATCCAGACCATTGTCGCGGGTTGGAATAATAACTGTAATCGATCTATCGGGATCACGCGGGCGCCAAAGGATCGGCAAGCGCTGCGATGACCCGCTTGGCGGGCCGATGTGGATGCGTTCGCCGAGAGAAGACTGCGTTACATGGGCCCTTACCGCCTCCTCATGTGCGGCAGCAACCGCGCCCGCATCTCCCGCATCTAAGGTGTTCGCGCCATCTCGGCAAACGAGCGGATACGGAATGTGGCCGATGAGGCGGTCGCGCGCGAGAGCCAGCAAGAGCGCGCTTCGTGCCGAGGATATCGAGTTCGTCACGAGGTTCGGCGCCACCGAGGCATATGACGCAAGCTCGACCGCTACCGTTTCGCCGCAAGTGTTCATTTCCAGAAGGGTATCGTAATCGACAGCTTGGCGAAATTGGGGAGACGATCGCCGAACACAGCCGTGCTCGCGACTGCCCGTTTCTTCGTCAGTGATGAAGGCGGTGGCCGCGCTTTGCCCGGCAAGCGATGCAAACCACTCGATCGCACGGGAGTGGAGCAGCGCTCGCTGCGACAGCAGAACGATCCAATCAACACCGCTCGCCAAGGCGATCCGCCGTTCCGCCTCCGCAGGGGTCTCCCCCGACATTACGTCCGCCAACCGGATCCGGGTATCGCTCGCCGCTGCCCTTTCGGCGATCCTCCTTCGCGCGGGATCGGACCCGATGACCCACAGCATCCAGCTCTGGTAGGTTTGGGACCTGATTGCCGCGAGTTGCGCGAAGAGAGTCTCGAGCGGCTCCTGATCGGCCATCAGGAGAACTGAGAAACTACGCGAAGTTGCTACTCGAGGCGGACTCGGCACGTGGAAAACTGCCCGAAAGCTGTCATAACAGCTAACGGGAAAGGCCATTTGCGCCTGAATGTCCGGTAGACAGCCGGCCAACTGGTTCAGCATTGCGCGCAGTTCGAGTATCTGATAGGTGATTACCGTCAGCGCCTCGACACCGGCCAGCTGTGATTGCGCCTGGTACAAGTATTCTTGGTTGCGAGGCTGTCCCGTATCAGCCAACCTGGATGCCCGCAAGTACGCCTCCAACGCAGCCGAGCGCCTACCTTGCAGCTTTAGGCAGTGCCCGAGCTGTAAGTGAATGTCCGCATCGTCAGGACTTTCGGCCAGGGCAGACCGGTAGACTGATTCGGCCTCGGCCAATCGACCGGAGTCCTTCAACATATTGCCGTATTGAACTCGAATATCGGTCCGCGAGGGCGCAAAACCGAGCGCCTCTCGATAGGCTTCTGCCGCGTCTGCGTACCGCCCCGCATCGCGTAGAAGATCGCCCTTGCGAATATGCGTTTCGCATTCCGGCGCGCCCAGAAACTTATCGGAGCCACTCTCCGAGGGCCTCGCTCCGAGGTTTCGCAATTCGAGACCGGCGATAGCGCTGTCAGGCAACGCCCGCCGCGCTTCCGCGTAGGCCTCGGCCGCCTGTTCCGTTCGCCCAGTGAGCTTGAGAAGATGGCCAAGCTGGAGATGGATCTGGCCATCACCGTGCGACTGAGAAAGTGCACGGCGGTAGGCGCCTTCGGCCTCTTCATAGCGCCCTACCTCCTTCAACATTTTCCCATACTGAACGTGTATGTCGGTCCGCGTGGGATCGAGCTTCAGCGCTCGGGAATAAAGCTTCGCGGCCCTGGAATAATCCCCGGCGTCGCGGTCCCTGTCCGCGCGGCGAATCAGTCGTGCGGCAGCACGCTTGGGGCCGAATAGCACGCCCGCGAGGCTCATGCCAAAAGGCCCGCCGTGTCTGCGATGACAGTCGATCCGGTCTCGGCCAGCGCCGCTCCATCGGTCGTCAAGACGGCCCTGAGCACTGCTACGGTGCCGTCGAAAGCCGCGCGCTGGGTCGACAGCCGGATTGCAATCGAATGGTCCGTCGTGGCTTCGAGCGCAAAGGCTAGATTGACTTCAAATGTACCCTCGGCTTGCGGCCGGATCGTGCGGGAAGCGACCGACCGGTCGGTGACCACCTCCAATAGGAAATCGTGCTCGGTAGTCTCGCGTGAAAAGTGCAGCTTCAGCGACAGCGACCAAGAACCCGGCGGCAGCATGATATGGGGCCCATCCAACAGGCGGCGCGCCCGTCCGGTGACGTCTATGCCGCCCGTCGCCCGCTCGCTCGGCCGATCGCCGAGGAAAAAGAGCTCGGGCTCCCAGATTATCGGCGGGAGATTGCCGGTTGCGAGATAAGTGACGAATGGACCGACCGCCCCGCCGACCACCCGCTGTTCCTCAACCCCGAGCCCGCTCCACAGCGCGGCCCTGTCGGTTTTCTCGAAGGCCAGACCTGCCGCGGCGAGATCGTCGACGATCTCGACGATCTCGGCCTCGCTCACGTTAAGAGCGAGATGATGCGCGATCGCTCGCGCGGTGATCACGGGATCGTTGCCGTCACGGTCGCGAAACAGGGTAAGCGCTCCGGGCGATGAAACATAGTGCGTGATCCCGGCGCAGCTGCTCGCCACGAGTTGCGCTGCGGGAGCTACGTCGTTGGATCGTTTGTGAACGGCCTCGGCCAGAGCCGTGTGTGGATCTTCGATGACCACGAGGAAGGTTCTACCGGCTTCGACGAGAGCCGCCCGAAGGCGACCGCCGGGTTGCCGCGAAGCCACCACCGCCCTCGACGCGCCAGTGCGAAGCATCGCGAGCGAGATCTCCTCCAGCGTATCGGCGCGGACCAATTCGGTGGGCCCCAACGCCCGGCGGACGATCTCCGCGGTCGCCGCATCGCACCATTCGGTGAAGCGGCCCGGCAGCCCGATCACGAAATAGAGCATGCGCGGTTCACCCAGTTGTGCGCCCTCGCGATATATCTACGCAATCCCGCCCCGAGATGTCGACAGGTCACAGAATGCCGGCGTATCCGCGTGCAGTCTCGCGAAGAAACCCCGGTGCCCCCTGGGATCGGCCCGCGGTTATCTGCGGATGACCAGATGCTAGTGGATAAAATCAGACGGATGGAACCCATAGGATCGAAGGTCGAGCGCAGATTTCGGCCGTTCAGCGCGGAATCTTCCGTTTGATTTTCACCACTAGAGGTCGAGTACCGACCGGAAATCAGCCTGCGATCCGAGGATTGCATCGGGCTGGCGCATCGCGAGAGGCCGAAGAATCACGTGGCCAAACGCCAATTGCCCTCGCGCATAGTCGCTCCCGACCCATACGCGGATCTCCAGGCCGTGCCCGCTCGGTTCGTCGAGCGAGAAGTTGATGTCCGCAGTATAAACCCCCGCTTTTCCCGGTTGAAAGCTCGTGCAGGCGAGCTGTCTCCCGGCACAAGCGTCGACCAGAAACGTGTGCCCGGCGGCCTCCGATGAGAACCCCAGAAACACCCGAGCCGTCCAGGAGCCTGGCGGCAAGTGGATATACGGCCCGTAAATCAAGGGCGCGACGCAGGTACTTCCGGAAACCTCAAGAACGTCAGTCGTCCTCTTACCGGAATTACCGTTGACGATGAAGAGCTCGCGCGGCCAGATGATCGTGGCCAAATCGCCGCCAGCGAAACACTCTGCGTATGCCGCCAGCGCGTCGTCGGCCACTTTGTGCCTCGTTCCCGGGTCTTCGTCGGGCGCCCGCGGCGTGTAACAGAGGCCGCGCGCCGACAATTCATCGACGATGCGCTGCGCCTCGGCTTCGTCCAGGGTGAGTTCGAAGTGGCGCGCGATAGCAGCGACAGCGGCCACGGCATCGATTCCCGCCTGATTTCCCCGTATCGTTAGCGCCCCGGGCAACGATGCGCAACGCATCACCAGGGCACAGCTGTTGGCAACCGCCCGCGTAACGGCTCCCGGCTCACCTTTGGTCCTCGCCAAGATATCGGCGACAGCGAACCGTGGGTCATCGAGTGCCACGACGAAACGGGCATTCGTAACGTCGAGCATTGCGCGCAGACGCTCGTCCGGCTGCCGAGCGCCCATGACGAGGTGTGTCGCGTTGGTCTCAATCAGCGAGAGAGTAACCTCATCGAGCACACAGGTAATGCTTTCGTACCCAAACATCTTGGCTATTGGTGGACAGGTAGTGACCGCCACACTGCCATCCCGCCGGCCGGCGAGGTCAACGAGCACGGCATCGCACCACTCCGCAAGCCGCCCGGGCAGGCCAATAGAGAAAAAGATCACACCCACCTCTAAACGCGAAGCTGATTGCGTTCATATCTACTGGCCCAAGTCCCGATTGTCGAGTACCGAACGTCTGGGAAGAGTCCGGCTAGACCGGCCTTTCGGCATTCGGTAAAAAAGCTGGATCTCGGCGGCAGCCCGACGATGTTTTTTGATCGAGAAACTCGATGATAGCCTCCAGACAGGACGTTCAGAACGCGTTGAGGGCAATCCTTGGGCGGGAACCCGACGAGATCACGCTAGATTGCTGGATATCTGAAGTCCAAAGGCGAAATTTGTCCGCAGTTCAATTAAATATTTTGAGTCTCACTAGAAACGAATTCGGACCCCCAAAGCAAGCGGTGGGGGACGCAGCTTTCGATTTAATGGAATGGGACGAGTTTGTGCAGAGGTTTGTGAAGGCGAAGGAAGAGCAGGTCGCCGCTTTGGATGGGCCAGCTGCAGCACTATCTCAACTAGGTGTGGACGGCTGGTTCCACTCGTTCGAGTTGTCCGACGGGACGATGGTACCAGGCAATAAGACGTTGGGCATACTCAGGGCGGAGTTTGATGCGGTCTTTGCGCCGCTGGCGTTGGACGGGCAAAGCGTGCTGGATGTCGGTGCCTGGAACGGGGCGTTCTCCTTCGAGGCAAAACGGCTTGGTGCGGCACGCGTGCTCGCGACCGACATGTATACCTGGGTGCATCCGTCTTTCAACGGATTTGAAAAATTTCTTTACGTTCGAAAAGATTATGGACTAGATATTGAGTATAAAGTGCTCGACACTCACCAAATCAAGCGAGACATAGTCGGTGACTTTGACGTAGTTTTGTTCTTGGGTGTGTTTTATCATTTAGAAGATCCGATAACCGTTATCGCGAATATTGCTGAAGTTGCTACCTCTTGGTTGGTTGTCGAGACCCATCTCGATCTCGACGACGTTCCTAATCCGGCAATGCGTTATTATCCCGGAGCGGAACTTGCTGAAGATCCGACCAATTGGTGGGGGCCGAACCGGCGATGCGTCGAGGCTTTATTGACGACCGCTGGGTTTACCGAAATTCATTTTACCCGTAATCCCTTTCATCCGTTGCGTGGCATATTTCATGCGCGGCGAGCAAACGGTGGAGCCGTTGGATGGCGATCGATCCCGAACTTGATGTTCACTGTGGACGACCAGAAGGGGTCGTCCCCCGTATCGGCAGCGGCGCGTGATGTCAGCTGCTCTCTTATCGGCCGCGCTTACCGGCGGTTTAGGGGCAGGAGCGAGTGGACTTCCGAGGAGGTCGCCACGGCTCTCTATCGCGGAATTCTTGAGCGAGATCCGGATCCCACCGGCCTTCAGGATCATATTGAGTTCCTCCGCTCCGGGAGGCCCCTTGAGCGACTGGTCCGAGCCTTCGTTGCCTCAAAAGAGTTCCGCTCGCGCATCCTTGAGAGCGTCGTCCCAGTGACGCCGTTACCCGATCTCAGGGCGGCGATGCCGGATATGTACCAATCGCAGCCCGTCGATGGATCGCCGATCACCGTTTATCTCGGTCGCGCCGATGACGACATCGCTCGCATGCGGAAGCTGATCGAAAAGCATCGGTATTACGATCGCTTCGGTGCGTGGACCCCGCTCATCGATCTCGACAAAGTCATCACGGCCGCGATCGTGCGCGGCCTAGGGGCCCGAAGTTGCTTTGAACTGGGTTGTTTCACCGGCCCCGTGCTCAGTCTTCTCGCCGAAACGGGTATCAGCGTTCTGGGGGTGGAGGTGAGTCACACTGCACTCGCTCTCGCCTACCCGAATGTTCGTGACAGCATACTCTTTGGCGACGTTCTTGCCCTCGAAATCGACCGGCGCTTCGACGTGGTGTTATGCATGGATGCACTTGAGCACGTCAGCCCGTTGCTACTTGATGCCTATGTCGAACGAATGGCGTCGCTCGTCGACCAAGACGGATATGTATATCTCAATTCGCCGATGTGGGGTCAGGATCGCATTTTTGGAGTTTTTGAAGAGCCGTACCTCGAAGAGTGGCGATCTGTCGGTGACGCGTCCTACTGGCGACACTGGCCGTGCGACGACAAAGGCTGGCCGCTCCACGGGCATCTGGTTTGGGCCAGCCCTACTTGGTGGGAGCGAAAATTCCGTGACCGCGGGCTTATCCGCGATACGGCGATCGAGCAGGCCATCCACCGCGATCTCGCCACGTTCTTCGAGCGGGCAATAGGGCGTCGCTGCCTCTTCGTGCTGCGCCGCCCTGGTAATCGAAGATCCTCCGCGAAGGTCGCGGCCGCAGTGCATGCTGTGCTTGCAAAGCGCCGGAGAGTGCCGCTGCCACGCGCCTGATGTTCAGTCATAGGGATGACCGAGAAGCCCCAGCATTACCCAAGGCTGTGTTTCAGAATTCGTCTCAGCGGCGATCTCGGCGCATCGGAGTTCGACACCGTAATCATGCTCGCTGATCGATCTTTCGAGTTGCCGGCGCAGGATTATCTCGAACAGTTCGATGCGATCGCGATGCCGTGCGGCAACCGCTTGCAGAGCGGGATCGACCGCGTTCGACAACGCATTAAAAAATCGCAACGTCATTCCGACTTTGAAATTCCAGAACGCGTTTTCGGTCCGCCGGGTACCGTGATCATCAACCATGGTCGTTGAAACGGTGTCGACCTTGCGCGGTCCGCCCACATCAACTCTGCACGTTTCCAGCAAATAACTCGCAAGGCCGCGGTCGATCGCTGCCGCTAGCCGCGGATCGCTGATATAGCGGCAAGCTTGTGTCAGCGCGAGGAGCGCTGCGCTGTGGCAGTCGACGTAGGCGGCCCGAGGACTGTCCAGCCTCATCAAGAATCCGGACGCGGGATTGCCTGCCACATCCAGAAACCGCACCTCGAAATCGAGCAATACGTCACACAACCGCCCGAGCCGACGAAGATAATCGTCGTCGCCGGTGGCCCGATACATCGTCACGACGCCGAGAATGACGAATGCGAGTTCTCGGGAAAAAATCGTATTCGGCTGGCGCGCGTGTTCATTGACATAGAGATCGAAGTAATACTCCAGGTATAGGTTGAACAATGACCGTAATTCGTCGTGTAGCGTTGCTGTTCTAGGCACGACATCGCAGGAAGCGCACACCGCAAAGCATTTCGCAAAGGCGTTGATCGTGACCCCGTAATCGTAGGAGATGCTATAGTCGTGAGTAGCATGCTGTGCCGATCCCGGCATCGCCGCGTCTCGAACAAAACCAGCGTAATCGGCAACGCGATTATAGAAGCCGCCCGCCGTGATCAGCTTCCACTCGGCGGCCACGAGTCGCGCGTCCCGCCAAGCGCCCGGAAAAGTGTAGCCGGCAATCGCTCGATATAGCTTTCCAGTAGACTGCACCTCGGTGTCGATCATGGCAAGGCGTGCCGGCTCTCGAGGGACTGTGTGGATTGCAAGGGCGTCCCCGGAGATGAAGCCTTGTCTAATCGAATAGTATGAAGCGCCGGCCACACCGACCATTCCGCGCCCGGGTTCCCCTGCGGTGAACAAAAGGTTTCCCGTAGGTTGAGTGTCAGCGCCAATACTGGTAAAGTAGGAATGTTGGAAGTCATGTCCGATGGTAAGCACCACATCGGCCACTTCTCTGCCAGGTGCCAGTTCGAGCGCCGCTTCTACCTCGATCACCATAGACCGCGCATCGATAGCGTAGGTATAAGTTACCTGTCCGAGGAGAAGCCGCCTCCAACGAAGCGTGAAATACAAGTCACTTGAATGCCGCAGCAGCAGCTTATGGCCCTCCTGCGCTACGTCGACATTGCTGATGGCGCTTTCGACGTTCAACGTAAAGCGGCGGTGACGACGAGTAAACTCGACACGGTTCCCGGTTAACCAAAGGTTGTCGTGGGTTCTCTCGTCGTGAAAGCGGACGCCCGCGGCGACGGCGCCGCGCGCCAGATCACATTTTAGCTGCATGAGCGAGTGGAGATATTCGGATACAGTACCCTGTTTACCACTCGCCTCAAGCCGCGGGGTACTCACCCGACGGAAGATGTATGGTCCGTGACACATCGACCGCACGAAACGAAGTACCTCGGCTGTTTCATCCGGAAAACGCCGCCATACCTCCGGCCGGGACAGAAACTCCAATGATTTTGCATTGTCGTCGTTCCAAAACCAGTTGTCTCCTCTCGGATTTTCACTTTCTGCGATAGCAGAGAACCTCATGCCGTCGGCCACATCGATCGCCCGGTACAATTGGCGTATCAGAAACTCGGCCGCGGGGAGCGCGTCTGTCGGTATCATCGTTTCGTAGCTCTGTCCTATAACTGGCTCATGCGATCGCTAGATGGGGCGATTCGCACGAGGCACAAAATTTCTCCGGAAACACGAAAACTGAAAAGCGCCAAGCATCCGAGCACGCGCGGTTCAGCAATCAGGTGCCGCTAACGAGGGCAAATGCATAAGGCAGATCAGTCCCACGGATGGCCGAATAACCCAAGCATTACCCAGGGTTGCGTTTCCGAGTTGGTCTCTCCGGCAGACACGGCGGTCCGGATTTCGATACCCTCTTCCGTCTGAGCAATCGATTTCTCGAGTTGGCAGCGAAGGACAATCTCAAACCGGTCCATTCGCTCGCCGTGCCGTGCGACGATCGATCGCATCGACGGATGCGATGATCCGCGCAGCGCAGCAAAGAACCGCAATGTCATCCCGGCTTTGAAATTCCAAAACGCATTCTCGGTACGGCGTGTGCCGAGCCGATCGACGATGCCGGTCGAGACGGTGTCGATCTCGTACGGCTGTCCGGCAGCGACTGTACAGGTCTCCACAAAATAACTCGCCAAACCGCGCTCGATCGCCGCCACCAATCGAGGATCATCGAGGTAACGGACCGCCTGCGTCAACGCCAGGAGAGCCGCGCTGTGACAGTCGACATAAGCAACCCGGGGGCTGGTCATCCTCATCAAGAATCCCGAGGACGGGTTTCCCTTGCCGTCATAGGAACGCACCTCGAACTCGAGCAAAACATGGCAAAGCCGCGCGAGGCGTCGGAGATAATCGGCGGCCTTGGTGGCCCGGTACATCGTCACCACACCAAGGATGACGAATGCAAGGTCTCGAGAAAAGATCGAGTTTCGTTGTCTTTCGTGGATATTGACAAACAATTCAAAGTAATAATTGAGATAAACGTCGAAAAACGATCGTAATTCATCGAAAGCCGCTGCATCCGTGATGACTTCTCCCGCTTTACAAACAGCGAAGCATTTGGCAAAGGCATTTATTTTTGATCCGTAGTCGTAAGAGGTGCTGAGGTCCCGGACGGCTTGTTGTCCCGACACTATCAAAGCCTCGCTCCGTATCAAGGCTGCGTAATCGGCTATACGGTCGTAAAAGCCGCCCCCGGTGAGGAGTTTGCGCTCACCGACAGCAAGGCTCGCGCCGCACTGCGAACCGGGAAAGGAATAACGGGCAATCGCCAAACGCAACCGTCCCCAGCGCTGCACCACAGTCTCGATCCCGGTGAAGCGTGCCGGATCGCGCGGCATCGAGTGGATGGCAAAACAATCGCCAGAAATGTGGGGTTGTCTGATCAGATAATATGAAACGCCCGCGGCATTGAGCAGCCGTCGGCCGGGTATCCCGGCACTGTAGAGCGGCCTTGCCGCCGGCGCAATATTGGTAGCAATCGTTCGATAGCGCATTCGAGCGAGCTGGTCATGCCCGATAGTCAGCACTACGTCGGTCACTGGAACACCCCGCTCGATTTCGAGGGTGACCTCGACATCGATCAACATCGACCGAGCATCGATCGTGTAGGTATAGCCGATCCGGCCGAGCCGAAGCCGCTTCCGGCGAGATTCGAAATGCAAGTCGCCGGAATGACGCAGTCTCAGGGTGTGCCCGTGCTGTCTGGCGTCGACATCGCTGATAGCCGGCTCGACCCCCAGCTTGAAGCGGTGTCGATGGTAGGTAAACTCGACGTAATTGCTGGTCATCAACAGGTTATCGCGGTTTCTTTCGTCATGAAAGCGCAGGCCGGCGATGACTTCGCCACGCGCCAGATCATATTTGATGTCCATCAGCGAGTGGCGGTAACCGCTGAGCGTACCCTGCGTCTCGGCGGGCTCGAGCCGCGGTGGGCTGACTCGCCGGAAGATCAGCGGTCCGCGGCACATCGCCCGGACAAACCGGAAAATTTCGCTGGTTTGTTGCGGGAATCGCCGCCAGAGCTCCGGCCGCGACAGGAACTCGAGGACCTTTGCGTTGTCGTCCGTCCAAAACCAGCTGTCGCCCGCGATCGGCAGTGCCGTCTCGGCGATGGCAAAGTGGCTCGCGCCGTTTCCAAGCTCGACGGGCCGGTACATGTGGCGAATAAGAAATTCCGCCCCAGGGAAAGTGTCTGTTGGTATCAATGCCACGGCGAAGACAGGGAAAGATAGGAGACTGCCCGGCTATTACGGCACGTGATCCCTCCGGGACGACGTCACAAGTCGTTATAGATGTCCAAAGCCAAATCGAGATCGGTGAAAACTTTCCCACGCCCGCGATGAAGCACGAGCGCGCGGGAGCAGTAGGCTTTAATGATCTCGCCGATGTGGGAGGCGAGGATCATCGAGCGGTCGGCCCGTTTTTCGAAAAGCTCCTCGTGCGACCGGCGTTGGAAGCGCTGGTCGCCGGCAGCAATGACCTCGTCGATCAGGTAGCAGTCGAAATCGATCGCGAGCGATAGCGCAAACATGAACCGGGCCTTCATCCCCGTGGAGTAGGTTCTCATCGGTTCCGATAGAAATTTTCCCAGCTCGGCAAAGTCTTCGACATAAGCTTTGATCTGGTCGAACGGTTTGTTGTATACGCGCGCAATAAAGCGCATGTTGTCGTTTCCTGTCAAACTTCCGTGAAAACCGCCGGCCAATCCGATCGGCCAGGACACGCTCATGGTTTGCTCGATGGTGCCGCGGGTCGGCAGCTCCACGCCGCCGACGAGGCGGATCAGCGTCGACTTGCCCGAGCCGTTACGCCCGAGGAGAGCCAGCTTTTCGCCTTT
>Ga0307479_10002767_pt1 | contig 15895 bp, 11 predicted proteins | sample atmos_gasesECM4C_FD_203743 | JGI IMG/M metagenome (GOLD analysis project Ga0307479, IMG submission 203743) | Hardwood forest soil microbial communities from Morgan-Monroe State Forest, Indiana, United States - atmos_gasesECM4C_515 | ecosystem: Environmental > Terrestrial > Soil > Temperate... | reverse complement strand
GCTGGGATCTCCGCTCAGGTCTTCGAACGGCATTACCAGAATGGTTCCCCGATGAGGGTTGCGTCCGGCTTGGGCCGAATGTCCCAGCCACCGGAAGTACGCGAGCCCGCCCACAGTGGCCGCCACGAGAATTGCAGCCACAAGAATGAATCGAAACCCAGGAGGTGAGAAAGAACCAAGCCAAGCACGGAGTTTCGGCGTCGGCTCGTGAACACCGGTTGCCCCCACCGGGTCCGGACGTGGAGTAGGTGCCTCAATAGCTTCTTCGACTTTCGTGAGAGGCGCGATGAAGCGGTAACCCTGGCGCGGTACAGTCTTTATGTAGCTCTGCTCGTTGGCCGTGTCCCCTAGGGCTTGCCGCAGCCTATTGAGGCTCGTATTCAGATTGGCGTCGAAATCAACGAAAGTGTCCGCCGGCCATAGCCGCTCTCGCAGCTCTTCCCGCGTAACAATCTCGCCGGCCCGCTCCAGCAGCAAAGAGAGGATCTGAAAAGGCTTCTCCTGCAACCGGATCCTATGCCCGTGCTTCCGGACGTCACCTGTGCGTAGATCGACTTCAAAATCGTCGAACCGGACCCTCTCTCTGGATCGATCTGAATCGCGCATCTTTCGCTTTCCTAATCTTGCGTTAGGTAGCCACTCTCCAGAATTTCTCGCTGTGACTTAGACGCGCACTAACATACTCTGCGTTACATGAATATACGCAATTCTCTATTTTTATTTCTACGAATATTGAGTCCTAACCTAACTTTCTCAATATTCTGCTTGGGAATTTCATAGAAGCGCAGCTGAATTTCCCTCAGCTGCTTATCCCGATGACGGTAGGTTTATACGGTAATTGGTATAAAGAGTATCGAAAACTAACCGCAGGCTGTGAAATTTACATCCGTTCATATCACAAGCTAAAATTTCTCAATAGAACAGTCGAAATGTGTGTTGTTTAGCTGGTGATGTGAGATTTATTTCAATTTATCTTCTATTTCTACTCATTGAAACCTTGCTTGCAGTAGCACTTACGCGGAGTGTCCCGCTCCAGTCGTCAGTAAGTTCATGTTCTGCACTTTGGGGGCAACACAGAACAGAGGGGACTTTCCAAACATTGAAGTTTAGGAGCGTTATTGATGAGCGTGAAAAAGGGGTGGCTCTTAAGTATTTTGTTTGTCGCCGTGGTCGTGGCCTTTGCGCCTTGCGTGATGGCGCAGGAATCGGCAGCCAAAGGCTCACTGAACGGCACGGTTGTTGATTCCACGGGGGGCGCGATCGTCGGCGCACAGACTACTTTGACCGGTCCGCAAGGCACTCAGTCTCAAGTGACCAACGGTCAAGGTAATGTTATTTACCAGGATCTCATCCCCGGAACTTACAGACTCGGGGTCGAGATGAAGGGCTTCCGCCGGGCGGAAGTGCCCGACGTCACGATCAACGTTGGACGCGTGTCGGCCATCCGCATTCAGTTGGAGCCTGGCAGCGTCACATCAACCGTTGAAGTTGTTTCGTCGGCAGTAACTGTGGACACCACGTCCACCGCGGTTGCCACGAACCTCAACGACGACTTTTACTCAAAGCTTCCTGTCCAGCGCGGCGTCGCAGGCCTCTTCTATCTGGCCCCCGGCGTTATCAGCGGTGGCGGTACCGGTGCTGCAAATCCTTCGATTGGTGGCGCCACGGGCCTTGAGAACTTGTACATCGCCGACGGCGTCAGCATCACCGACACAGCCTTCGGCGGATTGGGTCTCTATTCCCGAGTGTACGGCTCAGTCGGTACCGGCATCAACCTCTCCTTCATTAAGGAAGTTCAGATCAAGACGGGAAGCATCCAGCCCCAATACGGCGGCGCAACGGGCGGAGTCGTCCAGATCGTTACCAAATCCGGCGGCAACCAATATCACGGCGCGCTCGCTGCTTATGGCCAACCGTACTCGTTTGAGGCCCAGCGGCTGAACGTCGATGATTTCAACCTGGCCAATCCATTTGGCAAGGTGAAACACAAGGCCGGCTTTGATGCCTCGGGAGAAATCGGCGGTCCAGTCCCACTACTTGGGAAGGACAAGTTGTTCTTCTTCGGCTCGTTCAATCCTTCTTGGGTCCAAACCAAGGGGATTGCTCCACCTCTCGAAGGCAACTTTGCACTCGGTGCAACCCAGAACCGGGAGTTGGCTTACAACTATGCTGCCAAGCTGACCTTCAAGCTCAACGACAAGAACACCCTCGAAGGATCGGTGTTCGGCGATCCAACGTACTCCAACCTAGCTCCGTGGGTTCGCTTTGATGAGGGGATCACTGGCTTTCCCAACACGACTCAATTCAGCAAGTTGGACTTCGGGAACCGCGACGTCGTAGCTCGGTACAATGGCACGCTCTCTTCGACCTGGGTGCTGAACCTTGATGCGACATGGCAGCACAACAAGTTCACTGAGGGTGGGTACAACGATGCTTTTTCCCGGATCATTGATCAGACCCAGACGCTTGTCGGGGCTGCTGGTGGTTCGGGCATTGCCCCCGGTATTCAAGAAGGCCAGTTTACGTCGATTGGCAGGGGCTTCGTGGAAAACACCCGTGACGAAAGCTATGCTTTCCATGTTAACACGTCAAAAATTGTTAATTTCTGGGGTCAGCATGCTTTTGATATCGGTTATGGTTACAGTCGCCCCTACTACGATGGCGGCCGGTCCGACTCCGGTCCGGCGCAGACCGCTCCTGTCCTCAACCAGGACAATCAGCTTGCCGGTTTCAGCTTCCAATGTACAACAGATGCGGCTAATGTTACGACCTGCCCGTGGGCGTCTCAAGCGGGTACGGGTGGAGTTGGAGCCCCGCCCGCACCAACGGGTACCATTGCTAACTACTTGTGGCAACTCAAGGTCGTGCCGGGTTGCCCGACCAAAGCCGACCCGGTCGCTGGCACCGACGCTGTGTGCGCGTTGTTGCCAGTCCCGGGTCAGGGTATGCAGCCCGTTGCGCTCGAGATGTTCCGTAGCGAGTTCGGCATCTCTGCCGATGGGTTCAAACACTTCAACACAAGCGCACGTATTCATGCCGGGTACGTCAACGACAGCTGGACGATCAACAAATATGTGACCGTCAATGCCGGCCTCCGCTGGCAGCAGGAGCGGTTGCTCGGCGCCGGCACCGGTGCCCCGGGAACTCCAAGGTACAATCCATACACCTTTACGGACAACTGGTCCCCTGCTCTCGGGGTGACCGTAGATCCATTCGGTGACCGCAAGAACAAGTTCTGGTTCAGCTTTGGGCGGTACAACTACAACCTTCCGCTCGACCTTGCGGAGCGCTCATTGACGAACGAGCTCGATTTGTTCAGCATGGCTCTGGCTCCTGATTTCCACCTGGATGCCGCCGGAAACCGAGTCGCAAATATCAATGCGTTCGGCACGGTGACTCCGATCATAGATAGCGCCCATGTCTTGAACAATGCAGCCGGTTCACCTTTCGGCGGCGTATTCGGCTCAACCGAAAGCTTGGAGGCGATTCACCACGCGACCAGGCTGACGTATGAGGACGAATACGTGATAGGGTTCGAGCACCAGTTCTCGCACGGCATCATCCTCACTGCGAGATACATGCACCGCAGCCTCCGGAGAATCGTTGAGGATCAGGGTGGCGTGCCTCCGGAAGCCGCGAACGCTGGCATCGCACAGCAGTTCACCATATCGAATCCGCACAAGACCGAGGACAACTACACCAACGTGCAGCAGTTCGACTTCACTTCGGCGCACCCGGTGGCCGACACCTGCATAACCCCAACGGGCCCGGCCCCGTGCAACGCTTTTCCGGCTTCCAGCGTGGGGAATATCCCCTCCTCATGCATAACGCCGGGCAGCGCTCCACTTGCGGATGGTAACCTCCCGACGTCCGACGTGCCGGCCTTTAACTTCCCAACGAACAGCTTTGGCAACCAAATCACCGACTCCCAGGGGAACAACGCTGCTTGCTTTATTGCAAGTGGGCTTGGCGTCAACGGCCTGCCGGAGGGTGGCCTCGGTCCTGATGGCATCCCAGACGGTTTTGCCGACCCGATTCACAAGTACTGGGCGGTAGTTTTCGAGGTCAACAAGTCGTTCTCCCACAACTGGCAGGTGCGTGCGAATTACACCATCTCGAAGGTGTTCGGTAACTTCGAGGGGGCGTTCCGCAACGACAACGGCCAGTCCGACCCCGGCATCAGCTCGCTGTTCGACTTCACCCAAGGACAGTTCGGCCAGCTCGGCGGGCAATTTACGCCAGGTTTGCTGAACCAGGACCGGCAGCAAGTGGCGAACGGCTACTTCAGCTACGTGTTCGATCACGGTAAGATGAAGAACCTGACGCTGGGGACTGGTGTGACTTTGCAAACCGGGACTCCCATCACGGAGCTGGCTGCACACCCCGTTTACCTCAACTCTGGTGAAATTCCGATCGGAGGTCGCGGCGCCCTTGGCCGCACACCTACGACTGGATCGGTGAGTTTCCATACCGACTACCTCTGGGGCTTGACAGAACGGTTCAAGCTCCGTTTCGGTGCTGACCTCTTCAACGTTGCCAACACCAAGCGGATCAATTTCGTTAACCAGAACATCGACTTGTCGTTCCTCACGCCAAACGCTGACTTCCAGAAGCCTGGAATCATTACCTCAGCTGCAAATGCTGACGGCATCCAGGCGCCATTCAACGCTCGGCTGTTTGTCCGGCTCGAGTTCTAACAAACCTGCTGAACCCGAAGGGGGAGCGCGTTGCGCTCCCCCTTTTTTTCTTTCATAATCTCGCCAACCGATTTGCGAGGTGCCCCCATGAGCAGAGCTCCGACATGGTTGCTCTTAGCTCCAATAGTTGTGGTTTTGCTGTTCCCCGGCGCAGCCATGGCGCAGCATTCGGATGCCCCTATGCAAATCCTGGTGCAAGTCCGACTGCCGGGTGGTCAACCAGCCCCGCAAGGTTCACTATGCGAGATGGATTTGGAAAATACGGAAATGCTGGACCAAGGGCAAACGGACAGCTCAGGCAAATGCCGATTCGTGCCACAAGGTCATAACATCTATCTGATTCGAATCAGGGCAGCCGGGTACCTGGAAGCGAGAGAGAGAGTGGACTTGCAGAATTCTTCCTCTTGGTACGGGAATATTACCCTTCGACCGGACCCCAATCACCCTTCTGATGACAGTGGTGCGAGCGCCCCTGGGCCCCCCATCTCCGCCTTCGACCTCTCTGTCTCGGTGCCTGCCCGAAAGGAATTCGATCTGGGCCAGCATGCGCTGGAAAGTCACGATCTGGATGGCGGGATCGCTCATCTAAAGAAGGCAATCGAGCTCCACGATCCGTATCCTCAGGCCTGTACGCTGCTCGGAATGGCTTACAACGAGCAGAAGAAGTGGAAGGACGCGCAGGGTGCTCTCGAAAAGGCCATCCAGCAGGACCCAAAGGCCGTGGAAGCCTATTTCCAATTGGGTGCCAGCTTGAATCAGCAGAAGGACCACGCTGGCGCCGCCAAGGCCCTCAATCAGGGCCTCGAGCTCAATCCTGACGCCCCGCATGCGGCTGCGGCCCACTACGAGCTCGCCAGAGCCTATCTGGCGTTAGGCCAGTGGCAGGACGCCAATCCCCATGCTGCGAAGGCCGTGGCCTTGCAGCCCGATGTTGCTTCGTGGCACATTCTGATGGGCAACATCGACCTGAAGAAGGGCGACGGCCAGGGAGCGATCAGCGAGTTTCAGGCGTACCTCAAACTCGACCCCAATGGCCCCTCTGCGGCCTCCGTTCGCGACATGATCCCAAAGATCCAAGCTGCCATGCAAAAAAAGTAGTCGAGCGCGCCGTTACACTTCCTACTCAATCCCGACAATTTCTTCGACGATGGACCAACTCGAGCGAGATAGATCCGCAAACGCCTCCAGATCCTTTGTCGCCGCTGCACCCTCTGGCGAAGCCCAGTCGGCTTCCATCGCTTTGCGGCTATCCCAGTACAGCTCGATAACCGCGTCCCACGCCGGCAGCTGGCGGCTAGAATCTTCCGCCACATGATTCTGAACGTAACGCTTCAGCCTGGGCAGACGGCGCGCCAAATTCCTGTGCGCCGTCCTCAAGTACGCTGAAAAATCCTCGCGCGTCATGCCGGGCCGTCTGGATAAAACGACAACGAATTTAATCATGCTCATTCCTACTCGAAATGCGCGCAGATTTCCGCGTGGATCCTCGGCTCCTGCGTCGCGTCTTGCGGTCGTAGCAGCGCGCGTATAATGAGACGGCATTGGAGCCACGCTCGTGAGCATGCAGAAAAATCAGCTCCGCAAACTCGACCGATACCGCTGGCTTGTTCCGCGCTCGACGCATTCTGGCATGCACACTGACGCGCTGATCTACGCCGACGAGCAATTGCTGGAAAATATTCTCGGCGACTCTTCGATCGAGCAGGCCATGAACGTGGCCTGCCTGCCCGGAATTGTCGGACGTTCTCTCGCCATGCCCGACATTCATCAAGGCTACGGCTTTCCCATCGGCGGCGTTGCTGCGACCGACTTTCATCACGGCGTGATTTCGCCCGGCGGAGTGGGTTTCGACATCAATTGCGGCGTGCGTCTGCTCGGGAGCACGCTCGACCGCGACGACGTGACGCCGAAAATTCGCGAGCTTGTGAATCAACTCTTTCGCGATGTTCCGGCCGGCACCGGCTCCGAGGGCACCGTGCCGTGCAGTTTTGCTGAGCTCGACGACGTGCTCGAGCGCGGCGCGAGCTGGGTAGTCGAGCGCGGCTTCGGCGAGGCTGCGGATCTGGAATTCTGCGAAGAGTCCGGTGCGATGCGCGGCGCGGACGCCGGAAAAGTTTCCGACCGGGCGAAGCAGCGCGGGCGCACGCAGCTCGGCACGCTTGGCAGCGGAAATCACTTCCTCGAGGTTCAGTACGTGGAAAAAATTCTGGAGCCGGAAATCGCGGAGGCTTTCGGCCTGCATGTGAACCAGGTCGTCGTGCTCATTCATTGCGGATCGCGCGGCCTGGGCCATCAAGTGTGCACCGATTTTCTGAAAGTGATGAACGAAGCGATGCCGCGGTATTCGATTTCCCTCCCCGACCGCCAGCTCGCCTGCGTGCCGCTCCGCTCGCCAGAAGCGAAAGAATGTCTGGCAGCGATGGCGGCGGCTGCAAATTTCGCGTGGGCCAATCGCCAGGCCATCACGCATTTTACGCGCGGCGCGTTTCGCAGGATTTGTGGCGACAGCGCGCAACTCCGCGTGGTGTACGACGTGGCGCACAACATGGCCAAGCGCGAGCACCATCGCGTTGAGGGAGAAGACCGCGAAGTTGTGGTCCATCGGAAGGGCGCCACGCGCTCCTTTCCCGCTGGCTCGCCTGAATTGCCGGTTGCGTACAAAGACGCCGGCCAGCCCGTGCTGATTCCCGGCTCGATGGGCACGGCGAGCTGGGTGCTGGTGGGCACAGACCGCGCCATGGAAGAAACTTTCGGCACCGTCTGCCACGGCGCCGGCCGCGCCATGTCGCGCACGGCGGCAAAACGCGGCCGCGATGTGCGCACGGAAACAAAGAAGCTCCAAGACCTGGGCATCATCCTGCGCTCCGAAACGCGCGACGGAATTTTGGAGGAAATTCCCGAAGCATATAAAGATGTGGACGCCGTCGTGGACGTGGTGCACAACGCCGGCCTGGCCCGCAAAGTTGCCCGCCTTCGCCCCATGGGTGTCATCAAAGGATGAGCGCCCCGGCACCGCAGAGACTTTTTTGCTTGCGCGCGCCTCATGGGAATCAGCTCGCTTGTGAATTCGCTTTCGCGGCTTCGGGGAGCCGAATCAGCCGGGCGTCCGTGATTGCAGGAATCGCGCGGATGGCTTCGACGATAGAGTCATCCACTTGCCCATCGAGCCGCACCAGCGCGACAGCCTCTGCACCATGAATCGGCTGGCGGCGGCCGAGCGCAAACGTCGCGATATTCACGCCAAGATTGCCGAGCACCGTCCCGATTTTTCCGATCACGCCGGGCACGTCACGATTCCGCGTCAGCAGCAGCGTGCCTTCGAGCGGCGCCTCCAATTCAATCCCATCGAGCGAAAGAATCCGCGGCGAGCCGTCGTGCACCACTGTGCCTTCGACTGTGAACTGTTCATCGCAATCAACGCATGACACTTCGAGCGTGTTGGGAAAGCCGCGCTCGCGCCGGCGCGTGGTTTCTTCGACGATCAATCCGCGCGCCGCGGCCGCTTCCGCGGCATTGACGAGATTCACTTTTTCATCGAGCACGGAATTTAGTATGCCAATCAAGACCGCGCTGCGAATCACGTGCGATCCCAGTTCGGCCGGCTCGCCTGCGTAGCGGAGGCGGATTCGACTCAAGCTGCGCGAAGGCGCAGCCTGGGCGACCATCGATCCCAGGCGCTCGCCAAGTTCGAGATAAGGCCGCAAGCGCCGATACTGCTCGGCCGATAGCGCGGGCATGTTGACGGCGTTGCGAATCAGCCCATCGGCAAGGTAGTCGCGCACCTGCTGCGCGATCAAGGTGCCCACCTCTTCCTGCGCTTCGGCGGTTGAGCCGGCGATGTGCGGCGTGGCAATCAGATTCGGCAGGCCGAGGAGCGGTGAATTTTTCGGGGGCTCTTGCGCGAAGGTGTCAACCGCCGCGCCTGCCAGATGACCCGAGCGCAGCGCTTCGGCCAGCGCTGCTTCGTCAATCAGTTCGCCGCGCGCGCAATTGATCAGCCGCGTGCCGCGCCTCATCTGCGCCAGCACGGCCGTGTTGATCATTTTCTCGGTGGCGGGGCCGAGCGAGGTGTGCAGCGAAATTACGTCGGAGCGCCGGAGCAAATCCTCGAATGGAACCAGCTCGACTTCCAATTCCCGCGCGACCGCCTGCGTGACGTAAGGATCGTGCGCCAGAACTTTCATATCCAGTCCACGCGCCCGCCGCGCGACCTCCGTCCCCACGCGCCCCAGGCCCACAAGGCCAATCGTCTTCCCGCGCAGCTCCGTGCCCGACGAAGATTTTTCCCAACGGCCGGCCTGAATCGCCGCATTCGCTTGCGGCACGGAGCGGGCGAGTGCCAGCAGGAGCGCCAGCGTATGTTCCGCGACGCTGACGGCGTTGCCGCCCGGAGTGTTCATCACCAGCACGCCGCGATGCGTCGCTGCTTCTACATCTATATTGTCCACGCCCACGCCTGCGCGCCCCACCACGCGAAGCTTCGTGGCCAGTTCAAGGAGTTCGGCGGTGACGCGCGTGGCGCTGCGCACGATCAGGCCGTCGGCATTCGCAATCTCTTTCGTCAGCGTGGCCGCAGCAGGCGTGGCAATCTCCCACTTGGTTTCGCCGAGCAGCGCCAGGCCGCGCTCGCTGATTTTGTCTGCGACGATAATTTTCATGTCATGGAGCCTAACGGCGGTGGCGGATGGTGTCAATTGCGGAGGGGCGCGGCGGGGCGAGGAGGCTTCGGCGGCAATTCTAGAAACGTGTTTTTTGTTGCGATTAGGAATTCGTTTAGCGTTTGTTTTCATGAAGTTGGCCCGTTTTCTAATTTCGGGGGTGTTGCGATTAGCCTTTTCTTCGCCTTGCCCCTATGGGTAGATTTCTTCACGCGATTTGAAGAGAGTTCCTTCGGTCCGCAGATGCGTCCGGGACGCACTAGACGCGCCGGATCGGCTGTCGCGATTAGAGATCTTTTCCTCTTACTTGTGCAGTCGCGTCTTTTCGCGGACGTCAATGAGATTTCCTGGTGTTCGAGGCGAGGCTGGAGCTCAAAGGAGTCTGCCAGTTCCGGATTCCCTGCGAATTGAGGGGGCGCCGGACCGGTGAGGATGACGTGGGTCCTGCGCGGCTCGACCCAATTGCCGTTTTCGTCGAGCCGGGCGTAAACGCGGGAGGCGCGAATGATCACGTCCGCTGTTTCTTCGAGGGTGGAGTGTTCCACACACTCGAGGATGTTTTCGAGGACGCGGGCGAATTCACGCCTTCGCCGCGCGTAAAGCCCGGTGGCGTGGGCGTGGCGATAAAATGAGGCACGATCACCAATCTGGTAATCCTTGGCAATCCCTCTCGGGCAATCCCAGCGGATAAACTCGCCCTCGATGGCATCGCGACCCGGATGGGAGCAAATGCAGCACTTGCGGGCTTGACGCTCGAGATCAGGAAGATGGGGGGATTGGAGCGGGCAGGGGTAGTAGGAGCGGAAGAGGCACTTGCGGGTGGCGTCGAAACCCGAAGAGTGCCGCTTAGTCCGCTCGGGACGCTATATTTCTCGTCGGATCTGGTGGAGGCGAGCTCGGGCGAATCATTTCGGAAGTTGTTGCAGAAGGCTGAGTTGGAGCGGGCGGATGTTCCTGACAGACCCGTTCATATGCGCACGGCCTATGTTTGGAGGGCTTGGTTATTTGCATGGCGGCAGGAAGTCTCCTTGGCGATTGAATCGCATATTGGCGTTTCCTTTTTCCCGCCTTGGCGGGAAGGTGTGCCCGCAGTTCAAGTTAGGCGGCGGGGTGCGGGGAAGACGAAGTATTGGGCTGCCCTGAGACGCAGTTCTGCACTCATCCCGTCGCCGGGGAGCACACGAACTAATTATATTGTTATATTAGGGATGCGTTTACTATACCACACTTGTAGTGGAAAATCAAGAGGAAAATTCGTGGAGATTGGTGTAGAACCGCAAAAGAACGTCCAACCATTGACAGGGACGAAGAGCCAGAGTAGCGTTGCGGGCAATATACTTTCCATACAGCAGAGGCCGAGACCATGATCCATCGATTTCTCCTTCCAGCGTTCCTCGGCCTGGCTCTTACTTTCTCAGCGCATGGGCAATCGGCAGCGAATGTGCAGGAGGGCGCAGCTCCGCCGGGTGCAGCGCCGGCGAGCATCTCCGACTTGATGCAAGAGGCGGGCCGACACTACCGCGAGGGCGATATGGAAGCAGCGCGGCAGGGTTACGAGGCCGCGCTGCAACAGGACTCGAAGTCAATCGCCGCATATGCCGGGCTGGCGCGGGCGTATTTGAAGCAGGACAAGCTTCGCGAGGCGGAGGAAATAGCATTCAAACGGGCCGAATTCGCGGCGGACAGGGCGCTAATCGAAACCGCAAGGGGAGAAGTCTATTTTCGGCAGGGGAAGATCGCTCAGGCAGAGAAAGAATTCATCAAGGCCGTGAATGCGGAACCTTCACTGGCTCGGCCGCGATTGGGACTGGCGCGAATTTATCAGGCGGCATCGCTATACCAGCGTGCGAAGAGAATGATCGAAAGCGCTTACCAATTAGACCTGAGTGATCCAGACATCTATGCGTTCTGGATGAGAACGCTAGGGCGAACGGAAGAGATCAAGGAGATGGAAGCGCGGCTCAAAAGAGCGGACGAAAAGGATGCAAAGGATCGGGAAGAGATGCAGCGTTACCTGGATTATCTGAAACAAGAGGAAGAGCATCCCGCTCACAATTGCCGGCTTGCGACGCAGGTTACATCGACGGAAACTCCCTTAGAATATCTGCTGTTCGATGCAGCACATGCGCGGGGATATGGGCTGAACGTAAACATCAATGGGAAAAAGGTGACCCTGATGCTGGACACGGGGGCGAGCGGGCTGCTGGTGAGCCGAAGAATCGGAGAGAAGGCCGGCATCACCAAAGCGTTCGAGTCGAAAGTGCGGGGGATAGGGGACAAGGGTGCCGGGGATTCCTACGTGGGGTTTGCGGAGTCCATCAAGATTGGGAATCTGGAGTTTCGCGATTGCCCGGTGGAGGTCGTAGAGAAGCGGTCGGTGGTGGGAGATGACGGGCTGATCGGGGCGGACGTATTTGAGGATTTCCTCGTGGATCTTGATTTCCTACACAGGAAACTGAGGCTGGGCGAATTGCCGAAGCGACCGAACGAGGTTGCACGGCAGGTGACGCTGCAAGCGGGCGGGGAAGCGAGCGGCTATTCGCAAGATGAGGCGGGTTCAGATGCGAAGAAATCGCCGGACGTTGCAAGCGCCAAGCCGCCGGTCAAAGAGGGACCTCAAGACCGGTACGTCGCGCCGGAAATGCAATCGTATACACGAGTCTTTCGATTTGGCCACATGTTGCTGGTTCCGACGAGAATTAATGATGTCGGCGACAAGCTTTTTCTGCTCGATACCGGATCGCTCTCGAATCAAATCTCACCGGACTGCGCGCGGGAGATCACCAAGGTCCATGGTGATCCAGAAATGACCGTGCATGGCTTGAGCGGGTCGGTAAAAAAAGTGTATAGCGCCGACAAGGTGGTGTTGCAATTTGGGAACTTGAGGCAGGAGAACCAAGATTTAGTCTCCTACGATCTTTCGGGCATCAGCCGAGGAGCAAGAACAGAAATCTCGGGCATTCTGGGCTTCGTGACGTTGCACCTTCTGGAAGTGAAGATCGACTATCGCGACGGGCTGGTGGACTTCAAATACGACCCGAACGGACGCTGACTTAAAGAATCAGGCTCGCTGGCAAACGAAAACAACCTGAGAGATGAAAGAGGGGATGGCGAGGTGTGGGCAGAGGGGGGCGCGGGTGTAGAATCCGTCCCGATTGAGGGCCCGAAACGCGAGAAGAAGGAAGCGTTGAAGGTCCGCTTCGTTCAATTTGCTACTCAAATTCGAGGAGAGACATATGAGCACAGTTCAAGCTCGCGCGTGGATTCTGGCTGCGGCTATGTTGGCTGCGCCGGCAGCGTCCGCCGGGGATGTGGTGACTGAGTGGAACCAGAAAGCAGGAGCGGCGGTGCTGGAAGCGAAAGTGTATCCATTTGCGGGCGGGCGGGCCATGTCGATGGTGCACGTGGCCATGTTCGATGCCATCAATTCGATTGAAGGGCGGTACAGCCCGTACAAAGTGAAGGTGGCGGCGCTGGCGGGAAGTTCGGCGGACGCTGCAGGGGTGGCTGCGGCGCATGCGGTGCTGGTGAAAATTTTTCCGGAGCAGAAAGCGTCGTTCGATGCGGCTTATGCGGCATCACTCGCGCAAATTCCAGAGGGGAGGGGCAAGACCGCGGGCATCGGCGTGGGTGAGGAGGTGGCGGGCAAAATACTGGCGCTGCGGGCGGCAGACGGCGCAGACGCGCCGAACACCTACCGGCCGATCTCTGCTCCTGGTGTGTACGTGCCGACAACGCTGCCGATTGCGTCGCAATGGGGCAACGTGACCCCATGGGTGATGGAACGCGGATCACAGTTCCGGCCAGCGGCTCCTCCGGATTTGAAGAGCGCGGAATGGGCTCGCGATTACAACGAGGTGAAAGACCTCGGCGGAAAAAAGAGCACTACGCGGACAGCCGAGCAAACCGAGGCTGCGCGCTTCTGGGTGATTACGGGCCCGCAAAGCTGGGACTCGCTCTTGCGGGAACTGGCCGCAGCACCAGGAAGAACCTTGGTTCAGAATGCGCGGCTGTTTGCGCTGGTGGAGATGGCCGGGGCGGATGCATATATTTCAGTGTTCGAAGCGAAGTACGTGTTCAATTTCTGGCGGCCGATTACGGCGATACGCAACGGGGATCTGGATGGCAACGATGCGACCAGCCGGGACGCGGGCTGGGAACCGTTGATTGACACGCCGATGCACCCGGAGTATCCGTGCGCGCACTGCATCACATCCGCGGCAGTTCGCGCGGTGCTGGAATCGGAGTTTGGGACGGGGGCGGCATCGTTGAGCATGACGAGCTCGGCGGCGCCAGGCGTGACGCACAAATGGGCGAGCATCGAGGAATGGGCCAATGAAGTTTCAGTGGCCAGAATTTATGGCGGGATCCATTACCGAAATTCAACAGTGGTGGGCAAAGACATGGGCAAGAAAATTGGTGAGCTGGCGGTGAAGAATTTTCTGAAGCCGACGCATTGATTGAGCTGCGTCGAAAGGAAGTTCCGCACTCTTCGGCGATTTTCCTTTGGGCATGTACTAACGGCGCGGCCCTGTACTGTCCGGTTCGGGGCGGAGACACACGAAAACAACCTGGGAGATGGAGGGGAGGATGGCGAGGTGTGGGCGAAGGGCGCGCGGGGAGTATTGCGCGGCTTCGCGGGCGAAGTGGGCGAGCTGGGCGGCGTTTGGCTGCAATATATAGATGTCGGCGCGGAGAGCGTAGGAATATTCGCGATACCCGGGCGGAGTGGGACGGGCGAGGTCCATGAGCGCGTCCCAGAGGCTGCGGGTGCGGAACAGGCCCTTGCGCGATGCTTCTTCGCGGCGCAGGCGAAGAGAATGGCGCGGAGCGGAGGTCTGCAATAGCGGGTCCGGGGCTGAGGCGGCGTGTGATTCGAGGATAGCCTCGGTGCAATCTTCAGGGCGGAAGGGTCGCGCAGGATTCGCGTCTGGATATTTTTCCAGAATTTCGGCGAGTTTTTCAGGCTCGGCTTCGAAGCCCTGCCACCAGTAGCGGTAGGAATGGAAGACGACGGTGCCGGAGCGGAGAATCTGCTGGACGCGCTGCGCGTCTTTTCCGGTGACGGCGACGATCATGTCAACAAGCTCGGCGGGGCGGAACGTCTGGCGCACGAGCGGGCGCATGCTGATGAATTCGGCTTCTTCTTCGGAGTATTTGACGGGGATGGTTTCGGGAAAGGGCATGGAGAAATGAGAAGTTCTTCAGGGGCTAAAGCCCATTCAAAGCGGGTTCTTTATGTCGGGGCGAAAGCTCCGACCCCCTAAGAACATATTTGGTCAGGGTTTTCCGCTGAGGCGGTCGCGGACGCGATCGCTGAGCGCTTTTCCGTCCACGGTTTTTCCTTCGAGCTTGGAGCGGGCGGCTTTGATTACGGCGCCCATTTGCTTGAGCGAGTCGGCGCCTGTTTCCGAAATGGCCTCCTCGACTGCGCGGTGAACATCCGCGTCGGAAGGGGCTGCGGGCAAATATTTCTCGATGATGCCGATTTCCTTCTTTTCTTTCTCGGCGAGATCTTTGCGGCCGCCCTTGATGAATTGCTCGACGGATTCATGGCGCTGCTTGACGAGGGTTTGCAGCACCTGAAGCGATTCCAGATCTTCGAGCGGGCGCATCTTTTCGATTTCTTTATTCTTCAGCGCGGACTTCATCATGCGCAGGACGCTCAGGCGCAACTCGTCTTTCTCCTTCATGGCGGCAGTGAGATCGTTCTGGATGCGGTCGATGTAGCCCATTCGGCAGCTTCTCCCGCAGCAAGAATAACATACGAATTGCGCGCGGAAGCTCACTCGCAATCGCTGGCGAATGCGTCTTGCCTCGCCTCGCGTCTGATGCTAACTTGCCCGATTTGCGAGCGGCCAATTTGGCCTAGCATGGAATTGGGGTGCGGAGAAAATTCAGGGGAGGTGTGAGCGTGGCGACAAGACAGTGGAGTTCAACGGCGCCTCCGGGCGAATTCCAGCCCTACGTTCCGGCGGAAGAAAGCCTGGCCGAGTTCACGCTCCGCGCGGTGGTGCTCGGATCGCTCTTCGGGTTGCTGTTCGGCGCCGTGACGGTGTACGTGGGACTGCGCGCCGGGCTGACTGTCTCCGCGTCCATTCCCATCGCCGTTCTCTCCATCAGCATTCTTCGCGCGTTTGGCCGGTCGACTATTCTTGAAAACAACATCGTGCAGACCACCGGCTCCGCGGGTGAATCGCTGGCCGCCGGAGTGATGTTCACGATTCCGGCGCTGATTTTTCTGGGCTTTGGTTCGGAATTCACATTCTGGCGGATTTTTCCGTTGGCGCTGCTGGGCGGATGGCTTGGCGTGCTGTTCATGATTCCGCTGCGGCGGCAACTGATCGTGAAGGAGCATGGCAACCTAACGTTTCCTGAAGGCACGGCGTGCGCGGACGTGCTGGTTGCCGGGGAACGCGGCGGGTCGTTTGCCGGGCGCGTTTTCTGGGGGCTTGGCCTCGGCGGCGTTTACACTTTTTTGATGAACACAATTCAAGCGTGGAATCCACAGCCCGAAGGCCGTCCTGATTGGTTTCCCGG